>JAAIGE0100081472.1_pt1 | contig 161804 bp, 257 predicted proteins | sample 6487951 | NCBI WGS metagenome assembly JAAIGE01 (sample SAMN13974128, study PRJNA590717) | phyllosphere metagenome | biome: tomato field; feature: multiple bacterial spot infested tomato fields; material: tomato leaves; isolation source: leaves from tomato fields | host: Solanum lycopersicum ...
CAGGTAGCCTTCGTTCCGGCTCCAGCCTGCTTCGCCGGCTGCCTTGCCCGACCGGCCGATGATGCGCTTGTCGTACTCACCCCGATCCTCGTACATGTAGGTCAGGAACAGGAAGCGCTGCAGCTTGTGGAAGTCGGCCAGGAAGAGGGGCCGCCACTTGTCGCTGGCCATCATGGGCTCACCTTCCACAACGAAGGTCACCTGGGGGTCAGTCCACATGGCTGCCAGCAGGCCCCGCGCCTTCTCGGTCTTGCTGACTAGAGCGTGGATGTAGTCCATGGACGTCCAGCTGGTGAGCTGAGACTTGTTGGACATCGTGAACATGCCCACGAACATGAGCTTCAGGCCGGGGAAGAAGGTGCCGAAGGTCTTCTCCTTGCCTTCCCACAGGAACTTCACCACTTCGTTCTCGTGGCCCTTCTCCTGAAGGTAGGTGAGGAACTGGCACACCCGCGTGCCCTTGCCGGTACCGGAGGAGCCGCGTACCACCACCATGGATTTCGCTACTGAAGAATTCAGCATAGCCTTGTAGACCTCATCATTATGCGGGTTCCACCCACTCTTAAACATGTCGACCATGTTTCTGAAGACCGACTCGTCTCCAACCATGTCGAATCTGTCACTTACATACCACTTCCCCAGGGCCTTGTGACCGCTGCCGCGCTTTGGCATACCGGAAGGGTAGGGGTTGGGGCCGTCCATCTCAATCCAGCGGTCGTAGATGCGCCGGGCTTCCTTCCACACATGCCAATACCCCTGGGCCTGGCGTTGCGACCAAGCCATCTTGGCCTTGAATGCACTATCAGACCAAAGGCGGGTAGCATGGTCAGACATCACCTGGCTAGCCCCTTCCTTAGCCCATCTGGCAGCGGAAGCCGCCCGTTTCCCTTCCCGACCGGCTTTCGTGTTGAATACCAGGCGTTGGGAAACCTGCTGTGGCAGGTACGACAGGGGGCGGGGAATGACACCATTGTCCCCGCCGACACGGAGGTTGAAGTTCTTGGGGCACAGGATGTATTCGCTGTGCACCAGGCGCTTCTCTTCCTCAGACGCTTCCAGCCGGCTGGGGTGGTGACTCAGAATTTCACGGGTGAAGTTCTCAGGCCCGTAGGCTTTCACCGCCCGGTCAATCAGGATGCCCGAACCGAGATACCCGTCTTCCAGGTCGTTTGTGGAGTGGACGCCGATGTAGGTGCGACCGTCCAGCATGCACGTCGTCCGGTAGACAATGTGGTGCAGGTATTCGCGTGTCACCAGTGGCATCATTCACTCCAATGTGGCCAGGGTTTCGAGGGCGTTCTCGTACTGGCAGAAGATATGCGCGAAGGCATCCCCCACCGATATCCCATTAGGGCGGGGCACGACAACCGGCCAGGCCGATTTGGTACGGCGGACAACGGGCCAGGTCATGTACTTCCTGACCATGAAGGTCTGAAGATGTACTGTGGTTTCTTTCAGGTCAACGATACCAGCCCCGAAGCAGAACTGGCAGGTCATCCCGTAGCCGGCCCGGCCGGTACCGCTACACGGAGCACAGGGGCGCTTGGTGCTCAACATCATGCATACCTCAATGGTTGGTCTTGGGCACGAAGTGTACGCGACCGTGCTCAAACGAGCAATCGCACTTGGCTCGACCAACACGCATCCAGCGCTCGCCCCGGATGAAGTACAGGGTGTGGATGTCGGTGGAAACCTGACGCACCAGTACCAGGCGGCGGTCAGCATCGAACTTGATGTGCTCTTCACGGCCGACCATGACGCGGGTCACCTGGTGCTGCTTGGCTTCAAGAAAGTCCAGGAGCTCATCAGCAGCATCGTGGAACTCGCTCGGGTGGGCGCAGTGCAGGTTGTCCAGCACATCGCTCAGGGTGTTGAAGCGGATGACCGGGGCGGTTGAGAAGAATGCAACCGGCGCCGCCAGGGTCTGGATGATGTTCTTGAACATGTTCATTGTGCTTTCTCCTCGGTTTCCAGAATTATCCAGATGTTGCCATAGACGGGTGCCTGGCGGTTACGGGCTCCACGCTTGGCAGAACGGCGTTCGATCATACCATGAGTTACCATGGCCTTACCTTCACGCACCAATGCGTTCAGGCGGTTGCGGGCGGTCACCACAGACACCTTGTGTTCCTCAGAGTACTCTGCGGCGGTCCAAGTGAAAGGCATCTTGGTTATGGTGACAACCTGGTAGCCTTTGGCCTCTACCTGCAGACGAGCGTCATCAACAGAAGACGCAAGGGCACGAACGATACCGGCCGGGGTGTCATCAGAAGCAACTTTGACAGAGTACCAACGGTTCATTGTGCCTCCACGGTCTTGGGTTTGCGGTTGCGGCGCTGGGCCTGGTAGTAGCCCTCATCGAAGAATGCCTGCTCTTCCTCGTCGCGGTCATGGTTGCGCCGGCCGTAGGTCGGGCCATGGATGTAGAAGCCACCTTCGACCAGCTGACGGTTTTCTGGTTCATCGGCGAAGGCCAGGAACCCGTCCACCCAGGCCTTGGCGTCCTTGCGGCGGGGGATGTTGGCATAGCCGGAGCGGGTGTTGTTCCCCGCATAGAAGCCGCCAACGACGCGCTTGCCGGTGGCGTCTTGCACGTACCAGCACGGCACATGGTTATGGCCGGCATGGGAGCCCCAGCAGTAAACGCGCCAGATGTAGGCTGGTTCGTTGGTGATCTTGAAACCGCGATAGATCATTCCTGGTCACCCACTTTGTTGCCCCAGCCGTCAACGGTGGCATCAGATACGCGGACAGAGATACTGACCACGCGCTTCATGGTGACCATCTTACCGCAGCAACGGGTCACCACGTTGACCGGTTCCGGGTACGCGGATGCGTTGTGCTCAGCATACATCGGCACGTCCAGGGTTTCGTTGCAGTGGGGGCATACCAGAATCATGATCTCTATCCTCAGTGGATGTCTTCTGACGACAAAGCCCGGCGAACCGGGCTGGGTGTTACTGGACCCGTAGGTCGATGGCGCCTTCCGTGATAAGGCTGGCTGCCTTGCGCGCAGAGACTTGCCTTGCCGCATTGGCGTTGCGGTCCCCAAAACATTGACCTGCCCGAACTTTCTTCATCGCCTCGTACCGCTCGTGGGCTTCCACAATGAATACCAGCTTGTTGCCGTAATCGCCGGCCTTGAACACTTCCACCACGTACAGAGCTTTCTTGTCCATCTTGAATCTCCTGTGTTAGCCCAGCATACCGACGATGGAGTCCGCCACGAACTCGATGGCTTCATCGCTGCACTCGCCATCAGAGAAGGGCTCAGCAGGCTCGTTCTCCGAGCAGAGGTCGATCATGTGGGCTGCATTGCGCAAGCCAAGTTCCTTTGCCTTGGCCTCCAACTGCGGGCCGTAGGCTTCCATCAGGCTTGCCACCTTGGCGTCCAGCTTGGTCTCGAATTGGGCTTGGGTGAGCTTGGCCATCTTGAATCTCCTGGGGTTTGCGTTTCAATGAGGCCATTTTACCGCGCCTTTTTGAACCACGCAACCCCAAAGTTCAAAATATTTTACCGGTGGTACACTAAAGGGCGGCCAGCCAACGGTTCAACCTTCTCGGCGCAACCGCCTAGAGCCCTCACCCATGCGCTCCGTTGTTTACTACGAGTCACAGCATCGCCATACGTCTTGGGGATCGGGCTGTTCTCAATCGCATCCACCAGCATGGCCACCCGGTAGGGTTCATGCACCAGCAGGGTGGTCTTGTTGAACACGGCGTCCAAAGTCACCACGTCTGCCCAGCTCAGGATCATGCCATGTGGCTGGCCTGGGAACAGCGCTTCAAGCTGTTCGGGAGACATCTTCTCATACTCGCTCAGGCGCCAGCAGATGACAGTGAGTTCCCAGTGACTGAATTCGATGATCATGACTTGTCCTTCTCGTCTACTACCAACACAGTGCCCATGGCGATCTGAACGACCGGGATTTTCCCTTCCAGCGTGTGGTGGTCGATGAACTCCTGGGGGAACGTGAACACGCCTTCGCGGTCAGCTTCTACTTCAGTCAGCAGGCCCCGGTTGCGCGGGTTCTTGCAGCGGTTCTTGAAGTGGATGGCCCGGCCGGCGCACTGTGGAGCGTGGTTCTGTTTCCGCTCCCATTCAGGATCGTCGTAGTCCACGGTCAGGTGGCACGGCATCCTGGTTTCGGCTTCGCTGGTCTGCAGGAACTCCAGCGGGTTGGAGGCGCCCAGGTAGCCCGGCAGGGAATTACGGCGCCAGGGGCATTCACGGCACGGCTTCTTGTGTTGCGGTTTCATGTCCAGTCATCCCATTGCTGGTTGCGGCGGTTTTCCAGCTCTTCGTTCTCCACGTACCGGGCGTACTTCACACGCTCTTCGATGGTGAACTCCTTCCGGTTGATGCGCTCCATGTGGCGGCGGGCCGCTTTGGGGCTGAAGAACAACCCATGGAAATTGTACCGGTTGGGGATGACGTTGCTATCCATCAGAGACATATGGGTTTGGTAGCTGATGATGGTCTTTTCATCTTCAGAAGCATACAGCTTGGTGATGTCGATGAAAGTGGCGCCGCTATCGGTCTTGTATGGGAGAGAATCAACGGTAGCGACGGTGATGTAGCTCTGTTGGGGGCGGGTGGGGAATGCGTTGACGCGATACACCTGTTTCCCTGGGCGCAGGTCTTTGATCTTCATGACAAATCTCCAAAAAGAAAGCCCGACCCTTTGGGGCCGGGCTTTGGGGTGTTATTCTTCGTTACTGATGGCCATCAAACTCACGAACTCGGCATGAGTGATAGGGGTAAGGGTCTTGGTGGCGTCGCTGGAGTGATACGGGGTAACGGCCACTTTGTCGTCCAGTGCGACCACATCTTTGTATCGACCCCAGGCGCTGCAACGACCGTCGTTGGATACCAGGCGGAAGCAGAACCAGGTCTCACCGTCATCTTGAACTTCTACGATCATCGTTAAACCCTCAGTGGTTTGTGTTGTGGGACCAGTATAGCGTTCAAACTTGAGCAGCGCAACTGGGCACGGCTCAAACCATGCGCTCAAGTTCCCACATCATGCGCTCAATGCGATCGAAGTCAACACCGGTCATGACGACCTGACGCTCGTGGCATTTGCTGCTGTCGATGCGGTCGTAGTAGTCATGCAGGCGCTCGGCCAGGTTGCTGACGTTGATGCTGTTGTTGGCGCTGTAGAAGAACACGCGGACCGGCTTGTCGCAGGCCGACACGTTGATGTACACCACCAGGTCTTCTTTCTCCTGGTCAACCGGGACATAGTTCACGTCCGAACGGTTGATGAACACCAGGCCCGGAAGGTCGGAACTCTGCAGGCTCTTGAACATTTCGTCCACAGCTTCGCCTTTGTCGAGGCGGCGGGTAGCGGTCCGGTTCTGGGCCTTCACGCGCTTCGCCTGCACCTTCGCGTCGATCTGACGCTGCTTGATGGTTTCCATCTGCAGGGTGATCGACATGGTGGACTTTTCTTCGGCGGACAGCAGGGACCAGTTCAGAGTGCTCATAATCAATAATCCTTCAAGTTCAAATCAAAAAGCAGTTACAGGTCAGACCAGCAGCTGAAACGGGTGATGCCCGCCGCTCGCTCGTCGTAACCGATGTTCGGGGTGGTAGTGCGCATCAGGTGCACACCAGAATTTCGTGCTGCGGCCAGGCCGATAACAGCAGGGTTATCATCGATCAAGACGTCGTATCGAAGCAACCATTTAGCCTTCAAGGACGCGAATTCGAAGGGTACGTGGTCGAAGAAACGGCGCAGGAACTCGTACTTCGACTTCTCGTGTTCCTGATAGCAGTGGCTGGCGAAAATCAGGGTGGCGCCCTTGCTAACCAGGTTGGTCAAGAACTCTACGCAGTGGGGTACCGGCTGCAGGCCGTCGTACAGGTCGGTCTGCTTCCAGAAGGCGTGGGCGTCGACGCCGTACTCAGCGAAGATCGGGTTCCAGTCGTACTCACCGACACCGCGATGGATCGGGAAGTTCTGGCCGCTGTGGTCCTTGAACCATTGCAGGTAGGGCACCAGGGTGTCAACCACAGTCAGGTCGACATCACAGACCACCACAGGGTTGATCATGTTGCTGACCATGTTGTCGACGCGGTTTTGGAAGTGGACGTATGGGCCGAAGCCGGGCGCGTAGTCGACGCCGTCTAGGGTCACGATGCGTTCGCTCAAACCCCTGCGGTGGCGGGCCAGGTCTTCGTGAAATTGTTCAAGGTCAGTGGTCATATTGTCAGTCTCGAAAATTGGGTAAAGAAAAGGGCCGAGGCATCGCCCCGACCCTCTCGTTAGGCGATCTTCTTGAGATCAGCTTTCCAAATCTGTTCTGGCGTCTTGGCCTGCAATTCCTGTAGAGAAGCGTACAGCTTCTCATTGGTCAGAGCAAGCGAATCGCGACGATCTTTAGTCAAAGAATAGATCTGCATGTTCAAGAGCTTTTCCATGTACAGCGGGCCAACACTGAGGGCCGTGCTGACATCGGAATAGAGCTCAGCCTTCGACAGCTTGCACAGCCGGCCGCCATGCTCGTTCCAGTAGTCGATGAACTTGATGCGCAGGTCGTTGAGGCTGTACTCCTCCTGTAGCGCGTCCAGCATGGCGTCTTTCCGGGCCTGGTACTTGCCCAGGCGGAAGGGGACGAACTCCTCTACCAGAGCCTCGGCGCTCTCGTACGTCTTGATCTTGCCCTCAGTGTCCCACGCCACCAGGTTCTGGGTGTTGCGATAGATCAGCTTCAGCTTGTCGAGGAGCTTGTCCTCGCTCAGGCCGGCTACCGCCATTGGCACCTTCAGGGTGAACGACCAGCCGTTCTTCTCACCAGACTGGTTGGTGTAGGACCGGACCCATTTGTTGCCGTTCTTGTCGAAGTCCTCCTTCATGAGCTTGTTCAGGTGCTCACGATACTTCTTCCGGTCCATGCCCGGTGGCACCTCGACGATCTTGATGGTGGTGCGGTCGATACGCTCAACCACGCCCCGGATCTCGATCTGGTTGTTGGGCAACCGAAGGACCGGCCCCGAGTACCCTTCCAGGTAGGGTACCAAGGGGGTCTGGACCTTGCCAGTCTTGATGACCTCCTCTACGGCCCTTCGAACGTCCTTGAGAGCGTGCGGGAGGATATCAGTGGCATAGCCTACGCCGATCCCGCTCGCTCCGTTGATGACGGCGAGAGGCAGGACAGGGAGGTAATACTCCGGTTCCACCGCCTGCTCTTCCTGGAACAGCCACTCCAACAGCTGGTCGTCGTCCTTCGAGAAGAGCATCTGGTAGTTCTTGGGGTGGATGGCAGCCTTGATGTAACGAGGCGCAGACACACCTTTGGGGTCGAACTTGTTGCCGAACTGGCCGGCGCTCTCGAACAGGGGCAGGTTGTTCGAGCCTGGAAAGTTCTGAGCCATCTTGGTGATGGTGTCCGCCATATTCTCCTCACCATGCTTATACGAGGTGACCTCGGAAGCATGGCTGGCCAGGCGGGCCACAGTGGTCATCTTGCCCAGATGGAGGACCCCATACAGGGCCTTCCGCTGGGGTACCTTCAAACCATCAATCATGGACGGCAGGGAACGGGTGTTGGCATACACCGAGAAGTCCCGCAGGGGGCCGGCAACAATATCAGAAACGCGCATGGGTATTCCTTCAGGCGACTTCGTGGAAGACCAGGCCGTCCAAAAACCAGGACGGGAACAGGTCAGAGGCCCGCTTCAGTAGACCTTCGAAAGATGAATCGAGGATGTAGGTCTCGGCGTAGTCGTCAACACCCCGGACGGAGCGGCCGCAGGCCTGGACGATACGGAGGACAGCAGAGCGGTTGTAGCTGGTAGGGTACCGTTCGGCACGCAGCTTGACAAGCGCGTCACCCAGGAATCCATAGGGTACTTTGGCCAGAATCTGGAACCGGCTCAAGTCACCCTTCAAGTCAACGCCTTCTTCAATGGACGGAGACAGGATGATGCGGTCCTTACCGGACTGCAGGGCCTCCATGATCTCCTTCTGCTTGCCGCTGACCAGCATCTTGCCCTTGTGGCGACTCAGGTTCTTGATCGACTCAGCGAGCTTGTAGCTGACCGTGTGGATGATCCCGTTCTCTCCTTTGTGGGAGTCAATGACGCCGTCGATGGCGTTGACCAGGGCTCTCAGCTTGGCGTCGTCGGCCGGGCCGGACATCTTGACGATCGGCACCACATGGATACGGCGCTGCTCAACCGGGATCGGGTTGGGAATGACGATGGCCTCGTACTGGCCGGGTGGGATACCCAAGGCGGCGGCGTACTCTTTGACACCACAGATGGTCGCGCTCATGTGCAGGTGATAGTCGCCCTTGCGGAACAGACCGAACTCAGCAACGTCAGAGGCGAACACCGGCTTGATGGTCACGCCCAGGTTCATGGCATCACGTTCGTGCAGGATCACACAGGAAGACTCAGTGTCGGTGAAGATCTTCGCCTTGTCCTCGATACCCTGAAGCTCACTGATGACTTCCAGCACGGCCATGCTCGGCTCGGTCTTGTTGGCCTTGTGTTTTTCCAGGGCAATCTTCAACCGGGCATGGGCTGTAGAGATAGCCGTAGACAGGTCGATCAAAGCTTCACGGAACTGGCCTTCAACCTTGACCACAGAACCGACTTCGTGACCACTCAGGGACTCGAAGTATGCGCGGGTCAGGTCAAGGATCTTGAGATCGCTGAACATGTTGGACACGGCGTACAGGTCGCGCTCGTCGATCTTGACCGTGGTGTGCTCGATCAGATGGTCAGGCAGCTTGTGGCACTCGTCAGAGACCGTCAGGTTGGTACGGGTCTCAGGGGTGCAAACGATCTCGGTGCAAGCCTCGATCATGAAGCTGTTGTTGGTGCTGCGGATGTCCGCCACGTGGCACCACTTCAACCGGCGAACCACATAGGGGCACTCGTGCTTGGGGGTGCACTTGTGCTTAGCGACCGTCTGGCGGCATTTGGCCGAGTTGTACGGGCCGCAACCGATCGGGCACGGATAGTTGTCCTTGCCCATCAGGTCAACGATGTCCACCTTGGGCGTGCGCTGATACTGTTGCTGCAGGTTCTTGGTGGCCGTCATGATGGTGGACCGGAAGTCACGATCAAGAGACTTCAGCACCTTGATGACAGTGGTGGCGATCACGGACTTACCGATACCGGTAGGCGCCTCGATGATCACGTGGGGAACCCTGTTCAGGAAGTGCTTGACAGCATAGAAGATGGCCTCTTTCTGGCCAGGGTTCGCCGTGGGGAACGGGAAGTACAGATTGACCTTGTCGGCGATGATCTGGTCAGTGATGTTGGTGGTGTCAAACATTCTGGGTCTGTGCCTTCTTTTCCATGAACGGGTCGATCCCGTCAAATACCACGAGGGTGTGCTCAACACCGACCAGCTCTTCGTCGATGATGGTAGAAATGATGTCCCAGGAACCGCCGCCCCGGCCGGCGCCGATCAGCGGGTAGCCAACATGGTGGTTGAACATCCGGGCGCGCTTGCCGACTTCGCGGAAGACGGAACGCACGGCGTCGTAGTCGGTGCGCCGGCCGGGGGTCCACCAGTCGTCCTGGGTGTAGCCGTTCACCACGTAGAGCTTGCGAACCGCATCCGTAGCGACGTCCAACACTTCAATGGTGGCCCAGCTGCATTTGCCCAGCTTCGCCGGACCCTTGGGGGTCTTCAGGTCAGCTTCAAGAGCGGCCGGGAAGGTCTTGTAGATCGGGACCACGATGCCGCTCTTGTGACCATGGCGGCAGTTGCAGCCATGTACGATGATGTCGAACTTCCCACGAAGGGCCAGCTCAACCAGGTCGCCTGTTACTTTCTTCATGATGTGTACCTCAAAGGGATCGGCCTATGATACCAGCGGCCGGGCAAAAGGAAAGGGACCCAGGCTTCAACCGAGTCCCTTTGAGCTTCAGTTAGAGGGCGGGACGTGCAGCAACGGCAACAGGTCGTCGATGTCACGCACCATACGCCAAACCCAAGTCGCCCGGTTCGGCCCGTTAATGGAGCCGTTGGCAATGTCATCGCGGCACAGGTTCAGAAGCTCGTATGCGCGGGCCATCACAGCGGTGGGATAGCTGGCCATGTCGTTAGTCTGGACCTGATGATCAGCCAGCTCTTGTCGGGCATGGACCATGTCAGATACGACACCAGTGGTCGACCAGTTGTGGTGCATACCGAAAGCCGCATAGATCAGCACGTCGGTCGGGTCGCCTTTGACCAGGTGGTGGAACATGGAATGACGCCAGGCGCCTTCCCAGCGGTCATCGCGCCACGCATCGTTGCGGCCGTACTTGACCTCAGCCTTGAACAGTTTGGTCAGCATCTTCGAGAATGTGTCCTCAACCAAATCCTTTAGGCTTTTTTCGATGCTGAGCCTGTGCTTCCAGTCGATGTAGCGTACCATACAGCGGTACACTTCGTGGACCGTCCACGCCCGGTGAGAGAAGTCGTCTCTGATCTTGATATACGCTACCTGGTGGACATCATCCCACCAGGTCAGAGCTACCATTTCGGCCGGCAAGCCTACCAGACAGGCTTCGAAGTCTTCCTTCGTCATGGTCGGATCAATCATCTTTGTCAAGCTCCAAGGTCATGGCTGGGGCATTCGCGGCAGCCATGAGCTGGTGCTCTTCGATCAGAGCTTCGCGGATAGCGTTTTCGATCAGATGGACGTTGGTGCGGAAAGGGGTGAACAGCCCTATGTGGGCAGCGGCCTGCTCGGCTATCCCTTCAATTCGAAAACTGCTGAGTCGGATCATTGACCGTCCCCTTGACGCTGATGATGAGAGGGGTGTCTTCGCTACCTGGGTTGAACTCAGGTACCACTTCCAGGCCGGCGCTGACGGCCAACCACACCAGCTCGGTGAGGTTCAGGTCGGACATGTCACCTTCCAGCAACGCCCTGGCCTGGACATAGGTGGCGCCCAGGTCTGCCTGAATGGCTTTCAGGTTGAACCTACCCTCGGCGCGCAACTTGGTGACCAGAACCATGATCAGCTTGGACTTCAGGTTCTTGAGAGTTGCGGTCTGCTTGTCGTAGAAGGATTCGTAAGGGTTGTCACTCATGCTCGTTTCTCCAGTTTGCGGTCAGATACAGTACGGTGGCGGACGCCGGGGTATTGGTTGGCCAGCTTGATCAGCTGTTGCATGTCCATGGCGATGCGGCGCACCAGGATCGGAGACTTCTGGTCGATGTTCAGGTGGGCCACGAAGCGATGGCTGCCGTCGAGAACATACCGGTCGTTCGAAATGAACGAGGGGTCCATGCGGGCGCCGCCCCTGATCTTCTGCATGCACTCGAAGACCTTGAACTTGTTGACCTCGTTCTGGGTCAACCGCAGGACGTCAGGCCGCACCCGGACGTTGGTGGTGTTCACGCCCTGGTTCTTCAGCCAGCGAACGAAGTCCTCGGTCTTGTCCGAGTCGATCTGTGGCATAGAGTTACGGGTGAACCCCAGATTGCCTACCGGCAACCAGAGGTTATTGATGATGGTCAGGATGTCCTGAATGATCTTCACACGAGGGCCCTCAAATCACGAATCTCTTTCAGCATCTCGATGTACTGGCTGTACTCGATGCAGATGACATCTACCCGGTACGCACGCCCCAGGTCAGTCATGCTCTGCTTGGCCATCTTCTGAGAGATGGCACGCCCTATGGAATGCCCCAGATTAGACATGGCTTGCTCTTCAATGAGTTCAGAAAAGTCTTTGGCAGCGGCGTGTCGGTTCTGCCGGTTCAACTCATCCAGGTACCTGAGTTCAGAATACCCGACCAACACGGCGGCGCCGAGCCTGTCGCCTCTTCGTGTCACCATTTCGTCTACTGCCCTGGCAACACTTCGAGGGTCTGGGCGGTTGACTGCGAGCAGTTCGCTTGCCATGACTTCTTTCATCGCGGTACCTCGTTGATCTCAACGATGTTCGGGTAGGCGCTGGTGAAACCGAACCGCCAGCCGTAGTGAGTGAAATGGTACTTGCGGCCCGGCAACACCATGCCATGGATGTCCGAGCTGTTCCACTTCAACTCGAGCAGCGAGTCAGTGTTCTCGAACACGCCTTTCTCAGTGAAGACCAGGTAACGGCACTGATGGTCTTTGCCGTAGCCGTTGCACTTCACCTCGGTCTTGTTGACCAACGCTGTGGTTTCGCCCCGGACGAAGTGCTTGCTGAACCCGGCCGTGAAGGCTGTGAGGATCAGCAGCGCGGTAAAGATCAGGGCCACCAGGAACCAGAAGTTGAAGCGCTTGCTGTTGGTGTTGATATCGCTCAAGAACATCATACACGCTCCAGGCGGTCACGATGAGGGAACGAGTGGCCGTTAGGGCAGTGCGTCCGGCCGTCGATGGAGCGCTCCATACGGCTGTTGGGAGCCTTGCACATCGGGCAGTAGCCGAGCGAGTTGTTGGGCTTGTTGACCGGGGCGCCGGTTTCGAACAGGGCATCGCCCTTGGGCTGGTACATAGTCAGACCTCTTGATGAGTTCGTGTAGGAGATTTCAACATCCTGCAAGACTGAGCAGCGCTTGAACACTTTCAGCCCCAGACCAGGGCGGCATCCGTTGCCGCCCCATAGAAGGCCGCAATGGTAGGCCACACCACGCGGCGAGAGCAATGCAGGAACAGCTCAAAGATGTACATGCTCAACCCTCGACCCAGTTGCCATCGTGGTACATGCCCACCTGGCCTCTGACCCTGAAACGAAGTGTAGACTTGACACGACGGATGGTGTACCCCTTGAAGGGGCCGGCGCTGACGTGGTCAGGTATGAACTGGGGTGCCTTGATGCGCTTCATGACTGGGGCTGCTCCCACTTGAACTTGTTCATGCCCCAGTCAAACTCTTGAACGAGGCTCTCGACTTTTCGGCGAACGAAGACCTGGGCCGCTGAGCGGGCGGCTAGGGCCAGGCTCTTGCGCTCTTCAGGGGGAACATCAGTCAGAAGCAACCCACCGTGAAACTTGATGGTGGCAGAGCGACTGGCTGCCTTGCAAACAGTGAACCGGGCCGACATCTGTGCAGTCCGGATGGTACCATGGGCCAGGAAGGTGAATTGGTCAGCGGGCGGGCGCTTCTCATTGAAAGAGAAGTTGAAATTGGTGACCTTGACCTCAATATCATTTTCATTCATAGCGAGAACCTATTAGAAGACCTCCTAGAAGTATTCCATATGATTACTCAATAGTAAATGACTTGAGCTAACAATTTCTCGGAGCGCAGCGACCCCTATTTCATTCTTCTCTCGGCGGATGTGCTCCTAGTGTAGCGTCTGTTTTCTGGTTCGTATAGCGGTTTGAGGGTTCGGATTGTTCAAGGGATGCAAGGGGCCGAAGCGGGGCGGCCCCATATAAAGAGGTGTTACTCGAAGATCTTCATGAAGCGGTTGAAGATGGCGTCTGCGATCTTCTTGCCCCGAGCGCGCATGACGTCGAGGATGGGCCAGCTGGAGAAGCCGGCGACCATGAGGATACCGTCGCGGCCCTTCATGTCGTGGGGAAGCATCTCACCAAGCACGCTACCGACAAAGAAGGCCAGGAAGATCATGATCAGCATGGTGATGAAGGAGAACTCACGCTCACCCTTCACGTGCTCGTACAGATAGCACGCGATACCGCCGAACGCCGAGATGATACCCACGGAGAAGTAGCGCTGGGCCTTCTCTGCTATTTCTACAATGAACTGTTCAGCGGACACGATGGAGACTCCTTACTGCAGAGAGCCGATGCATCGTTGATGTACCGGAGGATGAACAGGTCCCACATTGCTGTGAACAGGAACAGTCCAATAATCAGCCGGTTGATGACCTCTTCATATCGTTCCCAGTTGATCATGAGTTCGATTTGGAGACAGACAGCAACGATAGAGGTCACCACGCTCGTAAGAACGATCGCGGCTTCCTTGCGTCTTGGCTGGAACTTGCACTTACACAGCTTGATGAGGCGCAAGCTGTTGAACAGAACCAAGCACCAGGCGAGGATCGGGACGAGCTGTATGATCATGTGATGACCCTTTTCAGGCTTCACGGGGTTGTTGGGAGGGGTTGTTATAACCTGAGGTACTTAGAGCCATCGTTCAAAGCCGGCCGTAAGTACGCCTCATCAATCTCCCTAACGCTGGGGTTCACAATGACCACCTCGACATATACCAGCTACGATTTCGACACCATCGTTGCGGACCTCAAACGATTCGCCAAAAGCCAGGACGAGTTCAAGGATTTCAACTTCGAGGGCTCCGCGATCTCGGCCTTCATCCGTCTCCTGGCCTACAACGCCAACCAGTACGCATTCACGAGCAACATGCTGTTCAACGAACTGCACATGGACTCGGCGCAACAGCGGAACAACGTGGCCTCTATCGCCTCCTTCCTCTCCTACGTGCCGTCCAGCCGTAGGGCCGCCAGTATGGTGGTGGATATCATCGTGAAGCCCGAGGACGGCAGCGTAGCTCCTTCTCAGCTGGTGATGTCTCGTGGCACCCGCTTCATGGCTGTCAAGGACGGCACCCCGTTCACCTTCTGCCCTGAGACCGAGTACAGCGCCCCCCTGTCCCTGGACGGTTCCTACACCTTCACCAACGTGAAGCTGCTGCAGGGTATCTGGACGGCCAACACCTTCGATGTCGAGGGTACCGCGATCTCCACGTACCGGATCCCCAACAGCGCCGTCGACACCGATACCATGTCGGTATCTGTTCAGGTTTCCCCTACCGTGGTGAAGCGGAACACGTACAGCCGGTACACTACCCCTCACTCTCTGGGTAGCAATGCCACCATCTACTTCCTGTCACAGGATCGTGAGGGCTACTACCAGATCGAGTTTGGCGACGACCAGATTGCCCGGCGCCTAGACGATGGAAACATCGTGGCGGTGCGCTACATGGTCACCGAGGGTGAAGCCGGCAACGGCGTGAAGGGCCTGACTGCTGTCTCCAGCGTCTCCGGCTACACCAACGTGTCTATCGTCGAGAAGCAGGAGCGCTCCAGCGGCGGGGCGGATGTCGAGACCATCGAGTCCATCAAGAAAGCCTCGAGCCTGGGCTTCCGTTCGGGCGGCGCGGCAGTGGTATCCGATGACTACTCCCACATCACCAAGGAAGTCTATCCGGAAGCGGACGACGTGATCTCCTGGGGTGGCGACAAGGCAACCCCTCCACGGTACGGCTACACCTACGTGGCAGTGAAGCCGAAGGGCTCCGAGACCCTGTCTGCAGCCCAGAAGGCCGACCTGGTGGCCCAGCTGGAGAAGTACAACGTCGGTTCAACCACACCCATTATCGCTGATCCCACCTACCTGTACCTGAATGTTCAGAGTAAGGTGAAGTATGATCCGTCCCTGACCACACTGGACGCCGTGCCTCTCAAGAAGAAGATTCAGGACCGCCTGGCTATCTTCTCTTCGAGCAACCTGGAGAAGTTCGGTCGCGACTTCGACATGAGCCAGATGTCTGCGTTCATCAAGAACCTGGACGTCAGCTTCCTGGGCAACGTGACCACCGTCGTGTATGAGCGTCATGTCAAGCCCGAGCTGAACTTCTTCGGCTCGTACACCATGGCATTCAACAAGTCGGTGAAGCCGGGTAGCGTGAAGGTGACCGGGTTCACGGTGTCGGATACCGACCTGGGCTACACCTACAGCATCGTCGACGATACCAAAGGTGCGCTGGTACTCCAGAAGCAGAAGGGCACCACGGTCAAGGCCCTGGGCGCGGCCGGCTCTGTTGACTACACCACGGGCCTGGTGAACCTCATCAAGTTCCGCCCCAATGGTGTGCTCTCTGATGGCTATGTCAAGGTGGTGGCGGAGAGCTCCTCCTACGACCTGGATGTCAAGGCTGTACGCGGCGACATCATCAAGGTCAACACCGTGACTGTTGAACTCGAGGCGAAAACGAATGTCTAACATCCCGGTTCGAGTGAGGGGGCAGGCGCCCTCTCACTTCCAGGAGTTCTACCCGGACTTCCTGAAGTTCATGGAGCTGTACTACCGCTGGCTGCATCGCGAAGACAACATCACCCCGGCCGAGCTGGAGATGCTGAAGAACGACGAGTCATGGCACAATGTTGATATCGATGGGTTCATTCGGAGCGGTGACGAGAACCTCCTGGGTGGCATCAGTCTGATAGACAAGGTCCAACAGAAGCCAGGGGGCGCCGAGATTGACAGCATGGTAGAGGACTACCTGCTGGAGAGGGGATTCGATGGCTTTGAGACTGCCGACGGGGAGGTGTTCACCGATAGCGCTCAGCGTACCATTGAGACGTCGAGACGCAACGAGAAGCACCTCGACGGGTGGTTTAAAACGATGGGCTTCATCAAGACCGTCGACAAGCTCATCGATGACAAGGGTCGCTGGCTTACTTCGGACTATCAAGCCTTCAAGACCTCAGATGATCAGAACATTGTGGTGTTGGGCTCTACCAACGACACCCGGTATCGGACGCTGGACAACATCCGCCTGCTGAAGGTGCTGAAGGACCTGTACTCCATCAGGGGTACCGCCAAGTCGGTTGAGATCTTCTTCAGCCTCTTCTTCGGCGAGTCGGTGTCGGTCCACTACCCCAAGACAGACATCCTGGTACTCGAGGACAACTTCGTGGCCGACGGTACCGGCGTCCTGCGGGATGACTCGATGTACAACGAGTACACCTATGTCATCGACGTGATTCGTGATCCTGAGTATTATGAGTTCTACGTCGAGAACATCTTCAAGAAATACTTCCACCCAGCCGGTTTCAACGTCTTCCTTCGGAAGGTTTCCCTGGGCTCATAGCCCAGGGCAGGTAAATACCTGAACCTGTGCTCAACCATATGAAGGGCCGCTATGACCGATTTCCTTTCACAGTTCACTGGCGATTCGATCGACGAACGCCTGGGGCGGGTAGATGTCCTGATCCCCAAAAGTTTCATCACACAGAGCCTCCTCGAGAACAGTGTCCTGATGGTACCCTCGGCGGCCCTTTCGGCTCAGCTTCACGCCCGTCTGGATGATGTGGAGAACCGGTACGTCAACAACGACCTGGACCAGTCGATACAGGGGCGAAAGAATTTCCTCAGCCCATCTCTGTTCAGTGCTGACGTAACCCTGACTTCCTCATCGAACATCATTCTGGGGGCCGACGGTACGACCACTGACTCAGTTGTGACTCGGGGGTTCGTTGCCAAGCGGGCGGTCGACTCCGGGGTAGCAGGCAACGGCCTGAAGGTCAAGGTCAACCCTGGCCTGACTCAGAACACTCTGGAAGTGTTGCTCGACAATCAGCCCGGCCTGGCTTTCAAGTCTGGCAATGGCGCGCTGTATGTTGATATCACAGGCACCCCGGAAGCCGGCTCGGCTAGCGGTGATGACGAGCTGCTGGTGTACAACAAGTCGTCTGGCAGCCTTCTGAAGATCAAGAAGAATGCGTTCCTGGGCGAGCTCACCAAGAGCTTGCGCTTCAGAGGGCAGTGGGACCCGAACACCAACACTGTTATCGGCGACCCTCTGAACACCTCCCTGGCCAAGGGTACCGCCCCGAATACCCCACCCGGCGACACTCGTGAAGGCTTCCAGTATGTGGTCAGCCAAGACGGTACCTTCGACCTGGTAGACGAAGAATCGCCTGAAGAGTTCACCACCGGCGATTCGGTCATCTGGTCTGGTACCTCCTGGGTCCTGATCCGTGACCAGACGAAGGTGAAGTCGTTCAGGGGTGCTCAGGGTACCGCCCGGCAAGGCGCCGTGGAGGCTTCTGCTGGTGACTACAATACCGGCATGATCACCCATACCTCTACTGCCAAGGTGGATGTCAGGGCCTCCAGCGTCACCAGCAAGAGTGCGATCGAAGACCTCGACGCCTACAAGCTGTCCAACCAGAACCCGGTTCTCACCAAGGCCCTAACTCTGCCTGCCGGAGCCGATGTCGATACAGCCCTGAAGTTCGCCACCCTGGGGAGCAACAGCGGCCTGTGGACTGACGGTACCAGCATCCTGACTCAGGTCAATGGGTACACTGCATACAAGGCCACTGAGACTGGTCTGGTAGCCAACGGCCTGACTGTATCGGCCGGCAAGGTCCTGACCGCTGGTTACGATCTGAAGGTCACCTCGAACGGCACCACCCCGGCGACATACTGCAACATCCTGGCATCTGACTACAAGATCGCACTGAATGGTGCCGTTCATGTTGGGATCAAGTCTCAGCTGATTGAAATGAAAGACGCCTCGGGTAACGTGATCGTCTCATTGGCGGCCGGTACCTTCCAATCCAATGCGCCGTTCTGGGCCCCCGATGGTACCGCCGCAGCGCCTTCTTTGGGCTTCAGCAACGCAACGACCACAGGCTTCTATCAGGCAGGTGGCAAGCTGGGCGTCAGCGTAGGCGGTACGGCAACCTGGTCTCATGGTACCACGGCTAGCACCAGCAACGTTACCCTGAACATGGGTAGCACTGAGGCCACCGCCAAGCAGATCAAGTGGCTGGCCACACCCACCGACGACTTCGATGCTGTCAACCTGAAGACACTCAGGGCCGAGATCGAAAAGACCTACCATGAGAGCTTGACGACCACTGTAAGTACAACCACTGCAGTGACACTGTTCGATATGAGCAAGGTCGATGGAATGGAATGCGTTCTGCTGGGCAAGCGCGACACCGCCCGCCAGATGACGAAGTTCCTGGTCACCCACAACGGTAGCGACACCGCATACTTCACTGAATACGGCGGTGTGGGTCCAGATGTCTTCAGCATCGCTTTCACCATCAGTGGCACCAATCTGGTAATGAACATCACAGCGACCAATGGTACCTGTGTGGTCAAGACCAAAACCATCGCCAGCTTCTAAGCTGGCGATTCACCTGGATAGGGAAGGGTAACTCATGGCTGTCACCAAGACACCGTTTCTGGCCAAACACGGCCTCACCGCTAATGAAGACTCGAATTTCGTCAAGAGCGTATTCATCGCTGGGGCTCTGACGATCAACGGCTCGGCCTCCCTGAAGATGCCGGTCGGTACCACGGCCAATCGTGAAACCGGCGCCGCCGCCGTCAACGGTCTGTTCCGGTACAACAGCACCACCAACAACTTCGAAGGTCTGGCAGCGGGTGACTGGGTTGTCCTGGGCGGCAACCAGTCTGTGAAGTCTGCGGCATACCAGAAGATCGAACTAATTTCGGCGGCAGCCGGCCTGGGCCATGAAGTCATCGCCGGCGACAACGGCATGCGCATCTACCGTGACGTGGTGGGCTTCAGCGACAACACCAGCCCCGGTAGCCTGACCGGCGCCCTGGTCGTCAAGCTGCCGTACGCAGTCGACGGGTTCTATCGTATCTCGATGGACATCAACTCTTATTCTGGCGGCGGCGGCGGTGTCGGCAGCATCATCTTTATGGGGCGTTTCAACGGTACGAACTGGACCTCCAACGCGGCCCAAATCGGCGGTAAGCTCTTTCCGTATAGCACTATCCAATCCGGTGTTCAAGACGGTCTGCCTGTTATCGTTATCGGCCCAACCACTGCGTCTATTAGTCGGCCTCAGCTGTTGGTTCGAGAGTTCACCATCACCAAAGGTGGTGTGGCCAATGACTGGTACAAGGGCTGGAGCATCACTTCCTCCACTGACCTGTCTACGATCAGCAACCTTAACACTCTGACTGTGTACCAGACGGGGCAGGTCTACGATTCTATAATTATGCCTGCGGGTCCTGCTTTGGCCAGCCTGGCCGCTCCGGCTGCTGCTACGAAGGGTCGAGCCATTTTGGTCAAGGCTGACGGTTCGGGTATCGAATACAGTGGCGGGTATGACGCCACTCAGACCACGGCCTTCACCGCCAGCCGCAATATGTCGTATCACCTGACCACTTCCATCACTGTGACCTTGCCCACAACCCAGCCGGTCGGCACCTATGTGACGTTCACTAAGTCGTATAGCGCCACCCCCACCATTCAAAGCGCGGGCGGGGCAAGCATCAAGGCTGGCACGAAGACTGATACTTCTGTCACCTTCGACGTGAACGCACAGATCACGTTTATCTTTAACGGTACGGATTGGGAGGTCTGATCATGGCTATCAGCACGAAGAGTTTGGGAGGCGGGGCAGGTGTTGAAATTGGAGAGGCGGTGTATGTCCCCAACAGCGCCTCCCCAATCATCGAGATCGCTGGTCAGAGATTCTTGAAGAGTGGATCGTTGATGATTGCACCGCCCCCCAGCGGGTATGAATCAGTGTTCGAACAGTACGCTATAAACCAAGTCACTTCACACCAAGCCCCCCCCAGTGGCCAAGGGAACTTCAAAAGTGGCGGTTGCGCTTTCGGTAACGGCGTCCACGTCATTTTCCAGATGGATAGCAGTACCCCTGTCACGGGGTATTATGTTGGTTCTGATACCCTAACGTTGAGACAACTGACGGTGGCGGATTTCAGGGACAAAGTCGTGTTTGCAGACGGCAAATTCGTTTGTGTGGGTTCCAGGGCTATCGTTTACTCCACTGACGGTGTCAACTGGAACCAAGCAACCAGGCCCGCAGATTTTCCTCAGGAAAGGGTGTATTCTCTTGCATACGGTAACGGTCGCTGGGTGGCTGTGTCATATGGAACAGGAAAATCCATTACGTCAACCGATGGCATTAACTGGACAATGAACACCAGCGCCGTGTTGAGTGCCGTTACTTGTTCCATCGCCTACGGCAACGGGATTTGGATTGCTGTTGCCGCAGCCTTGGGCGGTTACTATACGTCAAAAGACGGGTTGACGTGGAGTTCTATAACTCCGTACCCCTCGAACTTGAAGATGGACAACATCGGCCCTCACGCATTAGCGTTCGGCAACGGGGTGTTCTGTTTGGGCGTAAGACGTGGCGGAGTTCTGGTGACGACGGACGGTGTCAACTGGTTACAAACCACGTTGCCCGCTTCTGTGTCCTCGGGAAGCTCGCCGAAGGTATTCTATGGTGACGGGCTTTTTGTCGCTGCAGTCGTAGGTACCTCGAATACTAGCTTGTTCATGATGACTTCGTATGATGGGTACACATGGAATGCCCCAAACATAAATTGGTATGGTGGTCCCAACTGGTTGCCGGGTCAGTTTTCTATCGGTAACGGGTATATCTGGCCAGGCGACGGGCAACTTTACATGGCTCCCACCCTGTACAAGAAAGCCCTTGGGGCGCCCCTTCCGTCCATAAACGGTTCGTTTCAGATTCTAGCTCTGAGGATTAAGTGATGCCAACCAGCCTAAAATCTGCTCTGGGTAGCAGCGCAAGTCTCATCGGTAGCATCAAACTGTTGCCTGAGAGTGAGTTGACAAGGGGGAAGATTGTCCTCGAACTGGCAGGCGGAACCTATTTGAGAGAAGGGTTTCTTCTAGTGAACGAAAGGGCAAACTACCCAGACGCATTCGATGCTTTTGCCCGGTTCAACACAATCAGTGTTACAGGTACCAACCTAACCCCTGGCGTCGGGGGATTGGGAGACGGTGTAAACGCCAACGGGGTTCTGCTGTTTCCATCAAGTACTGGTAGCTTTGTATACAGAAGCACAGATCTTGGGGTTTCTTGGATCTCAGTATCCACGCCTGCTAACGGATACCGGACGGTGTACGGCAACGGGATTTGCCTTGGTGTCAACAACGGCGGCACTGGCATAAACTATTCCACGGACCAAGGTGCCACCTGGACCCAGCAAGTTCTACCCCCGCATCAATCAGGTACCAGTGGAGCATTCGATATCGCGTTTGGTAATGGGTTGTTTGTTGTCACGTCAGTCAGTACTTCTGCGCAAAACGTGCTGATATCGAGCGATGGTATCAATTGGACCCCCAAGCCCCTGCCGTTCGCTGGTAAATTCAACGTGGCTTTTGCTGGTGGGATATTTGTGCTCACGCAATATGCGGCAGACACCAGGCTAGTGACCTCTTCGGATGGGTTGACTTACACGACAAGAAATCTACCTGGGTCGCTCACCATCAGCGATAAGGCCCGTGTGGCCGAATTGAACGGTTGTGTTGTGGTTGCGGCCGGCTCAACCAGCAGCACAATGACATCGACGTGCTACTATTCTTTGGACTATGGTGTAACGTGGACACTATGTCAAGGAGCGGTGCCTCTCGGGCCTATGGGTTTAGGTTCAATCAACGGTGTCATGTTTATGGTGGGTTACAGCGGACCAGCGTATGCCATCTCCAAAGACGGTGTGAACTGGGTTAACGTCGTACAAAATGGATTTAGGACCTATGGTTGCATCCAAACCCCATCAGCTTTGTATATGAACTACTATGACGGGAATACCTCGAATTACCGTATCATGAAATTGAACGGGGAACAGTTCGGGGTGCTTGCCGGAAATGGTGAAGTGCCAATCGGCGGCGGAATCGCCAGATATATGAGGATCAAGTAATGCCCATCATCACACTAGAATCCCCCGGTGCCCAGGCGTTCGATGTACGGGCCGCAGTAGATGCCGAACGCGATCGCCGCGTTCGGCTCGGGTTTGAATTCGAAGGCAAGCACTACCAGACTCGAAACCAGAGTGACCGTGAGAACATCCTTGCCATCAAATCCGATGCCCTTGCCGCCGTTCTAATGGGTGCAAAGGTTGGCGATTATCGCTGGGCAAACGCAGAGAAGGACTTCTTCTGGATTGCCGGGGACAATGAGCGTGTTCTGATGGATGCCCAAACCGCGTTGGCATTCGGGCAGGCCGCCACCCAGCGCAAGAATCAGCTCATTGTGGCGGGTAGCGATCTGAAGGAAATGGACCCCATTCCTTTGGACTATGCGGCTGACAAATACTGGGAAGGGGTTTCGGCGGAAGAGGAGGCCCCTCAGGTGCCGAAAGACGAAGCAGGCTCTACCACGGTAGAGCCTACCACTTCGACGTCCTCGAAGGCCGTCTAAAAGAAAGGGAGAGTGGCTTGCGCCACTCTCCCTTTTTCGTTACGCCAATGCAATGGCTCTGATGTCTTTCACCGTGGGGATAACACAGGGGTTATCGCCCAGGAGGACCAGCTTCAGCTTGAAGCCGCTGAACGATCCGACATCGCTGATGTTGTAGATGTATTCCAGGGTCTTGGTGTCATCGTTGACCAGAGGGGTCGCCGGCTTCACTTCCACCCAGGTAGCCTCAGCGTTACCCGAGACGATCAGCTTGCGGTAGAGCTTCATGCTGTTCGAGCCCGGAAGCTTGGCGCTCACGTAGACGCGGGCGCTGGTGCTTGGGGTGTCGAACGTTACGTTCTTGGTGACGTATTGGCACAGGGGGTTGCTGACATCAGTGTTGATGCGATGCTTGACCATCACAATACCGAACCCATCCAAGTCGATAACCGGGCTGAGGTTGGATTTCGTGGACTTCAGGGTCGCGGTGATCTGGTAATCGCCGGCCGCTGTAATCACCCCTTCCGAACCCAGGGTCGTCTCAGTTGCAGGGTTGAAGCTGAACCACTCGGTCATGCTCCGATTCGACTGTTGCTTGTAGCTGTATTTCCAGTCGATGGAGGTGCCATCAGGTACCAGGGTGTTCACCTTGGCGTAGAACATGCTGATGGGGTTGAACGCATTGGCTACAACGGCCTGCCCACCGATGGTACCGGTTACAGTGGCATTGGAGAAGACGTCGAAGGAGACGCTATCCTCAGTCACGGCGACCGCGGTGAGTTGCTTGTTCAGAGCTGCAGAGCTGATACCGTTACCGCCTACCGCACCTGACAGCGTGAACTTGTCACCAGTCTTCAGACCATGGGAGTGAAGGGCCAGGTTTACGATGGACGAGCCGTTAGTGGTGGTGATCGGGTTGAAGCCGAAGGCCGAGATGTTAGCCGGGGCGCCGCCGTTGAACACTACCGTGGTGTCGTTGGTATCGAACTCAGCGATGTAGGCCGAGAACTTCATGTCGCAGTTTTGGTCAGCAGACCAGGTCACGCTGTTCTGAGAGGTGAAGAACGAACCCAGAGTCGGCTGAGCCGAAACCGAGCGAGTGGTCCCCACTACCAGACCGCCCATCTCACAGATCCAGGCATTGTATTCCTGAGTGTCTGCCAGCAAGACGATGGCGTAGTCGCGTTTCTCCTCCAGGTAGATCAGATCGTCGAAGGTCACCCGAGTCGGCACAGTGCCATCAGCAGAGACGTTCACGTTGGCCGGCTGCAGGATCTTGCGACCGAACGGTACGACGGTGGTGGTCGGGTAGCCGTTTTCCATCAGACGAATCTCAACACGCAGGGGCACAGTCGAGGACTTGCTCTGCATGAAGATGTCCATGGCCGCCAGGTAGGCGCCGCCTTTTGTCTCGATCCAGAAGGACTGAGCAATCGGGTCCAGGTAGTCGTGAATGTCCCACTGAGTAGTGGAGGCAGTCAGTACTCGAGTCGTGGTAACGGTTTGCTGACGGGTGTCATAGCTACCGGAGGACTCGTGGTTTGCCTGGGCCTGGGTGCTGAAGTCGTTCACGAACCGGGAGTCAGTAGGCGAGTCAGTCAGGCGGAACGTGTTGGTGCCAGTCTTGAACGTCAGTGCATCGGTGTGCGGTACCGTGAATACTGCGCTGAGGGAACCAGCCTTGTCAGTGATCAGGGGGGCGCCGTACGAACCATTCTTGGGTTTGCAGTGAGCCGAGACCTCCACATCTTCGAAGAACGGGTAGACCCGAGTGTACGGCCGCAGGCAGGTTGCCTCGATACCGATGTCGATCTTCCGCATGTACTGGTACGTGGTATTGTCGATGAACACGTCAGAGGTGGAACTGGAACTGCTCGTGTTGATCGTCGTTGTCCACGCAGTACCGTCACGCCACCAGTGGTCGCTATAGAACGAGTCCACCAGGCTCCAGCCGTCACCCGCTGTGGCACCACCGGTGTAGTCCAGGGTGTTGCTCACATAGATGGTGGGGCGGTACACAACGTCCTTCCAGAAGTCCGTAGCCGGCGTCAGGGCAACATAGCCCGACCAGGTGTAGACAGCGAAGGGGTTCACGTTGATGAACTTCGTTGCGTAGGGCTGTTCCAGGGCCTTCTTCAGGGTGTAGCTCTTGGACACCAGGGCGGCGCCTTTCAGATAGTTCGAGCCGGTGTTGACCGAAATATCGGAAGGGTACTGAGCCATGGTGGGCTCGCCTTGCTGGTCACCCAGGTTCACGGTGAACTTGAACTCGGGGTTGGTCAGGTCGGCCAGGGCGTAGGAGCTGAACCCCTCGGTCACGAAACCGTTCTTGAATCGATCAGAACCGGTGACCGGGTCAATGATCTGCAGGCGGTTGGTGGCGGTCTCCAACATGCTCAGAGTGGTGTAGTACTCCAGGTTTTCGATCCGCTTCTCCAGCCGGCCGATATCACGCATGGTGTACCGCTTGTTCTCGATCATCTTGAATGTGACTTCAGAGCTACTGAAGGTGTAAGCCGGCACGCTAACTTCAGCCAGCTTCATGGCCTCAGAGGGGACGTCCGGGGCGCTCGGCGCTTCATCAGGGATACCCTTGGCGCAACCGAACTGACCGTTCGAACCGATGTAGAAGCTGTCGATCCGGGGCAGGTAGTAGGTGGCGTCGATACGCACAGTGTCGTTCGGCCGGATCATGTCGCCGGAGAACGTCGTAGACGTGATGTTGCCGCTCGAGTCTACCAGCGGGCGGAAGTCCAGGCAGTCGCTGAGCTCATAGGTCGAACCGTCGGTCGCGACGTAGGTGCTGATGTCTTCGTAGTTCACACCCGAGTAGGAGTCAACGCTGAAGAAGTCGCCGACGCTGTGATCGAAGTATTCGTAGGTCACCTGGTACTGACCAGAGATCACACCAGCCTTGGAGGTGAGAACGCACGGCCCGTAGACAGTGTCAGTTTGGCCGTTCAGCAGACCGAAGTTGTTGGTGACAGTCGAGCCGCTGATGGCATCAACCACAGACTTCAGCTGGTGACCATCGGACTTGGTCAGAACCACCGAGGAAGCGTTGGTGAAGGTCACCATGTCAACCTTGGTCACGAGGGACTTGGTCTTCTCCATCGGCTGTTGCTTGGTCAGCACAACACAGACACGCAGGCTGGTGGAAGCCTTGCCGCTGTTGATGGTGACCGACCGGCCGACCGGGGTGCCACCCAGGACGAACAGGGTATCGCTCCAGGCAACCTGCTCACCAGTGTTGGAGGCGCCGGTTACGGCAGCGAACCACTCAGTCTGGTTGGGTACCAGGAAGGCCTCGTTGGAGCCCAGGGAAATGGTAGCCTTGCCAGTGGAGTCGGTGGTGACATCGTACTGACGCACGACCGAGTAGCTGGTGTCAGAGTAGCCGCTCTGCTTCAGGGTCTTCACCGCGCTGTACGGGGTACGGAAGATGAAGTTGTTCTGAGCACTACCGAACAGGGCCGACTGAGCAACGGTACCACCGAACAGAGCGTTGGCGCTGCTGAAGCGAACACCCTTCACATCCTTGAAGGCGCGGCCGGTGTTCATCTTGACATCGAACAGGTACACACGGAACGAACCAGCGATGCCAGTAGCCTGTGCAGCACGGATTCGAGCGTAGCCGATCAGGGTACCGGCCGGCTGGGCACCTACCACGGCGGCGCTGTACAGCTCGACCTGGTTGCGGATGTCGGTCGGGGGGACACTGTGGCAGCCGGTCAGGGTGATGTAGTTCTGGTATGCAGCGCTGAAGACAGCGTTGTTCTGGAACCGGGTGTCACGGGCCTTTTCCACCGGGGTGTACACGGTGCTGATGTTCTGCTGGCGGTATCCCTTCACGTAGGAGATACCAGGCTTGGCGGCCACGACGAACTTGGTCTTGTCGCCACCAGCGTCAGCACTCAGCAGGCCGTTGGGCGCGCTGGCGTCCTTCAGATGCTCACGGGAGTCCAGGACGTAGGGGTTGACGGTGTAGTTGCCGGACTCTTCGAAGGTGCGCTGAGCCAGGGTCTTCTCGAGCTCGTTGTACTCGGTGGAGGCAACCAGGCCGACCACTTCACCATCGACTACACGAGCCAGCTCGATGAAGTCTTTGTCGGCCGCGCTGGTCAGGTCGATCTTGGTCAGTACCAGGTCGATCTTCAGGCGGTGGGCGCCGGGCGCCTTGAAGTTGGGGTAGCCCTGGGCGTTCGAGTACAGGCTTTCGTCAGTCTGCTCGGTGACGATGGATTCCTTGGCCAGGAAGCCTACACGATAGGAAGGCTTGACGCTGTACTTCTCCAGGATGACGCTCTGGGCCGGGTTCTGTACCATGAACCCCTTCACGAAGTAGATGCCGGCGCTGACATGGGCGATGGAGCCTTGGCCGACTTCGTCGCTACGGGCCACAGCCAGGTTCTGAGTGATACCATCGACCGTGACCGAGAAGGTCAGGCTCTCTTGAGTAGAGAAGCGGCGGGTCACGTTGTTGGAGCCGGAGTTGGTGTACTTGACGAACACAGTAACCGGGTCGGTCTCAGTGGCGGCAACCAGCTTGGTGACTTTGGCTTCCAGGCCAGAGCTGGAGGTGACGACCATGTTGTCACGACCATCGACGTCGGAGAACTCCGAGCCGGTCACGAAGGTGATCTTGACGAATTCCTGGTTGGTGTCAACCGAAATGCCGCCGGGTACGACCATGGCGCCTTCTTCGAACAGGTGACGACCGAGTCGGTTGACCTGCTCTTGGAGGATGGTCTGGGCCTGGGTCAGTTCCCGAGCTTGGACAGCCTTGGGTTGGAACAGCACCCGCAGGAAACCTTTGCTGGGATCGTAGTCGTCATAATATGGAGCGGTGCTAGTGTCGACTGACATAACATTCATCCTGGGTTGGACATATCTGGTGGTACTTAATCCCCAGCGTTGCCGGGGGAGAGCCGGCCCATTATACTGCTGGCAGCAAGAGACCCCATCAAAGGACGATTCAACATGGCATTGAAGCGGAAGCACCCAGAGGTGTTCGCGTTCCTTGTGAAAAAGGCAGTCATGAAAGAGACCACCACGTATCAGGAAATCGCTGATAACGTACCAGGAGTTCCCAAAGAGGGGAACGCTCTAGGCGCCGCGCTCTCTCCGGTCCTAGAAGGCATTTTCCGGTGGTGTGAATCCAAGGGTCTACCTAACATAGCATCGCTGGTGATCCGCAAGTCGGGGCAGGATGCAGGCATTCCAGGCAGTGGCTTCTGGGATCTAGCCGGGGTGCCAAGGGAAGTCACCAGAGACAAGAAAAGGGTAATGGTGGCAGAATACCACCAGAAGGTGTTCGAATACTTCGACGGCCTGGACCCGTAAAAAGTTCAACAAAGGGGTTGCGTGGTTCAAAAAGGTGTGGTAAACTGGCCTCATTGAAACGCAACCCGAGTGCACAATCATGATGATCGATATGGACCGCGTCAACCCTCTGATCTTCCAAGCTGTCAACCCTCTACGGGTTGAGGCCATGGACGCCGCAGAAGAGCGTGCCCAGGAAGTCATCGATTGGGCTATCAAGAAGCTTGAAGAGGGCGGCTGGGACCTTGAGAAAGTGGCCCCGATCCCCGAAAGTGGTTGGGGGCGCGACGTGTACATGGAGAAGCGTCGCCGTCGCACTCTCTTCCTGACCCTCGTGGAAAAGGCCCCGTCTGCCAGTTACCTCTGCGGCCGGCCGGGTGAACCCTACATGGTCCAGATGAGCGAGAAGGCGATGGCCCGGTTCATCAGCCAGGCTGCAGAGATGGCATGTGACCAATACGACATGTTCATCTACAAGCTGACGGAAAAAGTCGGGGAAGGCGTGGTCTCTGTCTCCCTGGAAGGGAACCACATCTGGGGCAAGTCTATCCTCCATGTGACCAAGGAAGACGGCGCGGTGGAGAAGTGGAAGACCCAAACTATCTGGAACGTGTCCTCCCTGGGCACGCCGTTCAACCAATGGCCAACCAGAAAGGTGAAGTGATGACTGTCAAAGAGAACATCAGCCTCCTCAACGAAATGAAGGAGGCTGTGGCCGGGCACTGCATGGCCGCCAAGGTGGAGGACGATGGTAGCGTCCTCCGCATCACGTACCCGGCCGGCGAATGGTCGTATGGCATCCAAGGCATCCAGGTTGTCTACGATGGCAATATGAGCAAGTACCAGGCGTACTCCAAGGCCCTTGTCCGGATGGAGCACGACTGGATGAACTCTTTCCCAGGAGCAAACCTGTGAACAAAATTAAGATCAAGTGGAAAGTTGATCCAAAACCCACCGGCCAATACTCTGCTTTTCAACATCGTAGCTGGCCGACCGCATCCTTCAATGACAACGATGGCCCGGCCGCTGCGCAGATACTGTGCAGCGTGGACTATACCCCGGAAAGGGCAACCAGCGGCGAACACCCAGAGCTTAAAGTTCTGGTCGCAGACTACAGCGTTGACCCTTGGCAGTGGCGCGTGTTGAAAGCCAGGGCGGCTAGTTTGAAGGAAGCCAAATCGTTGGTCGCAAGTGTTTACGCCAAAAGCCCAAAATCGCTTCCTAAGTCGAACGATTGAACCCGGCCGGGGTTGCTGTTCGGGCCGGGTAGGGCAAACTGTACGAGCATTGAGTGGGAGAATAATCATGACCAAGAAACAGTTCAAGATTAACATGGGCGTTACCATCATCGGCACCGCTCTGTTCATTGCGATGCTGGCCAGCAACAAGGCTGAGGCTGCTCAACCTGAGCAGTGCAGTATCGTGTCCGACTACGCCGCTGAAGCCCAGCAGATGAAGTTCGAAGGCGCTAACCAGCAGACCGCCATGAGCAGCGTCCAGGCTGAGATGGACAAGAAAGGCCACAAGGACAGCAACATGAAGTGGCTGGTGAGCCGGGCCGTCCAAATCGTGTATCTGCCCGACATCAAGCCCCAGGACGCCGGCGATGTTCTGTTCGTCGATTGCCTCATGGCAGGCATGCCTGGTCTGAAGCTGTGAGCAGTTACGAAGACCACATTCGCAAGCTCCACCAGTACCGCCTGGAAACCGCCACCCACATAGACGTCAACGGCGAATTCTATCAGGCATACGAGGTCGATTTACACGGGATCGGCCCCATCTGGTGGAGGTGGGACGAGGAGCGTATCGAGCGCGCCGGGTGGCAACCGGAGCCTTTCGACCCGGAATACTTCAGAACATCCATGAGGGAATTGAAAGATGCAAAGCAAACACGATATTAAGCTGGACCCCTGGTTTACCGTGAAATTCGAGCAGATGTATGGTGACCGCCAAATCACCATTGAATCTCTGGCCCGCGTGGTCCAGTTTGAAGACCTGAAACACAGCGTCCCATACACCCCTTTCGGTTGCTGTATCACCCCGGACGGTACCGTGTACGCGCTGACACACTATGCTACGCATGGCGTGGTCGCGGCGGTCCTGTACCCGGAAGTGGCTGCAGAGTTCGAAGTGCCACAGCCCATAGTGGATGAGCATGTGGATGAACTCCCCAAGATGGCGTATCAGCACTTCGAACTCGAGTGCGCTCCTCTCCTGCCTCTCCTGCGTGTCAGCGCCGGCCGTATGGGCTCGCCGCACGTCAGCTGGAGCGAAGACATAGGGCTCACTGAGGAACAGATCGAGGCCTTCCGCTTGTTCTGCATCGAGAACCACTCCAGCGACGAGGAGTATTTCTGCACCGGCCTGATGGGTGGTGGTCTTCAGAAAGTGCTGAAGGGCATGCGTGAGACCAAAGGTAAGCGGAAAGAACTACCCCCGGTGGACTACAGCCAAAAGCTGGTCGACCCCAATGAAAAGGACCCATACGATGACTAGCATCGCTCAGCTGATCTCTTCTGTGGTCATGGGCTCCGGTATGGTGTTTCCTGATCACAGGTTCTTCACCCCGACCAAGAAATTCCTGGACATCCTCTGGGAGTATCGGAACTACCATTTCTGGGACATCGGGGCCGGCAACGGGGCCACCGCCCATGACATCCGCCGTGAGGGTATGGATTGTCGAGCGATCGACATTATTCCCCGCGACTCTGCTCACCCGGTGGAAATGATCAACGCCCTTGATGTCGACTGGGAAGAGCTGGGTGGCATCCAGCTGGTTTGCCGGCCCAACCACTCGGGCTGGTTTGGTGAGCTGCTCGAGAAGTCCTACCTGGGTGACGCCTTCCCCCTGGTGTACGTCGGCCTGCGCCGCAACATCAGCGTGGACATCACTGAGAACCAGTACGGCGCCGCTGACCTGGTTATCGATGGCATGGGTGAGGAAGGTGAGGTCGCTATCTTCTGGGGGCCGAGTCGGTTCTGGCAGAAGCTGATCAACATGGGTGAAGGCGTCGCCTGCCCCTACGAATACGAGGAACTGGTCGATGAGTGACATGAAGGTTGATATGAAAGTGCTGGTCATGCCCAACGGCGCCCGGTACGAGCTGCAAGAAGGGAGTCTGAATCAAGACGCCAAGAACGGTGATGTTCAGGAATACAAGCTGAAGACCCCGTTGCAGCTGGCTGAAGGGAAAGAGGAGTTCAGCTACGCGGCTGAGGTCGTCGACTTCAGTTCCCTGGACCACCGTGAGAGCCTCCTGGGGTGGTTGCTGACCCATAATGATGAGTTCGTCCAGAAGCTGACCAAGAAGGAAGGGTTCCGTGGCGACCGCATGGACATCTCCATCGTGGTGAACGGCGTTACCCTGATCAGCGACGAATTCGACAGGATGATGGACCACCTCACCACCGTCCTTTTCGACCAGAAGTTGTCGAACGAAGTGGCCGCTGGTAGTGATGGTGCGATGCTCATTCAGAAGCGTCGTGAACTGGAAGCCAAACTGAAGGCTTTCGAAGACCTGACCCACGAAGTGGAGCAGCAAATGTGGCAGACCCGTGAGTACGCCGGGCGCCTGCTGAGCCGTCAGTATGACTGACGGGTGTTGGTGGATCATCCAGGTCTACCATGAGGAGTCTTCTTCGACGACTGAGCTCACTCGCTGGGCCGCTACCGGTGAAGAAGCCATTCAGATGCTGAACGAGGAAGAGGATTTGGTATGCGGCCCGGACAACCCGAACCGGTGGGTGCCTACTGGGAAATTCAGAAGAGACCCGCACCAATAATCATGGGAAAGGAGTATGGCAAGTTCATCGAGGACTACCGTGGGTTTCAGATCTACGAGCAGGGTGAACTTGGCTTCGCCTATTACCGGCGCGGCTACAGCTACGGCCGGGCCAACAGCGCCTGGAGCTGTAGAGTGGCCATAGACGAAGAGCTGCAACCATGATTGAACCAGTTACCATGTACAAGACCGGAGACGGTCAGATTCATTCATCGATGGACAAGGCAGAGGAGCACGTGGTCGATCGGGCCTGTGAACTTTTGGACGCCAGCACCAAAGAGCTATTGGGCGGCAAATTCACAAGGGCTGATCAAACCAGGATTATCCTCCACGTGTTCGACAACTACGCGAACACGATGGACTTCGCCAAACACCTCGGGAAGATCACAGGGCTGTACTGAGGGTGCCTCCAGCGTCCTCTCCGTGCCGTTCTGGGTTGACCCTCAATACTCGTGGAGGTTACGCTGTGAGCACTAAGAAGAAGGGGAGAGGCAAGGCGAAGAGCATGGTGTTGCAGCCGCTCTTCCGGCCTCGTGTCGTTGAATGTAAGAAAAGGAAGGCCGCGATGAAGCGTGATGACTACGAGGGTTTCTGATCCTGAGATTCAGGTCGTGTTCGATCGCCACCTCCCGTCGGCCCGGCGCCTGGGGTACAAGCTGACACTAAAGAAGCCATACACAGGCGCCCTGATCGACGGCCCCAAAGGGTTGTACCGGTTCACTGATGACGCTGGTACGAACTTCAACATTTCAATCTACGGGTCCAGCTACGCCAACGGCGGCTATTGGCACATCGTTGGCGTATATGACCCTGACGCAGAGGACGACTGATGGAAGAGTATGAGGGCCTTGGCCCAGCGCGTGAAGAGGACTGGATATGATCCGGGAAGACTACCAGGGTTTCTAGACCCCAAAGAAAAAGGAGAGAGGCGCAAGCCTCTCTCCTTTTTTGTTGCCCGGTTATCGGGTCAGGTTGCTACCGACCTGGAGGTAGCGCAGCGAGACTTCGAACTCCACGCTCGCATCACGACTTTCCTGGGACAGCTGGATCTGACCAACTTCCTTCGGCCAGGCGTTCTGGAGGACGTAGGTCTTCAGGACTTCATTCTGCGGGCCGAGCATTTCCAGGGTGACGTCACGCAGGTAGTCGTCAGGGTCGACCACACCAGCAGTGTTGGACTCAGAACCGTTGATGATCTCGGACCAGAGTTCCCAAGCATCGCGCACGGCGGTGTCGTTGGTCACGATGAAGGTCAGAGGCATCTCAGCGAACGAGCGGTCGCCCGGCAACGGGATCTCACGACCGCCGTAGTTCAGGACCAGTTCACCCAGGGTGCTGGCAGGGATTACAGCGCTCTTGGCCAGGGTGGTGGCATCAGAGATAGTCTGGCTGTTGGCGACGATCGGGGGGAAGGCAACAGTCACCCGGTACCGGTAGCCACGGAACAGACCCGATTTGATAGCAGAAAGAAAACGGTTGATCTCCATAGGAGACTCCTTATGGTCTGGGTGGGTGGCCCGGCTGTTACGCCGGGCCTGTGAATCAGGCGCTCTCGATTTCTTCGAAGTTGAACGTCTGGCTCACACCGATGAAGTTCAGGTAGATGTTGCGGATGGCCAACGTCGGCTTGATGTAGAAGGCCGCGTTGAACTCCTTACGATCCACTGCATCCGGCGGGTTGTTCGACTCGTCACAGACCAGACGGAAGTCGATGATGCCACGACGGGACATCACATTACGCAGGAGAGGAGTCACAGCGTTCACGAATTGCTTGCGGGTGAAGGCATCGTTGATGCCGAACACGTAGCGCTTCGAGGAAGTCGCGATGTTCTTCTCGAGGAAGATGAACAACCGGCGAACGTTGACAGCGTTGAACGCGCTCGGGCGAGCGGTTGCGGTGCTATCACCGAACAGGACGATGCCATTGCCACGATCGTTGAAGATCGGGTTGACCTGAGCCGGGAACAGAAGATCACGCTCATCCTTGGACGGAGACCAGGCCAGCTTGATGTAGTTCTTGTACACGCCATACGTGTAGCCGGCCGGGCTGAACCAGGGCTCACCAGTGATGGTCTTGCGAGCATCCAGGCCAGCGGTACCGCCGCAGCAAGGGATCCAACGGTTCACGTCGTTGTACTTGTCGTACACCAGTGCCCAGTTGCAGTCCATGAAGCCGTAGGTGGTCTCAGGGTTCAGGTCTTCGTTTCGCCATTCCAGGATAGACTGGACTTCACGACCCTTGTTGTTCAGTACAGCAGCCAGCGGCGGGCTGACGTAGCCTACTGCGTCACGGCGGGTACCAGCTGCATCCAACACAGCGCGCTGCACGTTGATCGAGCCAAAACCGATCATGCTGTCGACGGTGTAGAGTTCAGCGTTGGCCAGCATCTTGTAGCCCGAGCTGAGATCGACGCCGACGTTGTCGTCAGCACCACCAGCCAGGGTCACGGTACGGTCACTCAGGGAGATCGAGCTGTCACCGACACGGATGTACTGGGAACCACGGTTGATGGCATCAGCGAAGTAGGCCAGGGAGCCGTCACCATGCTTCGAACCCTTGGTGGCGTTCATCAGCTCGTACTTCTCGATGGCGTTGCCCAGACGGCCGGTGGTGCGCACAGCGACTTCACCAGTCAGACCGAAGGAGCTGAAACCAGCCAGCTTGGCCTTCTTGCCGTTGCCCTTGCGGGTGTAGGTCACGATGGAGCCAGCGGCGGTAGCGGTACCGAAATCAGCCGAGGTGCGCAGGGCAGCGGCGATCTTGGCAGCGGCAACCTTGATGGTGTCACCGTTCACCAGGGGAACAGTCACGCCGTACAGTGTCAGCGGGGTGGCGCTGTTGGCGACTTGCTTCACAGCTACTTCGACGACCAGATTGCCCTTGTTGTACGGGGCGATCGGGGTAGCAGCAGCGGCCGGCTTGCGGGTGACGGACACGATGCCAGTTGCCGAGTCGAAGGTCAGGGCAGTGACGTTGGTCTTGTCAGCCGACAGAGCAGCTACGATGGCGTCCAGGGTTGCGGCCTTGGTTGCGCCGTCGGTGATGGTCACGCTGGTAGTGCCCAGGGTGATGACCGACTTGTTGGTGCCTTGCTGAACGACGGTGTAGGTCTTGGTGATGCCGTTCTCAGAACCGTTGGGGGTCGGGGCCTGGTCCAGGTTCTTGGCGTAGGTGACAGCCAGGGTAGCACCGACACGGATGACGGATGCGAAATTGGCGTCGGCCTTCAGGGCGGTCTCGACCTTACCGGCTACGATGCTGGCATCTTCACCAGGGTTGACGGCAACCGCAACACCCAGGACAGTGACGCTGGTGGAGGCAGTAACACCGCTCAGGCTAACCTGAACGATCTCGGGCAGACCAGCTACCACAGTGCCGGTGACGTTGACAGTCAGGTCAGCCTTCTCAGGAGTACCGCCATCAACCGAACCGTTCAGGGTCAGGGTCTCAACCTGCTCAGCACCACCGATGCCAGAGAAGCGGCCGGAGCCGTCGACTACAGCGATGTGGAACTCGTTCGCGCCGGGGACATACTGGAACTTCGACTTGAATTCCCAGTCAGCGTAGCCAGCGGCGTCGCAGATGTCAACGATCAGGCCGCTGCCCAGTGCACCGGGGTAACGGGCATAGAAGTCGATGCCCGGCAGGTTGGCCTGCTCAGCTTCGTCGTCGTTCTTCACCAGCACAGGGGTCTGGCCAGTGGGAACAGCGTTACGGGCCAGGGGGCCGGTCTGGCGAACGATCACCATGGTGTTGCTGTAGGAGAGATAATCAGCAGCCACGAAGTAGCTCAGATACGTCTCGTCGTTGGGCTTGTAGACTGCGTTCAGCAGGCCACCTTCACCGCCAGTGACTTGGAAGGGAGCATCGACAGCACCCCACTGGAAGGTGCCGGCCAGGCCACCGTTCACGGTCACTTTGTTGGTGACGTAGTACGACTGGTCATCTTCCGACCAATCTACGCCGGGGGACAAGGAAAAGGAGTTGGACATGAGTGTTCCTCGTTGATCACGCGGATGTCTATTGACTGATGGGAATACTTAGGGAAGCTGGTCAGTTCGAGAAGAAGTCTTCCAATGAACCGCCCTCATGGATACGGATGCCCATGTACTCCCGGTACTCTTCCACATCGTTATCTGCGGCCGCGTCGTTCATGAAACCGAACGGCAGCAGGTCTTGGGCCATCACAGACTTGACGGTCTCGTACAGGTCAGTGACGATGTTGCTGGAGGAGTACTCCATGAAGAAGGTCTGCTTGACCAACCACGAGAACAGTACCAGTGTCATCACGGTATCGTCGTGGCAGTCTTCGTCGGCCTCGTAGCTGTTACCCTTCTCGATGAACGTGCCCAGTTCCTCGATGTATTTCTCATCGACAGGCAGGAGCTTGTCCATTTCAATCAGGGTCTTCAGGTTGGCGCAGCCGACGTTCTTCACCTTGGATGTCGTCTTGACACCAGGCTTGGCGCCGTAGCCGCCGATCTTCAGCTCACGACCTTTCTTGTCAGCGGTGGTCCCGAGCGTGCCCTCATACTCGAGCTCGTACTTCAGGATGTATGTCACCTGGCCGCCGACGTCGTTATTCGATTCCACCAACACCGGACACCGGCCGTACTGCGTACACATGCTGACGATGGTGTACGGGAACAGCAGCGGGGAAATGGTGTTGTTTCTGTATGTAGCCACGACCCGGTAGGGGATCTGCTGAACGTCCAGAATGGTCAGCACCGAGCTGTCCTGGCCAACACCCTCAGCACAATCCGCGATGGCGATGTACTTGGTGTTCTCCTTGGCGACTTCGAAGATACGAGTGTGTTTCTCTTCGGGGTCGTTGATCGGGTCCGAGAACTGAAGGCGCTGTAGCACTTCAGGGGCGATGAGGGTACCGCTGGAGCCAATGAACTCACAGCAGAACTCTTGCAGCCACTGAGCCATACCGCCGATGTTCGACAGGGTCGACTTCTTCCACTTCTCACCCCGGCCGGGCACGTCGCTCCAAATGGACTTGATGGTCTTGTAATCGTTGAGGCCCTTCTCACCTTGCGTGTAGATGTGATAGAACATCCCACGGGCGCCCTTGGGCGTGGTGGTCATCACTACCCGAGACTTCTCACCAGCCGAGATCACCGGGTAGGTGGACTCATAGAAGGTCATGTCGTTGGCGATGTGGGCGGCTTCGTCGATGTACAGGAAGCTGACGGACTTACCCCGGATGGAGCTTGCTGAGGTAGCGGCCGAGAAGACTCGGGTCCGGTTGCCCAGCTCCATGGAGCGTTTGTTCCAGATGGTGACGCCGGGCTGCATGAAGAACGGCAGCTCCTCGATGACCAGCTGGATACGGCTGATGATCTCTTGGGCCTGGTCGCCTTTGTTGGCGAGGATGGCCATGTCCTGGTTGGGATTGAAGACAGCCATCCAGGCTACCACTGCACCCACTGTGGTGGTCTTGCCTTGCTGGCGACCAAACAGGGCGGCAACGAACCGGTGCTCACACATCATCTTGATCAGCTCAATCTGATATGGGTATGGTTCGAAGTTCTTGATCTCGCCGTCGGTTGTCCTGATCTTCACGTAGTTGGTCATGAAGTAGATGGGGTCTTCCATACACTTCAGAATCTCGTGAACCTGTTGTGGGTTCAGCTCTACGTTCACCCCGGCCCTCATCAGGCCAGGGTTGTTCAGGTAGCATTTGTCGAGTGGTAGCAGGATGTCAGCTACGGGGAACCCCTGCTTCAGCGGGGCGTATTCAGTTGCTCTCGCCTTCGCCATCTTTGTTCACCGATTCCTGTTGGGCCTTTTCTGCCTCTCGTGCCGCTCGAAGGACTTCCATGATGCTGGCAGTAGAACCCTGGGCGGTGGCGGGCTTTTGCTGTTGAGCGCCACTCTCGGACGCCTCGGCTGTCTTCTTCTTGTCTTCCTTGCCGGCCGTTGCCTCGTTGAACGACTTCTGCAGGCCCATAAGGTCCTGAGTCAGTGACCGCATGGTGTTGGTCAGGGCGTTCACGATCTCAAAGGCGCGGGGGTGTTGCGACTGACGAGCCATACGCAGGGACTCAGCAAGGGCACCGGCCCCCTCGTTCATGAGGGTGTACAGCATGTTCCGGCTGAACTTGTAGTCCTCGGTGACGTCAGACTCGTAGTAGGAGGGGGCGACGGTATCCTTCTGCTGGATTTCCAGGGTTGCGGCTTCAAGCATCGGCTCGTCGTCATCACCCTCTTCATCATCGCTGTCGTCATCCCGGCCGCCACCAAATGCCATCTGACGGCGCAGGCGCTCCAGGTCGTCACCGGGCTTCTCGTTGTTCACGACCAGGCCAAGGGTGGACCGCATGGACGGGCGTTCTGTCTTATCCTTTTCGTCAGACATGTGTTACTCCTCGAGCTCACTATCACGACCGGTGAGAGTGAACAGATGTTTGTTGATCGATTCGTCAAGCGCGTCGGCGACGATCTCGGATTGGTCACGTTCACCTTGGACCGTGAACAGGGGGTGGGCGTCAATGGGCTGATCATCAGAATCAGTCCAGTTGTAGACGATGTGGTTGGCGGCAACGCCCTGGATGATTCTCTTGTAGAGGTATCCCTTCAGGGTGAAGTTCATCGTGCACTCGATAGTGCGCGGCTCTTCCATGTCACCTTCGAAGATGTCATCGATCTGGGTGTTGTTCAGGGTGATTATCACGTCCTGGGCAACCGACAGGGCCTCACCACTCAGGTCTTCGATCTTGATACACAGGCTGGGGTCGAAGTAGGGGATGATCTGCTCGACAATCTGGAGCATGTCGTCCATGTTCTTCGTCTTGATCGCGACCTCATAGTTGAAGTCGTAGGGCACCCGGTTGAAGACATACTCAGCCTTGTCGTCAGTCCCGATGGTCGAGGTGAACTTCTCACGGGAGTTGGTCTTGCGCTGAGGGTCATGCGTGAAGTCGGTCAGAGTGTACACCAGGCAGGGGTACAGGTTCCTGACACGCGGTACGTTCTCACGGGCGTCGCGGTTGCCCACATATTTGCTGTAATTCTGACCAGATGAGTACCCGATGGGCACCGGGATCTTCTGGGTGCGGCCACCGGCCTTACGCACGATGACCATGTTGGCGAACAGCGAGCCCATCAGGCCTGTGTACCGGCGGATGGACTTGTGGTAGAAGTGGACTCCTGCTAGCATGACCCACCCTCTCCTCTTTCATGCATCGCGTCCGGGTCGAACTCACCGAACGGATCATTGGGGTTGAACTTGTGGACGTAGTCGACTGCCTCGTCGAGAACAGCCTTGTCGTCTTGCCTGAACGGCGGCCGGAAGTCGATGTCCTCGTGGTCCAGGTCACCATCGATGAAGGTGCGGTCAACAATGTCCTCGACCTTGTCCACAGCGTCATCACCGATCTGGATGTTCTCGTGGCTCCACTCGAACAGGTTGCACTCGAGGCGATATGTCAGGTTGATGCCGGTCTGGTAGTACTCCTCATCCTCCTTCACCTTGGCAATCTCGAACAGGCTATTGCTGAAGGGAATGTAGACCAGGTCACCTTCTTCCGGGCGGGTCTGGGAGTAGCCGGCCGCGCCCGCTTCATCTTTGAATCGAGACTGAGAAACCAGGAGCTGAGTCTTGTCCTGAAACACGATGCCGAACTTGGCGAACATGTCGCCTTCGCCGTTGAACTGCTGCATCGATTCGATGTACATCTCGATGGTCAGAGAATCTTTGAAGTCGGAGATCGGCGCCTCGCCCAGGAAGTAGTCTTCCGAGATGCGGGTCCGCATGATGTACTTCATGTCGACGCCACGGGCCTGGATAGCCTCTACGATCAGATCGTTGACGAGGTTCTGTTCAGACTGTCGGTTGAAGTGGTTGAAATACTGGTTGACTGCCATGGCGTGTACACCGGGTGCAATGAGTGCTTTGGTGTACTTAACAGTTCAAACAAAAAGGGGCGCCCGGTTTCCCGAGCGCCCCTGTGTTTCTACCACTCAGCCCGTGAAGAAATCGGCTGGTGGTTCGTGTTTGTGTCTGAGCTCTTCTTCCAGCTGTTCCTTGGCCTGAATAGCTTCGTCATACAGCTGCTGGCCGTTGAGGGTCACGCCGCCCGGCAACCGGATACCGTCAGCCTTCTTCAGGATGAGTCCCCACTTCTCTTTCAGGGACGCGGTGCTGTACGCCTTCAGCCAAGGGTCGTCCCACGCGGCCTCGTTGCCTTCATAGTCAGGGTTGATCTGCTCATAGCATCTGAATGCGATGACCATACCTTCCTGCATGGCGAACTGGGGGTGGACTTGCCGCTTGTACTTCTTGAACACGAATGGCTGATTGTAGGCGCCGACCATCAGGTTGATGTTGGTGACCGCCATCCGCATCGCGTTGTAGTCAACCATGCCCACCGGTACGAACGACCGGCCCTGGTTCATCAGGCCATTGACCATCTGCCACTCGACGGTGGCGAAGTCCATAGAGCTGAGACCATAGCCTCGGGGCAGCACTTCCAGGATGTCGTAGATGTTCGGAGGCACGGGGATGTACCCCTTACCCACATCTTCAGCCGTCACCTTGTAGGCGTAGAAAGTCTCTTCTGAACCATCTCGGTGGTGCATGACGAACAGCTGAATGGCTTCGTCGATGGCCACGTCGACCTGCTCAGGCGCAACGTTGATCTGGATGACGGGGGCGCCCAAGCGCTTGAACATGTAGCTCTTCAGCTCATCCCGTGAATTAACCATCGACATGGGTTCGGTTCCCTAGGATTCGGAGGATGGCGTCCAGCTTCTGGTTGAGGCTTGATACCTCAGTCTCGAGCTGTTCCACCTTGTTGTGGACTTCGACCTGGCGCTGAGCGTTTGCCCGGCGCGCCATGAAGGCATCGTACCCACTCTGATCAGTGTTAGTGATCACAGCTGGGTTGGCACCTCGACGAACCAGACTGGGTTCGTCTTGAACCTTGGCATCGTGGCTCATCGTGGCCTCCAGTTACTTGATGACGCCCTTGGGGTAGCCCACGACGTCGACGGTCTTCTTGGTCTTGGAGTCCTTGATCTTCACGATGCCAGAGGCGGCATTCACAGACACCACCACGCCATACTGCTTGTCGCCGACGTCATCATAGTAGTCCACGTCCATACCTTTGGACACCAGGCTGTTGTGCTTGGGGTTCGGGTCGACGAACTGGTACTGAGGAGCGCCGTCGGGCCGCTTCATGGCAGCATAGCGGGCCAGGGCCTCGGGAGTCATGTTGACTTTCTTCTGGGCCGCATACTCTTTGAAGAGCTGGACCGACTGCTCGGAAAGGAAAGGGTGAGACATGGGGCTGGGCTCCAGCAGAATGGAAATTGGGGCAACACCGAGCAGCTCCCTAAAGCAACCTGGTGAAGGGACTGCGGCCAGCATTCGCGTTGTGCCACCGCATGCCAGCGGTGCTCCGATAGAGGGCCGTACCGGGGCGGTAGCATACCCCAGGCATCATTTTACGCTGCAGTGCTTCTCACCTAGGGATTTCGGGGAGGGCAACGAGCGGGCTCATCGAAGTACATAGTCAGCAACGAAAAAGGGGAGCCGAAGCTCCCCTGTTGTGTATGCGTTGGTCAGGCCGGTTTGTTGCCATACTCGTAGTTGCCGGTCAGGTACAGCTCGCCGCGATAGCGAACGGTCTCGTGCAGCATGCCATCCTTGTAGAACACGAAGTCGTTCCAGGAGGTCTTGGACAGTTGGTCCGAGGTGATGGTCTTGGTGCCGGCAACGTTCAGGGTGTACTGTTCAAGCTCACGGATACGATCTTGATTGTGGTGCATGGCGCCTCTCCTTGTTTGGTTGATGAGGCCCATTATACTCAGTTTCTTGAACTTGGGCAACTGGTTCGGGAACTTTTAGTTTGCGTTCTGTCGAGTATAATGGATTTAAACGCACAGGACTCCCCTATGAACACGCACTACCAGACCCGATACGAACGTTTCATCGCCAGCCGGGCGCTACGGCCAATCCAGGATGGCACCTACACCGAGGTCCACCACATCCTCCCCACCAGTATGGGAGGCCCCGACATTCCTTCCAACAAGGTGGTTCTCACTGGCCGGGAACACTTCATCGCCCACTGGTTGCTGTTCCTGGTCCACAAGACACCAAGCATGGCCAGGGCGTACATGATGATGCACGATACTCCCGAGGGCAACGCCAAACGGTTTCTCAAGCGGCACAACCCCAGGGAGAGCCGGCATTACCAGGGCGCCAAACAGTTGGTGGCCAACGACATGTCGGCCCGTACCAAAGGGATGACAATCGCCAAACACAAGGTCACCGGTGAGATATTACACGTTACCACTGAACGGTTGGGGTCGGACCCAAACCTAGAACATCATATGCGCGGTTCAGTCCCTGTGAGGAGACTCACAACAGGGGTATGCTCTATGGTCAGTATGGAAGAGTATCGTTCCGACCCGGATCTCGTATCTGTAGCCAAAGGCGAAAACAGAGGGGTCGATAGCCCGCTACACAGGGGGATGTTTGTCACTCCTCTTGGCAAGTTTGACAGCAGCACCGCTGCCATGATCGCCCACGGTTTCAAGAGTGTGACGCCCATAACCAACCGATGCATTGTGAACAACAAGAAACCGCTGGCGCTTCACGCAATGAGCATATGTCAGGACATCCCTAAAGACGTGAAGGCTCAGATGGTAGGGAAATGCTGGGCTGATTTCGGTTGGGGTTTCGAACCAGCAGGTGAAGGTTCTGCTATGTCCCCATTCTCAGGTGAAGTTGGCATGCGGAACCCCAGGGCCGGCAAAAGCCTGATGAAAGACCCTACAACAGGGCAACACATGTGGGTGAAGAAAGATGAAGCCGCTCCTCACCTGGTGCAGGCTAACAAGGGCAGAGTCCGCAAGTCCAGCGGCACGTACATCACACCGAAGGGTGAGTTCAGAACCAAGCAAGAAGTGATGGCCGCTTTCGGGTTCAGAAGTAACACCGCCGTTGACAACAGGTGTCGTGTGCTGAATGAACAAGTGATTACCGCCCGCTCTATGCAATGCAACCACGATATGACCAAGGAAGAGAAGATCGATGCGGTAGGCAAGACATGGAAAGAACTCGGGTGGGGGTTCAGGGCCGAATAGGAATTCCAGGCAACAAAAAGGGGAATGGCGAAAGCCATTCCCCTTTTTTGAACTCAAGAGTCCTTATCTGAACCACAAAGTGGTTGCAAATTAGTACTGAGTCAAATTAAGCACGAGAGTTTTGCGATAATAGCTGTTCTCGTTTTGACCCAGGCCCTTGCCGGCCAGGTCGGTACCGTCTGCCTTCTTGCTCACGAACGGGTTCGCGATCAGGCCGTAACGGGTTTTGAAGCCCATGCGCGGCTGGAAGGAGTCGGTGTCGTTGGCGCGGTACATTTCCACCGGGATGTAGGGGCAGAACAGGATGCCCGAGTCGAGCTGGCCCTGGCCCTTGTAGCCGACGGTGAAGTAGTCGGTTTCAGCCCACGGATCGATGTAGACATCGACGCCATTGGCCAGCTTGCCGACGTAGGTCTGACCGGTGTCATCGACAGCCAGGTCACCCTGACCAGCCAGAGCCGGGCTGAAGTCCAGCATGCCAGTCAGCATCATGGCGGAAGCCACGTTGGAGCTGGTCAGCAGGAAGTTGCCCTTGCCGCGACGGGTAGCCTTGGCGATGGCGTTGGCTTCCAGCTCGATGCGGAACAGGATGCCTTTCCAACGCTCCAGCTGCCAGCGGCCGTCGAGGTCGGTGGACATGTTCAGAACGCCAGCCTTACGGGTGGTGTCCCAGCCAGTGTCGCCGGCGTTACGGGTGTAAGCGGTGCCGCTGTAACCGAACACAGCGGAGGTGTTCATGGTGCGGATGAACTCACGGTTCATCTCAGCCTGAATTTCCTGCAGCAGGATTTCAGTCAGGATGCCGTCGACGTCTTCGCCGTGAACAGCCATCATGTCCTGACGCAGTTCATGGGAGTAGTCAGCGTACAGGCCACGAGAAACAGCGGTCACGCCGGATTTCTCGATGGTGATGCCCATCTTGGCCCAGGCTTTGCTGGAACCCAGGTTCTGGGCGTCGGTGACGCTCATGCCACGACCGTAGGCCGGGTCAGCAGCCGGAACGTTGGCACCGGTCTTGGCGTAGGCGTGGCCAGCGGGGAAGCCAGCGGTCACACCAGCTTGGGCAGCGCCGTTGCCGCTGTAGCCGGTCAGGGCTTCATCGACCAGAGCTTCGGTGTCGTCGAAACCAACACGGCTGGCAGTGCCGGCGCCGTCGTTGTAACGCGAACGCAGAGCGAACACCTGACCATCGGGGCCGGTCATCGGCTGAACGCCGAAGAAGTTAAAGGCCACCAGGTTCGGGGGCAGACGCTTGGCCATCTTGATCAGGGTGGGGGTCCAGGTCTTGATGGAGCCGGCCGCACCTTGAACGCCGTCGGACACGCCGATCTGGTTGGAAGGCTCAGCACCTTCGTTCAGGTTGGTCTTGCACCAGGTTTCCTGGTTTTCCAGCAGGCGAGCGCAGATGTCTTTCTGGCTCAGTGCTTTCAGGGGGCTGACTTCTTTTTCCAGAACCGGCTGCCACTTCAGGCGTTGGGCTTCGGTGATCATACGAGCAGACATGTGATTTCCTCGTGGGGTAATCGTTTAACGATGATGTTGGTACTTAGGGCTCTGGTAAAATCAGAGCTGGTCCAGGTAGGAAGCGACGCTGGGGTCGATGGTCACCTGGGGCTCTTGAACGGGTGCCTGGTTCTCGACAACGAGGTCGTCGCCACGAGCCGGGGCAGCTACAGGGGCCTGGACAGGCTTCTGCTGTTCAGTGATCTGTTCACCGGTACTTACAACCGGTTTCGAGATGGCTTCGGCCAGGATCTTGGCTTTGGCAGTGAACTGCTCAGCGCTGTGATACTCGACGTCTTCCAGCAGGGCGCGTACACGCTCCACATCAGTACCCACCAGACCAGCACAGGCCTCAGCCAGGGCGGCGGCGCGGTCGTGTTGCTCGACCTTGGCACGGAAGCTGTCGCCTTCAGCGGCGGTTTCCAGCAGGGACTGCTCCAGTTGTTCGATGCGAGCAGCTTGCTCTTCGATCACGGACAGGTGCTGTTCAGGAACCTTGACCTGGTGTTCATTGAGCAGTGCGCCCATGCTTTCCAGGAAGCTCTCAGCCAGACGAACCTTGACGGCGCCGTCGATGGCAACCTTGTTGGCTTCAGCCCACTCGAGGATGCTGGTCTGAATGAAGCTCTCGACACCGGAGCGGAGCTCGGCGATAGCGTTGTCATGGTCTTCTTTCAGCAGGCGCTTCTGGACCTTGACTTCAGCTTCGAGCAGGTTCTTGTAACGCTCTTTGATGGCTGCGGTTTCTTGCTCCACCAGGGCTTTGGTGGATTCAGCCAGAGCAGCTTCGAAGAGGGTCTGAGCTTTAGCGCTCAGCTCAGGCGAAAGATCTTGATCTTCCGTGAGTTGTTGCAGGAAAGTGGACATACGGATTCTCCGTTGGTTCAAACGAGTCTGAAGTTATTTAGTCCGCAGGCTCGAGAAGAAGCGTTCAAGGTTGCTGAGGAACTGGGCCTCGTTGACCTTACCTTTGGACTCAGCGGCCAGCTTGTCGAACGTTTCGTCCAACTTCACCGCATACCACTGACCGGTGGATTCATTCAGTTCCCACTGAACGGATTCCGACACCTGGTTTACATAGCAGACTTGTCCGCTGGGGCGGTCCACGGCGTCGATGGCGTTGAGCATGAAGCCCCTTGCCACAATACCGTTGGCATCTGCTTTACCTAGTCCCCGAGTCGAGACACCGAGATTGAAACCGGCTTCCAACAGCGACTTGATGCGCTCACCATCCGGGTTGTTGAGGATCAGCGCCTTGCCCATGACGTTGTCACCTTCCCAGTACAGGCTCTCCACCATCAGCGCGGCGCGGGCCGGGTCGGCGAAGGGGTAGTCCGGGTGGTTCAGCTCGCCGATTGCCCGGCGCTCTTTGACGTAGTCAGTGATGTAGCGGTCGACCGACTCTTCCATGATCGACTTCGGATACACCCGCTGATTGCGGTTGGTCGCGTTGGTCATGATCATGGGGCCTTCGATGTATGTGAAGCCCCGGCCGTTCTTTTGCTCAGTGAGGGTCTCAAGCCGAGACTCACACCGTTCTACCATCAGTTGCATGGTCATGTGTGGCTCCTTTAGAGTCCCATGCCCTTACGCTTGCGCATCGCCATGTTGCGTTTGCGAGCGATCTGGGTGTGTTTGGATTTGAGGGCCTTGGCAGTCCGCTTGGTCGCCTTGGAGCGAGTCAGGTGCTCAGAGGCACTGATCTTCACGCAGTGTTGGCCGTCGGAGGACAGCTTGTACCCTGGGGCACATTTCTTGCGCTTGGTCTTCTGACCCTTGCTGTTGACGCGAACCTGGAAGGCCTCGTTGATCAGGAAGTCTTGAAAGCTGTGCATATCCGTCCTCACAGGTTGAACACGTTCTTACGGATGCGCAGCGCTTTCTTCTGACGGCGTACGATCTTCCTCATGTAGCCGGCGCCCTGTTTCCGCTTCGTGCGCACGCCCTTGATGTGGGCTTTCCTCATGCTGGCCTTTTCGTCACCAGAAATCGGAACACACGCAGTGCCTTCAGGGTTGGGCTTGTACCCACGGGGGCAGGTCAGCTTTTTCAGCTTCTGCCCCATGGAGGTGACACGATAGACATACGCTTCTAGAAAGGTCTGGAAGCTGTCCATGGGTCACTCGTCCTCTTTGGATACCGCAGCGCCGTCGCCGGACTCTTCGTCGTCAGACTTGCCCTCGGACTCGCCTTCCTCTTCGCCCTCTTCCTCGTCGCCTTCTTCACCTTCGTTCACAGTGCCATCAGTGTAGCAGTTGACGGCGGTCTGGAGGATGTAGGCGGTGCCGGCGGCCACCAGGGCCGAGGTACCTTCGTTCATTGCCTGGTTCAGCAACTCTTTGGCCTTGGCCTCATCGCCCTCGATCAGGGCGTCCACGATTTCTTTAGCTGTCGACATGGTTCTCTCCGCGAAGCTACGATGTTGATGAAATACTTAGACCCCAGCTGTATCTCGAATATCGATGAAGACGCTCTCACGCCGTTCGAGTGCCGATTTCACCATGGGGTACAGGGCGCTGTAGGCAACGCCAGAAGAGCCGATAAAGGGACTCTTCCCGTCCCAGGAGGAGCCAACCAGGATACAGCCCTCGGTGTCAGCAGCCTTGTTGCCGACGTGGATGTACACATACTGGTAGTTGGGCACATCCTGAAGCTCGAGGTGCCACTTGAAGAATGGGTACTTCTTGCGGTACTGCTCAGTCTTTGCGCTGACCACTTCGCGGTACTTGACCTCATACAGGCCGGCCGGGATGCGAGTCTGGCCATGAACCTTCTCGTCGCGGCCGATGTCTTCGAGGGTGTAGCACCCGAAGTTCACATATGCATTGGCGCCTTCGCCTACCAGGACTTCCAGTTTGCCAATGGTGGCGTCACCGACCTGGGCGACTCGTTTCAGGATGATTTTCATTGCGGGAAGCCTCCGGGCTCTTCACCGGCCGGCGGATCGTACGCACCAGCCTTCTTCTCTTTCTCGATTTGGGCGTCCTGCTCTTTCTGCTCTTCCTCGCTGAACCGCAGAATCTTCTTCTTGACGTAGTCCAGGCTGAAGTATTTCCCAACGAAGGGGTCAGCCATCTGAACAGCGGCCAGCTTCTGGTTCAGGTCTTCGTTTTCGCGTTGCTCACGGACATAGGAGTCGGCGGCGAACACCAGCTTGATATTGGGTTCGTAGAGCTTCCACTCTTCTTCCTTCATGATCTTCTGGGCGATGACTTGGCGATGCAGGATCTCAATCAGACCAGAGCCGAACCGGCGCTTCAGGCGGCTGATGAACTTGCCGAACTTCCACTCATCCCGGTTGATCTCAGCCATCTGACCATTGTTGATCAGACCGCCGCCTTCCTGTTCCAGACGGGACGCAGGCACGTTCAGAGAGCGGTACAGCTCTTTCTGACAGTACAGCACGTCATCCATCTCGCCGAGGTTCTGGCCGGCCGGCAGCGTCTCAACCTGAGTGCCTTTGCCTTCAGAACTACGGGGAATCCAGAAGTCTTCAATCATGGTCATCCGGTTCGAACTACCCTTGACCTTACCGGTCTGGGGATCGTACGACAGCCGGTTGCGATACCGGTTCATCAGCTTCTTGACGTGCTCTTCAGCGGCCGTCTTACCCATGTCACCACAGTCGATGTAGAAGACTCGCTTCTCGGTCGAGTTGGTGAGCCGGTAGATGATCATGCTGTCCTTGACCATCTTCAGGTTGTTCAGAGGCTTGCGGGCCTTTTCCAGGTGGCCCAGGATACGGGTGCCACACGGGCTGACGATTCCTGAGTGGAAATAGACCATGTTCGCCGGTTCGATACTGGCGTGGGCCTGGCTGCTGAAGTTGTACATGGCGCTGTAGCTGCTGTTGTTCTCAGCTTCAGACGGGTTGTACACATAGACCGGCTTCGTGTCGGATACCTGAGTGATGCCACCAGTGACGCGGGTTTTGGCGTCGATGGTGTTCAGGTGTACCTTCTTGACAAAGCGGGGGTCCAGGATCTCGATCTTTTTGATGCTGCGCTTGGCATTATCAGAGTCGTTGTCGAAGACCAGGTGGTACGCGGCGCGGCCATCAGTGTACCAGGAGCGGAACCTCTCGTACACGTTGTCGTTCAGATCTAGCAACCGGGCGATAATGTCCCAGGCGGCGCGCACGTTGTTCTGGATGTTGGGTGACATGCCTTCACAGGCTGTCAGGTCCAGCGTGATGGGGTCTTCTTCCTCATCAACACTCACTGTCTCGTTGACGATGTCGTCGATGGCATAGTCAACCGTGGCCTCAGTGATGGCCATTGAGCGGTACTCGTCGATGAGGTTCTTGGTGTCAGAGAAGTCAACAACGCCCATCGGGAGAGCAGTGGTCCCAAACCCGAATGCGTTGATGCTCTGGATACCTTCCTCACGTCCTTTCAGAACCTCCTGGTTCTTGATAACATCGGACGGTGCGTTGGTCCCCTGGTAGGCCGACATGCCTTTCTTGAGTTGCTTGCCGGCCTGACCGAGCGGGTCGAAGTCAGATACTTTCATGGAACACCTGTTTGATGAGCGTGGCAGACCTTTGGTGTACTTACTGCCCAATCCACCCGGCGAAAACGCCTGGGGAATCTAGATGGTCAAGAGGAGCGTTTGAGGGTTGACCCTCCAATACGCCCTACCACAGTGGGTGAAAACGCTATACGGGGCAGGAGAGGAAGAATTAGAGCTGGTTTGAGCTGTTGTCTCTGCTCCAACTCCGCTTCGCGGCCCGCGCTCATGCGTTTATCAAGTTGATCAATGTTTATCTACTCAGAGTAGAGAACAAGAGTAGAGATGAGATAAGAGAATGAATCAGAGTTAGAGATAGAAAAGAGATGAGTTGATAAGAGAATGAATCAGATAACAGGTAACTCTATCTCTCTCTAACCTCTCAGGTTTACAGGTCAATTGAAAGAGAAAGAAGAGATATGAGATGAATGAGATAGAAAACGCGCATGCACATGAGAGCGGGCGCGCGTACACATGAGAGGCCCACCCCTAATTACCAGACAGCAACCCAGGAGGCCTAGCAGATGAGCCTACAGCAACCCAACAACGCCGGCTCGAGCAACTGGCTGGCCACCATCCCTGGACTGGAAGAGGTCTCTTTTAAGCTCAAGACCTGCCCCATCCCCGGCTTCAGCGTCATGCCAACCGAGATGCCTACCGGTACCCCCTACATCGTCAGTGACGTAGGCGACAAGGCCGACTTCGAGGAGCTGGGCCTGGAGTTCTATGTGGATGTCAACTTCAAGAACTACCGCAAGGCATTCCGCTGGATCATGGACGACCTCAAGAAGGGGTCAGCGTCGCGTCGCGACATCACGGTTGAACTACTTGACAACCAAAAGAACCCTCAAGGACTTGCCGTGGTCTTCTTTGATGCATATCCTTATGCCATGACCCAGATCGACACTGACACGAACGGGGACTTTCCTGATTTGACAGTCATGTTGCAGCTGCGTTACACCCATTTTGATTTTGTGGACAGCCCTTGTGAGGATTGTTGATGTCTGATGAGAAAACACAGGAAGAGATCCTTGATGGTCTCCTGCTAAACGCCCAAGAACGCACCCTGGAAGTCCTGGACGACATCGAGCTGTTCACCAAGCTCGATACCGACAACCTGGACATCGCTATGATGGCGGCGCCCAAGAACATGTCTAAGCTGCAGCGCCTGTACCACGTCGAGGGTGCACAGCTCAAGAAGAACCAGGACGCCCTGAAGAGCATGCGTCACAGCCGGTGGAAGTTCTATGCCGGCAAGGCCCCGAATGCGTACTACCGCAAGAACCCGCTGGATGAGGTGGTCCTCAAGACCGACCTGCCCCAGTACATCGACAGCGACCCGCTGGTCCAGAAGATGAACCTGATCGTCGTTGAGAGCGAGACCCGCATCAAGGCGATTGAGGCCGGCATCGGCATGCTCAAGACCCGTGGGTACGACATCAGGACCATCTATGAGTACAAGCGATTCACCAGCGGCACCTGACCTCGACGAGCCGGTCAACTTCGACCTGGCGAGGATAGATGCAGCGCTGGGCGGGCGGTTCATATCGCTACCAGACAACATCCGGAGGGAACAGTTCCATGAGTGGATGTCCACCCAAGCTGAGCTTATCCGCGCTGAAGCCCAAGCGGCCGGTGTACCAACACCGGAAGCTTGAGTTTCTTGAACTAGAATGCGAAACAACCGACCGGGGAAGGTGGTATACTACGCCGGATGGTTTTCGATACCACTCGGTCACGACCTTCCTAGGCAAGACCAGCGATCACGGTTGGCTAGATGACTGGCGTGCGGCTCTCGGTGCTGAAGCAGCCGATGCAGAGACCCAGCGTTGCGCCGACCGTGGTTCCGCAGTTCACCAAGCATGTGAAGACTACCTCAACAACCTCGACACGTTCGAGGCTTCTGCAGGCAAGTACCTGTTCCTGTTCAACCAAATCCGGCCATTCCTCAACAGTGTAGGCGAGGTGTGGGCCGTTGAGATACCGTTGTACAGCCGCGTCCTCCGGTTGGCCGGAAGGGTGGATTTGATAGCGATGTACGGCGGCCGATTGGCGGTCATCGACTTCAAGACATCCAACGGAATCAAGAGCAAGGGAAACATCGAAGACTACGGTCTGCAGCTGTTGTGCTACTCACTCATGTTTGAGGAGATGTTCGGTATCAAGATCGACCTGCTCATCAACGTGATAGCCACAGAGAAGAGCACCCGAGCGAGCATCATCAAGTTCGAGCGGAAGGAACTGATGGCCAAGCTCGCCGGCCGGGTAAAGCAGTTCAGAAAGATGCTGGAAGAAGCGGCCTAAGTTAGTTCAATATGAACAACTTGGACCGCTCCTATGTCCACCGTATACATCACCAAGCTCAACGAGAGCTTCATCCGAGTGGTGGTAGACGATCCGAGCATCACGGAAGACATCTATCAGTCATTCAGGTACAAAGACCCCACCCATGTGCCCAGCAGATGGAACAAGTGGGATGGCACCGTCCGCATGTACGACCGCAACAATGGGAAGATGGCCAGCGGCCTCCTCTTCCTCCTTCTCCGGTGGCTGAAGCAGAGTGACTACACCTATCAGGTGGACGAGGCTTTGCGCGCCGACCTGGTCACGAAGGTGACGCGGGAAGAGATCAATGAGTGGATTGACAGCCTCGACGTCAGCGATGAGAACGGCGACTCGATCTCCCCATATGACTACCAGCGTGAGTCGGTCTACCTGACGGTGAAGTATCAGAAGCTGGTTCTCCTGGCAGCGACCAGCGCCGGTAAGTCCCTGATCATCTACATGATCCAGCGGTTCTACGACATGCTCTACCCGGACATGAAGAAGCTCGTGGTGGTACCCACTACGATGCTAGTGAACCAGCTGCAGAAGGACTTCTCGGACTACTCGAAGCGCAATGGGTGGCCAACTCATGCTAAGGTGCATGGTATCTGCGACGGCGGCATGAAGGTGTCCCCGAAGCCGATATACATCTCCACCTGGCAGGGCATCCAGGATGAGGGCCGGGACTACTTCGAGGACTTTGGCATCCTGACGGTCGACGAGGCCCACGGCGCCTCAGCTAAGAAGCTGACCAAGATGTGCGAGCAGAGCGTGAATGCCTTCGTCCGTATCGGCCTGACCGGTACCCTCAAGGACAACGAGCTGCATCCCATCGCCGTTCAGGCTTGCTTCGGGCCAGCCCAGAGGGTTGTGACCACCAAGGAGCTTATCGACGCCGGCCGGGCAACCCCCGTGTTCGTGCGGCAGCTGGTGCTGTCGTACAACCATGAGGAGCGCATCCACATGGCCAGCGGCGGCAAGGACGGGTATGCCCTCGACTTCCAGAAGGAGGTGGAGTTCCTGTTCGAGCACCCGTGGCGGAACAAGGTCATCGTGAACCTGGCCAAGACCCTGAAGGGGAACAGCCTGTTCCTGTTCGAGCGGGTGGATTCACACCTGTCTGTGGTCGAGCAGCTGATGAAGGAAGCCGGGCTCAACGTCAAGGTCATCCATGGTGAGATCAAGAACGACGAGCGTGAGCTAGCCAAGGCCCTGGCCGCGAACAACGACAACATGATGAAGCTGACCTTCGGATCTAAATTCATCTGGGTCGAGAAGTCTGAACAGGTACCCCTGACTGGCGGCGCCTTCAAACTTGCTTCCGATCTAACGGCGGACGATGATATACACGAGGGATGGGTCAATGGAAGGAAGTAGTCGATTGCACTTCGTGTATATGACCACCAACATGTTGGATGGTAAGTTCTACATCGGGAAGCACAGCACCGACAACCTGGAGGATGGATATCTGGGGTCGGGCGTCGTACTGGCCCGAGCTATCAAGAAACACGGCCCGGCGAATTTCAAACGAGAAATCATAGCCACATTTGACACTGAGGAAGAAGCTCTGCTGTTGGAGATCGAGATGATCACTGATGAGCTGGTTCGCGATCCCATGTGCTACAATGTGAAGCCGGGCGGCAAGGGTGGGGACTGGGGCCTAAAGGGGCGGACCCTGACCGAGGAACAGCGGCAGAAGATACGGGATGGTATTGCCAGAAGTGACCGTTCTAAGTGGCTGCCGAAAGATTGGTCCAAAGCTTTCACGGGTGAAAACCAGGAGCGCAGGACGGCGAGCATGCGCAAGTTGTTTCAAGATCCTGAATTCAGGGCTCGCCACAAAGCGGCTTGCCAAGCGTTTGTCCAAGACGTAGAGCTACACAGATCCAATACCACGGCTCTTTGGAAGGACCCTGAATACGTCAGAAAGGTTAACGCCGCCCGGACCGAAGCGCTACAAAGGCCCGAGGTGAAAGCGAAGAAAAGCGCGGCCGCACTGAAGATGTGGGAAACCATGCCCACTTTGGTTTGCCCCCATTGTGGTAAGCAATCCAGGGCACCAGGTCCTATGAAACAGCACCACTTTGACAGGTGTAAGGAGGCTCTCCGTGAAGCCTGACAAAGTAGAAGATGGTGCTGATATTTCAGTCGTCATCCTTGGAACATACGGATGCGTTTCGACAGGAATCTCTGTGCGCAAGCTGAGGAACATCGTGTTCTGTCACCCATCCAAGTCGATCGTCCGGGTGCTCCAGTCTATCGGTCGGGTGTTGCGCCTCCACAAGTCGAAGGACTATGCCAACATCTACGACCTGATCGATGACATCTCCACGGCCGGCCGTCTCAACTATGCTGTACGGCATGCTCTAAAGCGGAGTGAGTTCTACGAGGCCGAGGGCCACGTGGTGACCAAACGACGCTACGAGCACAAATAGAAAAGGAGAGAGGCGCAAGCCTCTCTCCTTTTGTTTGGTCACGAGTTGAGGTCGCGACTGATGCTGTACCGTTGCGGCGCCGGGGCCGGGGAGGAGTAGCACATCGGGGGGATCTTGAACGATGCCAGGTTCAGCAGGATGGCAACCACGAAGCTGAAAACCTCAGTCCTGTAGTTCGCCTTGGCATGTTCAGCGATTCTGGTCAGTATCATACGCGCTTGCACTCCAACAGATCGAACTGGGTGGCGATCCACTCGTTCATGACGGTGGCCTTGATTTCCTGGTCGCTGTAACCCTCACGTACCAGGTCATCATAGTCAGGGCAAGGGTGGAAACCTTCAACGACTTCGCCGGTGGAAACGACGACAGCTTTGAGCTTGAATTCGGTGGTGCGGGTCATGAGTCAAACCTTTGAGTTATTGAGCCTTCGGGACGTTGCCTAAATCCCTGTTTCTACAGTAATTTAGCCCCATAGAACGACGCCGCACGACGACGTCTACCAAGATACTTTGAACGAGGTTTAGTCATGAACGCACAAGCTCAAATCACCACCAAGAAAGCCACCCGCCGTCGCCCCGGCCCGGACCCCAAAATCCTGCGTGGCTGCCGTGTGTTCCGGGCTACCCCCGAGGGCGAAGTCGTGGGCTTTCGTCAGGCCCGCTGGGACAACAATTTGAAGGCTTTCGTTGGCCGCAAGGTGATGTTCGGTCCCCAGTACAACCCGCGCTCTGTCGGTGAGATCCCTGCACTGCATCAGTGCCCGCTGGTCCCCGATGACCTCTTTGACGATGTCATGATGTCCGACACCAGCTACTTCAACCTGTGCGTTGAGCAGTACGTCCGCCACATGACCTGGCTGTACCACGAGCTGATCAACCAGCGCGTCCTCTACGCCGGTCCGCCTGCCCACAAAGCGGGGGACAACTTCGTGCCCAAGTCCGAGAAGGTCAAACAGTGGGTTGAAGATGCCGCCAAAGCCTACATCGCCTCTATCGAGAAGCAGTACGGCATGAAGCTCAACCAGATCACCGCCGCCGACGCCGAAATGGACCAGATCCTGCTGGACGCCAGCGAGTCGATCCGTGACACCTTCCGCCGGTACGGCCGGTCGAACGCTGTTCGCCGTGGCCTGGGTCGCGGTTAGAACTCGCCTTGAGTAATGATGGTGATTGAGCTTGAGGCCACCTTCGTAGTCACCTGAATCTCAACCTCTGTACCGGTCAGCTTCACGTCGATGTCAAACACGTCGGCCCCCGCAACGATCTGACCGTATGCTGACCACTGGACGTTCAACAGTTTGTTGACGACGCTGACCTCAACAAGTTGGCTGTCGTTGGCTGGTGTGCGTCCGTGGATCAGATACTTCCCGCCGAACCGACTGGCGTTGTCATAACTGGCGATGACGGTTGTCCCCAGAGGTATGCCGGTGAACTGCCGGCCTCCCTTGTTGTTACCCTGGTCAACGATGGTCCACTTCTTCTTGACCGCATCCCAATACTCGAATTCGGAACGACCCTCAATATTCTTGAGGACCAGCACCACTTCACCGCCCACATAGGTCTTGGTGTCGATGGAGTCGCGGCTGGTGATGTCAACATAGACACCCTTGAACTGGTCACTGACGCCTTCCAGCTTCTTCTTGAAGGAATCGGTGAAGATGTTCGAGTTGTTGGCTTCTGCCAGCAGGTCACGCACACCATCAGGGGTGAACGTGTTGTCGAACGACTTGGACAGCTCCAGGATAGCCTTAGCGCTCGGAATCTTGTCGGGCTCGCCGCCCGCGAAGCTGTCGGTGATTGCTGAAGTATCAAGCTTGTCTCTTACGGATTTGAGGATCTCCTCGATCTCGCCCCCGGTAAAGACCGAACGGAATTTGGTAGTCATAAGCGCCCCGGAACCGTGTGATGGTAAGTAGATTGACACGCCCACCGGGCGCCTTCTCGTATTTACCATCAGAGACGTTGCCATGGCTGAATTACTCGACAGCAAGGTCCAGGCATACCTGGATCAAATCAAAGAACTGGCTAGAAAGCTGAACTTTTACATCCATGGTGACGGCGTGATGCAGACCCAGGCGGGTGGGGTGGAATCGATCAAGGCCCTGAACCGGCGCCTGTCCTCCACCGGCTACTTCCACCCCATGAAAGAGGTCAACCGGTACCGCGATGCAGTTGACGCCGCGCTGCCACAAGACTCGGTGCTGTGGGTGAAGTCCGACCCCGACCCGACCCTGAACGGTCTCTACCAGGTGCAGGCTGATGCTTCCCTGAAGGCTATGGACTACCAGTCGCTCACTGGCCTAGTCGACCAGGAAGGGCGCAAGCTGATCGTGCATAGCCGGCCCGTGAAGAACGATGCCACGCGGGTTGACTTCTTCAAGATTCAGGTCCCCTCCAACCAGACTCAGACTATCTGGCTTGACTGTGAGGTCAAGTCCTACCTGTTCACGGAAATGAAAGGCGCCGTCGACAAGGCTTCCTTCGTGATCCGCCGGGCGCCCGACGTAGGCTTCGTGATCAACCGAGTCAACACCGGAACCCACCCAGGCGAAGGCCTGATGACAGCCAACATGCCGCTGCTGAAGGTTGACACCAAGATCGTGAATGCCGGTACCTCCTCCGAGCTGACATTGGTCACCCTATACCTCGAGTACAATGGGTCCAACGGCGTCAGCACCTTCTCCCTAAAAGATAGCTCAAACCAGGCATATCTCGCCTGATTTCGTTGCCGATCTTCCCGTCAAATGGTACAATTGAGGCCTCAATCCCATGGGGCCTCGACCATGTACAACATCTACACCGACGGATCGTCCCGGCCCCATACAACAGGGGCAGCCGGCTGGGCTTATGCAGTCCAGCTTCGTGACAAGACTCACGTCCGGTACGGGCACCTCCCTGCACCCTCTACGAACAACATCGCTGAGCTCACGGCACTTCTTGTGCCATTGCGTCTGTTCGGCCCCCGAGGGTTTGAGCTGCACTTCTTCACGGACAGTCAGTATGTCGTCAAAGGCATCACTGAGTACATGAAGGGGTGGAAGTTCAGAGGCTGGAAAACAGCCAGTGGTGCCAAAGTCAAAAACCTCGAACTATGGAAAGAGATTCACTCGCTGTGGGTACCCGACCGGCACAAAGTGTCATGGGTCAGGGGCCACAACGGCCACACTGAAAACGAACTGGTGGATGTCTGGGCCAACCACGGCGCTGATGACAGTGACGCCCAGCAGGACACTTCATTCATTGACATCCGGAGATCTTATGGCTGAACTAATTGACGAATCCGAAATTGACAGCTTGACCCTCGAAGCAGTAACCAAGCCAGCATCCCCTCAACACTACGTCGACAACGCCAAGCTCAGCGAGTCCTTGGCGACCTGGCGAGTAGCCTGTGACGCGGCCAAAGCGGCCGGACAACCGCGCCCGCGCATGCCTGAGTACGTCGGTGAGGCCATCCTCAAGATCTCTCGCAACGTGGCCACCCGATACAATTACAACCGTTACAGCTACCGCGATGAGATGATCGAGGACGCCATCGAGAACTGCTGTGCATACATGCACAACTTCGACCCGTTCGCTCAGACCCGTAGCGGCAAGCCGAATGCCTTCTCATACATCACTCGCATCGTGATGAACACCTTCGGCGGGCGCATCGAGAAAGAGAAGCGCCAGGAGTACTACCGCCTGAAGCTGTTTGAGATGGCCGGTGGGTTTGCCGCCCTGGGTGAGGACGTCAATGACGCCGAAATGATGGCCTCGTTGGAAGAAAACGGCTATACTCAAGACTTCATGACCCGCATCAGCGAGTACGAGGCCAAGATGGAAGCGGCCCGTCTCAAGAACGCTGAGAAGGCCAAGGAAGGTGAGGAAGAGGTCGTATCGATCTTTGATCAGTTTTTCGTTGATGAAGAGGAATATGCATGAGCCGCAAGGTCGCATTGGTAGGGGACCTCCACCTGGGGGTCCGGGCGTCGAGTTCGCACTTCATGAGCTTTCAGCACGAGTGGCTGATGTGGATGTTCAACAAGTGCCGCGATATGGGAATCAAGCGCATCGTGTTCAGCGGCGACATGTTCGATGTGCGCAAGGCGCTGCACGGCAAGCTCTACGACTACCTGGTCACCAAGCTCATCCCTGAGATGCAGTCATTCGTGGCTGAGGGTGGTGAGATTGTGTCCATCACCGGCAACCACGACATCACTCTGCGCGAGAGCAACCGCATCAGCTGGGTCCAGATGTTGAGCGAGTTGTCCGGGGGCGCCCTGAAAGCCTACCGTGAGGCCGACACTCACACGTTCAGCAACGGCGATGAGATGGCCATGGTGCCCTGGATCAACGACGAGAACGTGAACAGCACCCATGACTACATCCTGAGCACCCAGGCCAAGTACGCCATCGGTCACCTGGAGCTGGCCGGCTTCCCGATGTACAACGGGGTGCCCTCCGAGCACGGTATGTCGCCTGAGCTGTTCAGCCGGTTCGACATCATGTTCACCGGTCACTACCACACCAAGTCCCACATGCGCAACATCATGTATGTCGGCGCGCCGTACCACCTGACCTGGGCCGACTTCGTTGACGGCAACAACCGAGGCTTCACGGTTCTGGACTACGAGACCGGCAAGGTGGAGGACGTTCTGAACGAACCCTTCATGACGCTGTTCTCCATGATGCAGTACGACCCCAAGGCCGACTATGGCAAGCCTGAGCTGCTTGAGCCTTATCGCGGGACCATCATGAAGGTTATCGTTGACGAGGCCGGTACCCCAGCCCACATGAAGAAGTTCTTGACGGCGCTGAACGGCCTGGACCTGATCGACTTCACGGTCATCAACAACACCATCATGAAAGAAGCCCAGGCGGTCGAGGTGGTCAAGCTCAGTGAAGCCGACCTGACCCTGAAGACCAGTGAAGTGGTATCGTCGTACATCGACGGCCAGGAACTGATCCACAACCCATCCCGCCTGAAGCAATTGGCCCACGATGTCTACCGTCGTGCATTGGAGACAGTATGAGCGAGCACAAGACGATCCTGAAGGCGGTCCGGAGCAAGAACTTCCGCTCCGTGGGCAACACCTTCATAGAGGTCGTGCTGAATGCGCACCCGTCCACCCTGGTGGTGGCAACGGACAACGGGGCCGGCAAGTCCACCACGACTGTGCACGCCCTGTACTATGGCCTGTTTGACAAGGCTTATGGTGAGGGCGGTAAGAAGACCAGCCTCATCAACAGCAAGAACAACAAGGACTGTCTGGTCGAGATCGATTTCAGCGCACGTGGCTCCGAGTGGATGGTTCGCCGGGGGCAGAAGCCTGCCGTGTTCGAGATCTACGAGAACGGCGTGCTGTACGAGAACGAGGCCGACAACAAGGACAACCAGAAGTTCCTGCTGGAGGTCCTGGGCTTCGACCACGTCATGTTCCAGAACATCATCGCTCTGGGTAAGGACAAGTTCGTCCCCTTCATCAAGATGGACGCGCCTACCCGCCGCCACGTGGTGGAGAACCTGCTCGACCTGGTAGTGTTCAGCAAGATGAACGTGGTGGCCAAGGAAGATCAGAAGGTGCTGACCCGTCAGGTTGGCGACGTCGAGTTCGACCAGTCCACCAACAATCGGGACATCGTCGCCGCCGAGCGCCTGGTGGAACAACATCTGGGCAACCGGGCTGACATCGTAGCGGGGGCCAGGGCGCGTATCCAGGAGCTGGAAGGCACGATCGCCAAGAACCAGGATATGTGTACCAGGTTGCAGGAGAAGGAAGGAGAGGAGCGCTCTCTGGCTGCTGCAGCCAACACCGAACTACTAGAGAAGACCCAGGGGTTCTCCGCACAGCTGAATGAGTACCACGCCCAGAAGGAAACCATCCGCAACGACATCGAGGGCCGCAAGGAAACCTCTCGCCGCGTGCACCAGGAAAAGGTCCAGGCCCTGACCAAGACCTCGGTTGAGATGGCCAACGATCACAAGGCCGCCACCTACGCCCGCTCCCGAGATCTGGAAGCCCCTGTCAGCAAGATGGTGGGCATGAAGGAACAGCTGCGACGTAAGGCTGACGACAACAGCAAGCGGGCTGAGGCCTTCCGCGCCTTGGGTACCTGCCCAACCTGCCAACAGGAAGTGGGCTCTGATCACAAGGACCACATCGCCGGCGACCTGGAAACTAGCGCCCAAGAAATCCTGACTGCCATTAGCAAGCTGGATGAGAAGTTGGACGCCGCCCGTGAAGAGCTGTTCAACCATGAACGGGAGGCCAAGGCCAAAGAAGACCTGATGGTTCAGGAGCACACCAACATCATCGGCGGCATGCAGTACAGTCACCAGGAAGAGATCAAGACCCTGGATCAGCAGTATGCCAAGGGTGTTGCCGGTATCCAGGAAGCCATCAACAAGCTGACCGCCGACTCCGAAGCCGAACTGCAACCTCTGAGAGAGAAGGTGAAGGCCCACACCGACCGGGCGAATGAGTTGGCCCAGGGCGCGGCTACCCTGCAGGGCACCATCACCAGTGCCCAGTCGGAAGTCCGCACCCAGCACGGTGTGGTAGAGCGCAACCTGGACCAGCAGGCTGACGACCAGATGGCCAAGCTGAAGGAAGAGCTGGAAGCTCTGAAAGAGAAGAAAGACGCGCTGGCTGACCGTTATGACGAACTACAAGAGGAGCTCCGCAACTACGCTGACCTCTTGGTCATCCTGAAAGATAACGGCGTGAAGGCCCAGGCCATCAAGACCTACATTCCCTTCTTCAACCAGAAGGTGAACGAGATGTTGGACCAGATGGGCATGTACATCAACTTCGTGATGGACGAAGACTTCAACATCGAGATGCAGGATCCCACCCGCAAGGGCCAAAGCCTGTTCGACCTGTCCACCGGCCAGCAGCGCCGTATCGACCTGGCTATCCTGTTTGCATGGCGTGAGATCGCGGCCAGCAAGGCTTCGGTGAGCTGTAACCTGCTGATCCTGGACGAGGTGTTGGAGAACCTGAGCGAAAGTGGTGTTGCCTCGTTCATGGAAATGTATGAGAACCACCTGAAGTCCAGCGGTCTCAACCTCTTCGTAATCAGTCAGCGCGAAAGCGAGTTCGGTGAGCATTTCGAGCACGTCACCAAATACAGCTTGGTGAACGACTACACCCGAGAGATTTCTCCCGAGTAAAGAAAAAGGAGAGCCGGTTGCCCGGCTCTCCTTTTTTGCTCATACGCCGGTGATGATGACCAGCTTGAACTTCGTGGCGCCGGCGACAGCCGATGCGGTGGCCTGTACTTCAGTGGTCGGGCCGCTGATTTCCAGGTCGGCCGATACGTCAGTGGCGTTCAGGGTGCCGACAGCCTTCGGGGCGCGGTAGGTCTGGCGGTGAGCCAAGACAGCTACGGTACCGGCCGTGGGTTCGACCTCTACGCCTGCGTCGTTGTAGAAGCGCACGCCGACGTACACTTTCTGATTGATGTGACGGGCCAGGTCCACGATAGCCTTGTTGGTCACTGGCGTCAAATCACTGTTGATGATCATATGGGCTTGTCCTCTGTTGGCTGGCCAGTTATGATTGCTCAATCTACTTACGTGGGACATTGAACATGGTAAAGCCGGTTCCCAAGAAAGACGGTTTCCGAGAGATCAAATTCGTTGAGCGCTCGTTCCCTGAGGGTCACCTGGCTCAGCAGAATGTTGAGCGCCTCAGTCGTGTTGTGGAAGAGAACACCCAGTTCTTGACCAAGCTCAACCATCGGTTGCCGTTGGGAAATGACATCCGTATCCTAAAGAGAATCATGCCGGAAGTCGATGACTGGGAAACCTACGTCACGATCACCAAAAGCGACGGTGTGATCTATTCGATCTTCAACGATGGTATTCGTGAGCCTTCCTGGAAGGCAGTGGGGCACGCGCAATGAGCAGTATGGTAGCAGTCATCGACACTGAAACCCTGGGCCGGTACGACGCCGCCGTCATTTTGTCCATCGGCCTGGTCATCGCCGACCTGGATGTTGACTACACCCTGATGGAGCTGGTCGAAAACCACTCCCACATGATCCGCCTGGACGCTATCCACCAGCTGAAGAACCTCGGCCGCGAAAAGGAAGACCACATCGTAGAATGGTGGGCGTCCGACCCCAAGGTTAGTGATGAGGCCCGCAAGGCTTCGTTCCTGGTGGACAAGGACACCGTGTTCGTAGCCCCTGAAGACGTGGCCGCCAATCTGTCTGTCTACTGCCGCAGCCGGGGCGTAGAGCCGCGTGCCATCAAGTGGTTCGATCGCAACTCCTTCGACTTCACCAAGGTCCAGCACCTGATCGAGAAGAGCTGCGGTCAGAAGGACGGCGAGCCCTGGCACTACCACCACACGATTGACATCGTCAGCTTCTTCTGTGGCTGCGGCGTCACTGACCGTTACGCCGGTATCAAGGCATGGGAAGTGGACGGTATGATCTACCACCACCCTGTACACGACGCCGCCCTGGATTGGCTCCGCCTCCAGAAAGTGATGCGCGGGCAAGCCTGATCACAACCTGACGAGACACCTACATTATGACCACTGAACGCGAAGTCAGACTGAACCTCACTGCCAACCAGAACTCGCCTCTGGGCCGGGTGCTGCACAAGCTGTACTATGGGGACGGAGAGCTCCTCTCCTTGTGCCCAGGGGACCAGTGGGGGTACCCCCACAACGGCGGGCAGCACACCTTCCACGTGATCTCTCGGGAGCGAGAGGACACCATCGCCTGGTTGGAGTTGATCGCCGAGAAGTTCGTCCAAGTCCGCTCCGCGTTTCAGGACATCATCAAAGACATCCGCGCCGGGGTCGTTTGGATCCGGGCCAGCGACTACGGGAAGATCGCATGAAAGACCAACATCTGAAAGACTGGGAGCAACACTGGCAGAACGGCAACCATGTGGACGATCATGTCGTAACTGCTCTGTTCGAACGCAAGAACGCCTTCGAGGAGCTGTTGGCTGAGGCTTCTACCATCATGCAGGCCGGCGCCGTAGACCCTGAGCTGTTCGCGCAGTGGCAGGGTCGGGTAGGCGAACTGGTCGACGACTTCAAGGAAAGGAGCAGCATCGAATGAAGTATGCCGATCGGGTTGGTATCGAGATCACCCACAACATTCTGCTCAACCAAGCCTTGGGGTACTGTCACTGGGTTGGCGACCATGAGCGGGCGAAGTACCGGGCTCATATTCCTATGACGACCCCGGCCAAGCGCAAGCGGCACGTGAAGCTGATGAAATACTACGGCCGGACTATGGGTTGGAAGTTGCTCCCCAAGAACGTGAACCGCATGAAGACGATGAGGTCTATCCATGGCTCGTGAGCACCCGAACGACTACGCCCAGCGCATGATGGCTGAGGTGAACTCGCTGCTCCTGATCAACCGCAGGCTCATGCTGCCGATCTGGATACGCAAATCGGATCGTGAGCAGTATCACCCGTGGGTTCGCCGGGCGAAGGCTTCCAAGCGGAAGCACCACATCAAGCTGAGGCGCTACTACGCTCGGGCCATGTGCTCGAAGAAAGGCGTCCGCCGGCCCACTCCTCCTGTTTGGGCCTGGCACTTGCAGACATACTGGGGTAACGTATGACGTATGGAGATCGAATCCTGGATGAGATGGGCCACCAGCTCGACAAGAACTGGGGCCTGCTTTGTGCATCTGTAGGCCCACGCCGCCGAAAACCTTGGGGTGCGACCTTTGCCACCGCCAGCAAGGGTCGCCACTTCAACAAGCTGGCCAGGTATTACAGACGGGCCATGGGGAGCAACGTATGAATGACGAAGCGAAGTTCGCGAAGGCGATGAAGCGGCTGAAGAAACAGTCTCGCCGGTTGGCAGCTAGTTGCTACGCCGACCACATCTCCATCGAGATGAGCGGCATGTTCGACAAGAACCCTGGTGCGCTCATTCGGGCCGTATTACCTGATGCCCCTAGAGACTACCCCATGAAGGCCAGCACCAAGGCCAAAGGGCGCCGGTACCGCAAGCTGACCAAATACTACATGAGAGCCCACGGGGTGAAACTGTGAAGACCACTGGTAAAGAACTGAAGGCGTTCTGGAACGACAAGGGAGTCTGGACCGAAGGTGATTGGGTTGACAGCTTCTATGTCAACCTGAATGGTGAAGATACCGAACATATGGATGTTGAAAAGCTGGAAGACAGCGATGTTGTCACCATCCACGAAGGTGTGTTCGTTCGTGACAGAACTCAAGAGGACTGGGACCTGAAGGTGATCTTCCGTCGTTGGAAGAAGAAACAGACCCTGGCTACCGTCGTCTGTGAGGTGCCCAACGACAAGGTGGACGACCTCAAGGCTTTCCTGAAGACCATCAAGGGTAAGGCGCTGTGAGCTTCAAGGAAAAGACGTTGCCGGCCCACTACGCTGCGGCCGAGGCATACTCCCTGACCAGTACTGCAGTGCGGCAGAAGGTGGGAGCCGTTCTGGTGAAGAACGACAACCCCATCGCCTGTGGGTATAACGGCACGTACCCTGGTGACGACAACGCCTGTGAGGTTGATGGCGTCACCAAGCCCGACGTGATCCACGCCGAGATCAACTGTCTGGACAAGCTGAGGAACTCTCATGAGACAGCGGCCGGGGCCACCATGGTCGTTACTCACGAGCCTTGCCTCGCCTGCGCTCGTGAGATCGTGAAGTCGCAGGTCGCCGCCGTGGTGTTCAGGAACTACTACCAGTCGACCAAGAGCCCAGGCAACTTCGACGGCCTTGAGTATCTGATCAAGCGCGGGGTATCGGTGAAGTTGTTCAAAGTCAAGTCGAGGTGGAAGAATGACCAAGGCAATCATGAGATGGCTCAGCTGTATCCCCTGGGGTTGTCGGATCTCGATTTGATGCGCTCGGGGGAGAGCGCGCGAAGGCAGGTTCTTGAACGTGAAGCAAATTAGCCAAAAATAGTTCAAAAAGAGGCTTGCCTGAGTTCAACTTCTTGAGTAATATAGCCTCCACTGGTTCGATAAACGGGCCAGTGATTCTCAAGGAGAGAACCAATGCAACGCAAACTGATCGACATCCTGGTAGAAACTGCTGAAGCCTCTGGCGAGTACGAAGTTCGTGCGTACGAAGGCTACAGCGGCCGGGGCATGTACGGCGACACCACCGACGGTATCGTGGTGGCTAGCATGAACGAGTTCATCACCCTGCTGTACTGCTCCGCCAAAGAGATCACCCTGGCCATTGAGGCGGGCGAGCTGGACGACGTACCAGAAAGCGCCTTCCGTAGCGATAACCTGGGTCGCGACATGATCGTCTACTGATAGACCAAAAAGAAACCCCCGGCGCCGCAAGGCACCGGGGGTTTTTTGCTATCTGATCCTCCGCAACGGGATCGTGATCTCTACAGCATCGGGGTTGTTGAGCATGTAGAAGATCACCGTGGCCTGGTAGCCGGTCCCACCGTTGAACTCCGTGACGACTACAGATTTGAGGTCGCAGCGGGGCTCGTAGGTGCGGATGGATTCTTCAATAGCTGTCTGAAGGTTGACCTTGGTCAGCGCGTCGGCCGGCCCGAACAGCATCCCATAGACGTTGCCGCCCATTTCCGGGTTGTAGAGAACCTCCTCGCTCATGCTGAACAGGATGTTCCTGATGGACTGGAAGATCGCGTTGACGTCGGTTCGGACCCCAAGGTCACCCGTTACCGGGTGAGGCTTGAAGGTGAGATCGAAATCTCTGTATGTGGTCATGTGGCACCTCAGATGTAGATGGTATCGTCGCTGAGCTTCAGCCAGTTGACGCCGTTGGAGTAGCAGGGGACGAACTTGGCGCCTTCCTTGAACATCAGGAAGTGACCAGCGTACAGGCTAGCCGCTGGGGTATCAGAACCGCCCTTGGTCTGGATCTTCGACCGGATAGGCATCTCAGATGTCATGACGCCGGTTGCCTTGACCGGGCCGTCGACAGAGATGGAGCCCTTCGCATCAACCGCCACGTCAGAGCTCTTCACCACCAGCGCCTTCAGAGCCGAGTTCTCAGTGCCCAGGGTCTGTACCGCGCCCGTGTTGGCTGAGTCACCGGTCTTGGCCAGCTGAACGATCTTGCCGTCTCCCTGATCACCGTAGTACGCCGTGCTGTTGGATGCAGTGTCTACCACCACACGCTCAGCGGTCTCATTGGCGTTGGTCACCAGGCTGGTACCCTTGATGGTGCCACCTTCGATCGTGTCACCGCTGCTCTTCACCAGAACCCAGATACCGCCGTCCCAGCGCCGGGCAAGGCTGGTGGTGGGCTCGTACCAGATGTCACCGACGTTCAGGCTATTGTTGGACTTGGGGTCATCCACTTGGAGATACGTGGTTGCCTTACCGCTGCTCAGACCGTTCAGGGACTTCAGTAGGGCGCCGATATCGCTCTCATCACGCTTCCAGTAAGGCTGGCCATCCGCCCCGGTGTCGTACACGTACATCTTCAGGTCGTTGCTGGTGTCGAACCAGAAGTCGCCGAACGCCGGGTTGGCTGTCGAGTCGGGAGCCGTAGGCTGATAGAAGGTGTTGACACGGCCGTCCAGTGCAGCTGTGGTGCCACTCAGGGCCTTGAGTGCCTGGACGGCCTTCTCATAGCCTGTAATGGCCTTGGTGGCTACAGTACCAGCGGCCACACCCCCAACGGACTTCGTATCGTCCGAGAGGACCTTGGCGGTCACCCCAGCTACAGTTGCCCAGGTCAGCGCTACCGGCGCCCATTCCTTGACAGCACCAGTGATCTTGTTGACCCACAGGGAGCCAGTCTTGCCCAGGTACTTCTCGGTCAGGGTGGGTTCAGTCGGCGAAACGACCACAGCCACAGGAGTGTCGCTGTCTGGGAGCTGGTATGCGTTGGGGTCGGTAGCCGTCCCCTTGACAACCTCATCCGACACTGCGAGCTGAACGCTGCTGTTGTCATCATTTGCCCACTTGCCGTCTTCAGTATAGACCTTCTGAACAGCTGAGCCACTGCTGGTGTCAACCCACACGTCGCCGGCCCTGGCGGTTGTCGCGCTCGGGGCCGCGCCGCCGAAGGTGACGTTCAGTCTGTCCTGCACACTCACAGCAGCCGCAGTGACGGTGGCGTCCATGGCCGTCTGGATCTGCTTGTTCACTACCGCCTGGGCCGCGCCGCCGAGGCTACCGGCCTGAGCTGCCCAGAGGGCGTTCTTGCAGGTACCTTCGATGACCTCTTTCACGTCCAGGCTGTCAAAGGAAGCCGACGGGGCGGCAAGCTGCTCACTGATGGCAACCAGGGGGCTGTTCATCTGAATTCGCTCGGCGCCTTCCAGGAACATGGAAGCGTCGCTGTGCAATACGGCCTTGTTCTCGAACCGGTAATATGCGGTCCCTTTGACGGTCAGACTCAGGGTACCACTCACCAGGCCCTTGTAGTTGAAATTGGTGATCTCGTACCGGTCCTGAACACTCTTGTCAACCAGGGTGCCCTCTTCAGAGATCTCACGGTAGGTGCCTGACTTGTGGTACCAGTGCAGGCGGGCGTTGCCTGGGGTGTCATCGATCTCGAAGATGTGCCCGGCCCGACTCTGGTACACCCGGTTCCATGGGTAGTTGGAGTCACCTACGGCCGGGGTGTCCTGAGTGCCAGTAACCGGGGCCGGCTGTTGCGCGCCGCCCGTGGGCTCCGACCAATCAGGGTTAGCGGCCTGTTCAGCTTGTTCCTCAGTTGAGTCCGCCGGGCCGGGCCAGCGGTACCCGACAACACTGGAGCGCTTGAAGGCGCTGATGTTGACAGAGTCCTTCTGGTTGCCGCCGAGGATCCACACAGTGTCAGCGTCGAAGCGTGCAACGAAGCCAACGTGTCCAGTATAGGCCGAGGTGCCCCTAGAGACCACCACGACGGCACCGTAGCGGGGTTCCTTCAGCTCGCTACCCCAATTCAGGTAAGAGCGTGCAGAGGCGCTCCTCGTTCCTTGGATGCCTACCTGTTTCAACACCCAACCGGTGAAGGCTGCACACCAGGGGGTTTCGTCGTTGGATGCGTTCAGGCTGGTGGTGGCGTGATACTCGAGGATCCGAGGATTGTTGTTCGTGGTGCCAGTGTACTCCTTGGTTCCCACTTCCTTCTCGGCAACCGACATCCAGGTCTTTGGGTCGTACTTGGTCGAGGTGTCAGTGGAAACTGCGGTACCGGTTACAGGGGTCTCAGTTGGGGCCGGGGAGGGCACCGCAGCCGGAGATCCCGACAGGTAGGCCGGCTGGTTCTTCTGTTCCAGGTACATGGCCATGGCCACATAGTTCCGGTTCTCCGAGTTGGAGATAGCCTGGCCGGCCGCTACCAGCTTCCCGAACTTGGGGCCGCCGTTGTAGTCAGCATACACCGCCGCCCGGTTGCCCTTGTACCGGCTGTTCAGTTCGTCGTACAACTTGCCCACGGCCACGGTGGCCTTGTTGAAGTCACCGCGCTCGGAAGGGTCCAGGCCGGTGGCCTTGGCGGTAGCAGGCATCAGCTGATACGGGCCAGATGCGCCGGCCGGGCTGACAGCATTGCTCGGGGCCGGGTTGCCTCGGTTTTCAACTGACAGGACGTAGCAGAAGAAGTTGAACTTACCAGTGTTGCCGGCCGATACCGTCTTCAGGGTCGAGACCTGTTGGTCAGTCAGCTTCACGGTGGCCAGGTAGGAGGCGGCGCTGGTCGAAACGTTCCATTGAGCCGCCAAGCTGTTGTTGGCAGGGCCGGATGCCAGTATGGTGGCGCTGGTGTTATCCAGGTTGGCTTCAGAGATAGGCGTGTCCTGAGCCGGGGAAGCCGCCTGCACACCCACGTTCTGGGCGGCGAATGCATCCTTCACAGTTGCCAGGGCCGCTGCTACCTTGCCTCGTGCCAACGAGTTGACATCGTGGTCACCTGATTCCTCATCATACCCGTGCCAGGCGCCGACAATGAAGGGCTGCTGCTTGGCATCGTCGAGGAAGAAACCCCAGACATCGGAACCGACCACGACGCCGGTAGGGCTCCAGCCCAATCCGTCGATAGCCGAGTTCTGCACCTCAGTGCTAACGGTTGCCCAGGGCAGTGCGCTGGTAGGGATGAGCGCGGGGTTCTTGCTGTGGAGGTTGTGGATTCGTACGCGGAGACGCCCCAGTTGGAGGGGGTCGTTGACATCTTCGACAATGCCGAAGAAGATGGTGACGTTCTCAATCATGGTAGGCGCCGAGGGTTGGGGTCCAGTGTATTACATAGACCCCAACTTCAGAGCACTACTGTTGAGCCTTTTGGCGGGCTAGCTCAGCTTGCTGATCGCGCTTGATGAGCTGTATCTGGACTTCACGATACCATGGCAGCATCGCGTTGTACTCAGTGAGGGAGATGTTGCAGTCACGATTCAAAATATGGCCAATCTCAAAATATTCCATCAGATCCAATTCAAACATCAGGTGAAAATCGAGTTCAGCGAATCGATCTTCTGCTCGTGAACGTAGCCGCAACCGGGGCACACGGCCTGGATGGTGTACGACAGGGAAGGCATCGACTGGAAGAACAGCTGAGTGATCTCCTTCTTCTTGCTGAGGGGGACGCTGTTCCAGAAGACCATGAGCTCTTCGTTGGTGGATCCCTCAGTCGGGTGTACGGTCTCAGCATCGAACACGCTCTCGATGCAACCCAGCACGATGTCCTCGGGGGCGTTCTCGCCAATGGAGGTTTCCAGGCTCGGGTACCGCATCTTCACGCCGATGTCCTCAGTGATCTGGAACACCAGCTTGTGCTCGCCTTCCTGAGCTAGCTTGACGTCTTTGAGGTTGATATCGACGTGTACAGGGGTTGCACACTCGACCCCTTGAGCTATAATGTCGCTCCCATCCTCGTTTTTCCCCGTGACCTTGTCCACGGCGTTCGTGCATATGTACGTCGCCTGAACGCTCTCGCCGCTGGACTTCTCGCGAATCCGAATGAACAAGTCTTCCACGATGAACAGTGGGAGCGCCATCACGTCCGCGCCGGCTACGCAGTCCTCCAGGATCTGGCGGATTGCGTTGAGCTTTTCCGTTTTGTCCTTCGAGTCCTTGACCTGCAACAGGATAGACTCCAAGCCTACGGTGAAGGGGTGGTACGTGAGTTTTCCCTTGAGCCATTTGCTCGTGTAAGGAAAGGAAGCCTTCGGAATGATAGGCAGGGCCATAGTGGTCCTCCAAGAATTAGTGGTCGCTGAGCTTGCTTAGTGACCTAGATACCAGGCCCCCAGAGAAACATGGACCCAACATGACCCAACCCCTCAGTAAAATCGAGACCCCAACGGACTCGTACGTCACGCACTACCCGCAAGCCATTGAAGGTTCCATCGAGCAGATGACCGTATTCTGGCCGGCCGAAGAGCTGGGCGTTGAAGAAGACGAAGCCGATTTCCGCGTCAAGCTGAACGATGGTGAGAGACACGCTGTCCAGTTTCTGCAATCGGTTCTGACCAAATACGAGCTGATGATCGGCGGCGAGGAAATGTGGGGCGGGCGTATCGCCAAGCTGTTCCCCCGGCCCGAGATACAGCGCATGTGTTCGGTCTTCTCCATGATGGAGCTGAACAGCCACGCGCCGTTCTACGACCTGACTAACAAGACCCTGAACATCGCTACTGACGAGTTCTACACTCGCTGGAAGCACAACGAGATCCTGTCCAACCACATCGCCTATATCGAGAAGATGGCCAGCTCCGAGTGCCCCTTGGAGACTACCGCCGCCCTGACCTTCCTGGAAGGTGGTGTGCTGTTCAGCATCTTCGCCCTGATGAAGTCGATGAACGTTCGTGGCTTCAACATGATGCCCCACTTCGTGTCGGGTATTGACGCCAGCTCGAAGGACGAGGACTTCCACTCCCAGGGTTCCGCCTGGCTGTTCAATCAGTGTCGCAGCGAGCGGGCCGAGGCTGGCTATCACACGGCTGAAGACGAAGCGCGCCTACAGGCTGTAATCCACAAGATGGCGCTGGACGTGTATGAGCACGAACGCCTGATCATGACCGAGGCTTTCGCTGTCGGTGGTATCCGCTTCGCCACCTTGGAAGAGATCCTCGACTTCGTTCAGGACCGCATCAACCTGACCCTGAACCGCCTCGGCTACGCGCCCCTGTTCATCAAGGATCGCGGCGCCGTGAGCAAATGGTTCTACAGCAGTATCAGTGCCTGGAAGAACAGCGACTTCTTCGCCACAACCCAGATCCAGTATGTACGGAACTGGAACAAATCCAAACTGACCTTCCGCCCGGAGCTGATTCATAATGTCCGCTGATGCAAACGCCCATGAAGATTTCGAAGCCCTGAGTGCCGAGCGCAAGAAGCTGCAGGCCGAGGGTTCTCTGCCAGAGTGGTACACCACTCAAGCCTGGCAGATGTTCAAGAGCAAGTACATGGTCGAGGGTGAGGACTTCCTGCGCGGCCGTCACATGAAGATCGCCGCCACCCTGTCTCAGCACCTGCCCCAGCGCTACCGGGCTGAGTACAAGAAGAAGTTCTTCAACGAGATGTGGGACGGTATCCTGAGCCCGGCTTCCCCGGCCCTGGGCAACACCGGCACCAACCGCGGCATGATGGTATCGTGCTCGGGCCAGGTAGTGGACGACTCGGTTGAGGGCTTCTATGAGGCCCTGAAGGAAACCGCGACCCTGTCCAAGTACGCATTCGGGACCTCGGTTGACTTCAGCCGCATCCGCAAGCGCGGAGCCTCCATCAGCACTGGCGGCAAGGCCAACGGCGCCCGTGAGGTTATCGACGACTTCTTCACCGCTGCAAGCAAGATCAGCCAGGGCGGGCGCCGCCGTGGTTCGGTGGGTGCCTACATCGACATCGAGCACGGCGACTGGTACGAGTGCATTGAGTCGCTGGAGCAAGCCCCCAACGGCAAGAACTACGGCTGGGTCATCCGTGATTCGTTCGTGGAACGCCTGAAGGCCGGCGACCAAGACGCCATGGAGCGCTTCACCAAGGCCCTGCATGTCAAGCTGATGACCGGCAAAGGCTATCTGTTCTTCGTCGACAAGGCCAACCGCCACCGTCCGCAGATGTACAAGGACCATGGCCTGGAAGTCGTCGCGACGAACCTGTGCACCGAGATCATGCTGCACAGCTCGCCTGAGTACACCTACAGCTGCATCCTGGCTTCGCTGAACCTGCTTCACCTCGACCGTATCATGAACAGTGAGTCCGTGTTCATCGCGACCGTGTTCCTGGACTGCCTGTGCAGTGAGTTCATCAAGAAAAGCCGGCGCATCAAGGGTCTGCGCAAGGTCCGCAACTTCACTATGAAGGGCCGGGCTATCGGTCTGGGTGTGATGGGATTCGCGACCTACCTGCAGCGCAAGCGCATCCCGTACGACAGCATTCAGGCTGAAATCCTGAACGAGAAGTTCTTCAAGCACCTCCACGACGAAAGCCTGCGTGCTTCCCAGTGGCTGGCGTCCATCCTGGGCGAGCCCGAGTGGTGTAAGGGATACGGCGTGCGCAATACGCACCGAACGGCCCTGGCCCCCACCAAGTCTACCAGCCAGCTGATGGGTGGCGTAGAGGAGTCCTGGTTCCCTTCTCCGGCCATGGTGTACGATGCCGGCTCCGCCGTGGGCGAACTGCGTCGCATCAACCCTGAGCTGTACGGCATCATGAAAGAGCGGGGCGTGTATAACGATGACACGATCCAGGACATCATTGAGCACGTCGGTTCGGTTCAGCATGTTGACTGGCTGGATGATCACGAGAAAGAGGTCTTCAAGACCGCATTCGAGATCAGCCAGTGGACCATCCTGCGCTACGCCTCTAATCGTCAGAAGCACCTGTGCCAAGGTCAGTCCCTGAACTTCTGGTTCTCCGAGGACGGTTCCGAAGACACCATCGCTGAGATCACCACCGCCGTGTATCTGGACGAGGACATCCTCGCCGCGTACTACTTCTACAGTCGTAGTGGCGTCGTGGTGAAAGACGAGTGCGTTTCCTGCCAGGCGTAACTTGAGCCTTCTTGAGCTTTAAGCCGCAAGCCTCAGCCAATGGAACGGGGTATCGTTTGCCCTGTTCCAACCAAACATCAATGGAGCTTTACCTGTGAGCGAACAAACCACCCACGCTGTACCTTCCCACCTGACCGACCTGGTTGAAGAGATCCTGAGTTTCACCCGCGTGTCCTTCCCGGCCGAGCAGAACTTCGAGTTCGAAATCCAAGCACAAGAAGACGGCTCGGTGTTCCTGTTCGGTCCCTACGGCACCTTCCTGATCGCACTGGAAGCCAAGCTGGCCGGTACCGAAGGTCAACTGGTCGACCTGATCTCCGTCAATCTGGACTCGGACCCCGGTTTCGTCAGCGCTGTTACCCACGGCTATGCCAACAAGTTCAAGCTGGATTTCGGCGCCCCGCATGCTGTGGATCCGCGCTCCGGGCAGGTGGTGTTCGAGCAGGCAGCCTACGATGTCAAAGTCTTCATCGACGAAACCCGCCTGCGTGGCAAGATCGCCGAGCTGACTCAGGAAGCTGTGGTCCAAGAGAGCGAGCGCCTGAAAGAAGAAGCCCAGAAGCCGGCCATCATTGGCCTCGACGGCCGGGCACTGTAACCATGCGGCGGCGTGAGGTCCAACCGTACCATGTCTCTATCATCTTCCCCAACCGACTGAAGGAGTTCTGCACCTTCGTCATGGCGGCCGGCCGAAAGGAAGCCATCAACGCCGCTTGGGAAGATGTCAAGGTGTGCGGCGGGTGGCCCCCACGCAGCCGTTCTGTAAAGCACGAGGTTGTTCCATGTATGTGATCTACTCGAAAGACAACTGCCCCCAATGCACTCAGGCCATCTCGGCCTGTAAGCAGATGGGCCTGGACCACGAAGTGTTGAAGCTCGGCAAGGACTTCGACCTGGAATCGCTGACCACTAAGGTAGAGGCAACAGGAGCGCCCGCTCCCCGTTCCTTCCCCCAAGTGTTCCAGGACGACGCCTACATCGGCGACTTCACCAAGTTCCGGGAGCATTTGGTCAGCCTCTAAGGTCCAGACCATGTCCCAACCCCTGTTCAAACATCTGATTGAGTGCTCCGATTGCGAGGAGAAGCTGTACGTCGTCAACCGCCGCGAAGAGCTGCCGGGCTTCTGCCCTCAGTGTGGTGGTTCTAGCGTCAGCGACGGTAGCGCCCCGGCCATTGATTCCGACGAGGATGAGTGATGGCTATTCTAGCGGGCATCGACTACAGCATGAACTCCCCCGCTATCTGTGTCTACAACACTGAGAATCCCCTCACCTTCGAGAACCTCAGGTTCTTCAACCGAAGTGATTTCAAGACCCGCCAAGGGGTCTACTCTGAGGGCATGTACGTCGAAATTCACCCGCTTGCTGTGTATGGCAGCGACGAAGAACGCTATCACCTGAACGCCGCCTGGGCTACTGAAATCCTGGTCGCGGAAGGGGTCCAACGTGTAGCGTTCGAAGGGTACTCGATGGGGTCCAACTCTGGCCTGGTGTTCAACATCGCGGAGAATACCGGGGCTCTCAAGCAGATGATTTGGAAAGAGGGCATCGAGCTCGTCGAGCCGCCTAGCCCTGGTGCTGTCAAGAAGTACCACACCGGCAAGGGCAATGCAACGAAGCCTGTGATGATTACTTGCTTTGAAGACGAGCTGATGGTTCAGTTCTATCAGAAACTTGGGTGGAAGCCCAAGGAGGCGCAGGCCAAGCCGATCGACGATCTGGTTGACTCCTACGCCATCATGAAGTGCGCCTTTCACTTAGGAGAAAATCGTGCAATTTGATTACATCACCTATCTCTGCGTCTTCCTGGCGGTATACATGCCGCTGCTGATCCTCAGCGCCTTAGTGAAGTACACCGGGGCGGTTTACACCCTGAACGCACAGAGTGGCAGCCAAGAGGCCCTGCAGCGCTTCGTCGGTATCACCAACAGGGTCCTGGGCAAGACCTACGCGGTCCAGCTGATTGTGACCGCAGTAGCCATTGCCGCCCTGATTTCCATCAAGGTGTCCTGATGAACACGCATCCGTCTCTCATGTACGGCCGGCTCACCATCAGTGAGGTCTTCGGTCCTATCATGACCCCGAAGGATATCCCGGCCCGCATTGCGCTGTTGCGTGAGCATGACAACAAGACCATGAGGTCGTTTTGTCAGCTGGTGTCCTCTGAGGCCGACCCGTTCGAAGATCTGAAGGCAACCGGCTACCGACCTGAGTACCGCTCCCGGCTGGAGACTCTGCAATCCACTGAGTCTTTCCTGGAAGTGGTCCGTTCCCTCGAGTACGTGGCCGACCGGTCGCACAACATGAGGGGTCGGATGGATCGCCTGAACGACCTGCTGGACTGGTTGAACAACGTCGAGCAACAGCTCGTGCTGGACATCTTTGACCGAAAGGTCGGGTACCGGTATCGTGTTCTGATCAACTCGGTGTTCCCGAAAACCGAGCCTGCTTGAGCTTGTCACGGTTGGCTTAGCCGCCTAACATTGCGGCTTCCCAACTGGATGAGGTAGAGCGATGCTGACGCTGAAAGCAGCCGTCGTGGGCCTGTTGGCCTCCGCCGGTATCTCAGGGACTGTCAATCCCGACCAATTCTACTGTCTCACTGAGGCAGTGTACTTTGAAAGTCGAGGGGAACCAGAGGTCGGCAAGCGGGCGGTGGCCCACAACGTCCTCAACCGCACCAAGAGCGGTGAGTTCCCCGACACTGTCTGTGGCGTAGTCAAGCAACGACTCCCCGGCGCCCGGACCCACCAGTATTCCTACAGAGACGACCTGCCACGGCGGGTTGACCTATCAGACCCTTCCACCAAGGAAGAGTTGGCCGAGTCCGCCAAGGTTGCCTATAAGGCCCTGGCCGGCAAGAGCAAAGACCCGACCAACGGCGCCCTGTACTTCTACAGCACTCGGGCCGTCAAGCGGAAACCTCATTGGGCGCGGGGCATGAAGATGACCGTTGCCATCAATGACCACAAGTTCTACAAACCGAAGCCATCAAGGTGATATATCATGGGCGCCCAGCGCAAGACAATCCGAAGTGTGATGCAACGCAAGCTGACCGACTGGATCAACAGCATCGATGACAAACAGCTGCGTGACCAGGTTCGCCTCAACTGTTTCGTGACAGGCGGGGCCATTGTGTCTCTGCTTCAGGGCGACACCCCGAAGGACTTTGACGTCTACTTCCGGACCAAGGAAGTCGCCAAGGCTGTGGCTCAGTACTATGTGGACAAGTATGTCGCTCAGAACCCTGACGCTTACATCTTCTTCGACCAGGGTGCCGTTCACGAGTACGGGTTCACGAACCTCAATGGCGAACATGAAACCCGTATCGGCATCAAGATCGATTCCGCTGGTGTAGCTGGTGACCCGCAAGCCGGTCAGGACTCCTCGCCTTCCGAGAAGACCGACCACGATGACGTCGACGCGCTGGCGGCCCTGATTGGCATGCCGAGTGAAGATGCCCAGGCCCCGGCCCCGGTTGAAAAGGGTCCGTACCATCCGACCTTCATCAGCCAGAACGCCGTGACCCTCAGCGACAAGATTCAGCTGATCACTCGCTTCTATGGCGAGCCGGCCGACATCCACAAGAACTACGACTTCATTCACTGCCAGAACTACTACGTCCTGAAGGACAATGAGCTCGTTCTGCTCCCCCTTGCGCTCGAGGCGGTGCTTTCGCAGACCCTCGTGTATACCGGCTCACTGTACCCTATCTGCTCTATCCTGCGCACTCGGAAGTTCCTCCAGCGTGGCTGGAAGATCAACGCCGGGCAACTGCTGAAGATGGCCATGCAGTGCTCCAAGGTCGACTTCAAAGACGTCAGTGTTCTACAGGACCAGCTGACCGGTTGCGACAGCCACTATTTCGCGATGCTGATCAGAGCTTTGAACGAGGCCCCTGAAACCTCGCACGACGATGACGGCCGGCTGAGCCAAAGCTACGTGGTAGAAATCATCGACCGCGTGTTCAACGCCTAATTTGAGCCGTTTGACTGTTGCCCTCCCAGGCAAGCGGCCCGATAATTGCAACCCATGGAGAGCACTATGCCTCTGTACAGCTACAAATGCTCGAAGTGTGAGCACGCCTTTGACTCCCTCCAGAAGGTAGACGCCCGGTCTACCCCTACTGAAGCCCCTTGTTCTGAATGCGGCTCCGCTGGCACTGTATCCATCTTCATCGGCACGCCCAACATCGTCTCTGGTGTTGGCGAGATCGTGACGAAGACCCCTCGGGACTTCCGCGACAAGCTGATGGCCATCAAGAAAGCCAACCGGGGATCCAACATTGAAACCTGAAGACAAGCTGAAAGGCGAACTGGTCACGCCGGATCGCTTCAGCATTGAAGTTGAACGTGCGGTACACGAAGGCGAAGCCGAAGGGTACCTGCAATGCATCGTCGAGAAAGCCGAGCAGTACGACATTGACATTGAGTCGATCAAGCCGTACCTCACCCCCACCCTGGTTGAAAAACTTCGGGTAGAGGCCCAGCGCCTCAATCTGCTCAAGGACAAGAACACCACGGCCTCTATCGCCGCGCTGTTTTTCGGCTCCTAAGTACCCATGTTGAGCTGGACCATTGTCCGGGTACCGGCTCTCCTACCCCTTTCGGACGCACCAATTCCTCAAGAGTATACAAGCATGGTCGATTTCGCTCAACTCCGTACCCGTTCCGCCAACGGCCAATCCGGCATCGGCGCCCTCCAGAAGAAGCTGGAAGCCACCAGTGGCTACAGTGGTCAAAAAGACGACCGTTTCTGGAAGTGGACCTTTGACCAGAAGGGCAACAGCGAGAACATCATTCGCCTGCTCCCCATCCCGTATGTGGACATGGTGAAAGCCCAAAACGGAGAGCTCGACTCTGACGAACTGACCCCTGCGGCCAAGATCGTCAGTCACTGGTTCCAAGGCCCCAAAGGCTGGTACAAGGAAAACTCCCTCCAGACCTTCGGCGAAGACTGCCCGGTCCGTGAGATGGACGTACCGAACTGGAAGCGCCGCAACGACCTGGGCAAGGAAACCACCGAGGGTAAGGCCCTGGCCGAGATCCTCAAGAAGCGTCTGCCCAACGAAGAGTTCATCTGTGGCGTGTACATCATCCGCGATAAGAACGCCCCGGAGAACGAAGGCAAGGTCAAGCTGTTCCGCTACGGCCGGGCTTTCAAGAAGATCATCGACGGTGCTGCAAACCCCCAGTTCGACAACATCGCCGCTATCGACCCGTTCGATATGTTCAACGGCGCCAACGTCATCCTGAACCTGACCTCGGAACTCAAAACCTTCGGTGGTCGTGAATCCCGAGTTGCAGACTTCAAGCTGGTGACCTTCGGCCAGGCCGGCCCGCTGTTCCCCGACGACGCCCGTATGGAAGAAGTCTGGAAGAGCCAGCACTCGATCATGGAGTTCTACGACCGTAAGAACTTCAAGGAATACGACGTGCTCCGCGCCCAGCTGATCAAGGTGATGGACCTGGACGAGAACATGCTGCCGAAGGGTAGCGCGCCGCGTCAAGAAGTCACCGACATGTCTCAAGCGGCCAACCTGCTGGGTGGTACTGGTGGCCAGGCTTCTACGCCTGTCGCTGAAACACCGAAGCCGGAACCGACCCCTGAGCCGCAGAAGGCTGCTGAACCCAGCCTGAAAGCCGCCCAACAGCAATCCGCCGCTGCGCAGAGCTCTGCTGCCGCTGCTGACGACGGCCTCGACGAGTTTGAGCGCCTGCTGGCTGGTGCATAAGGCATAAAGAAAAAGGAGAGAGGCTTGCGCCTCTCTCCTTTTTTGTCGTCACTTTTTCTGGTTCGAAATCGGGTTGCCGCCTCGGGCGCGAGTGAACACATCTCCCAGGATGGGCGCGATGTTCTGAACTGCACGCTCGCCGAACTGGAAGCCGAGCACCAGGGCGTTGATCAGGTACAGGGCTGCCTCCTGTTGAGGAGTGAGCGTACCCCAGTGGCCGCTGAACCACATCAGGTCGGCGTACATGGCGCCGCAACCCCACAGCGGGCGCTGAGCCCCTCGGATGAACAACATGAACGGTCCGAGGACAGGAATCCCCTTCAAGTCCGCCGCTGTGCCCTCCAAATCGGCTATCCTTTTAGTCAACGCCTCCGAAGATTCGTTCACCAACTTGGTGAGCTCCTGCTCCTTCTCCCATTCCGCTTGCTGCAGTGCCAACTGCAACTCGGCCTTTTTGGTCGGGTCAATGTCCGGCGGGAAGTAATCCTCAATGATGCCCTTGACTTCCTTGAATAGATTGCCTCCCACAAAGCTGGTCAGTGTGTCTAGGATGGCCATACCATTCCTCCGTATGTAGACTGCCTCCCCGTACATAGGGGCGGGCCGCGCATTCGAAATCTCAACAGGGTTGATATCGCATGACTGACTTGTTCTATACCGATGTGGCTGTACACGGGAACAACATCCTGTGCCGCTTGACCGACTCCGACGGCAAGCAACAGCTCCGGAAGATCCAATACGAGCCCAGCCTGTTCGTACCGGCGCCGCGCGAAAGCCAGGACACCGCCGAGTACCACTCCATGGAGGGGTTGCCCCTCGTCAAGAAAAAGTTCCCCAACATCCGCGACTGCCGTGAGTTCATGGAGCAGTACGAGGGTGTCACCGGGTTCCGCATGTTCGGCCAGAAGAACTTCGACTTCCAGTTCATCGCCCACACGTTCGGTTCCACCTCCAACAGCTACCACGCCGACAAGATCCGTGTGGCCTACGTCGACATCGAGGTGTTCTCGGGTCACGTTGACGACGCAGGCAACGTCGTGGCCGGCCCGTTCCCGGAACCGGCGGAAGCGAAGTATCCTATCAGCGCCATTACGGTGTATGCCAGCCACACTGGTACTGCTACTGTGTTCGCCATGCCGTATCGGGCAGGAGAGCGCGTTTCGGAGCTGATGCAGCATGGCTGTAATGTAGACCTGCACGAGTACGAAGCCGGCCAGGAGTTTGCCCTCCTCAGCGAATTCATGAACTACTGGGAATCCCAACAGTTCAACTGCTGGACCGGCTGGAACATCGAAGGCTTCGACTGCCCCTACATGGTCAACCGGGTGAACTACATCCTGGGCGACAAGGCCGCCGACCGCTTCAGCCCCTGGGGCATGGTCAAGGCCCGCAAGGTGCGCAGCGCCTGGGACGAGTTCACGACGTACAACTTCGTGGGCTGCCCGATGCTCGACTACCAGCAGGTGTACCAGAAGCACACCTACACCAACCAGTCGTCGTACAAGCTGGGCCACATCGCCTATGTTGAGCTGGGCGAGACCAAGCTGTCCTATGACGAAGAGCGCTCGCTGTCTGAGCTGTATGTTCGCAACCACACGAAGTATGTGAACTACAACATCAAGGATACCATGCTGGTCAAGCGTCTCAACGACAAGCTGGGCCTGATGGAGGTCATGTTCGCGCTGGCATACAGTTCGTTCTCCAACTACGGCGACGGCCTGGGCACTGTACAGCCGTGGTCGGCCCTGTCCTACACCTCTCTGTACATCGGCAAGATCATCCCCGAGATCCTCAAGCCGCAGGACGAGGACGTTGAGTATGAGGGCGCCTACGTCAAGGAGGTTGTGCCCGGCTTCTACCCCTGGACGATCTCGGTCGACCTCAACAGCCTGTACCCGCACCTGGTTCAGCAATACAACATGGGTCCTGAGACGTTGGTGCGCGACCCCGTGCTGCGCAACGAGATCATCGACGCTTTGATTGTTGAGCTACAAGGCAAGGCTGCTCAAGCCGACTTCTTGTATCGTAGTGCCTACACCGGCCTCATCGTGGCTCTGCAACAGCGGAAGCCCAACATCGTAGACGAGATGCTGAAGTTCGCCATGATCCCTGGCGAGCGGTTCGATGTGCTGGTTGAGCGCGGCGTCAACATGACTCCGAACCTCCAGTTCTTCCGTAACGACAAGATGTCCTTCTTGAGCAAGAAGTTCCGTGAGATCTATGCTCTGCGGAAGGTCACCAAGAAGAAGATGTTGAAGTACGAGCAATACCTCGCCGACGCAAAGGCCGAGGCCAAGAATCGTGGTCTACTCAAGAAGTGAGGTCGACATGAGCTTTATTCCCTACCTGGCCCTGATGTTCGTCTGGGGCAGCCTGTGCACCACCGTCATGCTGTGTCGCATGTTTGGCAACCCGAGCCGCAAGATGGGCCGCTGCCACATCGACGAGTTCGATGCATACAACCGCCGGACCATGCAGATCTTCTTGATCCTGGCCCTGTGTTCGCTGTTGATTTCCATGTGGGCATTCCGGGCGGTGCATGTATGACTGTTGAACGCGAAAAGGCCTGGGTGATCGGCCCGGATAACAAGCCGATTGAGGTAACGTTCGTCGTGTCGGCCGAGCAGAAGATGAAGCGCATCGTCTGCGAGTACCTCGGCGCGCCGCTGGACGAGGACGAGTGGGACTTCGGTCCGCACGCTGACATGCTGGGTGCCCTGGAGACCTTCCACGCCTGGACCAAGCAGCAGGCCGGCGCTATCATGAATGAACAGGACGGCCTGGGAGACATGCATGGGCTCTGATAAATGGTCAGTCTTCTTTCCGGGGGGCGCTATTGAGCGCGTCGACGCCAACTGTTCTGATGAAGCTAAACGCAAGGGGCTCGATCAGCTTTTGGGTCGTGGGGACCCCCAACTGTTCTGGCCTCGCAACCACCGTCAGTATTTGTTGAACCGGGCAACTGCCCGCAAGATCCAACCGCAGGTGAATCAATGAGTGATGGTATCCTCCACCCGGCAAAGCCGTTTGAGCAGATGACTGACGCTGAGCTACTGGCCGAAATCGAGCGCCTTGACACCCTCGTCAAGCTGCACGACAACCTCCAGATGGCGTACAAGATTCAGCTCAACAGCGCCTATGGAGCCCTCGGAAACCGATGGTTCCAGCCGTATTACGACATCCGCATCGCCTCCGCGATCACCACGGCCGGCCAGCTGGTCAACAAATGGAACATCGTCAAGTCCAACGACTTCCTCAACAACCTGCTGGGCACCAACGGGTTCGATTATGCCTTCTACGGCGACACCGACTCGAACTACATCACCCTCGACAAGCTGGTTGAGAAGATGGGGTACCGGGGCCGGTCGGTGGAAGACACCGTTAACATGGTCGACCGGTTCGTCAAGAGCAAGCTGGACCCGATGATCCTCAAGGGCACCGAGGACCTGGCCCTGCTGGCGAATGCCTACGAGAACCGCATGGTGTGGGAACGTGAGGTGATCGCCCAGAACGCCATCTGGCAGGCCAAGAAGCGCTATGCCATGATCGTGAACAACTCCGAGGGTGTTGCCTACAAGACCCCCAAGCTGAAGTTCATGGGCCTGGAAGCCAAGAAGAGCTCTACCCCTGAGCACTGCCGCAAGTGGCTGCAGGAGTGCTACCGTATCGCCCTGGAGAGCGACGAGAAGGTGCTGCAGGAACGAGTACTGCAGATCAAGGCTGACTTCGACAAGATGAGCATCGAAGACATCTCCCAGCCCCGTGGTGTCAACAACATGGAGAAGTTCGCCAGCCACGCGACCATCTATGAGAAGGGTACCCCCATCGCGGTGAAAGCGGCGCTGCTGCACAACCACATGGTCAAGAAGCTGGGCCTGGCTCTCCCGCTGATCCACTCGGGCGAGAAGATCCTGTTCGTCCAGTTGAAGAAGCCAAACCCCCTGGGCGACTCGGTCATTGGCTTCAATGGGTTCTTCCCACGTGAGTTCGGCCTGGAAGCCTTCGTCGACCGGGAGACCGCCTGGCAGAAGACCTTCGTCGAACCCCTGAACAACTATCTGTCCGCCATCGGCTGGAGCCACGAGCGCAAGGCTTCCGTCATGGACTTCTTCTTTTGAGGTGATGTATGCACGATGAATTCGCTATCCTGGCCATGTCTAGCTTCCCTAAGCCCGATAACACCCCGGCTTGGGAACAACGTGCGCAGATGGAAAAGACTGAAGACCTCTGGCAGGGGTTCTTGTCTTCCATGAGCGCCCGCGCCGTATTGGCGCAGCACCGCATGAACTCTGTGCGGAGTTGTTTGGAGTCGGCCGTCCTGAATGGGATGAGTGAACATGCCATCCAGGAGGTACAGACGCATGTGACCTACATCGTCGACGAGTTGAGGCGGGAGTTCCATGTATACAACTGGCTCAGATCTCAGAAGTACACCGAACTATCGTTTGAAGGCGTTGTGGCCCGGTTGCAACGCGACCGCGTGAGCTTACGCAACCTTAAAGAGAGACGCGAAGCTTCTCGCAAGGCAGACCTGTCTATTGCCCAGGGCGCCCTCAACCTCCTGACAACTGGCAGCTCCCGGCTGTCCTGTGCGGTTGAACCTGTTGAGCTTCTGATCAGCGAGCTGAACAAGCCTGAACAAATTCGCCCACCAGCAGAGGAAACCGCTCTACTGCTCCTTGAGATGACGGTCCTCCGCATAATCGCCCAGGTGAAAGGTCATGATTCGATTTTCATGTCCTGACATCGACGCGACACAGGGTGCCATTGCACATGCTTCCGAGCGGGTAGGCGCCCTGTGCGATGAGCTCGACAATATGATCCTGAACGACATGCTTGAAGATCTCACCTCGCTGTACAACCTGTCCCAGCGGGCCAGGGCAGCTATGGCCGACCTCAACACCCACCGGTCGGTCAACCTGGAAAACGTGCGGACCATCAACAGCCAACTTCGTGATGCCATAGGTGATTGAATGACCAAAGTCACAGCCCCGTACCCCTACACCTGCCCATTGATAGACGATGTCAAAGAAGAGATCGGGCGGGCGCGGGACAAGGCCTCCATTCTGGAAGAGAAGCTGAACGAGTTCGAGGGCGCGTCCTTCGAGGAACTCGCTCAGTACTGGAAGGGGATCAAGCAGGCCTTCGCGAACATGAACGACTGCATCGGTGTGCTGGAACACTACAGCGACACCACGATGGAAAACATCAGAAGCACCAACCATGACCTGCGGACTTGGGGCGAGCAACAGGCCGACCGCGTGAAAGACCTGGAGGATGAGATCGATGCCATTAATGCTGAATAGTGAACAGCAGCTGTACCTGGAAGCCTTGAAGCAGATGGATGTCGAGGGTATGGTCCAGTTCAGCACGGTGAACCACCACGTGGAGGGGATGGACTACATCTGCCTCCACCGGGCGCCGGGTCTCACCATGAAGGTGTACCTGATCGAGGAGCCGATCAACCCCAATGGTGGCTATCTGGTGTCTCCACACGATCACCGGTATCCATTCTACAGCACGGTCCTTAACGGTTCATTAAGGCACCACCGGTTTGCAGTGCGCAAGGACATCGACTGCTACGAGCACCTGCCACTGTATACCCAGATGCGATACAACCCCGATCTGCGGGTTCAGGGCGGCAAGCCTGAGGAGTTCTTCGATGCCCACCGCCTGGTGCGACTCGAGACGATAGAGGCCAAGGTGCACCGTGCCGGCGACGAGGCTTATTTCGTCTCGCCCCATGAGATCCATACGTTGGAGATGATCAACGTCGCCACCCCGACGCTCATTGGCCTAATGCAACTGAACGACGTCCACAAGTATTCGCTGCTGTATGCGAACGGGCCTATCCAGTTTGCAGAGGAACGTCGGCCCAGCTTGTCCGAGCTGAAAACCCTGCGAGACCGAGCTATCAGCCTCCTCGAGGACTAAAGCCACGCCGGCCGGGCATTTCGCTATATCTTGAAATACTGAACTGCCTTGAATAAAACTTTTCCCGCAAAGTGTTGCCGGGTGGTGGAGCCAAACATATAATGGCCCCCAGATCCAGGGCAGCATAGACTGCTCCCGGTCCCGCCCACTGACGGGCGCCAACAGCACTCTTACACGGAAAGCTTCGCCAAATGACTACTCAGCAAACCGCAGTACACCTGAATACCGTTCCCGCTGACGCTGACGAGCGTCGCACCGCAGTCACCACCAACGGCTTCCGCCGTGGCACCTTCGTGATTGCCAGCGTCTATATGGAACCGGATCGCTGCATGGAAATTGCCGGTCTCTTCGACGGCATGGTAGTATTCCACACCGAAAGCAACCCTTTCGAGGGCTTTACCCGGTTCTTTGCCGCCCACCCCAGCTTCGATCCGGTCCCGGCCGGCGAGCGTACTCCTGAGTACGTGGTGATCTGCAACCGCACTGGCGACACCCCCGAATTCTACATGGAACGGGTTGTTCAGGAAAACATGCTGTAATCGTCATCTTACCCCAAGGGCGGCTCGGTTTACCGGTGCCGCCCTTTTTCTTGCCTGGGATTCTCCCTCTCCTGCCGTTCTAGGCATTTTGGAGCCCACATGTCTAACATCGTACCGTTTCCCAAGGGCGGACGCCCGAGGGGCATTCTATTCCCTTCTCTGCCTCGTACAAGCGGCGGTATCCGTCCCAAGTCCTGGAAGCCGGGTAGAGGGTATTCAGAAGTGTCGTTCCCTTCGCACAGCAAGTCCCACAACTGGGTGAAGGACTACCAGTTCCCACCGGAGAAGACCGATGAGTAAAGTTCGACATCGCCTGGGCATACCGGGTGTCACTGTGGATGGCGACTTCGTGCTGACTCGCCATCTGGACTACGTTGCCCAACGCTTCCTGAGGGTTGCAGAACCTTTCGAGGATATCGAAGTCGAGGAAGAGTTCATCGACATGGGTTACGACCGGAAGGTGGCCATCGCTTGCGCTCGCCAGTGCATCCATTTCCTCAGGAAGAAGAAATTGATCTGGATGTGCGAGCTGACAGAACGTTGGCTCGTCGTGAAGTACGAGGAATGAAATGAAGATCATCGGTTCATTGAAGAAGGCCGCGACCTGGGACCTGAAGTTCGACGTCGCCACCAGGCTCCCTGTGGGCGGCTATTATCGGACCTACCACCCGAACTTCGACCCCGGTATGGCAGGGCATCAGTACTACGGGTACACCCCGATCTTCGAAGCTGTTCTGACGCCTTCAGGCTTCGGCCGGGGCCAGTCCTCGGTGACACAGAAGTTCAAGACTGTCGAGGGCGCTGAGTACAGCATGGCCGCGAAGTTCACTCATGTTCTCCTCGACCTCATCGCTGACGGTACCATCCCTGTCACCAAAAACGCCCTGGGAGACCCCGGCTTCCTGGTGCGCTTCAAGTTCACCAAGCAGGGCGAGAACGTCTACATGGAACCTTTCTACAACAGGAAATTCAAGCCATGGGAATGAAGACCCAATACACCTGGAAGTTCGTAGCCGGCGAAGTGCTGAAGAGCGTCATCCTCCCAGAAGCCTGGAAAGAGGTCGCCTACCACGTCGGTATGGGGCTGTACGCCCTGTTCATCATCTTCGTCCGGGTGCTGCTCGTGCTGCTGTTCCCGATCACTGTCCCGTTCCTGGTGTTCTTCATGCGCATGGTTGAGCGCAAGGACCGGGAAGGGTATGAGGCCCGCCGCGCCGCCAGGGATGCTGACGTATGAATGAGATCGTTGAAGCATGGGTCAAGCGGAACAACCGCAAGGGTGCCAAGCTGATCGAGAAGTTCGTGGTGCCTCGCCACCCGTACAACGACCCACGCACCGTCATACACGGCTACAAGATCGTGTATCAGGACAGGGGTAAGGTCAGGATTGGGGTAATAGAGGATGAGATGCACGTGCGTTACGGCATCTGTTGCTACGCTTCTATGACTGACACCTCAGTCCTTTCCTTATGGCAGCTTGAAGCCGGTTTGGTGACCGAGGAAGATGTCAAGATCATGCAAGACTACCTGGTCGGCGTGTGTGAGCTTCCCACCTTCGACTTCGCAACTGTCCTGGATGCAACCCCCTAATGATCAGACACGGTGAGGCGCCATACCTGGAATGCAGCACGGCCGGGGACAAGAGGTTCAGCGCCTTCTGCGCCCGCCTGGAGTGCTATGGTGGGGAAAGCATTGAGGCCATCTACCAGGGCGCCAAGATCATAGATGGCCTTGCCGGGCGCAGCATCCAGTATGCCAAGGGCAAGACAGCATCCAACCAGAAGGAGCTGAAGAAGCTCTACTGGACTCTGTGGTCGAAGTACCTGGATGAAAACCCAGAGCTCATGGACGTTCTGGTGGAAGCGAAGGGTCTGTCCGACAAATTCGGCCAGGCCGGCCGCAACTGCCAGGCCACGGTGCTTTGGGCTCTGAGAGATGCTGAGTTGGTCCGCCGGAGGTTGAGCCTGTTTGAGCTGCCCGATCCTTTACTCAAGCCGGCCGGTTGAGTAACCTGTACACCTCTAGCGACACCCTGGTTTGCCGATCAACCTCTACAGAAGGAATCTCCCATGTTGAAACTTTAATCACATGAGAAGAGGCTCCACCATGAGCAGAAGCATCAAGGGTTCCAAGGGCTGCGGTTACGACTTCTGGTCGCGCCGCCCGTATAGCGGCCACGGTCACGGGCGGAAGGTGAAGACCATCTGCCACAGGATCGAGCGCCGACAAGCAGACGTGAACATCCTCCGTGAGCTCCGGGCTATCGAAGGAACCTGACCAAAACCCCCGGCGCCCGCTGGGGGTTTTTCGTATCTGGAGATCAACAATGAAACGCCGTTTCGACCTGAAGGGCCGGGCCATCCGCCACAGCCAAAATCTGTACAGCCCCGAGGTCCCGAGCCAAGACCTGAGCACCAAGGGTCAGCTGGGTGGTCTCTGCAACCGGTCGGCCTGCCTGGCACCCAACGCCACCTGGTACAACTGGGGCTCCCTGGCCCACTATTGCTTCGACTGTGCCTGTCTCCTGAACTGGGACAGCTTCAACGCCCGCGACGCCTTCAAGCAGAAGGGCATGGCCCTCTGTCAACCCACCGAATTGACCTCCGAGTACGAGAAGAAATATCATGAGCGAAAATCAACCCGGTATGCAAACGACCTCCGTCTCCATGAAGAGTCCAGACAGCGTCTCGGGCTATCAGTTTCAGGTGCCTAAAGCCAGCATCCACTTCCTGGCAGGCGTTCTGATCGTTGATGAAGACGGCGTCACCTACAAGGGCGAGCGCGTGTCTGATGCGGGTGAGGTGTACAAGGCCCTGCTGGATTGCATGTCTGGTAAGGTGACCATGACCAACCAGCCCCCTTGGGATGGTATCCAGACCTGGTGGGATCAGCAGAGCAGTGAGATCGCCGATAGTGATATCGCCGAGGCCCTCCGAGAAGCACAAACCGCCGTCATTAACGGGGACGCAACCGGCGCTCTCAAGGCCATCCGGGTGGCTGCGGAGAACTATGCTCACGTTGGTGAGAAAATCCGCAACCGAGTTGAGAAGGACGACTTCCAGTACATCCAGAATGCCATCAATGAGCTGAAGCGGGCCGGTGAGCCTGACCTGGTACCAGGCGGCTGGGGTATCAGCCTGTACGTCGGCAAGCTGGTGGACCGGTACCTGGAAGCGAAGAAGGCCGCTGCTGAAGGCGAGCGCAAAATCTTCAACCAGCTGCAGGAGTGCATGGGGTACATCCGTAACGGTACTGACCAGACCATCCACATCTCGCAAGACGACGCCACGGAGACCTACTGGATCACCTGTGGCAACCGAGAACCACGCCGCAGCTACTACGGTGACAACCTGAAGGAAGCGCTGCAGAAGGCGTACGAAGGGGAGAGGCAATTTTGAACGTGACCGTCGAGAAGATCGAGAAGCTCTTCAACGAGGCCATGGGCTGGGGTATGGTCATGGGCCGAGAGTTGGGCAGCGACAGCCTGGGGGCATGGGGCTTCGAGCGTGAGCGCAAGCTGAAAGTGCTGATGCGCCAGTTCCTCAAGATTCTCGAAGAAGACGGTGGCCAGACGACAGCTGAAGAGCTGGGTGGTGTGATCAACTTCGGCCCGTACTCCGATGACGCCATTGTGGTACTGGCCGATGACTATCGCAGCCTGCATCACGCCTTCACCACCATGGTGGCCATCAACCGTGAACCCTGTCAGTTCCATGCAAACGACAGCAGCGCCTGCGAAACCTACAGCGGGCACGTCCCCTGTCTGAGCGAGACCGGCCCCAAAGCCATCCGCCGGGCAATGCTGAACGCCCAAGCCATGTGCCCCCACTCGGTGACCGGTACGCCTGACCGCGCCGAGTGGATCGGTACCCACTTCCTGAAATATCTGAATGGTGAAGTATGAGAGGCCACATCTGTATCAACACCCACACTCTCGAAGAGAATCTGGCGTACCTGAAGGAAGAGCAGGACCTGGAAGTGGCCAAGTACATCGGCGTCCTGGAGCAGCGCGTTGCCCTCCAGGAGCAGATGCTCGCTGGGGTTGCCGTTCCCTTCGTCCTGACCGACGAAATGATTGACGCCGCCCGGCCGTTCCTGTTGGGTCTCGAGATTGGCCAAAATCGGGTCAACTCCATGTACAAGCACTTGGACATGTGTGGGTATGAGCACCTGGACCAGATCGGCCATGGCCTCCGGGCTGACAACGAAGGCCATCTGAACAAGGCCACCAAGGCGGCTATCATCTACACCATGATGGCTTTGGCTCGCCCGAAGTTGAGCCATCTTGAGCTTGAAACCGGAAGCTGCGTCGCCGGTGAGCCGGTAGAATTGGCCATCCAATAGAGGGTCACACCATGAGCAACCAAGAGAACTACGTCCGCACCTATCGTGACGGCCTGTTCTTCATGACCGGCGCCCACGAGGCAGTGAAGCAGGTCCGCAAATACACCGGGCGCCCGTACTATGAGCACCCCATGGAGGTCGCTGAGCTGATCTCCAAGTTCTTCCCTGATGACGAAGACATGGCCCTGGGCGCCTTGCTTCACGACGTGGTGGAAGACACCGGCGTCACGTACAAGATCCTCACCCTGTTGTTTGGCTTCAGAGTCGCCATGCTCGTGAAGGAACTGACCGATGTGGGTGAGGTCGGCGTACCAGGCGGGCGGGCCGCTCGTGTAGAGGCCAACTTCCGTCACACCGTCCTGGCTGGCCCCGAGGCCCGCAACATCAAGTGCGCTGACATCTACAGCAACGCCAAGGACATCGTGGCAAACGACCGCAAGTTCGCCGCCATCTACCTGCCTGAGAAGCGCCGGGTGCTGGACGCCATCCGTGAGGGCTGCCACCCTGAACTGTGGGAGCTGGCCAGCCGGGCGGTAGACGAAGGTCTGGAGGCCATCAATGCAGATCGTTAACATCTGGGAAGAGATGCCCAGCGCGGCCAACATCCAGTTCCCTGAATCTGAATTTCCGGACATCAAGGTCTCCAGTCTAGAGATGTGGATGCAGTGGGAAGCTCACCGCCTGAGGCTCCTGGCCGATTGCGAAGCGATGGTGCAAGACCTCACGGCCCGTATGCCTGAGTGTGAAGCCAAGGTCGTTGTCGATATGATCGGCATGCCCAGTGTCTCCTTCAAGGCGCTCCCCCGGCCGGCGGAAGTCGTCACTATCAACGCCACTGTTCTGCAGTTCCCAACGCCCCAGGAACCAGTATGATCAACGCACTCCAAACCTGGACCGGGGTAGGCACCTCGGCCCCCTTGCCCCACCACATCCGTGAGGTGGCGAACTCCATCGGGTACCAGGCGGCTCGCCACGGTTGCCAGCTGCGTTCTGGCGGCGCCCACGGCTCAGACACCGAGTTCTATCACGGCGTCGAGAACTTCATCCACAACCATCAGTTGGGGTTCAACTTCGCTTCGACCCTGGCCAAAATCTACCTGCCACGTGAAGCTCACAACGGCTGGGTCAACACCGACGGGTTCATCCACTTCATTGATGCCCCAGCCCTGAGTAACTTCTCGACGGCCCGAGCTATCGCCTCTGAAATCCACCCGGTGTGGGACCAGTTGAGCCCCTTCGTGAAGAAGCTTCACGCCCGGAATGTCTACCAGGTCCTGGGGCAGAACCTTGACGACCCTTCTGATGTGTTCATCATGTACGCTCAGTGGGAAGACTCGACCAAGACCTCGGTCAAGGGCGGCACCAATACCGCGTTCCAGCTGGCACGTGAGTACCGCATCCCTGTGTACAACCTGGTTGATCCAGACCATTTCGAAGAGCTGAAGGCCTGGGCCGAGGAATAACGACCATGAAGCTATCCATGAAAGAAGGCGAGGCGCTGTTCGGTCGGGGCCGCTGGCCGTATGAAATCCACCTGACTGTTGACTTGAATGGTCACAGTGCAGAAGACTTCAAGGCTGTGTGCAAGCAACACGGCCGAACCGCTGAGATGAAGCCCATCGTCGTCCTCCTATTGGGTAGCGGCGATGAGTTGCAAGACGTGATGACTTCGACCCGGTTGAGCTGCAGCTACATGACGCTGGTGTGTGAGATCAACTATCAGATCGGCGTCATGCGAGACAATGGGTTTGATGTCACTCGTGTCAAGGTTGAGTCTTCTCCGTGGCACGAGTTCGCGGTGAACCGGCCGGGCTACCATGGCCTGGATCGCAAGCCTGACACGTACCATGAGGCCCACATTGCGGTGACCGTGTCTCTGGAAGATGTGGAACACCTCAAGGAGAGCTTCCGAGCTTGTGGGTTCCACCCTTCTCGCAATGCGTTCAAGCAGGCGCCAGAGGGCAAGGTCGTCATGATGGGCACGTATCGCGTTGAGCATGTTCTGACTGACTTTGAAGACGAGCTGCGCCTCCAGCTCTACAAGCTCCAGTGTCACGGCTACCGGCCTGACGAGAAACCCGAAATCGAATTCGCCCTGTATGACTCGAACCAGAATCATGACCGGGCCTGGATGAGAGGATAACCTCATGCAACTGAAGTACACCTGCGAAGGCAAGGGCGGTCTCTATGAGGTCGTCGGCGTCACCACCGGGGCCGGTTTGAGTAAGGGCGAGTCCGTGGTCGTGTACCGCGACGTCGCCAGCGGCCGGCTCTACCACAGAACCCCCAGCGACTTCGACAACCGCATGCGAGCCGTTGTCGAGAAGACAGGTGACCTCTGATGGCAGCCAAGAAGTTCATCGGCTCAGAAGCGGACCTGTGTAAAGTCTTCATCGACTCGTTCAACAAGCAGCCGGGCTGGACCTGCTACCCCGAGACCGCTGGGTTCGACATCCTGGTGGTGCACGAGGACGGTCTACAGATCGGTGTCGAGGCCAAGCTGGCACTGAACTCCAAGGTCGCTGAACAGATCGTACCCGACGACTACTTCGACCGGTACGGCAAGGAAGGCCCTGACTACCGCATGGTGATCGTCCCCAGCATCACAGAGGCCAACGCCGGCATCGCCCGGATGCTGAAGCTCCTGGGTGTCAGTGTCCTGAAGGTACGCATCAGCGACCGCATGGTGAAGAACGCAACCTTCACGCCCCCGGCGGAAGGGGAGGGTGGCATCGGAAAATGGACTGAGGCCGTATGGGAGGATGTCTACAGCTTCGACATCGATGAGTGGCTGACCAACTACACCTACCGGAACGCCAACTTCGATTGGAACCCCATCACCAGGTGCGAGGTGCCCTGTGTTGTTCCTGACGTGCCGGCCGGGGTGCCCGCGCCAGTACGTCTGACGCCCTGGAAAGAACGCGCCCTGAAGGTCATCTGGAAGATGCGTGACCAGGGTTTCATCACCTCCAAGCAGATCGGCGAGTACGGGCTGAGCACTTCTTCCTGGACCCAAAACGGGTGGCTGGACAAGGGCGCCGAGCGGGGCCAGTGGGTAGAGAGCCCACGCATGCCTGCGTTCGACAAGCAACACCCGGACGCATACCTGAAGATCTGTGAACTCCTCAACAAGCAAAAGGCCGCACATGAAGCCGTACAGACTGTCTGACAACATCATCGTGGACTTGGAACAGGTTGCCGTGGTTGAACACGAAGCCGGCCGGATGAGGTTCACGCTCCAAAATGGGCGGGTGTTCGACTATGTCCCCAAGACTAAAGAACCCATGACCTTGATGGAAGACATTCATCAGCTGATGTTGATGGGTCGCCGCCAGCTGTAAAATAGTTCAAAAATAAGTCTGACCAGGGGTTGCCTTGGTCAGACTTTTGTCGTATAATGGTCAACATCGAACAGCACAACACCACTGAGGGTGAAAAGATGAGCTACGTTATCCAGATGGGAATTGCAGTGACCTTCGCCAAGCGCCTGTCTTGCCCGGCTGTACAGCTGGTCGGTAACGATGTCCGCGCTTGGCTGTTCGGCGGCTGCACCTGCCGCCCCGAGGTGACCAAGTACCTGGATTCCATCTGCTCCTACTACGATTTCTCCTCGGCGGACTACACCGACGAATCCTTCCATGCCATGATGTGCAAGGTGGTAGGCCAGGACATGGCGGACAAGGCCCTGGAGATCATTCGTCTGAACAACGGCGAGTTCGAAGACGACGAATAAACCACAGGGCCGGGCAACCCCCGGCCCTTTTTGCTGTAAAATTTTTACCTTGAGGGGTTGCGCTGTTGGTTCAACATTTGTATAATGGTCAACATCAAACAGCACAACGCCACTGAGGGCGAGAAGATGATCACAGCGAAAGATATCCACAAGGCGTACAAGACCAGCCCCCTGGTCAAGAAAGGTGAAGCCCAGAAGGTTCGCATCGTCATCAGCGGCCCTGCCTGCATCACCAACATCGCCGAGTTCCACAGCCAGGACCACACCCTGAAGAGCGGCAACCTGAGCGCTGCTGTCATCAACGCTCTGACGAACCGCCTTGAAGAAAGCACCAAGGTTGAGATCGAGATCGTGAGGGCTTCCCGATGAGCCACAACTACACCGACCAACTCCGCATCGCAGAATGGTTCACCCGCCGCGTGAAGAGCGTTGCGGTATCCCTGGATGTCTCCCAGGTTCGCGCCTGGCTGTTTGGTGAAGGGTATTGCGCCCCGGAAACTGCGACCTTTCTGGAAGGCGTCTGTGGGTTCTTCGGCTATGACCACACGGAGTACACCGATGAAAGCTTCTACGAAATGATGAAGCAGATCGTCGGCGAGGGCCTGGCCATGGAAGCCCTGGAAATTGCCAAAGAGATCAACAGAGACTTCAACGACGAATAAACCAAAGGGCCGGGCAACCCCCGGCCCTTTTTGCCGCCCAGGAGTTCACCATGACACTGTTCTTCCACAACACTAACCGGCCCTTCCAGAAGTTCGAACCGTATCCGACCTTCTTCCATACCTCTATGGAGGGCGCAGTAGCGGAAGCCACCGCAGACCCGCGCCTCACGACTCTGGCCGCCACAATCACGCACCACGAGAAGAACGTGATGCCTGTCCACATGCTGGAAGAGGTTGCTCAGCATTGGTGGGGCCAGTGGTTCCAACACGGGATGCTGGATCCGAACGGGGGTGATTTCCCCAAAGCCAAGGTCACCGCGTTCCGCCGCCATCTGTGGACCAATTGGGAAGGGGTGCTGTTCAGGGATTCCACCTTCGGAAGCAGCAAGGAAACCATCAGTCTGTTGGTGTTCCGCCCTGATCGCTTCATGAAGCTGACGCACTGGCTGGTCCCGCTTCCCTCGCACATGCTTCCGTAACCTTCCCCGGCCGGGCAACCGGCCCTCTTCATCTTGGATACCGCCATGACCACTCTGTACTACCACAACACCAACAAGCCTTTCAAGACGTTCCAACCTAAGCCATGCTTCTTCAGCCTCAGTATGGAAGAGACCCTCGGGCACATGGGGAACCACCCTGGGTCTACCTCTCTGGTTGCCGTGTTCAACGACGACCACAACCCGCTGATCATGTCTGTGACGTCTCTCAAGCGGGACGCAGAAGCCTGGTGGGGCGAAGACTACATCTATTCTATGCTGGACCCTGCGGTGGGCGAGTTCGATCCGGAGAAGGTTGTCGCGTACCGGCAACACCTGGCGAACGGTTGGGACGCCGTCTACGTGGACGACTACTCCTTCAACTCGGATAAGGACGCGATCAACCTGCTGGTGTTCAGGCCTGACCTGGTGATGCGCATCAGTCACGTCATCAAGACGGTATGATCAAGGGGCCGGGCTATTGCCTGGCCCTTTTTGTTGCCGTATACTGTTCAACATTGAACCACGACCACTGAGGGTCATCATGAAACTGCAGATCAACGAAGCCCGCATCGCGGAGTTCGAAGCTAACCTGGCGAAGCTGAACAAGAAGATCGAGAAGCTCTTCGGGATTCAGAACGACCTGGTCGTGGTCTATGGTGACACCGACTTGAGGAAGGTCCGTGTGTTCGAGGGGGCCGACCCCAACACCGGCCAGGCTATCTACAGGACTGTGGAAATCCTCCTCCGCAACCTGGACGTCACCGGTAGCATGGTGGACAAGGAGATCGCCCTGGAGGGGTGGAAGTTCCTGGCGACCGCCCGGTACGACCGCGCCAACAGCGAGGCCGTCTGGAAGGGCAAGCCCCCGGCCGCAATGCGGGAGCGCCTTACCCCTGTGAAGGCGCATGTGTGCGACCACTGCAACAAGCGGGTGGTGCGGAACGTGATGTTCGTCGTGGAGAATGTTGAGACCGGCGAACAGAAGGCCGTGGGCTCTACCTGCTCTGCAGACTTCCTGGGATGGAACGGTACTCCTGACCAAATCCTGTGGATGACGGACGGCCTACTGACCCAGCTGCGCGGCGACTTCGAAATTGGTGAGGATGATGAGGTCCCTCGTGGTATGCGCTACACCGTCGGGTACGACCTGGAGCACGTCCTCCTGGCAACCCGCCGCATGGCCAACGCCTACGGCAACGGGTGGGTACTGAGCCAGAAGATGGTGACCGATGACGAAGGTGACACTTCTCTGACCACTGCTGAACACGTTCGCGTCCTGTTCAACCCTCCGCTCCGGAGCGAGCTGCGCATCAGCCTGAAAGATGTGTTCGACCAGGCCACGGAGGAAGACTACAAGGCTATCCAGGACGCGATCGTAGACTGCACGAAGAAGGCCGCAAGCGGCGATGAGTTCTGCCAGAACCTGATGGTCTACATCAAGGACGGCTATGTGGACAGTCGTGACCTGTCGATGGCTGTCTGGATTTACGGCTCCTGGCACAACGCGATCCGCCGTGAGCAGGCCAAGAAGGCGCCCCGGCTGAACGAGCACTTCGGTGATCTGAACAAGATGATGGACATCGAAGGACTCACCATCGTGTACATGAACGGCGGGTATGGTGACTACGGGTGGCAGAACACTCTCATCATGACCGACGAAGCGGGCCGCTCCTTCAAGGTTTACAGCTCCCACCATTACACCGATGATATCCAGGTAGGTGTGAAGATAAACGTCCGGGCCAAGATCATGGAACACAGCGTCTATGACGGCAAGAAGACCACCCGCCTGGGCTACTTCCGAATTGTTTCTCTGAACGGTGAACCAGTATGATCAGGAAACTCGCAGTAGCTGCTTTGGTGCTGGCCCCGATGGCTTGCTCGGCGGTCCCAACCAACGAGGAGTGCCTCACCATTTCTTCGGACATCGGCCGGGCGGCTGAGGTACGCGACAAGGGCACGCCGTTGCAACAGGCCCTGATGATGCCCCCGGAGGGTTCCTCTCGGGAAGAGATTCAGGCTGTCATCGCGAAAGTGTATGAGTTCTGGTACGTCCCCGGCCCGGTGCTGAGGGACAACTTCCTGATAGAATGCATCGGCCACAAAAGCGAATACGAGGACCCTTCCTGAGCTTTTGCTCTCCCCATATTATTCTTCTCTAGGCGGATGTGCTCCTAGGGTACCCTCAAAAGCTCAATCCGTAAACACGACAGGGTTCAAACAGGATGTTGAGTATGTTGAGCCCCGTTGAGCTTTACCGGGGGCCGGCCTGGCCCCACAATACAACCCATCAACCAACACCCACAGAGACTTTTCACTGATGAAACAGTCCCCGCTGTCCAAGAAGTCGAACCCTGTACCGCCGGTCATCGAGACCAAAGACCCGCGTGATGCGCTCAACTCCATGATACGGGGTGGTGTGACTGGCGGGGCATACGGCGCCCTCCAGCAGTACCCGGTGGTCCCCCGAGGTTCTAGCGTTGCGGCGAATCCTGCCTCCTCTGCCCTCTCCGGCGCGAAGACGACTGGCACTACCATTGCCATGCCTATCTCCGAACGGGACGTGGAAACGCTCGGGGACGGTCTCCAGGAAGGTGTGATGGGTGTTGTTGAACAGATCACCAAGAAGCAATCGCTCGGTGAGTTCGGCGCCCTGGGCGACATCCTGTTCGACGTCCAGAACGAAGCTGACAAGCTGGTCAGCGGCGGTACCGGTATCACCGGCGCCCTGTCATGGGTGAAGAGCAAGGTGTTCGATGTCCGCAAGGTGCTGACCAAGCGTCTGACCGATGCCAACACCGTCTTCGATCAGCTCTGCGACAAGCTGAGCACCCACATCGCTGAGCACCAGCAGTGGATCACTGATCTGCAGCGCATGAAGGACGAGAACTATCAGTTCTATCGCGCCGTGGTAGCTGAGATCGTGAAGGGCGAGGCCTGGGAAAAGATCATGCGTGAGACGCTGGCCAACCAGCCGGCCATCGACCCCAACGACATGGAAGCGCCCATGAAGGCACAAGCCTTCCGCGATGCCGAGGCTCGTATCAACCGCCTGACCATCAAGCTGGACTTCCTGCGCCGCCTGAAGGTGCTGTCTGAGAACAACAGCCCGACTCTGAGCAGCATGCAGGATACCTCGCTGGCCTGTGTCGACGCGCTGAAGCTGACCATGGGCCAGGGCATTCCTCTGATACGTGCTGAGTTCGCCAAGCACTTGCAAACCCTCCGCTCAAAGGATAGCTTGAGCGTCGTCAAATCGACCCGCAACCTGATGAACAGCTCGCTCCAGAAGACTGGTGCCAGCGCTCGGGACGCAGCCATCGAAGCCGCCGAGGTCACCAACGAAGCCATGGTGAGCAACGATACACTGACCGGCCTCCGCAACATGGTCCTCGAGACCGTTGCCGGGGTACGCCAGGCAGAACAGAAAGGGCAGGCCCAGCGCGTGCAAGATGCTGACAGCATGAAGCGCGACCAGGCGGTCTACCTGCAACAGCTGCAAGGTTCAGGCGCTCGCCTGGGCTGATACAGAACACAACCTGAGGAAACTGGAGTGGCCAATTTGATTACCCTCGACCTGATGAAAGACACCTTCAAGCTCGATCTCGAGAAGGCCGGTGTAGTGACCATCCCCACCATGGCGACCAAGCTCGCCGTCGATGCCTCCGGCTCGATGGATGAAGAGTTCTCGGCCGGCTACGTGGACCGCGCCATCAACCTGTTCCTGGGCGCCGCCCTGAACTTCGACGATGACGGCGAGCTGGAAGTGGGTTTCTTCAACCACCGCATGACCCGTGCCCGCAACGCCACTGCAGCCGACTTCGGCACCTACGTCCGCAGCGTCGGCGCCTATGCCTCGGGCGGTACTGAGTTCACGCCGATCATCGACGAGTTCGAGCAGAACGGCCAAGGCACCAAGGTGGTCCAGAAGCAGCAGGTGGTTCAAACCGAGAAGCCGGCCAAGGGGTTCTTCGGTCGACTGATGGGCAAGACCGAGACCGTTACCGAAACTGTCACTGTGGACGAGGTCGTCCGGGATCGCTCTACTGATACCCGACACGCCGCGTATGTGGGCGTGATCACTGACGGCGACGCCTCTGACCACAGCTACTTCGAGAGCATGCTGGCCCAGACCAGTGGCGACACCTTCTACCAGTTCATCGCCATCGGCACCCAGATCAACGTCGACCGCCTGCAGCGCACCCTGAGCAGGGTGAAGCATGCGAACCTGATCCACATCAAAGACCCCTACAAGGTCGATGACGAGGCTTTCTACCAACTCCTGGTCAACGACACCCTCGTTGACTGGATCAACCGCTAACCAACCGCCTGGTAACTGAGGATTCATTTCATGTGGCAATACATGCGGACGCCGGTCATTCTCGGCATCATCGGCCTGCTGGGCCTGTACTACTTCACCGGTAGCCTCGCTCTGGCCCTGAGCGCCTTCAGCCTCGTGCTGGTGGAAATCTCGGTCAGCTTCGACAACGCCGTCGGCAACGCCAGCAAGCTGGACAAGATGAACGCGGCCTGGCGGAAAGCCTTCCTGTGGGTGGGTATCCTGGTGGCTGTGGGCTTCATGCGGTTCTACCTGCCGCTCGAGATCGTGGCGAGCCTGGGTGGCATGTCGCTGGGCCAGTCCTACGACCTGGCTGTGAACGATCCGAAAGCCTTCGCTGAAGTGCTGATCTCGTCGCACCACATCATTGCCGGGGCGGGCGGTGCCTTCCTCCTGATGGTTGCCCTCGAGTTCTTCATGCGGGCCGACAAGGACCACCACTGGATCAGTGCTATCGAAGCCCCGCTGGTGAAGCTGGAACAGATCCTGACCTCCGTGAAGATCCCGCACCCGCACATCCTGCTGGCCCTGTTGATCGGCGGCGCCATCTACGCTGTGACCAAGAACCTCGAGTTCTTCATCGCCTTCGCGGCCGGCCTCGGTGTGTTCATGCTGGTACACTACATCAAGGAAGGTCTGGAGGCTCTCGACGAGCGCCTGGCATCCTCGAAGTTCAAGTGGCTGGCCGGTGGCCTGGGCACGTTCATCTACCTGGAAATCCTGGACGCCAGCTTCTCTCTCGACGGTGTGGTCGCGGCCTTCGCCATCAGCACCAACATCTGGGTCGTCGCGGTAGGCCTGGGGGTAGGCGCCCTGTTCGTCCGTAGCATGACCATCATGCTGTACGAGAAAGGCACCCTGGCCGAGTACGAGTTCCTGGAGAACGGCGCGTTCCTCGCCATCCTGGCTCTGTCGCTGTCCATGTTTGCCGGTGTCTTCGTTCACCTGCCGGAATGGTTCATCGCCGTTGTCAGCGTTGCAATCCTGGTCGGGTCGGTTGTACAATCGGTCCGAGTCAAGAAACAGCAATCGAAAGTTGAACTGCTGCACTCTTGATCCATCAAGGGGCCGCCACTGAGGATGGCCCCAACAAGGAGTAGGACCAACATGAGCAAGAGCTTCGAACACTTCGCCTTCGAGCACGAAGGCTACTGGATCACTCGCCCCGATCGCGGTGTTGGCATCGACATCACGGTTTGCCCTGTTGCCGAATACGGCTTCAGCTTCGATACCGAGAACAACGGTTCCGAGCCTGTGATGGTTCGTGAAGTTGCGGACGGCAAGCTGGTTATCCGTGAGCTGAAGTTCCGTGTCGTACACGGTGTGGTGAAAATCTACGCCGATGAAGAAAGCGTCATGCAGAAGTTGGACGCAGAAGGCGAGCTGGAAGATAGCGCCATGTTGAAGCACCTGCCCTGGGGCGACGAATAAGCCCTGCCCCTCCGGGCGGCGCAAGCTGCCCACCAATCATCTATCATTGAAGGACACATCATGATGCTGCTCGATCTGGACAAGAATAAACCCGCCATGACCCTGGACCTGACCAAAGAAGTCCCTCAGCTGAAGAAGCTGAAGGGTGTTCTGTCCTGGGATCCGCACCCCGCCTACCCGGCCGACCTGGCCAAAGGCATTGACCTGGACATCTTCATCTACTGCCTGAACTACAGCCAGAAGGTCGAAGCCCAAGGCGACATCATCTACTTCAAGAACAAGGGCACCGGTGGTCCGATCAGCGTACCGGTCGACAACCGTACTGGCGAAGGTGACAGTGAAGACGACGAGTTCTTCCTGGCTGACCTCGAGAACCTGCCGACCAACCGCTACCAGTTCGACGTCTACGTGTTCATCCATGACGCGGCCAATCGCGGTCAGACCTTCGGTATGATCAGCGGCGCCAAGTTCCGCCTGTTCGACGAAGTCCTGAACGAAGAGCTGGTCCGCTACTCCATCAACCAGAAGTTCGCCAACGAGACAGCGCTCCACGTCGGCTCGATCATTCGCGGCGACGATGGCCACATCACCTTCCAGCCCCAGGGCGTGGCCGGTGCGATGAACCCCAACGAAGTGCTCCAGCACTACGTCTGACAGGCCCAGGCCTAAACCAATCCCCGAGCGTGCCTCCCCTGGCGCCTCGGGGATTTTTGTGGAGATCGCCATGGACTGTCCATGTGGTTCCGCGCAGGGCACCTCTGCCGTCTACGAGGTGAAGAGCCGCAAAGATCAGGAGCGGTTCGGTACCCCTGTCCCTCAAATTGGTGAGGTGGTGCAAGTTGAGTGCTGTCGCGCTTGCGGCCGGTGCCGTCGCACGCTACTCTACACCGACCCCGCAATCCTTGCACCGGTTGAGCAATCGGCCACCAATTCTCTCCTTGACTTTTTCTCGTGAGGCATCCAATGTCTAGTACGACCTCTGTTTATGGCATCATCAAGCAGCTTCAAGAAGCGAAGGGCGGCAACGCCAAGAAGGCTGTCCTCGAGCAGCATTCCCAGAACATCGAGTTCTGCCGGTACCTGAGCTTCACCTACCACACCGGCCACAACTGGTTCCAGACCGACATTCCGGCCAAGCAGGCGAACAGCACCAGCGTCTTCAACATGTTCAACGAGCCGCGCACCTTCTGGTGTGTAGCTGAAGAGCTGTACTCCAAGCTGACCACCCGCGCTGCAACCGGCCACGCGGCCCTGCACCTTCTCCAGGCGGCGGTCAACGACCTGTCTGATGAAGACGTCGAAATCCTGGGGTACATGATCAAGCGCGACATCCGCGCCGGGGTAGGCCCCAAGACCATCAACTCGGTCATCCCTGGCCTGTTCCCGGTATGGCACTACATGCGCTGCGAGACCAACAAGGACAAGTATCGCGCCAAGCTGGCATGGGACAAGGGTGTCTTCAGCCAGATCAAGGCCGACGGCATGTTCGGTCACCTGTTCAGCGACGAGTCACTGTTCTCCCGTGAAGGTGAGCGCATCCCGACCAACGGCGCCCACTTCGCCAAGCTGATCGAATCCCTGAACCACATGAAGTCCGTCGACCCGTTCGCCGGCGAGTTCAAGCTGGATGGCGAAATCCTGGTGAAGAACCTGGTCACCGGCAAGCTCCTGCCCCGCGAAGAAGGCAACGGCCTGATCAACGGCTGGAAGCTGAAGGGCCAGTGGGATGACCCCGCGCTGTACGTCGTGTACGAAGCCTGGGACATCATCTCCATGGGCGAGTACGCTACCGGTGGGAGTGTCGAACCCTACGAGGAGCGCTTCGACGACCTGAACTTCTGCATCGAGCGTGTGGTCCAGGCCGGCTCTACCGGTATCGTGCTGTGCCCCACCAAGCGCGTGACCACCTACGCTGAAGTCCTCGAGCACTACCTGGAAGTGGTTCAGGCCGGCTACGAAGGCCTGGTCATCAAGTGCCCCACCGCCAAGTGGAAGGACGGCACCAGCACCCTGCAGCTGAAGATCAAGCCTGAGTGCGACGTGGACCTGGTCATCCACTCGTTCAACCCCGGTGAAGGCAAGTATGCTAATACCTTCGGCAGCATTACCTGCATGTCCGAGTGCGGTACCATGAAGGTGAACATCGGCGCCAGCAGTCTGACCTGGGCACTCCACCTCGAGTTCTTCGCCTCGAAGGACTACCTGATTGGCCAGATCGTTACCGTGAAGTTCACCAGCCTGTTGCCGGCGAAGAAGGAAGGCGCCCTGCACTCCCTGTTCCTGCCCCGGTTTGTGGAACTGCGCAGCGACAAGGGCGAGGGCGACACCTGGGAGCGCATCGTGGAGCAGTACCAGGCCACCTTGGGGGTTGCAGCGTGAGCGTCCGGGAAGAGCTGATAAAGCTGCTGGTGGAGGCCAACGAAGAGGTTCGTGGCCTGCCGGACATTCGAGGATGGGCCGAGAAACTGTCCCTGAAGATCGAGGCTCTGATCGAAGACCATGTCAACGACAGGTTGAATAATTCATGAACATGATGAATGTGAACCGCGACGTCCACTTGTTGCTCCTCAATATAGACGACAGCGCTACGAAGGCCGGTCACGAATTTGGCCTGCCTGTGTACACCAAGGATTGGATGGAGGCAACGGCTGCAAAGATCGAAGCCCTCATTCAAGAGCGCGTAGAAGAACGACTGTTGGAGGAAGCGAGGCATCATGACTATCGCGACTGACATCCAAGAGCTTCTACGCAAGGCGGATGAAGAGATCAATGAGTACGAGTACAACATCCCACTTCATAATCAGAAGTGGATGGAGTCGACGGCTCAGAAGATCGAAGACCTGATCGCAAGACGTATCGAGGCTGAGAACTATGGCGGAATGTGAACTGAGCCGAGTGGAATGGCTGGAAAAGCTGAACCGCGCTGTGCACGAAGACCTGATGTTGTACGGCCCCAGTGTGGGGCTGTTCCTGGCTGAGAGCTATCACGCTTATCGGGGCGCCATCGCGGTTCTGAATGAGCATGCTGTCCTGAACCTTGGCCCCGGCCCGTATGTGGTGCTGACACCCTGGCAGGAAGAGGTGCCGGGCATCGAGTTCAATGGCCGTCACCCGGTTCGTACGATGCATCTCGAACACGTGTGTATCAAGACACCCAACCCTGGCCCGCACAGCATCGACTTCAACGGCCGGGTGACCCTGTACTCATTCATGTACCAGATCAGCATTGTGGAACTCCATGAGTACGCAGATGGCGGCCCGCCTTCCATGTACCAGGTGATGCGCCTGCGTGACTTCGAGAAGATCGAAGACATGCTGAAGATCACGACCAAGGTGGCTCGCCTGCTCGTTGACTAAGCAGTACTGAGGCAGAATCCTAGAGGGCAAGCCCATGACCGTTATCAACCACGACGCCATCGTGCGTGTTGCCGCCGTCAGCTACAGCTATGCGAAAAATCGTTCGGAGCTTCCCCTGTTTGACGATGAGGACTTTCGTTCCTTTGATGCAGACTATGTTCAGATTGAGGCAGACACCTGGCTCGAGTTGAAGGGCAGCAAGCCCCGGACGATTACCCTCACCAACACCTTTCAGCACACCGCCGATTGCGACATCAACGACGTGATCCGGTTCCTGTATGAAGAGTGTTGCAACCTGACCACCGCCAAGGATTTCGGGTTCACCGTTTTCCTCAAGTACAACCATTGACAGAGAAACGCAGATGCTCCTTCCCATCAAACCCAATTGCCACTATGGCGAAGTCACCGCTACCGATCGCGGCTGGGAAGTCACCCAGACCCACAGCGGCGGTACTGAACTCCTGGTGTCCTTCCCCGGCCTGAAGACCTTCCTGGACCTCGAAGCAGCCGCCCGCGCTGAAGTCGTTGCTCCGCTGGTTCCTGAAGACACCAAGCCCCCGGTCGTGACTCCCCCGGTAGAACCGCCTGTTGACACCCCACCGGTTTCCACTCCTCCGGTCGATACCCCTCCTGCTGACCAGCCAGCCCCGGTTGCTCACACCTCTGATTCCCTCAGCGCTCTGGGCATGACCGAGCTGCGTGAGATCGGCGCCACCTTCGACGTGCGCGACACCAAGAAGGCTGACCTGGTCACCAAGATCCTTGAAGCCCAGGCAGCCAAGGCTGCTGAGTAACACCCCAAAAGGTCGGCCCTCAGGGTCGGCCTTTTTTCTTGGCTAAGAACCTCAGGAACACGGGGAACCTTAGCCATGGTCATCAACCAATCGAACTTCGTCTCATACGCCCTCGACCATTATGTCTTCACCAACACATCGACCCGTGAGGACTTCACCAAGGACGTGAACACCTTGTCCCGCGTGAATCGCTGCATGCGTGAGATCGTCGAAAAGAAGAACACTGAGAACATGTTGCTGATGATCAACTGCATCGTCATCCTGTTCAACGTTTTCGGTTCGGTGGCCGCCACGCGCCTGCTCCACTTCAAGGTGGACAAGACCATGCATCGCCAGCTGAAGGCCCTCCTCATTGCCACCGGCCGGTATGAGGGCAGTGCTGAGTTCAAGGGTGTGACGCCTTGCGCCCGGTTCTACAAGCTGATTGGGCAGGCCCTGGGGAATCGGTAAGTACAGGTTTCAGGAGATCCAACATGTCGTATTCATTCACAGACTTCCTGCGGAAATACCGCAGGCGGATAGACGAAGAGGCCTCTGAGCCGACCAATGGCGTAGGTGCCTCTGTAGCCACTCCAGAAGTCCCGCAAGGGCAAACCTTCACCCGTAGCATGGGCAGCAACAAGAAGCCCCATTACAAGGTGGAGGATTCCGTCTACCGTGATATCCGCCACGGCCGGGCCAAGGGTGGCCGCTGGGACCAGTTCATTCCCCAAGACTCCGAGCTGTGCAAGGCTATCCGGGGTTGCCTGACCAAGCATGGTGAGGTCTCTGTGGAGAACTCGAAGACCGGCCAGGTTGCCTGGGTCAAGAAGTACAAGTGAGCGATCCCGCCCCGGCAACGGTGGCGGGATTTGTTTTGAGCTCTGTTTTGACCCCTCGGGAGAGGCCCAGGGGTATACTACAGGGGCATCCCAATCTCAACGGAGCAACACCAATGTCCGAATCATCCTACCTGGGGAAGGTAAAGAAGCTTTCCGAGGTGGAACACATCCTCAAGCGCCCGGCCCGGTATGTCGGTTCCACGTCTCAAGAGACCACCCGGCAGTTCCTGCTGTCAGGGGACCGCGTGGTCAAGCGTGAGGTCGTGTTCGTACCCGCCACCCTCAAGATCTTCGACGAGATCATCACCAACTCGGTTGACTTCTCGAAGACCCCTGAAGGCGCCCACATGAAGACCATCAACGTCGACGTGAATTCGATGTTGGGGACGATCTCTGTCTATGACGACGGTGGCATCCCGGTGCTCTTCCACGAGGAGTACCAGAAGTGGGTTCCTGAGATGCTGTTGGGTGAGGTCCGAGCCGGTACCAACTTCGACGACGCCAGCGACTCCGAAGCGGCCGGCCAGAACGGCGAGGGCGCCGCGCTGACCAACATCTTCTCTACCGAGTTCAAGGTTGAGACGTCGGACGGCAAGAAGCGCCTGGAGGTGGTCTTCACCAACAACATGCGTGACAAGACCGAGGCCCGGATTACCTCCTCGCCCCTCCGGTACACCCGCATCACCTATGTGCCCGACCAGGAAGCACTGAACTTCGACTTCGATGCTGACTTCCTCGAGTTGCTGCGCATGCGGACCTACGAGATCGCGGCGGTTGCACCCCACCTCAAGGTGTCTTTCAACGGCAAGCTGATCGACTTCAACAGCTTCGAGGACTATGTCAAGCTGTTCACCAGCGACTATGTGTTCGAGCAGGTCGGCAAGTGGGATGTGGCCATCGCCAAGGCAACCGATGAAGATGGCTTCGAGCATCGGTCCTTCGTGAACTCCACCAACACCTACACTGGTGGCACCCACATCGAGTACGTCATGGAGCAGGTGATCGCCGGCATCCGCACGCACATCGAGAAGAAGACCAAGCAGAAGCTGAAGCCGGCCGACATCAAGAACCAGCTACGGCTGTTCGTCAACTGCACCATCAATAACCCCCGGTACAACAGCCAGACCAAGGACAACCTGGTCACGCCTGTCAGTCAGTACGGCGCCGCCTACAAGGTCAGTGAGAAGTTCGTCAAGAAGCTGATCGCCAGCGACATTGTCAAGGAGATCATCGAGTGGGCTGAAAAGCGCATGCGGGCTGAACTCCTGGCTGAGGCCCGTGCGGCGGCAAAGGCTGCGGCCAACGACCTGTTCGAGGTGGTGAAGTACGAGCCAGCCAACAGTAACGACCCCAGCGAGAAGATCCTCATCCTCACCGAGGGGGACTCGGCGGCTAACCCCATCATTACCGCACGCGACCCCAACGTGCATGGCGTCTTCCCCACGAAGGGGGCATCTATCAGCGCCATGTCCAACGACCTCAAGAAGATCGTGAACAACGATGAGGTCAAGAACATCTGCCGCATCCTGGGCGTCACGGTAGGGCGCAAGCTCAACCCTGAAGACCTCCGGTACGGCAAGGTGCTGATCGCTACCGACGCCGACCTGGACGGCACCCACATCCTGGGCCTGCTGACCTGTCTGTTCTGGGTGTACTGGCCTGACTTCATCAAGGAAGGGCGCCTGCTCTACCTGAAGACCCCGGTAATGAAGGCCATCACCAAGAAGGGCACGCTGGAGTTCTTCACGGTGCCTGAGTACGAGAAGTGGGCCGCTGAGGGTATCAAGCACGAACACGTGTACCTCAAGGGTCTCGGCTCCAACGAGATCAGCGACTTCGAGCGCTACCTGCGCGACCCGAAGTACATGGACGCCATCGAGATTGTCGATGAGGCCGACGCTGAAGCTCTGGACCTGGCATTCAACCCGAAGCGGGCCGACGACCGTAAGGTCTGGATGGAAGGCGCCACCATTATCACCGGCTCTGTTTGAGCCACTTGAACCCTCCCCACCGTTGCCTTTCGCTACGGTGGGACTAAACTAGCTACATCAATCAAGCAACACCACCAATGAGGTTTTGAGCATGGCAACTCTGGCAAAGAAAGTAAAAATCGTGGGCGCTCTGAAGGGCGAGATCGTGGTGTACAACGGCAAGGACTTCAGCGCCGTCGACCGTACCGGCGCTGTGCGTCAGTGCTATGGCCCGGCCGGTGGCCGTAAGGTTGGCCCGACCAATCGTGCCCAGGACGTCGCCCTGGCTCGGATGGGCCTGTAATAGAACTTTGAACTGTTTTGGGGTTGCCGGTTGAATCAGTGGTCCATATACTGGCCTCAGGTTTACTCAAGCCCCAAATCAAGATCGGAGTTCTGCTGTCATGACGACAACCGTTAATTTCAGGAGCATGCTGTGGAAGCGCGAAAAGGGCATGAAGGTCCTCCGCTTCTCTGACCTGAAATGTGCTTCAGTGTGGTGTCCCAACCTCACAGCACGAAACAAGGAATACCGCGTCATGATGCACATCGGGTGTGACAGCAAGGGTTCGAAGTCGGTCACCGGGGTCCCCTACTCTTCAGAGCAGGCAGCTTGTGAGGCAGCGTTCAACCAGGCTCGGGTTCAGATCCGCGCCATGGTGTTAGCAGCCACCACCATCACTGCAATCGGTACCGGCCATGCGTAAATTCCCCAGCGTCCCATTCATCCTCCTCCTGGTCGTCGCGGCCATGTTCGCGGCGGTCACTGAGTACCGGTTTCAGCACCCCAAACCTGCTGAGACAGAAGCCAAGATCATCATGGTCCCAAGCCCGCCCGCCCCGGTGAAGCTGGCCTGGGTCGATCCGGCCGCTGCCCAGCCCCAAAAGGTGACCCGGTACGTCTTCTGAGGCGTCCATGGCTGTAAACAACCAAACTGAAGACCACTATTACTTCAGCGAGGGTGACAACAAGGGCCTGATCGTCGGCATCCACAAGCAGATGCGTGGCGTTCGGGTCCTGCAGTTGCCCTTCGAGAACCATCAGAACATCAAGTCGTCCGATGTCTGGGATCTGTCACTGTTCGTGACCCGCTTCGACCTGAGCGGCATGAATCTGGTCAATCCCTGAGCAAAAAGAAAGGAGAGAGGCGCGCGCCTCTCTCCTTTTTCAGTTTGTGATCACCACGCCTTCGATGCTCTGGAGAGCCTTCAGGGTATCGGATGCACTGTAGACCTTGACCGGGGGAGCGGCGCTGGTAGCTGGGCTGGTGACCATAGACCTCGAGGAGGTATTACCGCCGACCGACTTCACCTGGCCAATCAGGCCGTCGATCACGCGCCCGAGCTCAGCCTTCTCCGCCTGAGTGATCTTACCATTCTTCATGGCGTCGCCCTTCACAGCCTTGTACACGGTTTCGAGCTCTCGGGCGCCCAGGCCTGTATACTTCCGGCCGACGTCACTCACGGTCTTGAAGATGGCTGACATCTCCTCGCTGTAGTTGCCGGTCTTGATGTCCAGGTAGAGGTCAGCGGCCTGAGTGAGCGCGCCTGAGAGGTTCCCATTCAGAGCGTCCCGAACGATCTCAGCGGGTCTGAAGTTGTTCAGGAACCCGCCCAGGATACCAGCGTCCTGGGTTGCCGGGGCTGAGGCCAGGGCGTACTGGGCAACCTTGTCAGCGGCCAGAACCTGCCTCCGGTACACGAAGGAGGTCCGAAGCATCACAGCCTGGTTGCTGGTACCCATGTCCAGTTCAACGCCAGTGAGGACCACCGGGAAGGCCTCCTCGAGGATGATGCCGTGGGTGACGTTACCGAACTCATCCAGGTGCTCTACTGTGACGTCAGTGACGTAGTCATCATAGAAGGCCACCTTGGCGTCCTTGGGGTCGACGATGCTCTTGATCCAGTAGTCGAAGATCTCCTTCTCCTTCATGTCCCGCTCTACCAGGAACACGAAGTCGGCCGGCTCGTACGACAGACCGAATGCGAACTTTCGAGGCTTGCCGCCCGCCTTCAACTCGGTGGTGTCAACGTTCACGCCGGGCATGCTGGCAACCTGGCACATGATCTGAAGAACCTTGGAGCTTTCCACCGGGCCGGTCACAGCCTTGGTCGCAGCCTTGATGATCATCTGCTCGACGGCGCTGCTACCCTCGTTCCCATGGTTCATCTTCTTGAGAACCTTCTTGGGGAGGGGCATGGTGACCCTGAACCGGTTGGGCCGGGCAACGCCGTTCTTCCTGACGTAGGCGATGAACTCGCCCAGGCTTGTGGTGCCGATGGACTTCTTGACCGATCCGCTGTTCCCATTCAGGAAGTCTTTGGTGGCATTGAAGGCGTCGCCCGCGATGTCCGTGACCCCGTTGGCGACGCTAGAGAAGCCGCCCCGAACTGTGCTGGCAGCCGAACCGATACCGTCGGTGATGGTAGATAGAATGGTCATGTCAGCACCAGATAAATACGTGATAGTGCCAATACTTACGGAGGCCCCCTGTGGCTGAATCCACCCTGAAGGCTACCCCACGCGGCAAGCCAATGACTGGTGATGAGCTCCTGACGAAAGGGGAACTCGACGAACCAGACCTGATCCGACGGTACATCCGGAAGTTCCGTGACGCCAAGGGCGCCACCGCGCAACGCTACACCCGTGAGAGCGCTGAGTGGTTCTATAAGCGGGTCTCCAAAGACTTCAACGTCCGACAGCAGCGCAAGCAACTCTTTGAGAGCGGCAAGTATGCTCACCGGGCGCCCACCGGTATTCAGACAGGTAAGCTGTACCTGTTCAAGTACGATGCCATCGACGAAGGTGGAAAGCTCCCATACTGGGACATGTACCCGATGGTGTTCTTCTTCGGCACCTCGAAGTCTGCGGCCGGCAAGACCCTGCTCCACGGCCTGAACATGCACTACCTTCCGCCCAAGCTGAGGTTCATTCTGTTCCTCGAGCTCCTGAAGCTGAAGACCTCGAAGAAGTACACCCCACGCAGCCGGTTGAGAGCTGAATACATGGCCATTCAGGGCGCCAGCAAGACGGGCCTGTACCTGCCATGCATCAAGACATACCGGGCCGACCACGTGATGTCGCATCTGGTTGAGATCCCTGCAAATGTGTGGGAAATTTCGACTTTCCTCAACATCGATCAGTGGCAGAAAGCTGACCGCGCTGAGGTGTACAAGGACGCGCTGGGGTTCCATAAGTCGAAACGGTAAACTCTTGAACTCCTCCACCTTGTCCGTCTGGCTCTTGACGGCTATAGTTCCAGGGCCGGCTTTGAATCGGCAGGCAGTCACCACACGGCGGCTGACCTATAACTGAGTGGAGAAGTTCTATGAGTGATACGATGGGCATCCTTCGTACCGACGAAAAGGATGTGTTCACAGTTTGGTCCGACCTCGATCGCGCAATACAGGGCCTCATCACCGATGCATCCGGTGAAAAGGGTATCATCTACGCCTGTGAGTCCGGTCACTTCAGCATCCCCAAGTGCTACATTCCTCACATGGCTGAGCGTACCCTGCACGTGACCTTCACGTATCAAGGTGAGCGCCGGCTCATGCGGGTGTACATGGACCAGGATGGACACTACCAGGAATCCGCACCCGGCAAGAAGATCGTCCTGGGCATGGGCAACTGGGGCCGCAGCGCTGAAATCATGACGGGTATCCTCAGCCGGCTGGACCTGTACGGCGAGGTTCTCATTGACATTGACGATACTGACGACAAGGGGTTCACCAAGCTATGAAACTGAGACCAACCAAGAGCGCCGCGCCCATTGTCATCGTGGTGGATTACCACGGGCTGGGTATGAACCTGGCCCCCGGTGAACGCTACCTGGCAACGGACGCTGACGGTTCTGTGTACGCATACCGGGACCGGCCGCACCCTGGGGCCTTCTATTGGGTCCCCCAGAGCGGTGGGGGCCAGCTTAGCCGCCTGGTGACTATGGTGGACCTGGAAGGCCAAGACTGGATCACCACTCTCGCCGAGTACGACGAGGAAGGCGTGGAACAGCCACCACTCTGAGTAATGCAAAAGGGCCGGGGGGAAACCTCCGGCCCTTTTTGTTGCCTACCGGCAAGCTCGTTCAACACAAGGAAGCAAGAACCATGGATAAGCACCAAATCTCCCAACTCCGCAAGCCGGGGACCGAACTCAGCAGGCAACAGCTGGACGATCTCCTGGACATGGCTACGGTCAGCATCACGAGGGGCGCCATCCTGCCTGATGACTGGGCGCCTATCCCTACCACCATCACGGAAGACATGTTTCAGACATTCAGGATTGCCTACCACGAGGAAGACCTGCCTCTGAAGGAAGCCATCCAGAAAATGCTGCTGGTAGCGCCCAACCCACCCACCCCTGACGTCATGTACTTCCCCATCTGTGAAACCCAGCGGGTGGTGCTGCAACCAAACCGCATGTACCGGTTCATCGTAGAGGAAGGCTGTGAGCACTGCAAGGCCCTTGCAGACATGTACGCCGGCACCGGGGTAGACCGCACCCCTACGCCTGTGGAGTCCTTCGACGAGATCTACCAGCGCCTGGCTGAACAGCCTACCTCTGAAGTAGACCCGGACGTGGTTGACTTCGCCCGCATGTTCTACGAGGAAGGGCGCAAAGGGGACCACGCGCAAAAAAGTTGAACTTAGGGGTTGCGTGGTTCAAAAGGGGCCGGTATACTGGCCTCACTTTAAGCGCAACCCTTGAGATCTACATGAACATCGAAGCCAAATTCAAGAGCGATCTGAACTTCAAGAAAGAAGTCATCAAGACTGCGGCTGAAAAGCTTGGATGCTCTGTTGAAAAGATAGACCTGCGCAGCGGATTCGCCCGTTTGTGCATCAACAACAGAATGGTAGTAGTCCACTTCTGGCGGGGTATCAATTTCGAAAACACTGTGAAGCAAATTGGCAGCGCCGTTCGCGGCGCATAGGAGAAGTCATGGAACCCACCAAGTATTACCACGTAGACCTGAGCAGCCAGCAAGGCACTCTGGTCGTCACCGTGAGCAAAATCAAAGCCAAGGGCGGGAAAGAAGCTGGTGAAGCCGCTCTGGCCCTGATGGCGAAGCCTGAAGAATGGCTTGTCGTCGGCATCGACCGCGTCTAATCTAACTGTCCACTGAGGGACACCATCGTGCAATTCAAGAAAGAACTTGACACCCGTCACACCGCCGCCGTCCGCTTTTCTATTTGCGCTGGCATGAATCACGACCAAGCCGTTCGGGCGATCGAATCATACCAACAAGCGGGAGAAAAAATCGCGAAAGCAGCTAATGTTGAATCCCGCCGGTATGCCATGCATCGGCGCCGGGACCGGGCCATTTACACATACATCTGTTTCGTCAGCGATGTGTCCATCGAGGCCGCAGAAGCTGCTCTAGGGCTCTTCATCGACCACCTGAACAAATTTCCTCATTGGTATCAGGCAGAGGAAGAATGAAGATGAGACTCTCTCGCCAGGAGTTCGCCCGCAAGTATGACTATGCCCTGGATATCCATCTGATGTCCGAGGTGTTCCCCCAGTTCCATGACGCCGTGGTGGTGTACACCAACGAGCTGACCCTGAAGATCGTCACCGTGGTGTTCCCGGTCGGCCGCAAGAACTATGTGTATGCATGGAACAGCGTAGACGATCCTGAAGGGGACTTCCAAGAGAAGTTCGACAAGGCTGTATTGGCCATGTCTTGCGCCGACCCCATGGATATCCGCGATGCCCTGTTGGATCAGGGGTTCATGGAACTAGAAAACGAGGAGACCGAATTCTAGGCAAAAGAAACCCCCGGCGCCGCAAGGCATCGGGGGTTTTCTGTTAGTGGATCAGGGGACCGCCGCCGGACCGGGGGGCGTCAGGGTTGCCGACCACGATGCGCTTGGCTCCGATGGTAGTGCTCTGGCTGACGTTGGTCTGGTTGGTGTTGACGATCGGCGGTATGACCGGCGCCTTGGACACAGCTTCCTTCTTGTCCTTCTCTTGCTGGATCTGATCTTTGGTGTTGTCGTACTGCTTGCTGAAGTCCGTCTTCACCTGGTTGTCAGATGCCCGCTTGAGTTCACGTTCCTTCTGGTTGGCGACCATTTCCTTCATACCGTCGGTCTTCAGGAAGTCTGGCAGCTTCTCAACCACCTTCGTCATACCACCCACCAGCAGCTCTTGGATGCTGTCAGAGACGTAGTCGTACATGGCGTCGAACTTCTTCACCAGCTTGTCCTTGCCCTCCTTCAGCATGTCACCAGGCGAGAAGTCCTTGATGGAATCCCACATGTTGGTGATGCCTTCGTAGGCGCCATCGAAGAAGGCCACGAGCTTGTCCTTCCCTTTGGTTAGGAACTCTGTGGTACCTTTCACCGCGCCTTCGAGGGAGGCATTGAGAACGTCCGAGAATCCGTTATAGAGGCTGGCCAGCTTCTCCTTCACCCAGGGGCCGACTTTTGTCTGGAACCCGAGGAGGCCGGTGACGTCATCGACAATACCAACCAGGCCGCTGAACACGCTGATGACCCCAGACACGACCCGGTCCAATGTGGAGGGGTCCGTCTTACCCAATGTCTGCTCAGCGTTCTTGAAACCGTCGATGAAGTCGAACACCGAGAACACAGCTTGCAGAATCAGGGTTGCCTTACCAGCCAGCCGCAGGAGCTTGCCGCCGCTCTTCATGACGGTACCGACAGCCGCTCCGATCGAGGCGCCCATACCAACCAGGCTTGCACCGGCCTTGCCGACCACCTCACCGATGGCGGTGCCGAAGATCTTGTCCAGCAGACCCTTCTGTTTGTCAGGCATCTTGGGGGCCGGGGCGCCTTTCAGCTTCTCGGCCTTGTCATCACCCATGGCCCTGAGGCTGGCCACATCGTTCTCAGATTCCTTCTTGGCTTCGATGCGGGCGGCTTCTTGCTGGAGGTCGGTCTGCTTCATGGTCTCCTGGAGGGTTGCCTCCGAAGCCTTCAGAGCGGCCTTCTGATCTGCTGCAGCTTGACGGCGCAACCGGTTCTGTTCAGCATTTTCCTTCTCTTGTCGCACCAGCTCCTCGTTGGTGCCACCCAGCATCTCGTAGATCTTGACAAGAACATCCAGCTGACGACGCTGCAGGCTGTCACGGCGGGGGGCGCGCTCTTTCTTCTCAGGGGCAGGAGCTTCGGCTTCAGGTTTCAATTTACCGGCCGGTTCTTGCTTCAGCCCTTCGATAGACTTGGAGACGTCCTCTACTGCCTTGAGCAGCTCATCGCTACCGTCGTTGAGGGTGTCTGGCGAAGGCTTGTTCTCGGGAGCCTCTGGGGAGCTCTCGTCACGTTTACCCTTCAGCTGGGCGATCTTGTCGCGTGCAGCCTCGGCTTCGAGCTCGATAGCCTCCAGTTTCTTGGCTCGCTCTTCCTTGGCGATGTTGCGGGCCTCAGCCAGGTTCCTGCGGGTATCGTTCAGGACCTTCAGACCGAAACCAATCAGAGGGTTGTTGGCAGCGGCCAGGCCGATGACACGGTCGAGGGAGGGTAGTGCGCTACGGGTAGTAGCGCTGACATCCTTCACCAGTTTCTGTACCAGGCCGGTGGATTCCACTGAGCCGTTGATCAGCTTCTCGAACAGGCCCTCGAATTCCTTGCGGTTTTCACCCAACAGGTCGCCGCTGGTCTTCAGCTCTTCCCGTAGCCGCTTCAGGTCGTTGGCATTGGAGCGCCGGGCGTCCATGTTGTTGGACTTCTGTACCTCGACGCTACGGGTCAGCAGGGACTCGATGCGGTTGGTCAGTTCCTCGGCTTCCTTCTCACGGTCGACCGAGGCGTCCTTGGCCATCTTGCTGCCGAGCTTGGACCAGATGGACTGGGCCTGGTCAGCAGCCGAGGCTTTCTCGTTCAGCATTTGCCGGGGGGTCTTGGCAGCGGGCGCCTGAGCTGCGGGCTGGGTTTGCCCTCGGGTTCTGTCTCTTGCTGCCATGTCACTTTCCTATCAGATTGGTTTGGTGCTGAAGCTGTCCTTGGACAACTCGATCGACATCTGGAACTGTTGCTTCGACATCGTCTGTTTCCAGGCGGTCAGCAGGAAGTCGCCAGCCAGTAGCGGGTCCAGGGTCTGGGTTTCAGAGTCCTGTGCTTCCATAGAGGGCAACTTCACGATCACCTTGGAGCCCAGCTTCAGTTCACAGTCGCCGGCGATGGTACCCATGAGCACCACGTTCCGGAGGAGCTCACGCTTGGAGTAGCGCTCGAACGTCGTCATCTGGCTGTTGTCAGGCTGAGTCAGCGCGAAGCCCACCTTGTTGCGTGAGCCTTTCTTGTCGTCGTACATGCCGTACTTATCGATCCCAGAAGTCGCGCATGACTTCGAGGCAGACCCCAGCTTCTTGCGCCGGATGTCGAATGTCTCCAGAGTCTGGCCCAGCACACCTCGGCGGTTCTGAGTCAACCTGTCATTGGACCGCTCGATCTGGTAGTTCTGGATGTTGAGGAAGCGCTTCAGCATGTCACGGTTGCCGGCTTCGTCAGTCATGTTCTTCGGCTCATAGAAATACTCGATGGCCGACTCCTGGGACTGAAGGTGACCCAGGCTCTTGAAGTGGAACCCGTCTACATCTTCCCAGAAGAAGAATGGGCTGGCCGTGTCGTCGGTAGCGCGCTCGGCGGCCCAGTTGGCAATGCGGAGAGGCGACCACTGAGGGCTGATGAAGGTGGAGGTTCCCACAGTGCTGGTGGTTGCAATCGGCCGGCTCGAGCCCAGCAGGCCCGGCACCTTCTTCACCATGTCCTCATAGGTGCCAGTGAACGCTTGGGAGACGCAGGTGTTGGCATCCTGGTAGGTCTCAGGCGACACCAGGTTCAGCCAGTACGCCTGGGTCCGGTTGTGGGTGGGGTGGCGATCACCGATGCTGCCCACGACCAGGTTGACCTCAGTGAAGTTCTGGCGGCCGGCCGTGCGGTACTTGATGGACACCTTCTCGCCGCCGAGGATGGGCAGGTTGCCCAGAGTGTTCAGGCCGTCGACGATAAGGATGGCGCCAGACAACAGGGCGCCCAGCGCCCCGTAGATGTCGATCTCTTGCATCAGGTTCTTGAGGTCAACCTCGACGCCTTTGTGTGAAGTGATCTTGATGTGGGCCAGGTCGTACTCAGAGGCCTGAGTCATCTCAGTCATTTTGCATCAACTCCTGAACTTGCTGTCCGATCTTGTCGATGTACGCGGGGTCAATCAGCTTGATCGACTTCTTGGCGTTGTTCAACCCGATCTCATGGTCGATGTTGCTCACCGGCGCCAGCGAGTAGGCGTCAGCGGCTTCATAGATGGTATTGAACCCTCCGAACACCATGGCGGCCCTCGGATCGGTTACAATACCGTCACCATCAACCCAGTGGTGGATCCCCTCGGGGTCTTCGTACTTCTTGGATACATACTGTTCCAGCTCCACATCACTGAGCGGCCATTGCTTGCTCACATCAATGATGTCGTTCACCATCAGGACCAACCACCAGTAGTCTGTCGTGTCGTACAGCCGGTACGAGATCACCTCAGGGCGCTCGTTCTGTTCAATGTCGTACTGCAACAGGATGGTCTGATTCTTTTTCACAGCCGGGTCAAGAGCAACGGCGCGGGTCAGGTTGCATAGCAGTACCTTGTCGCCGTTGGGCAGCTCATGCCAGCGCTTGGGGAAGTTGTCGAAGAAAGCCATCAGAAGAACCCCTCCTCGTCGGCGAAGCGCGCCTTCGAGTTCACATCCATCTCAGTGAAGACCAAGTCAACGGTATACTGGGCGGGCGAGTCGTTCTCGAGCACTGAGTATTCGCCGGCCGCTGTACTGTTGACGGTGCAGGTTGTCAGGGCGCAAGTCGAGATCCGATGCAGCCAGACGTTGGCCGCGCCATTCACCATGTAGGTGATGTCGAAGGTCGACGGGTACAGGAAGTACGAGCTGCCCTCAGACTTGTACTTGAATTCAGGGTGCATGTGGAACTTGAACCGGCGGATGATCTCCCGGACGATCTTGGTCTCTTCCTCATTGCGAGGAGAGAACCTGAACGACATGGGGTGTTCGCGGTTGTTTACACCCTTGAACAGGGTTTCCACGAAGGGGTTGGCGATGGTGCCGGTATACAGCTCGGCGGCGTCCTTCGCGTTGAAGCCGGTCAGGCCCTGTACAACCCCCGTGATGGTGTTCTTGGCGGACTCGCCCAGGCGGTTCGTGACGTCCTCGAGCGTGATCTGGTCGTAGTTCGCGATGGCGTTCATTGCGGCCGCAGCGGTACCGATCTCAGCATGCTGCCACTGTACGCCGTAGGTGGTGATCACGGACTCAGGCATAGGCAACACCATACTCTCGATGGTGCGCTTGTACGCGGCCGACATGTTCACCTTGGAGCGGATTGAGCTCGAGCTGCTGCTCTGGAACACCGGGGTGTCGCCGTAGGGGTTCTGCTGCTCATTCTCGACCTTGCTCGTGGCGGCGCTGATGAACTTCGAACCCTTGGTGGTGTTGATGTTGAACAGCACGAAGTGGCCCTGGGTGCTCTTGGTGTCCAGGAGGTCGGTGGGGTAGACCAGCTGGGTCCTCTTGCCGACGTCGGGCTTCTGCTTCAGCTTGTTGTACTTCTGTTCAGTCGGTGTGATGGCCATTGGTCAGCCCGCCTAGATAATCGATAGTGACGGTACTTATGGAGACCATCCATGGCTCGCAGCTACATGCAGGGGTTTTTTAGTCCTCTGAACCCTCGGAAATACCAGGGCGATCGAAACCAGATCATCTTCCGGTCCAGTTGGGAGCGTACGGCGTTCAACTTCTGCGACACCGAGAAGGCCATCAAGAAGTGGGCCTCTGAAGAGGTCATCATCCCGTACACTTGCCCCCTGACAGGCAAGGCGCGCCGGTACTTCGTCGATATGTGGATTCAGACCATTGACGGCAAGGAATTCCTGATCGAGATCAAGCCTTACGCCCAGACCCAGGAACCCCGCAAGGGTAAGGGTCCGAAGGCGGAGAAGCGCTATCAGGAGGAGGTGGTTGAGTACCTGACCAACCAGGCCAAATGGAAGGCCGCTCGTGAATTCTGTGCCAAACGAAACATGGATTTCGTGATTTGGCACGAAGGGATTTTGTACCCCGGTGACAAGACCTGGGAGAAGAAGAAATGAAAAAGGGGAGAAGGCGCAAGCCTTCTCCCCTTTCTTTTGACCAGCAGATCAGACTTCTTCGAGTCTCGAGTTGTCGCCGGTGATGCGGTAGCGCAACCGGCTGCCATCATCGAACACAACCTCACCATCTTCGAAGGCGCCTGTGCCCACCACACCCAGGTTGTCCAGGCAGCTGTTAGCGGCCATGGCGGCCTGCAGCTTGTCGCGGAAGCGCGCCGGGTCAACCTTCCCATCCGTGTTGTACCGCTGCGAGCCCGAGCGCTGCTCCGTGTTGACGAACCAACCGAAAGCGTTGGCGACGACTTTGACTACCTGCTTGGCTCTGCTGGTCATAACTGCAATTCCCTCAATGATCAGTGTGATTTCCTGAGAGCCATTATACCTGATCTATTGAACCCCACAATAGCGCGCACGCGAAAGACCCCGAACATTTAGCTCAGAAAGAGCAAACGTTCGAGGTGTATATCGCCGGCCGGTCTAGATGGTGTACCCTTCCGCCACGACCTTCCTGAAGATCTCACGGGCGTCCGCTGCCGTGTACCAGGTGAAGCTGCCGTCCCCCAACAGCTTGGTGGTGAACCCGTCCCAGATGGTTATCATCACGGGCCGGTTGGCATAGTTGTGGGTGTAGAAGGTGGCGTAGTTTTCAACGCCGTTCACGGTCACCACCAAATCTATGCGATTCTCCCAGGACAACCCGTTGGTGTCGTCCAGAGGTTGGTACTTGCTGTTGATCTCCGCAGCAACCCGCCGCGCCAGGCTATCGATCACTTCCATCTTGAAGTCCTCTAGAAGGGGAGCATGCCCGCGCTGACCAGAGACCGGTAGATGGCCTCTGCGTCCTTGCGGCTGTAGTATCCGTGGACCTCGTCCAGCAGACCACCGGGTATCCGGGTCTCTACATGGACGACGTTGGTGTTCCCCGTGAAGGGGTTGAAGAACGCCGACCAGATATCGCGGCCGGCCGGGTACATCAGCTCGCAGCGGAACACGTCCGGCCGGTTGCAACCCAGAGGGGTGTAGTCCGGGGCCTCATGGGCTACTTGCCGGACGGTCTTGACGGTCAACAAGGCGTCGTGGACGGCCTGGTCTTTCTCGCGGTTCAAGTTCTAGATCTCCAAAGGGTTGACGACCCGGTACCATACCAGGCCGTCAAACCATCACACAATTCCGGGTGGTTCTGTTAGATGGCGCGGGCCACCTGGGTCTTGGTCAGCTTCTTGCTGGTCACGACGTTGGTGGGGCGGTCGTAGCTGTTCTGGAAGTATTCAACCTTCACGCCAGCAGCCACCAGCTCCTGCATGCGGACATAGTTGCGGCCCTTGCACAGGTTGATCTCTTCCAGGATCGGGGCGCGGTCGGCACCGGTGGCAGCTTCCAGCTTGGTTTCCAGGTAGGCGCTGTACAGGGCGATCAGATTGATGGCACAGGAGAGGGGGAACTCGGAGTGGCTCTCGATCACCACGCCATCGATGTGCATACGGCCGGTGAACTGGTGGATCAGGTTGGCGCTGTAGGTTACGCTGCGAACCAGTTTGCCAGCTTCGGTGTTCTCGATGTTGATGAAGTTCATGGTGTCTCTCCTGGTTTGGTGTGTACCGCGTTTCGATGAGCCCATTATATTGAACTTTTTGAACCAGCGCAACCCCCTAACGTAAAAATCCTGAGGTTTTTACGCCCCAGGATTTGATCATGTTAGCGCTTGGCGGGGAGGAACATCTCTTCCGGGCTACCAGCGCCGTCCACGTTCAGGACCTTGTACCCGACGGCTTTAGCCCAGGCTTCGCTGCCCTGGTACTGCTCCCAGGCACTGGTGGCGGGCGGCAAAACCGGCTGCAGGGCGTTCAGCAGATACCGGCATAGACCTTCATCCATCACGCGGATGGTGATGTCGTCGTAGCCGACGTTCATGAACTCCAGCTTCTCCGGGTTGACCGTGGTGTGCTCCGCGATCAGGGCCTTCAGATCACGCTCGGCGTTGGCGAAGGAGTCCTGGTTCCGCACGGACCAGTTGGCGTCGAAGCTGCGGCCGTCAAAGTGGATCCAGTACTGGTAGACGCCGTCCAGCAGGCTCTCCATACCCATGGCCTTCAGGCCGGCGTAGATCACTTCAGACAGCGGGGTGTCGCTGTACTGTACGGCGCGGATCAGGTCAGCTTCTTCTTTGGACTTCGGGGTGATGGTCGGGATGTTGCTCATGGTTAGCTCCTCAGTGGGCTTGGGTTGGTGTTGCTGTTCAATGAGGCCCATTATACTCTGTTCTTGAACTAGCGCAACCCAACCATTAAAAAAAGTTGAACTTATTTTTGGTTGACCTTACCGCGATACACGGTAACGCCACATTCGGTTTTCACGCTGACGGCATGTTCGTCCTTCAAGAGAAACTCGCAGGCTGCTTTCACGTTCATCCAACGGGGGACGGTCAGCCGGCTTTGCATGCAGTTACCATCAAGGTCCCAGATGTGGCTAACACGAGCTTTACAGCCGTTTTCAACTTCTACATCGATGTTCACAGAATTTTCAATGTTGAACAGTGCCATCTGGTATTCTCCGGGGTTGCGTTTCGATGAGCCCATTATACCGGGTTCTTGAACCAACGCAACCCCTAAAGTTGAACTTTATTTGGGTAAGAACTTTTCCAGGCACGGGTATTCGGTGCCGTTCCGCAACTTCATGACGATGGTGTTGCAGCCTTCCCATCGGTTGCTGTAGTACTCATCAACCACCAACGCCGGGTTGAGACGTTCCGCCAAGTACATGGCAAGCCCGAAATCCGTGGTCTCGACAACAAAGTCTTCACCAACGATCTTGAAGTCCAACTTGTGGGGGTCGATGATGGTTCTTTCGCCGATCAGCTTCCGCGCAAAATCCACCGCACCCGGCAAGTTCACTTTGGTGGAATCGCCGTCAACGATCAGGGTGTCAGACTGTTCGTTCATAGAGCGGCCAGAGAAGGGCACCCAGTAGCAGAATTCGGGGATATCATTTTCCAAGGGCACACCCATGGCAGCCATGCCGGCCAGGAGGATGTCCTGGATCTGTAGGCCACGGGTAGCAAGGGAGCAGATTAGTTCCGCTTCCTGGCGCGTATTGACGAGCACGCTATGTTTCAGCATCATGTTTCTCCAGGCAAAAGAAAGGGCCGGGGGTTGCCCGGCCCTGTAGGTTACTGCGGGAGTTCGATCCGGTAAACGCATTCCGCGTCCCAGACGAAGTCCTGCTTGACGAAGCGGACGTAGCCGTCGCCCAGATATTCGTAGTCGCCCATGATGCTGAACATGGTCTTGAAGTGGTTGCCGTCGGCGTCTTCCATGATCGCGGTGGCGCCCTTGATGGATACCAGGGTGCACTTGATCCCGACCATGTCTTCTTCATGACCCAGAGCTTCAACCAGGGTCACCCTGGTGCCCGGAACCAGCAGGGCCAGGAAGCCTTTGAAGTTATGGAAGCTGGGTTGAACCGGGCCACCGCTGGCCTGGATCAGGTTTACCAGGGAGCCGAGGATGCTGGCGCGGGCGGTGGTAACGGGGGTGACGTTGTTCATGATGTAATTCCTACTCAGTGTGTTTTTGAAGGCCGACTCTTTGGTCGGTCGGTTCAAGATACTCAAAGTGTTTGAGCTTGTAAACCACTTGAGCACAAAAAATCCCCGAGCCGCTAAGCTCGAGGATTTGGGGTCAGGGCACGTTCTTGAAAAAGAAGTGGTTGCCGATGATGCAGGTCTGGTAGGCGCCGGCCGTCCACTTGGGAGCAACCTTCATGGAGCGCGCATAGTAGTGCGTGGCGCCATCGGTAGGATCAGAGCTGGTGCCTGTGACCACAGCGATGGCAGCGGCCTTGCACCGCTCGTATTCATTCGAGGGGATAGGCTTGTCACCCTTCAGGAACTTGCTGTTGGGGTCGTTGTCGTTCCAGGAGCTGTACTGCCAAGCCTTGGTGCAGACACCACGGTAGCCTTCGCCCCACCAGGATTTCGCCTTGCCGTCGAACACCCGGTTGCGGATGGTCCAGCCTACAGCCACCAGGCCGAGGTTGCCTTCACCGCGCGCCTCGCCCCAGATGGTACGGGCCAGGACGTCGATGTCGTCATCGGTGTAGTTCATTTCTTCACCCCTTTGAAGGAGGATGCACCGAACATGCGAACTGCATAGTACATGGTGTACCGGGTAACGACGTTCACACCCAGAACCTTCATGGCTTCCAGGAAGATCGCATCGCATTCCTCTCGGCTGATGTCAACCTCGACACCATTCACCAGCAGCTTGCCGTCTCGATACAGCTTGTCGTGGACCACAGCGGCCTGGCCATACTGACCGAAAGGCGGCAAGAGGTTCCACAGGATTCTGGGTACGCTGGCCCCATCGGTGTCAAACCAATAAGGAACTCGAACACTACGGCCGGAGCCCAGGGCGCCGACGTCATAGGTGAACTCCTTCAACACCAGATGACGACCGGTTGCCCGGTCGTACTCGAGGTCCAGCTCGCCACTAAACTGCGTGAACGAGCTCATATCTCATTTCCTCAGATCAGCTTGAGGGCGCCAGCGCGGGTGAACTTGATGGTCGCATTGACCGCAGTACCCTTCTGGCAGTTGACCAGCAGGCGGCAGAAGATGTCGGTCTGACTGGACTCGTGGGTGTAGACTGGGGTCTCACGGGTCACGTCGATCGGCTGCGACGGCCACAGCATGGTGTTGTCGTACTCGTCGGCGTCCAGGAGCTGGTAGTAACCGGGGGTCGCCAGGACCGAGGTGCCTACGCAGGTCAGGCCGGTGCCTTCGCTCTTGACTCGGGCGATAGCCTTCACCTTGTCGCCAACAGCCAGCTTGGTGGCGTCGAGCTTGGAAGCGATGGCCAGTTCCGGAGAGCTGGTAGCGGTCGGGGTACCGGTGATCTTCACGACCAGCCAGGTGACGCCTTTGTCGTCCACTTCCTGGGAGAAAGTGGTGCTCAGGCCGGCCCAGTTGCTGGCGTCCACGGTCCAGCTGGCGGGGAGAACGCTACCGGCTACCGGGTTGGTGTTACCGGCAATCGAACCACCGGTGCCCAGCATGAACGGGTTGGGGCTCAGCGAACCATAGCGGTTGCTCGAAGCATCGTATGCGATGTTCGAATGGAACAGCAGGGACTTGCCCGGTACCATGGGGACGATAGCCTTGGCCAGCTCTTCACCCATGACAGCGGCGCCACGGATAGCCTGGTGGAGGCGGTCAGGTTGCATCAGGTCAGCCAGGGGCGCCCGTACCAGCGAAGCCGGGTCGACAAAGCGGTCCCAAACGTTCACCACCTTGCACATCTTCGAGATTTCGGTCTCGTAGTAGTCGTGCAGGGCCAGGAGCTGGTCGTTCTTGTCAGAGCTCAGGGCGTTCGGCGCGCCACGGGGCATCTCAGAGATAGCCACGACGCTGATGGCGTTGTCGCTGAACTTCCGGACGATCTCAACGATCTCGCCCTTGGTGATACCGAAGTCGATACCGGCCGGGAAGTTGTTGGTGCCACCGATGAACACTACCAGGTCGCAGTTGGCGGCCTTGATGGCGGTGATGGCGGCGTCGATGCGGTCCAGCATCTGGGTGGTGGTGTTGCCGGCTACGCCGAAGTTCAGGGCGGCGGGGAACTCAACCAGGCCCTTGGAGAAAGCCTGGGTCCAGTGAGCAGGACCAAAGCCTTTGATCATCGAGTTCTTACCGCCACCGCTGTGGCTCAGGAAGACTCGGGAGTCGCCGAACAGAGCAACCTTGCGACGCAGGAGTCGGGTTGCGCCGCCCGAGGTGGCCACAACGGGGGGAGTGGTGTTGGGGACGAAACCCAGATCACCCTTGAATACAGTATCGACCATCGTAGTTCACCGTGTGTATGAGTGGTGAACTACTTACCTGTCTCACAAATCCCAGGCACAAAAAAGGCCCCCAACGGGAGCCTTTTTGAATTATGCTATCTCAGACTAAACTCAGTCTTCGTTGTCCAGGTCGACTTCAGGGTCGGTACGCTCTTCGACCTGGCCTGGGAGCTTGGTGCTGACGATCTTGTCGTAGGCGTCCAGGACGTTGTCCTTCTTGGCCTCGAACTCGTCGCGCTTGCCGCCATGGTACATGTTCGCCAGGACACGGAAGTCCTCGGGGCGAATACCGCACTCTTCTTTCATGCGGTTGGCGATCTCGTTCTGCTTGGCGCCCTCAGCAGCGGCGCGGGTCTTGGAGTTGGAGAACTCCTTGAACGCACCCTTCAGCTTCAGCAGGTCGGCCGGGTTGGAGGGCAGAACGATGGTTGCTACGTCAGACATGGTCAAACTCCGTGGTTCAATGATGTGGGTGTTACTTGGACGGCTGGGCGCCGGTGCGGATGTAGTCTTCGAACTTGGCAGCCATACCGACGATGCGGTCAGCGGATTCGGTTGCTTTGTCGTACTCACGCTCCTGGAGCCGGTTGTAGATCGTGATGGCACCCTGCAGGCAAGCCAGTCGAACGTTCTCGACAGCCTCGCTGTCGGTGGGGATTGCTACGCTGTTGCTCATATGGTGTTCCTCAGGTGAGTGGCTCCTCGGCGGGGCCACCCCCGTTACCCGAGGGTGTGAACATATGCGTGTAGGGCCTTGCCCCCGGCCCTCGTGCTTGCGCACCCCAAGGTTGGGGCCACAAGGCCCTACACGGATAGATTCAGAAGTTGGTGAGCCGCCTGATGGGCAGGCGACTCGGGGCGGGGCGACCGGGTGGATTCGAACCACTTCTCTGTACCTATGCTGATACAGCGCATGAACCATTCTGCTGGCCGGTCTTCCCTTGTGGGCGGTAGGGCATCGTCCCTACTCGCCCAATTGGATCAGGGGGCGAGCCCTTACGTCTCGCCGCGTGATCCTAGACAGCCTGCTTCGCCGGCTATCGTCACGGCCACACCAGGCCGGTACCGCGATTCTATGTTGGTGGGGTTCAGGGGTCAACCAAGCTCCCGAAAGCCAGGTTGACCCTGACTAGATCGGAAGTCCAACTGTTGACCCCAAAGGGTCGCAACCGGGGCCGTTGGTGCGCTGGGATCGATGTAGACAGTTTCGGGCTGTCTTGACACTACCAGCAACACCCGGAGCCAGGTCGCTATTGAGGCCATAATGAGGCCTCTCAACCACAGCAGTAGTATCTCCACTACCACCTCCATGTTCATTGTTTGCTCAGAGTACTCGTTAGTGTACGCTCAGAAAACAACCCAGTCTTTCCCGGTGTCAGCCGATCACTCATCTCACCCTCGAACAGCCCAGCAGTCATCCCACCTATTCAGGATGAAACCAGTACCCTGTTCGTCTTAGAGACCCGGTAGGAGACCCAGTCACCCCAAATGGAAAAGGTGGTGGGAGTTGCCCGGTAAAGCTCGGAAGATGCAGTTCTGTTTATTAGAGAGACGCACACGCACCTAAGAGTCTCTTACCGCGACCGCAGGAGGAACTTTTCAACCGACATGACTCTCGTGAGAAAGCCATCTCGGAAGGCCTCTGGGTGAAAGCCCAAAGGCAAGGCTGGACAGCGTTGGGTCTGCTTCACCTTAGCAACGCCCTCACCCAGTGTTACCTGAGTGTTCCGGAGAGACCTAGAGGCAATCACCTCACTCCTGGCCGGCGAACCGGCAGGCCTCTCTGTGTACCCTGTTGGTGACTCGCCCAACGAATCGGTCCAGGGTCTCTTGCAGTACTCCGGGCTAACACCAATCGGCCGCCGCCCAACTTCCCGCTCAACTCGCAGCGTTGCCGCCGCTTGTGTTGCCCATTATACGTGGCTCAATTGAGCCAGCAACCACAACCAAGTTCAAGATACTCAAATGTTCCAGCCATCAAAGCTCTTGGGCGGTTGCTTGCGGCCTACGCCATTGGCAACAACGAGACCGCAGTCATCGTCAAGTTGCTCGGCCAGGCCCGCAGTGATACCTGCGATAACAGCATTGTCGCCGGGGCTGACCTTATACTCGTCCTTCACGTTGGCCTGCTCGACGTCGAAGAACCTCTGCTTGTCGTTGTCGACGCCCAGGAGGAACTGGCGCAGCTTGGCCTTGTTGGAGTATCGGTTCTTGAGGATCTTGGCGATCACCTGGTCAAGCTCGGCCAGGTCCTCGGGTTGGATCAACGCGATCATGAAGTCGGCCACACGGGCAATACCGATGGCGTCGGCGATAGCCGTCATGTCAATGTCTTTGGCGCCGGTAGCCTTCTGGCCTTCACGACCGAACTGGGCGGCGGTCCATACTGGGCAGTCAAACCGGAACCCGATAGCACGTAGCTCACGGGCAACCTGGGTGTAGTAGGTGTTCGTGTTGGACATGGCGCTCTGGGGGAGCGTAGAGGAAATGATCTCGCCCAGGTAGTCAACATAGATGACGTCGAACTTGATGCCCAGCTTGATCTGGATCTCTACCAGGTCGTGAATGAAGTTGCTGGCGCTGGCGCTACCCGACGGGTATTCCTTGATGATCAACTTGCCGTTGGTCTTCGCCTTGATAGAGTTGACACCTGCCAGGTATGTGTGCTTCGGGAGCTTCTCCAGCTCGTCAAAGGTGACATCCAATAGATTGGTATCAGCCCGGTGGCGAATAACGTTCTCGGCCACTTCGGCGGAGAAATAGATGGCGTTCTTACCCTGGCTCACCCAATGGCATGCATCGTTGATCAACCAGGTGGTCTTGCCGGTGTTGATACCGGCTTGGACGATGTTCAGTGTCTTGTTCGGTACGCCGCCCCGAGTGACCTTGTTCATGATCTCGATGCCGAACTTGAACTTGGTGGTCTCAAGGTGCATCATGTCGTAGTGGGCCGAGGCGTGCTCGAAGTAATCGTGGCCCAGGTAGCTGTCGAAGTGGACAGACAGCGCCTGCTGGAGGATCTCGGGAATAGCCTCCTTGGTCTTGTCCTTGACACCGCCGTCAGCAATAGCGATGGCCTCGGTCAGGGCTAGGAAGATAGCGCGGTCCTTTGCCCACTTCTCGGTGGACTCAACCATGAAGTCGGTCGGTACGTCGGTCGGCGCAATCTCGTTGATGGTCTCAATGGCGGCCTCGAAGATAGTCTCGTTGAGGCTGGAGTCTTCGAGCAACAGAGCCAGGGCCTCTTTACTGGGCGCCCGGTTGTACTTCGCCGAGAAGGAACGGGTCATCTCGAACAGGATGCGGTTGGACTCGTCGGTGAAGTACTCTTTCTTCAGATATGGCAAGACCCGGCGGCAGTACTCTTCGTCGAACATCAGACTTGCGAGGCAGGATTTTTCAATGAACACAGGGGTCTCCAACTTTGGCCGGGGGTGTTTCTAACTACTCGCTCTCCTCTTCTGGTGGGAGAGTATCTTGCACCTGATGCAGGTACCCGATGACCATTTCACAGACGTCGCGGTGAATATCCGTGTGGGCAGGCGGCGGGGCCGGCTCCTTGGGGTCTGCAGGGGGGCGGCGAACATACAGGGGATTGCCCTTGCGGGAGACGATGTAGAAGACATCGAGCTCCATGGACATGCCCTGGTTGTTCTCTCGGAGGCCAAGGATCTCTACCTTGGTGCCGGCGAGGTGGCCTTCAGAAACGAGGAATGCCAAACCGTTGCTGGTCTGGTCAATGGTGTAGCGGTGGGAACCGTCCATACTCTACTCCAGCGGGCCGGGGGCGCAAGCACCACCCGGCTCAAAAGGGGTCAGGCTTCGTTCTTGCCTTCGACGTTGCGGGCGACGCGATCGGCGGTGCGCCGCTTGAGAGCATCCAGGGCGCGGCCGATGTGTCCCAGGGCGATCTCATTCTCGGTGCAGGGGTACGGGCCGTTCTGGAAGCTAGCCAGGCGGTGCTCACATACAGCCAGCAGGGCCTCGATGGTCACGCCATTGGTGCCGGCAACCGGGATGGGGCCGTTCTGGAAGTCGATCTCCAACATCTGGTCGTAACCGTGTTGATTGACCCACTGGATGTCGTATGCGTTGTGGGCTCCTGCGGAGCTGGGGGAACCGAAAGCCTGGATGGACAGGCCGCTGACGGCGCCGGGTACTTCGTGAGTGGTGATCTGTACGGACATGGTGACTCTCCAAAGGGGGCCGGGGTTGCCGGCCCAGACAGGGATTACTTGTTGAGGATTTCGCCGGTTTCTTCGTCGAACTCGATGTCTTCCTCGGCGACCAACGACTCGTTGATGCCGTAGAACTTCTCGACGAAGTTGCGGAATGCCTCGCACTCGACAACGGGCTCCCACCACTCCCAGTTGTTGCCGATGTCTTTCTTGAACTGGCCCGGATCGTCTTTGAAGCCGGCCAGCGCGGTGCGACGGTATCGGGAGCCGCCATACAGCTCAACGAAGCCACCCAGGCGGGCCATTTCCATCAGGCCGGAGCACTTCGCGATACCGCCGTCGAACAGTACGGTGATCGGGATCTTGGACTTCTCTTTCACGAAGCGGCCCTTCATGATGTTGATCACGAAGTCCCAGCCCAGCAGGCTCTTGGTGTTCTCGTCCTTGATCTGGCGACGAGAAACGAACCACACCTGGTCGCAGGACAGGAAGCCTTGCTTACCACCCTTGATGATCGGCTCGGCGTACTGGTTGCCGATGTCTTCATAGAAGCTGTTGATGGCGAACATCGGGATGCGGCGAAGGGTCAGCTTCGGAGTGATGATACGCCAGAAGCTGTTCAGGGCGCGGGCGCGGGTCATGTCCTGCGTGACCTTCTCGTTCTCGGCGTCCTCGGACTCCTTACGCGATGCTACCTGGCTGACAGAGTCGACCATGATGAAGACCTTGTCATCTTCCTGTACGGCATTGATGATCTTGGTCAGCTTAATCTTCATTTCTTCCACATCCTCGAACGGAACGTGGATTACCCGGTTCGGGTCAATGCCATACTTGGTGAACAGCTGCTTGCTGGCGCCGAATTCGCAGTCGGCAAAGACCGCGATGGCCTCGGGGTACGCCTTGAGGTAGGCCGCCATGTTCTTGACGCAGAAGTTAGACTTGAACGAACGGCTCTCACCGACGATCATGGTCAGGCCGGGGATCAAACCGCCGTCGAGCTTCGAGCTCAACGCCACGTTCAGCATAGGAACGTCAGTGGAAGCCACAACAGCCTTGCTGGCGTACTGGGACTCTTCCAGGGTGGTGACGCGACCGTCTTTCTTGGTGACGGTCAGCATGCGCTTCATCAAATCGGACATGTTCAATCCTGTATCAGTGTTGGGTAACGTCGACGCCTTCGTAGTCGTGCAGCGGGTTGAAACCCGTTTGCTCGGCCAGGTTGGCACACATGTGGGCGATGCGTTCAGGCAGGTACGGGATGCCCTTGCTTTCCAGGTGAACGTAGAGGCCGCGCAGATCACGGTTGGTTCGGTGCAGGGTATCAGTCCTGGCGAACAGCTCGTCGATCTGGGATTGGAGTTGGTGGTTAGCCACCATTGCGTCCTCGAGCTTGGATTCGAGGAAGGAGACCAACCGGCCCAGCTGTACAGGGTCGGTTGTGTGGTCGGCTAGTTTAGCGAACACAGTCTCGCAGGCAACCCCGACAACGTTCAACGCACAGTCTTCGATGTCGCCCAGCACCTTGTCGATATCGTCGTGGGGATCTTTTGGGGCTACCACCAGCAGGGCGCGCTCATTGATGCCCAGATGGTCAACTGAGTCGTGACTGCGTTCTACCACGAAGGTGTAGCCCTTGGTGCTCAGTTCAGCACACACGCCTTCGAAGGCTTCATGCTGGGCCAGGAAGGCCAGTTGGATCGTACTGTTGATCATGCCAGGATCTCCGGGTACACTTCGTCTTCTTTCCGGTAGGCGCCGCCAGTGAGGATGCCACCCGCAACCCGATTCAGGTTGGTCTGATACTTGAACTGGTACGCTTCATCGAAGTTCGCCGGGGTGGCACCGATGAGCTCAAGGGCCAGGTCCAGGAAGACGCAGACGGTTTTGATGGAACCGGCAATGCCCAGGCCTTTGATGAACGTGGCGACTCGACACTCAGACTCAGCAACCAACAGGCGCTCCATCAAGGGCAGGCCACGGTTCATCATACCGGTATAGGTGACGTGACCGTGGAAGCTTTCCAGTTCAATATCGGCGCCGTCCAGGCCGTTGATGATGTTGGTGCAGTGAATAGCCGAGGCCGTGAACAGGAACCAATCGACCAGCTCGAAGAGCGCCTTGTTGCGGTCGAACTTGGGCTTGGTGCTGTACCACTTCCACTCGCTGGTGACTTCAAGCAGGAACTCATCGAACTCACTGGCGGCCGCTGCGGCAAACCGGTGCCAGCCCAGGGTAAACCAATCCGGGCCGGTGTACTTGGTGTTGAGGTAATCGGACTTCCTCAGATACCCAAGGATTTGTTCAGGAGCGATCGATTGACCCAGATTGGATTGGATTTCCACAGTACCACCTCACGAAAGAAGTCAAGGAACGGCTGAGGGCCGTCGTTGATGTCAAAAACGAACTCATGGTCAACCTCAGCGGTTGCCAGGTAGTCCTCGAATGGGTCAACATCAACCCCAGTGGTGTCGGCGCGAACGACACGAATGATCTTGATACCGGCTTCACGCAGGTACTCAAACTCTTCGGCCGTGCTCACGCGGGTGATCACGTATGGGGTTGACAGGTCTTGCATCGCGCTGTCAAGCTGGTTCTGCCTGAACTCACGCAGGAACAGTTGGGGGTCCACCCGCTCCCGGAGGATGTCTACGGTCCTCCAGACCTCCCTTGGGGTCAACCCTCGGGGGTTGTCGAGGTGCATACACGGAACGTCCTTCTGCGCGTCCGGGAGGACCTCAGGGAGCCAGGGGAACAACCGGTGGGATACCGACCGTACAGCGTCGCTGGGGCTGATGGTCTTCGCCCCGTAGTGCTCGGCCAGGTAGCTACCCAGGGTGTCCTTGCCGTGGCGCTTGCGCCCGGTAATGGCGATGATGTTGTCACGCATTGTCGTCACCCAAACGATAAACAGCCTTGAAGGGGCTGAACTTGGAGTCGCGCAGGGCCAGGAGCAGATCGTCCGGGGCCTGGGCACTCAGGTACAGCTCGCCGGTATGGTCGGCCTCACCAGCGCCCAGCTTGGTGATCAAGAACTGGTTGACGATGAAGATGTAGTCCGTCACGATGTTGGCGGAACCCAGCTTGTGGCCAACTTCATTCAACAGCTCTTGAGTGGCAACGAGCACCAGCTCGGAATATGTGTCGGCGTTCGGTTGGGCGATGTAATCTTCGGCGGCGTTGATCCAGACGGCCAGAGCATCCTTGAAGTCGTCGAAGGTGTTCTTGATCCAGGCCTCTTGCACGCGCTTGGGGTCGGCGTCAATAGCCGGCTGGCGCTGGCCCAGCACCTCGCCCACCTGGCTGTAGAAGGCATCGTAGACGTGCAGGTTGGTGACGTCGTGTACGAAGCTGCCCAGCTCCAGGTCGGGGTAGGTCTCACGGACCTTGCTGTAAACCAGTTCCTGGATCAACGTGAACTCAAACGGGTTGATGCTACCAGCGCCGAACAGAGCATCGCCCGAGCGCTGGATTAGCTTGCAGCAGAACCGGTTGCCTTGCACGTAGAAGTTCAAGAGCAGGTTGCATGGCAGGTCTTTGGTCTGGTTGAAGCCATAGGTGGCCTGCATGCCAGCCTTGCTGTCCAGGCTCGGGTTGTAGATGGCGGCGATGGCGCGGCGGGTGTGGAGGCCGTCTTGCTCAAACGCCTCAACGACGTCGTCCAGCTGACAGGTATCCATCAAGCGCGGGCCGTAGGCGCCACGCCAGGTCTGGCCGTCGTCGGAGTAGTTGAGAGCGCGGGGGAGGAAGAACTCGAGGAAGCCGGTAACGCGGCCGGACCCGGACAGTACCCACAGGCTCTCAGCGATCAGTTGGAAGATGTTGCTCTTGCGACCCTTGAGGGCCAGGTGACGCAGGCGGGGGTTCGTGGTCTCCATGAAAGCGTTGTAGACCGTCCGCGCCGCACCGTTACGGGTGGGGATGTCAACACCACTCATATCGATGTGTTGGAAGGCGCGGAGGATGGTTGCAGAGACAGAGGGTTCTTTGATGTAGATCATTCAATCATCCAGGGTTGTGCTTGAGATTGCGGAGACGACGGCGCTCGCGCTTGGCCTCAGCGGCGGACAGGCGGTCGGAGTCGTTACCTTTGGGGAGGAGGTGCTTGGCGTTGCCCTTTTCGTACAGCGAGGGCAGGGGTGGAGCATAGGCAGCGGCAAGGGTGGCTGCGAGAGTGAGGCCATTATACCGTGGCCGGCGCTTGGGGGTAGTGGTTTGAGCCTTCAACCCAGATGCTTTGAGTTCTTTTTCTGCTTGAGCTTGTTCATGTGCTTCCTGAACGGCGCGGTGTATGATATCACTCTGCTCAGCGATCTGGGCATCATGGGCGGCCTGGGCCTCTTCCATGCTGACAGTGTCATACACACCAGAGCCCAACGAGTCAATAATAGCGATCATGCCATAATCTCCGAATTGCATCCAAAAAGAAGGCCCGGTGGATTGCTCCACCGGGCCAAATCAAGTATCACTGAGTGGTGAGACCCATATTAGGTCGTCTTGATGGTTCGAGCAACCACTAGAACATTCAGCTTACGGCCACCGGACCGTACACATCAGTCTTGTACCCGAAGTACGGCTTGATGCCGTTCAGGTTGGTCTTGTAGACGCCGTCGTCGCGGTCAAGACCCAGCTCGTCGTTGTTGGGCCAGCCAGGGCCTGCACACCACTGGAAAGACGCGACCTTGTTGTCGATCAGGTACTTCGTCATAACATTGGTGGCCAACTCAGCGCTGGCGTTGCCCTCGGGGTAGCCGTGCTCACCGATGATACCGGTCTTGCCGTTGGCAATCAGCCAATCCACGAAAGGCTTGACCATCAGGATACCGGCCTGAGAGTCGAAGACCTCATTGCGGTCGGCCCACTGACCACCACCGGTAGCGCCCTTGTCCAGATAGTGGTGAGCATCGTACACCAGAAGGTTGACCGGGTCAGTCAGGTTCTTCAGGCTGTCCGAGTAGGTCACCCAGTTCTTGGCGGTCGAGTAGGCATTGCCGTTGATGACGATGCGGTTCTTGCGGTCCTGCTGGCGGATGGTGTCAATGCACAGCTGGGCGGCAACCGGCCAGAGCGAGTTGACATCGTAGCCGTCACCACGGTTGTGAGGCTCGTTCATCAGACCGTATCCCCAGATGGCAGGGTGGTCCTTGAACTGGTTCACGATGCGCAGCCACATGTTGGCCAGGCCTGCATCGTTGATCGGGCAACCGTCCTTGCCGATGACCTTCCATTCGAACGTCTGACCATTGTAGGTCGTGGTGGTGTTCTTGGGGTTGCGCGGGCTACCGCCGACAGGCACGGCTTGCCAGAATCGATAGTAGTTGTGGCACTCGATCAGAACCTTGATGCCGTACTTCTGGCACAGGTCCATGACCGACATGATCTCATCAACCGTCTTCTGAACCAGAGCCGAGCCCTGACCAGTGATGATGCGTTCGGCGGCGAAGGGCAGCCGGATGATGGTACAGCCCAGATCAGCATACTTCTTGATGTGCTTCTCTTTCGGTACCCGGTAATGCGTCTCAGCGACTGCGTTCGGAACCCAGGGGTTGAACGAGATACCAGACATGTTGACACCAACCAGGCCCATGGTCCCCACAGAAGGGGTCGGGGTCGGGGTAGGTGTCGGGGTAGGCACCACAACGGTACCACCCAGGTTCTTCACAACTGCTTCCAATGTGGAAATGCGAGATGCCTGTTCGCTAATGGTGGTGATAGCCTTCTGCAGTTCCTTCTGATTAGATACAGCCAGATCGGCGACTGCATTGATACGTCTCTCAATCACAGTGAAGACGTTGCCCAGGAAGGGCGCCACTTCATCGTTCAGAGATTTCGTTGCTTCAGTTCCCATCGTTCACCTCTCGAAAAGAAAAACGCCCCAGGGCGGGAGTCCCTGAGGCGTTTGTACTTAGGAGAGGCGGAGAGATTACTCAGAGTCAGCGCTCCACCCACTCTTCGCAGATGCGGCATACCATGAAGAACGGCCGGGTGCGGATTGCCTTGTTGTCAGGCAGGTTCTCCCAAAACCGCTGGTAGAACTCACCGACAGCCTCCTCATCTTGAGACACCATGATGTCCTGGAGAGTAGCGAATTGGTGGGTCTCAATCATGGCCCGGCTGAGGGCGCCGCTGTACTCCATCAGGTACTCACGACATTCGATGTCGTCCATGAATTCCTTGCTGAGTTCGATGATGTTCATCGCTTGACCTCGTGCATTTCGTCGGAGTGGAGAATCTCGGTGGAGATTTCTTTCAGGGTGAGGACTTCCTTGTCATAGAGAACCGTCAGTAAGCGGGCCATCACCTCTTCAGGCGTCCTCATACCATCAGACCTTGGGTGGTCACCGAACATGATCTCTTCGATGGTGTGTTCCAGAGACTCAGGAGCGGTGTATGATGGGCTGTTCCACACCTTGAAACATACTTGGGGATTACTCATTTGACCTCCATACCGTCGAGCGAGAGGGCTTCAGTTATTTCGTCCAGAGACAGCACACCCTTCTCAACCAACCGGGCGGCCAACCCGGCTATGAACTCGTTGGGGCTCACGTGATACCTTTCAGTCTTTTGGTTGAGTTTTCTGACCAGAGCACCCTCCAGGGTGTCAACCTCGTATCGCTGAAGTCTGGGGTCCCAGTATTCAACATTCATGGTGTTCACCAATCGCCTTTCTGAGGGCGCCGACCGCTTCAGTGATGTGCGGGAAGAACCCGGCCCGGCCGCTACCGTCATCGCCCATGTCGGTGGGGTATGACCCAAGCAGGACCTTCATGGGCTCAGCCGGGACAGCAACGAACCCCTGGTTGGCCTGCTGGGCATACTTCTCAAGGGTGAGCAGAATGCCCATAGCAGTTTGGGTGCCGACACCCTTGCGCAGGTAGTCTAGTTGATTCTGGACCATGGGCAGCTCGAGGATCTTCTGCATGATCTCCTCACACTGTACCAGGCGCAGGGCGTTTTCCAGGGCCAGCTTGCGCTCATCCGTCCAACCAGAAGGGGAAGGGTGAGCCCGGCCGTACCGGAGGGCCGCTTCAGCGAGCATCCAGCGGTCTTCCACCAGGATCTTGCGGCGCTCTTCAGGCAGAGACAGCAGCCACTGCTTCAGGGTTGCATAATACTGATCACCATCAACGTTGCTCATCACAACCTCACTTCGAAGTTAGACGGAAGCCCAAGAACCAGAGGTCCAGGCGGGCGAACCGTTTGCCATCGTGCTTGCCGAAGCCCAGGCGGGCCATCCGGTTCAGAGGGTCCATCTGTACCTTGGTCAGTTTCATCCCAGGAACACTCCGCATTTACACCAGGGGCACCCCAGGTACCAGACCCCCGACTTGTTCAGGAAGTGCTCAGGCTGGGATACCCTGAGGCAGCGATAACACACTTTCACCGGGCGCATGATGGCTTCCCAACCACCGGTCTCGAAGAACTTCTGCATGCCGCTCTTGTTGAAGTGGCTCACGGCCGGCCCTCGTTCACAACAGCCCAGCGCCGCTCCAGGAAGTCGATGACCATTTCTTCCACCGGCTTCATGGTGTCGATCCGGACCATGCGCACATCCGGGAATACCTCGTTGTGACGGTCACGAGACTTCACCATGCCATCGTACTTGCCGCGCACCAGCTCCTCGTTGAAAGCCTTGCCCGGCGCGTTGCGGGACTGGATACGCTGCAGGCAGACCTCGTAGGGGGTCGTGATGTAGCCTACCACCAGCTCCCGTTCCGACCCCTTGTACGCCTGCAGGCGGGGGATCCACGGGCCTTCGATCGTCGCAGGGATGATACCCTCGAATATGAGGTCCATGGTGGGGAAGTACTGGGCGGCGTGCTTCAGGGCGAGGATCATTTCCTCAGTGTCCTTCAGCGCGTCGCAGCCCTTGCTGTTGCTGTCGTCGTACTTGCCGACGGCCACCGTGTGGAAGCCAGGGAACACGGTCAGCAGCTTGCGCTTATTCAGGACCCAGTAGTAGGCGTCCGGATCGGCCTTGGCCATAGCCGAGGGGATGGTGGACTTGCCACTACCATTGGTGCCCTTCAGGTACAGCAGGACGGCGCCCGGCTCCTTGCCGTACTGGAGGTACGGGTCCATGGTGCTGTAGTCAGGCTCACTGAACAGGAAGTGGTGCAGCCGTTCTTTCTGGGGGATGAGGGTCATTTGGCCAGGATCTCCTCGATCTTCTCACACGTCTGTTGGTAGTCCAGATGAGGGTCTCGCAACAGCTTCATGATGGCCACCTGGTCCTGCTTCATCTTCAGGATCTCGCTCGCCATCATGCGCACCCGGCGAGAGGGTACGTCCTCAGTGTGGGTACACGAGAGCAACCGAGCAATCATCTGCTCTGTGAGTTCCTTCTCATGGAACCGGTTGTACAGTTCCTCCAGGGTTGTGACCACCTTGGGGGCCGGGCCACGACCGGCCAGGTAGTTGTCGACGATGTCTTTCTGGCTCTGGTTCATCATGACCATCTTCCTGGGCGCGGGCCTTTGTTCTTGGGCTTGGGGTGCTTGCCTGTCGGGACACCTTTGGGGTCATCAGGGGCGCAAAACATCGGACCCTCATCTTTCGGCCAAATAGGCTGCCGACCGATCTCGATGAGAAACCTGGATGATTCGAAATCATCATAGGTTTCTGCATTGCAGACGGGGATACACAACGCTGCCTGGATTTCTTCCGGGCTTAACCCAGCTTCACGGGCCATGTTGATAAACATCAGAGTGCTGTTGGTCTTGCGTAGGCTCCTACACCCCATGGTGTCAGGGCCTAGTTGGGCAAGAAGTTGTTCCGGGGAAGGATCCCCACCATTGCCCCCAACCAACTGGTCGTGTACCATCGAGATAAACCCAATGTTCATGTTCAGTATCGGGGAAGTATCCCAGATGAGTTCGGAGTGGTCGATTTCGATGAGGCTCATGCCGCTTCCTCAGTGGTAGGCATCAGTTCAACTTTGTCCGGCGTACCGGCGCTGATCTCGTGTCCCACAGAGGCCTGCATCGGTTCAATGCGAGGCTTGCTGCCCACGATCCAGAAGAGGGTACTCGGAACGATCAACTGAGGCAACCGCTCTTGCAGGTACGTCATGACCTTACCCTCGTAGCGCGGGTGCAGCTCCAGGTCGCCCCAGGAGTACGGCATCAGGTCCTCATACTTGACGTACTTGGTCTCATGCAGGTCGTAGTGGGTCATCTTGTAGAACTTGGCCCGCTGGGTGGGCTGGGTCTCTTCGCCGAAGAAGCTGGACAGGGAGGCTGTCTTGTTCTCGGGCGCGGCCGGCTTGTCCATTTCGGTCAGGTCGAACAGATCGGTGTTGATGCCGGTGTGCTTGCCCATGATGGCCAGGCGTTCCTGCATGAATTTGACACGGTTGGGGCCGATGCCGATCAGGACGATCTCCTTGATATTCGGCTTGGGATACTTGCACAGGCCGAACAGAATGGAGGTGCCGCTGTTGGCCGAGCCGAACGGGATCACCAGCTTGTTGATGTGATCCGGAATGTTCTTCACCTGCTCAGCGCCGATGCTGTGGAAGGCCGTCAGAGCCTCCGCTCCGTGCTTTGCATGGTCCAGGGTGATGCCATACTCGAGGTACAGGCCCGAAGGTGCCTTCTCGGCCAGAATCTTCCGCACACGGGGCTGGATGACGTTGTTGTAGCCGTTGCCCACGAAGGCGAACTCGCTACCGAACCAGGCCGTCATCTGGATGGTGTCTTTCTTGATGCAGGTCTCAGGCTTGGTGCCGCCCAGGACGGTGATGGTCTTGTAGCCGAAGTGGCGAGCCACAGCAGCTGCCATTGGGGATTGCGGAGAGCCCATCACGGTACCGTGGGCCAGGACCTTGTCGCCGCCGCGCTTCACGTGCTCGTTCATGATGTGGATGGCCACACGCAGCTTGTCGCCGTTGATGCCACCGTAGCCCAGCGGGGCGAACCAGTCACCGCGCTTGAAGCTCATAGTCTGGCCGGTCACCGGGTTTTCCAGCACGTGGACAGGGACCATTTCGAACAGGTGCTCATCCCAGCGGGAGAGGTTGCGGTCGATGGACTTGGTCGTGAAGATGGTATCGTTGATGTTCATGTGTTGTCTCTCAGTGAGATGGGGTTATGCGATGCGAATGACGCGGACAACCGGGTCGAACCCTTGATAGTTGCTGTCGGCTTCTGTAACCAGGACAGAGCCGCCTATTTCATCAAGAGCAGAGATGTCTGTCATGCGTCTGAAAGGGTCGAGCATGAAGGCTGCAAGGACTTCCTGTGCCCGCTCTTTGCTCTCAACTTCGAACATGTTGAGGTCAGTGCCGATCACGATGTATTTCATGTGTGCCTCCTTTGGTGCCCCAGTATACTCAAGGGAAACCGGTTGAGCCCTGTGTTTAGGGCTCAACAGACGCGACGGATTTCTGCTTGGGGAACAGCTGGTCCACGGCCGGTTGGCATGGCTCAGACTGAGCGAACTCACAGAACATTTCACCACCGCGGTGCAGGACGTTGGTCACGGTAGCCGGGGCGGCGGGGTAGTGCACGGCCACGGCCATACCGATGACGATACCGAAGATGATTCTCAGCATGGCAGTTTCTTCCGGAAGAAGCGGGTGGGAGCCACGTTAGGGCGGGTGTCCAAGAACACAAACGGCGTGATCTCTGCCAGGCGCATACGACCCAAAGCCCAGGTTTCGATGCGCTCGGGGTCTGTGAACTCGCCGCAAGCGTCTTGGCGACACACTTCCAGCATCTGGTCGTACGTCAGAAGTTCCAAGCTTTCATCGCTACGCAGCCAGACATACACATCGGTTCGGAAATCGATGTCCAGCTCTTCACCGGGTTCTGGGAACATCCCAGCTTTACACACGATCATGGCGTCAGGTTCGTTCTGACGAATCCAAGCCTTGGCGGCAAAGGCGCTATTGAACCTCAGGCCAGCGTGAATGATGGTCCCATGATAGGAAACTTCGAGCTCTACCAGGCCGCTGACGATAGAACCTATCACTGTCGTCGTTGTCTTTGTGTACATTATTCAAACCTCAGTGGTTGACTGTCTGACCAGTATACTCAGTATATTGAACGAAGGCAACAAAAAAGGGGAACCGGTTGCCCGGTTCCCCTTTCAATCACTTCTCTTGGATTTGGATGGTGGTGGTCAGCCAAACCTCTTTCTTCATGCCAGTCCGGGTAGATCGCTGGATGAACTGCGTGCTACCGCCCATCTTCAGGCCAGCCGCCAAAGCCTTTTTACAGATTTCACGGCCGATGGCGTTACCTGCTTTGATGTCGGTCTCTAGGGCGTCATACAGCGCCTGCTCACTGGTGCTGACCCCGGAAACCGAGAACCCTGAATAGAATCCTCCACCGTAGACGACACCAACTTCGTACACAGCCGAGCCGTTCTGGATTCCGTTGTACTCCCAGTACATGTCGTCGCGGAACTTCTCGATAGCGCTCTTACCTTCGGTTTCCACTGGGGGCTCGATGCCGCTATCATTGACGTCGATTCCCATATCGAGTTCCGCTGCAGGTGCCATCTCACCTTCAGGGCGGAAAACTTTCAGGTATGCCCCAATGCTCTGTTCGTACTCGCTGTACGAGCCGCCGTTCCTTTGGGCTTCATCAGTCAGGCGTTCGGCTTCAGCCTTGTTGAGGGGTTTGTACTCAACCCTCAGACCAGCCCTTTCGGCGGCGTAGAAGGCGTCGGACAGATGCGCGTTCGCCCGCTTGATATCCTGGAAATACTCTTCGAAGATGCCCAGTGGGGTACTGCGCCGGCCGGTGATTTCGTACTCGACGCTGAGGTAGTTTTCGACCTCATACGTCTGGAAGTAAGCCTCACCAATCTGTTGACCATCATACGTCGACTTCATCTTATCGACAAACGGGCGATAGACATTAGACACAGGTTCAGGAGCCGCCAGGCCGATGTCTTCGCCTTCTTCGTCATCATCCTGGTATGCCGGGCCGTCAAACGGTTCCAGGTCAGAGAAGTCTTCGTCATCTTCCACAACAGATTTGATGTGGGCCTCAACTGCAGCAGAACCGTTACAGGTGACTTCATTGCCGCCCTCTTGGCTCACTGTGTACTGGGTGGCGGTCTTTTTCTTCACGTAGAAGAATGTGGTGTCACCGTCGACAACGGCGCTGTACACCAGCCAACCATAGCGCTTCACACCCTGACCAACGTCCACCGGCGCCTTGTTCATGTCCACGATGATCTTGTGGATGTCCAGGAAGCTGGTGAAGCTGTCCTTGGCAACAGTGGCACCCTTACAGACGATGTAGAAGGTCTTGGTGCTACGGTCCACCATGATACCGGCCGGGCCTGCCTTGGTGGCAGCCTGGAACCCCGAACTGTCCCCGCGATACTGAACGCCGTCAGCCTTGAACTGTACGCGCTTCAGATCTTCGAACTTGTCAGGTTTGATCTGCTGAAGCTGAGCAGCGTTCAACGAAAGCTGGCCAGGCATCATGTGCCCCTGTTGGAAGTCGATGGCGTCAGGGATGTTGGTGATGTATTCAGGGACCAGCTGCGGCTTGGCGTTAGCCACCTTGGTCTGGAAGATCTTCAGACCGTTGAGTTTCACCATGCCCCAGTCTTCAGTCACGAAGGTGTCGCCAGCCTTGTTGGCGATGTAGGACACGCCGGCCGTGGTGATCTTCTTGTGGTCGATGGCATTCAGAACAGAAATAACAGCGTTGATGCCCTGAGCCAGGTCGTTGTTGGTCGTTTCCATCGTGTGGCCGTGGACCTGGACTTCCGAGTGGGCACCATCGGTGACATCCAGGACAACGGGGAAGCCGCCGAAGTAACCAGTGTACCGACCACCTTTCAGAGTCAGAGCAACCGGGTGGGCCTGGGTCTTGAATTCAAGGATGCAGGACTTGGCACCCAGAATGACAGCTTCTTCATCCAGGGGGATGTTGCTGACATACTTGGTGATGGTCATGGTGGAATTCTTGCTGTTGTAACTCCAGCCCGGCCCGCTCAGAACAGTGATAGCGGTGGTTTCGGTCGGCACAGCTTGGGCTACCGGGGCGCTGGCGGCAGCAGGAACGGGCTCTTCATCTTGGGCCTTGACGCTACCACCCAGGGCGGCGACGCCAACGTTCTTGCCATTGAAGACGTCCTCGATAGCCTTGCCCTTGCGGATGATCCAGATCGGAGCGCGCTTTGGATCCCAGGTCCACTGGCTGTCGAGCAGGGTGAACTTGGTGCGGAACAGCGGGTGGCGAGCAACGATGCGGCGCAGCAGGCGCAGGGTGGGGCCAAAAGCCTTCACGGTAGCGTCGATGACATAGCCGTCGGTGGCCCGGCCCTGGGGCATAGCGGAGAACTCGTCGAAGGTGGCCAGCATGGTAGCCACGATGCGCATCGGGTCGTCGAAGCGGGTCATGACGTCCTTGTACATGGAGCCGAACTTCTGGCCGATGTACACACGGCGGACGTTGGGTCCCATGCCGTTGGAGGGGTAGTACTGGACACGGTACCCTTGGCCGTTGTCCGCGACGAATTCGAAGTTGATGCTACCATCTTTTCGGACCATCGTGGTGGAATAGGGTTCGGAATCGAAAGCCTCGGTCAGGAGGTTCAAGAATTGGTCGGACATGGCGTCTCTCGCGACAGCGTTGTGGGATTGGGCGTACTTACCCTGGTTCAGAGCTTTCCGCGGAAAGCGGCCCCGATGAAGCGGAAGAACCGCCCCAGGAACCACTTGCCGGTGTAATAGATGACGGTCAGGATGCCAACGCAGAGGAGCAGGAAGGTGAACAGTACAGGATCCATTTAGAACCTCGACGGCGGGGTGTAGGAGTCAATGATGTTGTACACGTCACCAACTTCGTACCCCTCAGATTGAAGAAGTTTCCGGGCTTCAGCTTCGACATTTACGTCAGCCTCAGAGACGACACGACGGCGGCGCTCGAGCTCGTAGAACTCTGCTTCACCATCGCGGCGCACCATCGCATTGAACCACCAGGTGCAGGAGTTCCAATCAAGCGTGATTCCGACTTCAAGACCTTCACGGCGGGCCGCCAACTTGGCCAGGTGAATGGCTTCAATGTGGTTCGTGGCATCTACCTTCATCTTGCGGGGCTGGAAAAAGCCGCCCTCTGCGATGTTGCGAACGCTGATCACTACTCGGAACTTGATTTTGGGTACTGCTGCCATGATGTGGATCCAATAGGAAAGGTGTCAATGCGTGCATTATATGGGGGTTTGAATCAGAACGCAACCCACAAAAAAGCCCGGCGCTGGGCCGGGCTTTTCTTTACATGGTGCTGTACACACCCTTATTGTTCTTGATCTTGATCGGAGTGGTGGGCAAAGGCTTGTCCAGCTCGTCCGAGTCATGATTCAGAGGGGTGCCCCAGTACTGGTGCTTATGGGAACCGGCGTCGGTGACCTTTACAGACATCCAGACCTTGCGGCCCAGGCCCTTGTGGTACACCAGCATGTCGCCCTCTTCACGGGTCTTGCCGGTGGCGCCTTCGTAAAGGCGGCTGTGTCTCATGAGTTGCTGGCTGACCATGGTGTTCTCATATGGTGATAGAGTTGATCACGACGCTCGGACGGAGCTTGATGTTCTTGTCCTTGACTTCAAGAGTTTGATCATACTCGTAGCCGGGCTGATCAGCAACCACTTGCAGGTCGATCTTGAATGCGTCGATCGATTTGTCTTCGTGAACCACATAGCAGTTCTGACTGGAACGCCCGTTCAGGTTCAGTGCGCGGTCCGAGTACGCATTGGAGCCGGGTAGGCCGGAGGACCGACTGAACATGTCAGAGACATAGGCAGAGTGGATGTGACCACAAATTACATAGTCGATGGTGACGCCGTGAGAGGCATACCGACTCTTGATATGAGACACTTCGTTCTCAGGATTGCGAGCCAGGCCCTTGTGACCGTGACCGTGGACCAGCAGGAGGTTGAAGCCACCCAGGTTCACAACGCTTTCCAGCGGGTTGCCGATCGGGATGAACTTGACACCTGGATAGTTCGCGAACAGGCGCTTCAGCATGTTGTGAATGGTAATGTCGAAGCTGTCCAGGGCCAGGAAGTCGTCCCAGTGGATGTGCTCACCGATGCGCGACTCGTTACCGGTAATCGAGGCCACGGTGACTTCGAAGTCTTGTGCCAGGTGCTGGATGGCCTGTTGGAAGATGTCCACAGCCAACAGGATGGCATTGGCTCGGGGCGCGGCGGCGTTCAGCACTTCGTCCAGGCGGCGGTCGCTGTTCAGGATGTCACCTGTGAAGGCCACCAGAACATGGTTCACGCCGTAGGCATCGAAGATACGAATCGAGCGCTCGACGTGCTTCCGGATTCGCTTCGAAGCGATCTCGATGTCGAACTCGTTGCCAGTGAGACCACGGACGATCTCATTGATGTGGCAGTCGCTGAACTGGATCACACCATAGCGGGGCGCCCGGCCCTCATGGCGAGGTTCCGGTGCCTTGGAGAACTGGAAGGTGTCCAGGCGCTCATTCAGCTTGTCGCTGAGTTCCTGGGCAACGTTCTGAACACGAATGGTCTCCCGGAAAGCCTTGCGCTCGATCCGGTTGCGGTCCATCTGGTATTGACGGCCGGCCGCCAGGCGGTGGTTCTCGTCAATGATCTCCTGATCAGCTTGGACCTGGAGATTGCGGTACTCTCTGAGCACACGATACACGGTACCCTCGCTGACACCACTGTTGATGGCAGCTTGCTCTACGCTGACGCCGTACTCGTTAACATCACGGACAATCTGGGCGTTACGAATGGTCTTTTCGGTGGTGGACACTTGATGTGCTCCAAAAGAGTATGTACACCTCTATCTAGTGGATCACAACCCTGATATTAAAATCTGTTGCAATTATCCGATGCTTTGGATAACGTTCAATTCACTGGTGCTCGAAGCTCACCAGGATACACGGAAGGTCGTAAGCCCGACAGGATGCGGGACCGCCATAAGCGGTGATCAGAACAGTGTTGCTCATTGGACGCCAAGGATGGCGTGGAAAACGAAAAGCCCCAGGGGGACGCTCCTGGGGCTTTTTCTATGTCTGGGATTTAGCTGTTTCAGAAATACTCGTCTTGTCTCCACATCTCTGTCAACAGGTGGTCGATGGCCAGCTTGGCTGTCTTGAGGCTGGCGCCAGTAACTTCACGGCAGTGTTTGATAGCCGCAATGGGCTGGCGTTCCTTGATGAGATCCTTCGCCCGGTCAACCCAGCCTTCGACCTTGAAGAGTTCCTCGTACAGCAGCGGCTCAACGAGGAGACGGACCTGGAAGCGCAACCGGCAACGCTCGTTGCAGTGCTCTTCAGCCTCTTCGCGGGACAGCTGGGTGGGCTCTACCTGAAGGTGCTTGTACAGGTCCAACAAGAGATCGTCTGGGACTTCAGTATGTTTGAACATGTTCACTTGACCTTCAGGCAGACGGTGTCAACGTACAGGGTGGAATAACCGGGCAGGCGCGGCGACTTGTCTTTGAACGCTTTGGCCGCGATCTCACACTGCTCTTGCGATGCGAAACCAGGGATGGTCTCAACCTTCAGGGACTTGAGGGTATTGCCGGACGCAATGGTCAACCAAGCCACCAATGCATATTCAACCAGAATCATGATCTATTTCCTCAGGCTCAGTGCCTTGGATTCAAGTCTGCGAGCCAGCTCCCATTCATCACGGAACGGGGCCAGGTCCTCATCACCAAACTTCTTCCGGGCCTTGTTCAGCATTTCATTGGCTTCAATTGATGCCAACTCAAGAACGGCCTGACGGTAGCGCTTGGGGCCGATCAGAGCCTTGATGGTGTCACCCACCTCCTGAATGGACGGCTCGTTTCGACTCATTTGAGCTTACTCGCATGTATGGTGAGCCGCAACCACTGGGATTGGTTGCCGTAGTTCAACCAGGCTTCCGACTGATCGATCGGGATGGTAGGCATATCACGAACGATGCAACCGACCATGGTATCAACCGGGATCAACAGCTGCTGGGTCGTTACCTCGTACTCAGTGCGCCTGCTGGCCTTGACGGGGCCGGCCGGGTGGCCCAGCGCCCAATCGCGGATACGGCGCTGGAAGCTGTCCCAGCCTTCGTCACCCCAGGACGGGTGTGGGTTCTCCTCCACGTACTGGCGACACTTCTCGGCGAACGCCGTAGCCTGGTCGTGGTACAGGAAGCTCTGAAGCTGTTCAGAGGCCTCATGGACTTCCACTGCCACCACCTGGTAAATCTCTACCTCAACGGTTGCCATAGCGAGCCTCCTCGGCTTCTTCCAGGCCGGCCGGCAACGGGGGAAGGTGTTGCCAGCCAATGATCTTGGGCATGTCGAAGCTCAGAGCACCGCCCAGGACAAGAATGTCATTCACTGTCTTGTAACCGGTGTGCTGGCGTGGCTTGCAACCGTGTGGGGTTTCGCCCCGGCGCTCGGTCAGGAACAGAACTGGGACCATAGTCGGGCAGCTGTCCATGGAATGCCAGAGGCGATCGTGCTTGAGGGTCTCCAGCTCTTCGATGAGTTCGTTGTTGGTCTTGTTCGAGTCAACCCAGCACTCGATGTAGCTCTCGTCGATCAGGCCCTTATCGAAGGCGCTGTTCAGCACTTCGATGTCGATGTACCGAACATTCTCTTGACGCAGGGCATCGACAGCAGAGGCCAGCGCGTTCTTCAGGACGCTGACCTGTTCTTCAAGACTGAGCATTGGCCTTCTCCTTCAGGGATACGAAGAGCTCCACCAGCTTCTTGTAGCCGGTATCGCCGTGGCGGCCTTCCAACTGGAAGTGTTCCAGGATGTCATCCAGATCTTCCAGTAGGTCACCGGCGTCGCTACCATTGATGTGGACGTGCAGTTCGGGGCGGACCCGGACGGGCCGAGTACATGATTCTTCAACATCACTCATACGGATTTCCACTCATTGAATTTGAGGGCCGCAGTGAGCCCCCTGAAGGTATGGGTCGCCATCCATCGCAGGATGTCTTTGGTGTCGGCGCCGTTTACGATCATCTCGTTGGCGTCTTTACCTTGGAAGGGGCAGTCCGGACCCCAGATGACCAGGCGGCAACCAGCGGCAATGGCCTGTTCAATCCTCTTGACGATCTCCTTGTTTCGGGGCTGGTTGTCCCACACGTAGATCGACTGGTCGGAAGCATACTTGGTCAAAGCAGAGTCGCAAGTGGCAACAGCGTTCGGAAAGAACATGCTGTCAAACGGACCCTCGAACACCAGCTGAGGCCGGGCCTGGTCAACGCGCTCGAGCCCGAAGATCTTGTCGACGTCCTCGTTGGTCTTGACGGTGATGTACCGCATTGCCTTGGGGTCCAGCGCCCGGCCCTGGATACACTTCAGCTTCCCATCGGGGTGGTAGAAGGGGATGATGATGCGCTTGTCGTGGGGCGCCTGCTCTTCCTTCAGGGTCTTGTCGATGTTAAGTGCTACCAGGTTGAAATCGGCAGCGTAGAAGAGGCGCTCGAGCATCCCTCTCGTAAACTTTCGCTTATCCATCATATAGGCTACCGCCGGATGCGAATCGGGCAGAGAGGACAAGCGAGGGAGATCCTCGAGTGGGTCTTGATAGGCAACTGTCTGCTCTATCATACGAGCCATGAAGCCGCCCTGGGCCACCACGACTTCTTTCGCCGGCCGGCCAGTGGTATCGCCACCGCGCTCCTTCAGCCTTTCAACGATGAACTCCTTCCACAAGAACTCATCCTGGTCCTTGAGGAAGTCGTACATGCCCCGGCCCACACCGCAGTTCTTGCAGTTGAAGACGTAGCCATCGTGCTTCTCGTTGATGAACACGTACCCCCGCGCCTTGACGCTGCTCTTGGTCGAGTCCCCACAGTAGGGGCAGCGGAACCGAGCCACATCAGGCTTGATCCACTTGAAACGCAGGAGCGTGAAGCTCATCCGGTTCAAGAACGATTTTTCGAGATACAGTGACATCTAGAACCTCAGTTGACTACGATGTGAAACGGGACGTTGGCCTTAGCGTACTGGATCAGGAAGTAGGCGCAAGCGGCCGGCAAGAGCGGGGTCGCAGCCTCATACCATTTCAGGTTGCCGCACGTGGCCCTCCACATCAAAGTCAACGCGGCGGTAGCGACAGTGAAGTACACGAAGAGGGCGATCAGCAACAGGACGACGATGAAACCTATCATAGCCATGTCAGTTCTCCTGGAGTATTTGGAGCAGCTTCAAAGTCTGCTCAGTATATTCTTTGAGGGGTTTACAAACCACGGTGATTCTTGCTGACCACCCGTACACCCCCTGGACGTCTACCACGGAAGGGTACACCAGTGGATGACTGGTCGGCAGGTAGCCGTGAGCATCCCATCGAACGCGGGTGTCCTTCAGCAGCTTTCGGAAGCCGGCCTGGGTCCGGACCAGATACTTCCCGTCCGGCAACTCGATCAGATTGGGGCGATCGTCAACCATTGACATTCTTGTACCTCTCCTGGAGGGCATCCAACTGACCGTGAAGGCCACACTCACCCAGATACCAATCAGCTTTCTCTAGGAGAGCCATGGCTTCGTCAAGCATGTCAAGCCGGGCCACGACGTCCAAGGCATTCTCCGGGCTAAACTGGGCGAAGAGCGCGGCGTTGTTCTGCGCTTCAGCCTTGCCGATAGCGTAGCTGCGACCCTCAGCATACACTGAGTTATCACCGCAGTAGCAGATGGTGACCCCGTTCTTACCCACTACACGGGCGGAACGAGAAGGGCTGCGGAACGGGCCAGGCGTTACCTTTCTGGCCAACTCCCTGACCTTTTCACGGTCGATGGGCATATTCAGATCTCTGTGTCAGGGTGTTGAGTGTCAGCGCCGATGAAGACCTCTTCAGGTACGCCGTCCCATTCTTCGCGCAGGGCCTGGAAGTCGCCCTCATTCCAGCAACGCAGGAACTGAATAGGGTCTTCAAATGGGTGCGTCAGTGCATACTGAATGGCGGCAGCGGCTGGATTCGGTTGCTCCTCATCGCGACGGTAGAACCCCAGCTCGTTCAGCATCTTCTCCGGGTCAGCGGCCCAGGGCGTCTTAGCCGACACATAGCCCAAGAACAGAGACACCATCAGGTCTTTCTGGAGAGGCTTGAATGTGTACTGGGATAAGACCTTGCCGCTGATGAGATACTCCTTCTTCACGAAGCTCCGGCCGGTGGTAATGTCACCAGGGTTCAGATACTGGGTGTCGTTCTGGTCACCACTCATTCAGATGCGCCTTCTGTTGTTGGGCTTTGTAGTCCGCCTGGGCTTGTGCTTCTTTCACCAGGCGGCTGTGTTCGGTATGGATGTGGGCCAGCATACCCGAGCCTGTCGTGAACAGGTGGGCACAGTGGGCCGCGTTCAGTACGGCCTGGTGCCAGAAGTCAGGTTGTTGTTCGTTCACGACTTTTCCTCGAAGTTGCAGCCCTTGGATTCAGGGCAACCATACCCACACCGACACTCAACAGCAACCGGTTTGACCTTCGGTCTGTGGCGGCGCCAGGCGACAACCCCTTCAGACTTCTCGTGAAGCAGAATCTGGGACGTGTACTCCATCAGCGGCGCGGGCTTCCATTCGAAAAGTGAAGCCTGTGAAGTGGGGGTCAAGCCCATGAGGACGCTACCGTCTTCCAGTAGGAAGTCCACAGCGATACCGGATCTCACGTTGACCCATGGCATATCGTCGTCGTCACCTTCCTCCATGTAGTACCAGTCGCCCATGGTCTCTTCCACACGCCCGACGATGTCATTGATATCGAAGTTGCGACTGGTGCGGAGGGCGGCGGCGATACGGCGAATCCCTTGTTGCCAGCGGTCCTTGCGAACCAGCTCCCCGTCTTCGCGGAACTCGAACTCTTCCGGCTTGCTGTCTTCCATACCCGGCCGGCGCAGGTCACGCTCAGTTACTTGGCGCATCTTTCAGTCTCCCAGTTGGGGTGTAGGTTTCATAGATTTCCTTCAGGATGGCTTTACAGTTCTCGCAGTTGACATTCTGCTTGATATCATCAGCCATCCTGAAGTCCTCAGAGCCCTCTATGTCACCTGCGATGTCGAAAGAATCACCACAGAGGGAGAACTCATAGTTGAGGGGCATGCGGGCGCAGATTCTCACTTCCATGCCTCGACAGCGGCGCGGTACTGCAGCTGGGCGACCTTGATCTCTGCCTCGTTCTGCTTCTGAGATTCAAGACCGTTCATAGGGTGCCGGAGGTGCTCACGGTACGTCGCCGGCCAGCGAACCGCCAACATGGCCCTGAGCATTTCATCCGTGGCCTCTAGCGGCAGCGGCCGGGCCTGCTTGAGGCTATCCAAACGCTCCTGCAACTCCACGTTGATCTGATTCAGGCGAGCGAACTCATCCTCGATCAGCTTGTGGTCGAGCGGCCAGTTCGTTTTCAGCTCGTCCATGGCTCGTTGCAGATGGTTGTGCTCTTTCATTTCCTTCTCCCGCCCTGATATCTGATGTTGAATTTGTGGCGCATTTGCTCGCCGGTCAGCATTGCCTTGTACTCAGGAGTCTTCTTGCACTTCTGGCATGTGACACCTTCACGACACAGCGCGTTTCTGGCACAGTAGACCTGACCACAGGCAGTACCGCCGCCCGCCACCAGGACATGGGTTTTGGTCTTGCTCATGCTACACCTACAGAATACTTCGGAATCGTTGGAGCCTGGCTGCCTCGGCTTCAGATAGCAACCGTGTTGCAACCTCCTGGGACTCTTGCACGTATTGCGCCATAAAATCCTGCATCAATCGATGCAGGAGCTCACTGTACCGTGCGGCTAGCTCAGGTGTCATCGCAAAGTCGATGTCTTTCCGAATCAGGTTGCCGTTCTTGCCGAAGATTCGATGCACCGTGATGTGCCGGTAGCATTCGATGTTGGTCCGCCCGAGTTCATTATATGTCTCGTTGTTCGACCGAGTAAACCGGTTGTAGTTCATACGCTCGAACTGGAGAGCACACTCCCCGACGTTCAGGTGCCAGCGCTCGGGCGGGGTGAATTCAGGGAGGCCGGTTTCGTGGCATACGAACAGGCTGATGGGGCCTGCCTGGGAGGCCAGCTTGTGAAGGTACGCTTCAAGGATCTCGGTGGCAGTTTTCATTCAGGTATCCCCAGGATGGCACGGAGGTCTTCAGCGCGCACCATAACAGCCTTGTCGTTATCTGCGGGATGAAACTGTTCTTCCATCACTTCAGGGTTGTCCCCATGGGCCTGGTAGAAGCGCTGGGTGTACTCATCTTCCTGCATGGTCAGATGCTCCCTTCGGATACAGGGCGGGTCTTCAGAAACTGCTGGATGCTGGCGAAGCGGGGGTATGCCAGAGGCCCATGTTGGGGTACAGAGGCTAGCAGATCATATGCCACTTCCAGCTTGTTCAGCAACTTCAGAATGGCCTTGGGCTGTACCGCCACGATGTAGCTGCAGTCCCAGTCGTTCCGCCAGTGCGACAGGTTGCCGGTTTCTTGGTTGCGGGTAGCCGGCCCCATGGCCTCACTGTGAGTGATGAAGATGGTCTCGAAGTTTTCCTGAGACATCATCCGGTGGCCGTGGCTGTCAATCCACCAGTCGCCCTGGGTTGCCTTGCCAGCCAACAGGCGCAGGCGGGCTTCGTCTGCCTGGGGCTCCTCACCTTCAGCTAACATTTCCTGGAACACCTGCTCAGCTGCTTCGGCAAAGACGCCTTTTAGAGGGCCGATCTCTTCTTCCTGCTGCTCGGTCTGGGTGTGGAGGGAGAGGAATTGGTCTAGCTCGACCTTCCGGCGCTCCACTTCCGCCCTGAAATGGGCGCACCAGTCTACGGGGGCAGTTGCGGATCCCATGTCGATGGTAGACACCAACTCATGGTAGCGATGAAGCATCACTATGGCCTCACCCAGATGCGTCTCGGCAGTATTGCGTTCGCCGATCCGGAGGCCCAACCGGTCCGCCAGATTGTCACGCTCCAGGCGAAGCTCCTGCACTTCCCGCATCAGCCCGAGGACCTCTTGGGGATCCATGATATCGGCCTGTTTCTGCATCTGTTCTTCGTTCATCACTCACCTCAACTTGATCTGTCCGAATTATAGGCAACAAAAAGGGCCGAGGGTAATCCCCCGACCCTCAAACACTGCTTCATGTTGCTTCGCCTTACCGGCCCCGGCTTACTGCGCCAGGGCTTCCTTCACTTTGCCTTCGATGAAGGCCAGCTTGGCTTCCACTTCTTCCGGCTTGCACACGCAGACCTTGGCATACTGGGACTTGACAACCCAGTCCAGATCCAGCTTGTTGAAATCATCCAGGTGCAGGCCCTTCAGGGGGAACAGCATCAGGGTGACACCGCGGACGCCGATGGTAGCCTGCACGCGGGACTTCTCCAGCTTGTAGGTGACATAAGTCTCGGTCGGGGCGCGCTTCAGCAGGTTCTCGTGGCTAGTGATGGCGGTCATCAGCTTAACGCTCTCCTCGATATCGTAGCGAACCGAGGTGGTCTTGGGGGTAGCCGAGGCCTTGGGCTTGTCGGCAGCCTTCGGGGCTTCTGCGGGCTTCTCGGCAGCCTTTTCGCTGGTCTGCTCAACCAGGGCAGCGTTGACGCCTTCCAGGCGGACTTCCTGATCGGCCGGGGTGTTGTTGGCCAGGGGCAGGGTGTCCATGACTTGCTTCTCGAAGTTCAGGACCACTTCGGCGACGTTGGTCGGGGTCGGCTCGTTGATCACGGCAGCCGGCACGGTAACGGTGACCTGGGCGTCTTGGGCTTCCTGAGTTTCTTCGTTGGCAGCTTCTTCGCCTTTCACCAGGGACCAACCACCGGTCTGCTCGACCTTGCCCAGCATCAGGTTGGAGAGGCTGGTCTTGCCAACCGGGGCGCCCAGCTCAATGGTCTTGGCGCGGATCGACGCTTGAGTCATGTCGTCGGTCAGGTTGATGGTCAGGCTCAGTTCGGCGTGGATGAGAGCAGCGTTCATGTGGTCAATCCTCAGTGATCAGTTTTGTGTGGCGGAGGGCTTTTCGTGTTCAGGTTTGCCCTTCCATGGTTGCCATTATACTCAACCTTTCAACATTGACAACCCCCTCAAGACAAAAAATTGAAAATATTTTTGCCGCTCTGCTGGAACCATCGCCGTTGCTGGGTTTACACCCAATAAAAAACCCCGCCCAGGATAACCTGAACGGGGTTTCGCTTGCCTTTTACTAGGCGGCCTTGGTCTCGGAGGCTTTCTCCACCACTTCGCGGATGTGTTCCAGCTTGGCGGCGATTTCGTCCGCCTGGTACGAGCCGACACGGACGTACTGGGCTTGGACCTGCCAACCGGTCTTCTTTGCGTCGATACGCTTGAGATCCAGACCTTTAAGCGGGAAGATCATGAGGGTGACGCCCCGCATGCCAACGGTGGCCTGTACACGGGCGGTATCCAGACGGAAGGTGACGTACACCTCTGTCTTGGACTCCTTCACGTGCGGCTCGTACTTGCCGATGGCGACCAGCTTGTCCGCCACTTCCTTTTTGTTGAACTCCGGCACCTCACCGATGAGGTCGGCGCGGGAGCTGCTGTGGATGGTTCCGCTGCGAGTGCTTGCGCCCTGCGGTCGGATGTCGGCCAGGATAACGGTCCAGCCATCCACTTCTGCCAGCTTGTTCGCCAGCAGCTTGCCCAGCTTAGCCTTCGCGACCGGTGCCCCCATCACTTCCATTTGTTGACGGATTTGCTCTTCTGTCAATCTGTCGTTGACTAGAATCGCAAGGTCTTTTTCAGCGTGCTGTAGAATTTTCATTTCCAGTGTTTCCCAAAATGTAGAGTGTAGTGCGAGTCTTTGTCTGCTGTGTACCGTAAGTTGGTGATCAACCGGGCCAACGCCTTACACTTCCTGTGTTCAGCGCTGACCCATGGACCGCATTATAGGCCACTCAAGCCTGAAGGCAACTCAATTACAGTTCAACATTTAGCTCAGGAAACACTGGAGAGCCGGTTACTCGATGAGCTCTTTCACCTTCTGGGCAACCCGCTCGAGCCGCTCATGGTTCGCGTCAACCTCTTCGATCTTCTTGGTGGTGGCGTCGATGATCGATTGATGGTTCGCCTTTTCCTTCTGCAGAGTACCTTGAGCGGCATGGAGTTCGCTCAGAGCCTTGTTGAAAGTGCCCAGAGCTTTGTCGGCCAGGGCGGCCGGCTGCTGGCGGCGCAGGAGGATGGACAGGACGATGGCTTTCAGTTTGGTCAGCATTACTTCAGCACCTCGGTGAAGTCGGGTTCGCGATAGGAGATACCCTTCAGGAACTTGCCGGCCGGGATGGTCTCACCCTTCAGCTGCTGTTCCTTGGCGGACTTCACGAACTTGAAGGGGAACTCGCCGTGGACGGTCAGCTCGACACCCAGGGCCTCGTATTTGGAGATGGTGGCCAGCACTTCAGCGTCGTTGGCGCAGAACTTCGACATGTTCGACTGGTAGACGGCGTCCAGTACAGCGTCGCCATCAACGCCCATGATGTGGGCCAGGCCGTCGTTGGTCACAGTGACATCACCTTGACCGTCAACCAGGGCCACGAAGTCGCGGGCTTCAACCGCAGCCATGACTTCCTTGGCTTCGCTGAACATGATCTTGGCCTGGCGCTCGATGGCAGCCCAGTTGGGAGCATGCTTGTCGCCGGCCGGGTTGCCGAAGGCGATGTTCATCAGCGAGTTCTTTTCGAACGTGGTGGCGACCTTGCGAACTTCAGGGGCCTCATGGGCGTTCGCCTGAGCCGCAATACCGAGGCTGACATTGGTGAGCCCGGCCGGGTAGGCTGCGGAGATTCTAGTGTCAGGTTTGCCACCAGATTGCATGTCGTGGTCGTTCAGGTGTTGATAGATCACGGCGTCCATGGAGTTCGGGTTGCTCATTCAATTGGCCTCACGATGAGTGTTGGATTTCTTCGGCTTTCCCAGCTGGTATTTTGGCTTGAGCGAAAATTGAGCCTTCTGGGAGTGGGAGATCACCTTGAGGTTGCCCATGCAGGCTACCGGGTGGTCGATCATGTCGGGGTTCACGACCTCAACCAGGCCCCAGTCGCGAAGCAGATTCACGATGCGGTTCTGGCGGGCTACGTCCTCGAAGCGGATGTCGTTCTCACGACCATCGAGGAGGAACAGGCACTTGAAGTGGACGATGTAGTATCGGCCACGCTTGCTCAGGATGTGGCAGGTCTGGTACAGCTCGTTCTCTACCCGGCGAGAGGCGATGCCGATGCGGGTGAGAGTCTCGCGAACCTTCAGGAAGGCATCACGTTCGGTTTGGGATTCTACCGGTAGGCGGACCTCAACGAGAAAGGGGACGATCGCGTCCCCTTTCAGTGTCGAGCCGACCAAGTCAATTGCTTTGGCGCTCATTGCTGTTACTCATTACAGGGTCATTTCTTGCGCCCGCCTGTGTCCATTCTGGCCACCAGCTGAGCGATCTTCTCTTCGCTCAGGAGTTTGGCGTACTCTTCAGCCTCTTTATATGAGACCCCGTAGTACTCCGAGATCGTCTTGACGTCATCCGCCGCCGCGACCTTCTTGCTCCATTTGGCGTATCGCTTCTTCTTAGTCACCCCGAGGAGGAAGAAGTCATACTGGAGCCGCTTGGGTAGGGCGTGGCGCTTGTTCATCTCCTGAGCCAGCATGATCGTGTCCATGCTCTGGGCAATGCCCCGGCGGATGATGAACGGGTCGAAGGCTTTCTCAGTCACCTCGTCAACCATCAGGTCGGCCTTGGTGGTGTTGATGGAGTTCAGCCAGTCGAATAGGGCCGGTGGCTTGACTTCACTCACGGCTCACCTCACTTGTTGAAGGAGCAGTCAACCATGATGTTGGTCATCATAGCCAGCGTGTGGATGAACATGTCCGGCACGGTGTTGTGGTGACGCTGGTAGTCGCCCAGGATCAGGACCAGCTGCGGTACCGACTGGCCGACCAGGTGGTCTTTCAGGGTCTCGTACAGCTTCAGGTAGATGCCATCGGAGACGGTGTCAGCGTTGCTGGAGCACCAGTCCTTCACCGCGTTGAAGTCCTTGGCCTTCATACCGGCCAACAGGGCGTCAACATCACCGCTCGCCAGCTTGCCGAGGATACCTTCGTCGATGGTGCCGAACTCGTTGCTGTACTCCTGGAGCACGTTCAGGATACGGCGGTTGCTGGGGAAGTGCTTCTTGATGATCGCGGCCAGGACCTGGGGCTTGAAGGCCACACCCTCGGAGGTCAGGATCTCGGCGCAACGGCGCATCATCTTGGCAGACATCTTGGTCTGGTCTTCTTTGGACCAGACGAACTCCTTGACCATGCAGCGGTCACGCAGCGGCTCGATGATGCGCTGGGCGTTGTTGGTGGTCAGGATGAAGACGCAGTTCTTGCTGACCGCTTCCATGATACCCTTGAGGGCTTCCTGGGCGGCCTGGGACAGGCGCTCGGCCTCGTCCAGGATAACCACCTTGGGACCGCCCAGCAGGGAGACGCCGGTAGCGTACTGCAGCACGTTCGCACGGATGTCGTCGATGCTGTTGTTCAGGGAGGCGTTGATGAACAACGGGGAGGAGCCCAGGTCGGCGCAGAGTGCCTTCGCCAGGGTGGTCTTGCCGGTACCAGGCAGGCGGCTGACCAGGAGGAGGTGGGGCACCTTGCCGGCTTCCACGTAAGACGCCAGCTCTTTGAGCAGGCCCTCGGGGAGGATGATGTCTTTGATGGTGGCCGGGCGGAACTTCTGTGCCCAGATGTGTTCGTTCGAGTCGGTAATCATGGTGTATCCCTGGTAGAAAGAAGCTCAATGCTGGCCACGTTGCGCAGCCAGCAATACGATACAACGAACGGGGGCGCCTTAGACGGTTTCGAGGCCGACGTAGACCTTCAGCTGGCGGTCGATTGCTTCAAACTGGATCATGCCACGGGCGCAGACGTTAACACGGTAGTTGCCGGGCAGGATCTTGACGTTGGCGATCTTGACGCGGTAGATGCCATCTTGAGCATCAACCACCTCGCCCAGGTCGACCTGGTAGTCGTTCGAGGCGTCACCCAGCTCGGGGTTGGTGGCGGTCAGGTAGGCTTGGCCGGCTTCGACCTTGAAGGCCATGATGGTGTGGCCCAGGGCGCTGGCGGCGCGCATGAAACCGTCCAGGGTCTCGGAGGACAGGGTCACGTCCAGCTCAACGCTCGGCAGCTTCATGGCCTTTTCCGGCGCAGTCACGAAGCTCTGGTTGGTGAAGAAGTAGTTGATCTTGGTGTTCGCCTGGCCCTTGATCACGACCTTCTTGTCGTCGTTGAACTCGAGGGTTGCGTCCTTCATCTGGGGCAGGTTGAGCACGCCCAGGAACTTGTTCAGTTCGTAGATGGAGAAGGGGATGCTGAACTCTTCCGGGAGGGTGGCCTCGGCGAAGACGCCTTCACCAGCGGACAGGGTACGCTGAATGTTGCCAGCCTTGAAGGCCATGGAGCCGTTGATGCTGGAGAACAGCTTCAGGATCTCAATGGATTCTTTGGAGAGTTTTACTTGGTGAGTCATGATATACCTCAAGAGGGAAGGGGAACAACTTTTGTGGGGGCATTATATTAGGCCCGGTTCTTGCAACCAAGCGGAAGCTGGTTCAAGCGATGGGTTTGAGCTTCAAGAGACCAACGCAGGCGGTCGGATCTGCATACTCAGCTCGTCTTGGGTGTCGTCCTTCGAAATGTCCAGGGCGACGGCCGGCTTGCTACCTTGTACCTGGGCCGCTTCAAAAGCGACCACCCGCTCGGCAACGGCGCTGAGTCTGCGAAGTTGGGTGTTGGCGTCGATCAGCACCCAGGTGATGAAAGCGCTGATGAAGGTCAGCCAGATGAAGCCCATCGCCATGATGTTCATGAGCTGCTGTGCAGTTACGTTCAGCATGTTTGCATGATTCCTTTGAGTTCCATGAACTGGCCCTGAATCTCTGTCTTGGCCCGTTCGGATCCAACATTGGCGGCGTGGTACCCCCAGTTCTGGGTGAAAGGCACCCTGGCGCTGGTCTGGTACGCCCAGCCGTTGGCCTCTAGCAGCTGCACCAGGAAGTCATCAGTTTCGGCGATCGGTACACCGTCAACACAGGCGCCGCCTTTGATGAATTCAACGACTCGAACGCGATTCGGGGAGGTGGTGTAGTATGCTGTGGCAACGATCGGAAGGCTACCACGCAACCACTCAAACTCGTCAAAGAACAGCCGGGTGTTGGAACCGAACATTGGGACTCGAGCACGTTGCATAATGCGCTCGAGGCTTTCGAATGAAACGGCCCGGTACGCATTATGGTTCAGGGTGTCCATGTAGCGCGCCGTCGGAGAAACCACACCGACATCATAGCCGTCGTTGATGGCCTCGTTGGCAGCCGTGATGAGCCGGGTGGTCTTGCCGGTTTGCCGGCCGTCGATTTCGATGAACATCAGTCGCAACTCCCGCTGCTGTACGACGAAGAACCGCTGTCACTGCTGCTGCTGCTGTAGCTCGAGCCGGAGTCGTAGTTCGAACTACTATGGCTGGAACTGCAGATGCGGCTCGAGCTATGACTCGGGGTAGAGTCATACCAGCTGTTGTCGAACAAGTCATCCCGGCTCGAGCGACTCGACGAGCTGCTGGAGCTACGAGACGAAGAGATCGGCCGGGCCGGGCTGGAGGATACCACACGCGGAGTGCGCTCGGGCTCCTTCTTCTGCTGGCGGTTGCGGTAGGTCTCAGCGAACCCCCGAGCCTCTTTCTGAGCGGCCTTCTTCGAAGAGGTGCCGAACAGACCGTTGAAGAAACTGAACAGTGACATGTCTACCTCACTTCTTTTTGCTGAATGGGGACGCCTTGGGCTTGTAGCCGGTCAGCGGTTTGGAGCCGTAGGACCAGTTCGACTTCGCAGAAGCCTCCTGGCTCTTGCTGGATGCAGTGCCCCAGCTAGAGGTCGCCGGCTTGCTCGGGGCAGGCGGCGGGGTGTAGGTGCGAGCCGGGGCGCTGTTATAGCTCGACGAGTAGCCAGAGGGCTGCCGAGGGGCATCATAGTAGCGCGGCGCCGGAGCGGCCTGGCGGTTGGACAGGCTGTTACCGATCATTGTGCCTGCGGCAGCTCCGACGGCACCGCCGACCATGCTGTCGAAGAAGCTGCTGCCACCGTTGGAGTGCTGGTACTGCTGGACCATCGCCTTGTCGTGGCTGATGCTCTGGCACTCTTCAGCACTCAGCTTCTGCTTGCAGTCGAGCATGAACTGCACCTGACGGTCTTCTTGCGGGCCGCAACCCACCAGGGTCAGCAGGCCCAGACACAGAACCAGGGCGATGATTGCCGCCCCGATAGCCTTCGCCGTCGTTTTGGCGGTGGGTTTGATCGTCTTCATTACCATGTTTCACCTCAGATGTCGAATACCGACTTGGTTGTGGATTGAACCTTCACCTTCATCTTGGGACGGGGTGCTGGGCTCTGGGTTCCGTTGAACTTCACCCGCGTCCGGGGCTTCTCGCCCCGTTGCAAGGCTTGGTGGCAGCGGATGTACTTGCTGACCTCACACGCGCCTGAGTTTTCCCAGTCCATCACGCTCAGGTAGCGCTGACCATACGGCCGGTCGACCAGGACCTCGCTCGGGTCTTTCCCCAGGTACTCCAGGAACAGAGCCTTCTGGTTGTTCCTGAGCCAGAACAGACACTCCTCATAGGTCATGCCGTCCCGGTCCTCGAACACGAAGTCCATTCCCATCTTGCAGCCGGGGCCGGCCACCGTGAACTCCTTGTCGCTGAAGGGGTACTCGGGGCAATAGCTGCAGTCTACGAAGATCTGATAACCCAGGAACTCGCTGATGCCCCTGATCTCCGTCAGCTTCAGGAAGGCTTCCTTCTGGCTATTGCAAGCCAGGAAATCCTTCACCCAGTTGGGGTGGCGACGGAAGAAGGTGTTCAGGTACCGAACGACCCGCATCGCCATGTTGGGTTCCCAGCCTTCGATGGTGTACCGACCAGGCTCGCTCTGGGCGAGATCACGGGCCGGCTTGTAGTCCATGACCTGCTCATGCATGTTGTACAGGTCCATGATCTTCACCGGCATCGCACCGTGACGCTGCTCTTGGTGGTTGACATGGTCGGCGTCGGGGAAGGCCAGGCACTGCTTCAGACCACCGCAATTGAATGCGTTGGTAAAGACGCGCTCACCGTCAACAGCCTTCAGGCGCTCACGGATAGCATCCAGGTCCAGTGAGCCGAAGTTGGTGAACGGGCCACCGATCAGCTCGACCGTCGACCAGACGTTGAACATGCGGAACATGGTCAGGTTCTGTACCTTTTGCTCCATGGTCAGCACCGGACTCAGGCAGATGCCCTTGATCACCAGCTTGGACTCACGGTCGTTTTCGCGGCGCACGTTGGTGAACTTGTGGTTCAGCAGGATCGGGTCTTCAGTCCATGGGGCCGGCAACCGGAGCAGCTCCTTACGCTGGTAGATGGCGGCGCGTTCAGCCAGGAAGGTGAGGGCCAGCTTGATGTTCTCCGCGTGGAGGGTAGGCTTGGCGGTCTCGACCTTTTCCCGGCGGACACCGTTGTAGGTGATGTCAGCGAGCTTGTTGGGAAACATCAGTACAGGACTCCGTCTTTGATGTGAGTGACGTACTCACGAGCGAACTCCGGCATGATAAAGTGGGTCGACTGGAACTTGCTACCAAGTTGAGCGTCAAACTTGGCTTGAGCCGGGGCTGATCGAACGATCCGCCGGAAGAACTTCGACGGGGTGTCCACGTGGCCGATGTAACTGATCACAGCCAGGCCCGCGTTGCGGTCGACCTCCCCCACCACGAAGTAGAAATTCCCCTTGCCCACGCCGTAGCGGAACAGCTCGGGGAAGTTGCCGACTTCATGAGGCAGCTTCAGCGTCTTCAGGCTGGCACGCAACTCAGGAACACCGATGGAGTCGTCAGTGTTGAAGAAGTTGAAGTTGAAGTATTTCTGAGTGCCAGCGGTCAGGTGGAAGCCCGGCGCAACCGCGACACCACGGATGTCCATACCGGCCTGCTTGGACAGGTGGGTGGCAACCATGGACATGACCTGGTCGTCGGTCATGGACTTCACCAGGGCCAGGTTGTTGAACTTCAGGTAGCGCAGTCGATCAGGGGCAATCACCAGGTGGGCGGCAATGCGCCCGTGATTGGCGTTCATCTTTACACTCATGGGGACCTCAGGAGAAGAATGCGTTCAGGTTTGCAGTGGAGCGAACGATGCCCAGGGCCTTGTCCACTGCCTCTTTGGAGCCCTTGGTGACCCGTACTTGGGCCGGGGCCTTTTCGCTGGGGAAGGACCAGCGCTCGCCCTTCTGGAACCGGTAGATGTGCTCAGGGAAGCCGGTCTCGAAGAACAGCGGCATCTTGGGCTTGTTGACACCAGTCATGACGCCGGCCGGGGCCTTCTCACACAGCAGGAAGTCCGGGAGCAGCACTTCTCGTGCCTTCCAGATACCGTTGGTGCATACCTCAGGCCAGGCGCTCTCCACGTAGAGGAGCTCCTCGTACGTCCGCTCTCCGTCCCAGCCGACATAGCGGGTAGACTTCAGGCGGAAGAACTTCTTGTACCAGCAGAAGATACTGGTCTCGGCGTTCAGGCGGTTGATATGGGACAGGTGGCCCAGGTTGCTCTTCGCTTCCTGGAAGGCGCCCTCGGCGAACTCCTCCAGCATCTGGCAGTCGGCCTGACTGATGGTCTCACCGGTGGTCTTCAGCTTGCCGTGCTTGGTCACCAGGTCGTCCCGGCCGGCCAGGAACGCGGCGCCGTTGCGGTTGGACTCAGAACCGCTGACGTCTTCCAGCATGAACGACGGGATGTCGATACGGAACAGGTGGCCGGTTGCCAGCTCGACGGCTTCGATGGTGTTCCAGTTGCTGAGACGGCCGAAGTATTTCCAGCTGTTACAGGTTTCCCAGAGGGCCTCGAAGCGCGCCTTGTCGTCGTTGATGGTCAGAATCGGGAACAGGCGGTCGTACTGGTGCATGTTGCCCAGCCACTCGACATAGCTGGTGACGCAGGCGATCATCTTGGACTTGCGGTAGCGGCAGTCGGTGTCGAAGCGCATCCGGTCGAAGTTGTCGTTGTACCACTTCGCGAATATCTCCAGCTCACCAGCCCCGGACGGCGGGTAGGGGAACTGATCCATGATGGTCAGCGGGCCGATCAGGTTGTAGCAGCACCCCCACAGGAAAGCACACCACAGGGCCTGCTCCATCTTGTCCTTGCTGGAGGCGTCCTCGTCGTTGTCGATGGCCCACAGCAACAGGCGCAGCTGCTGATTGTGTTCCTCAGTGTAGCAGAGGGTCTCCTGCCAGGCCATGGCCAGGTAACGGCGGTTCTCGACCAGGCGGTAGTCAACGGCCGGGTCGATGGGGTACTTGAAGTCCTCGAAGCGAGGATGCTGGTATTGCTTGACGGCGCTCATGATCAGTTCCCGAAGAAGCCGGAGAGGCTTGCTGTGGTCTGTTGGGGTTCAGGCTTTTGGGGCTTGGTTGCCTTCACCTTTGGAGGCACGCGGCCGGCCAAGGGGTCTGCCTGGCCTATGCTACGCAACACCGGGCGGTTGATACAATCCAGCGCGTAGTCTTCACGGCTCAAACAGTCCAGTCCGAGGAACTCCATGATGTTGTCGCCAACAGAGCTGAGAGGCGCGTCATGGGCCAGCATGCGGTTGTACGACAGGTGGCCGGATTTCGGGTCTCTGAACTCACTGGTGTCGTCCAGGTCCATTTCCAGGCCCAGCTGCATCAGCTCTTCAGTGGTGCGGTTGAACTCGCTCAGGTAGCCTTCGTTCCGGCTCCAGCCTGCTTCGCCGGCTGCCTTGCCCGACCGGCCGATGATGCGCTTGTCGTACTCACCCCGATCCTCGTACATGTAGGTCAGGAACAGGAAGCGCTGCAGCTTGTGGAAGTCGGCCAG
>JAAIGE0100273004.1_pt1 | contig 158607 bp, 151 predicted proteins | sample 6487951 | NCBI WGS metagenome assembly JAAIGE01 (sample SAMN13974128, study PRJNA590717) | phyllosphere metagenome | biome: tomato field; feature: multiple bacterial spot infested tomato fields; material: tomato leaves; isolation source: leaves from tomato fields | host: Solanum lycopersicum ...
CGATCAGCTTTTCGAAGATGTCATATTTTTGCTGGTCGTAGCGCGCCACGTTCACCGGCTGGCCAAAGAACATCGGCTCGAGCAGCTGATCGTTTTTCTTCTGAGAAAAGGTGGTGTATGCCATGAATGTGAGTCCTGTCTTGCGAAAAAAAGGGCGGGTTTCCCCGCCCCTTAGTTAGATCTTACATGCGCCGCTTTCGCAGCCATCGTCCTGAATTGACGGCGCCAGGTCGTCCTGGGCGTCTTCCGCACCATCACGGGTGTTGTGATAGTACAGCGTTTTCACGCCAAATTTGTAGGCGGTCAGCAGGTCTTTCAGCAGCTGCTGCATCGGTACCTTGCCGGACGGGAAGCGCGTCGGGTCGTAGTTGGTATTGGCAGAGATCGACTGGTCGATAAACTTCTGCATGATACCCACCAGTTGGAGGTAGCCGTCGTTGTTTGGCATTTCCCACAGCAGCTCGTAGTTGTCACCCAGCGTTTCGTAATCCGGTACCACCTGACGCAGCACGCCGTCTTTCGACGCTTTAATGCTGACGTGCCCGCGCGGTGGCTCAATACCGTTAGTGGCGTTGGAGATCTGCGAAGAGGTCTCGGACGGCATCAGGGCAGAGAGCGTGGAGTTACGCAGGCCGTGAGTTTTAATGGACTCGCGCAGGCCTTCCCAGTCGAGGTGCAGCGGCTCGCTGACGATCGCATCCAGGTCTTTTTTATAGGTGTCGATCGGCAGAATGCCTTTCGCGTAAGTGGTTTCGTTGAACCACGGGCACGCGCCTTGCTCTTTCGCCAGCTCGTTAGAGGCTTTCATCAGGTAGTACTGAATCGCTTCGAACGTCTGGTGCGTCAGGTTGTTGGCGCTGCCGTCGGAGTAACGCTTGCCGTTTTTCGCCAGCCAGTAGGCGAAGTTGATCACGCCGATACCCAGGGTACGACGCCCCATCGCACCGCGTTTCGCGGCCGGGATTGGGTAATCCTGGTAGTCCAGCAGGGCGTCGAGGGCACGAACAGCCAGCACCGCCAGCTCTTCCAGCTCGTCCAGGCTCTTAATCGCACCCAGGTTGAACGCAGAGAGCGTACACAGCGCGATTTCGCCGTTTTCGTCGTTCACATCGTCCAGCGGTTTGGTCGGCAGGGCGATCTCCAGGCACAGGTTAGACTGGCGCACTGGCGCAACCACCGGATCGAACGGGCTGTGGGTGTTGCAGTGGTCAACGTTCTGGATGTAGATACGGCCGGTAGAAGCACGTTCCTGCATCATCAGGGAGAACAGATCGACCGCCTTCACGCGCTGCTTACGGATGCTGTCGTCTTTTTCATATTTGGTGTACAGACGCTCGAACTCATCCTGATCGGCGAAGAACGCGTCATACAGGCCCGGGACGTCGGACGGGCTGAACAGGGTGATGTCTTCCCCTTTCAGCAGGCGGGTGTACATCAGCTTGTTGATCTGCACGCCGTAGTCCATGTGACGCACGCGGTTGCCTTCCACGCCGCGGTTGTTCTTCAGAACCAGCAGGCTTTCCACTTCCAGGTGCCACATCGGGTAGAACAGGGTCGCAGCGCCACCGCGCACGCCGCCCTGAGAGCAGGATTTTACTGCCGTCTGGAAGTGCTTGTAGAACGGGATACAGCCGGTGTGGAACGCTTCACCGCCGCGGATTGGGCTGCCAAGCGCACGGATACGACCGGCGTTGATGCCGATACCGGCACGCTGGGAAACGTATTTCACGATGGCGCTGGAGGTCGCGTTGATGGAATCCAGGCTGTCACCGCACTCGATCAGCACGCAGGAGCTGAACTGACGGGTAGGGGTGCGCACGCCAGACATGATTGGCGTAGGCAGAGAAATTTTGAACGTTGATACCGCATCGTAGAAACGCTTCACGTAGTCCAGACGGGTTTCGCGTGGATAATTAGAGAACAGGCAGGCTGCCACCAGAATATAGAGGAACTGGGCGCTTTCGTAGATCTCACCGGTTACACGGTTCTGAACCAGGTATTTGCCTTCGAGCTGCTTCACCGCCGCGTAGGAGAAGTTCATGTCGCGCCAGTGATCGATAAACCCGTTCATCTGCTCGAACTCTTCTTCCGTATAGTCTTCCAGCAGATGCGTGTCGTATTTGCCCAGCTCAACCATTTTCACTACGTGATCGTAAAGCTTCGGCGGCTCGAACTGACCGTAGGCTTTTTTACGCAGGTGGAAAATCGCCAGACGCGCAGCGAGGTACTGATAATCCGGTGCGTCGCGGGAGATCAGATCTGCCGCTGCTTTGATAATGGTTTCGTGGATATCAGACGTTTTGATGCCGTCGTAGAACTGAATGTGAGAACGCAGTTCAACCTGGGAGATAGATACGTTGTTCAGTCCTTCTGCTGCCCAGTCGAGAACTCGATGGATTTTGTCCAGATTGATACGCTCGGTGGTACCGTCGCGCTTTGTCACCAGCAGACTCTGATTCATGTGGGTTTTTACCTGTCCGTGAAATAAAAAATATCCCCCGCTTATCCACAGACCCGTCTTGTGACTAACTCTGTGGATAAATACTACATATAGGGGTTTTGCGATAAGAAGAACGCTATATGGTGAGTATTCTAGTAAGGATTCTTTTCAGTACAAGGGTTGATTTTGACGTTAAATTGAGGTTGTGAAAGGGTAAAAAAGGCTAAGTCCTCGTGCCGTAAGGCCTGGAAGAGATGTCAATAATTAAGAAAAAAAATTCAAAATTTGATCGAGTGCTGATTTCTTCAACGGGAGGTCAGAATTGCGCAACATGATGTCGCGCAATCTTTATAAGAATAACGAATGACGTTAGTCGTTTTTGGCGGTTGTGTGCAACATATAGTTAACATCCACACCTGGGGCAAGTTTGAATTTATCCGTCAACGGGTTGTAGTGCAGGCCCGTCATGTGCTGCTCCTTAAGCCATGTCTGGTCAACCCAGCCCAGCAGTTCGGCAGGCTTGATGAACTTCTTCACGTCGTGCGTCCCTTTCGGCACCATGCGCAGCACATATTCCGCGCCTACCACGGCCATCAGCCAGGCTTTGCCGTTGCGGTTGATGGTCGAGAAGAAGACCTGTCCACCCGGTTTCACCAGGTTTGCACAGGCGCTGACGACCGACTGCGGATCGGGAACGTGCTCCAGCATCTCCATGCAGGTCACCACGTCATACTGGTGCGCATGTTTTGCCGCGTGCTCTTCCACGGTTTCCTGAACGTATTCTACCTGTATGCCGGACTCCAGCGCATGAAGACGCGCAACCTGTAGAGGTTCGAAGCCCATGTCCAGACCGGTGACGGTGGCCCCTTCACGCGCCATACTTTCCGCCAGGATGCCGCCGCCGCAGCCGACGTCGAGCACTTTCTTACCGAACAGACCGCCGGAACGCTCCGCGATATAGCCCAGACGCAGCGGGTTAATACGATGCAGAGGTTTGAACTCACCTTCGAGATCCCACCAGCGGGACGCCACCGCTTCAAATTTGGCAATCTCTTCGTGGTCAACGTTGTGAGCCACCGGGGATTTTTCGGCATTCATGGGCGCTTTTACTCCTTATTTAGCAAGACAAAGGAGTATATCAGGCAATCCCCGTGAATAAAGCGTATAGGTTTACCTCAATCACCTCGGCTGTGTTATAATTTGCGACCTTTGAATCCGGGATACAGTAGAGGGATAGCGGTTAGATGAGCGACCTTGCGAGAGAAATTACACCGGTTAACATCGAGGAAGAGCTGAAAAGCTCCTATCTGGACTATGCGATGTCGGTCATTGTTGGCCGTGCGCTGCCGGACGTCCGCGATGGCCTGAAGCCGGTACACCGTCGCGTACTATACGCCATGAACGTATTGGGCAATGACTGGAATAAAGCCTACAAAAAATCTGCCCGTGTCGTTGGTGACGTAATCGGTAAATACCATCCTCATGGTGATTCCGCGGTGTACGACACCATTGTCCGTATGGCGCAGCCCTTCTCGCTGCGTTACATGCTGGTAGATGGTCAGGGTAACTTTGGTTCTATCGACGGCGACTCCGCCGCGGCAATGCGTTATACGGAAATCCGTCTGGCGAAGATTGCCCATGAGCTGATGGCTGACCTGGAAAAAGAGACGGTTGATTTCGTTGATAACTACGACGGCACGGAAAAAATTCCTGACGTCATGCCAACGAAGATCCCAAACCTGCTGGTGAACGGTTCGTCCGGTATCGCCGTCGGTATGGCAACCAACATTCCGCCGCACAATATCACGGAAGTGATCAACGGCTGCCTGGCCTACATTGACGATGAAGACATCAGCATTGAAGGGCTGATGGAACACATCCCGGGCCCGGACTTCCCGACGGCGGCAATCATCAATGGCCGTCGCGGTATTGAAGAAGCGTACCGTACCGGTCGCGGCAAGATTTACATCCGTGCCCGCGCCGAAGTGGAAGCGGACGCCAAAACCGGCCGTGAAACCATTATTGTTCACGAGATCCCGTATCAGGTGAACAAAGCGCGACTGATTGAAAAAATCGCCGAGTTGGTAAAAGAAAAACGCGTTGAAGGCATCAGCGCGCTGCGTGACGAGTCTGACAAAGACGGTATGCGCATCGTGATTGAAATCAAGCGCGACGCGGTGGGTGAAGTTGTGTTGAACAACCTCTACTCCCAGACTCAGCTTCAGGTCTCCTTCGGTATCAACATGGTTGCGCTGCACCATGGCCAGCCGAAGATCATGAACCTGAAAGAGATCCTGAGCGCGTTCGTGCGTCACCGCCGTGAAGTGGTGACTCGCCGTACCATCTTCGAACTGCGCAAAGCGCGCGACCGTGCCCATATCCTTGAAGCACTGGCCGTTGCGCTGGCGAACATCGACCCGATCATCGAGCTGATCCGCCGTGCGCCGACGCCAGCAGAAGCGAAGGCGTCGCTGGTTGCGCGTCCATGGGATCTGGGCAACGTGGCGGCGATGCTGGAACGTGCCGGCGATGACGCTGCGCGTCCTGAGTGGCTGGAGCCGGAATTCGGCGTGCGTGACGGTCAGTACTACCTGACTGAACAGCAGGCCCAGGCGATTTTGGATCTGCGTTTGCAGAAACTGACCGGCCTTGAGCATGAAAAACTGCTCGACGAGTACAAAGAGCTGCTGGAGCAGATTGCCGAGCTGCTGCATATCCTGGGTAGCGCAGAGCGCCTGATGGAAGTGATCCGTGAAGAGCTGGAGCTGGTTCGCGATCAGTTCGGCGACGAGCGTCGCACCGAAATCACGGCCAACAGCTCTGATATCAACATTGAAGATCTGATCAACCGCGAAGACGTGGTAGTGACGCTGTCTCACCAGGGCTACGTGAAGTATCAGCCGTTGACCGACTACGAAGCTCAGCGTCGGGGCGGTAAAGGCAAATCTGCGGCGCGTATTAAAGAAGAAGACTTCATTGATCGTCTGCTGGTGGCGAACACCCATGACACGATCCTCTGCTTCTCCAGCCGGGGCCGTCTGTACTGGATGAAAGTCTATCAGCTGCCGGAAGCAAGCCGTGGCGCGCGTGGACGTCCAATCGTCAACCTGCTGCCGCTGGAAGCGAACGAACGTATCACCGCCATTCTGCCAGTACGCGAGTACGAAGAGGGCGTGAACGTCTTTATGGCGACCGCGAGCGGTACCGTGAAGAAAACCGCGCTGACCGAATTCAGCCGTCCACGTTCAGCCGGGATTATCGCGGTGAACCTGAACGAAGGCGACGAACTGATCGGCGTGGATCTGACGTCCGGTTCTGATGAAGTGATGCTCTTCTCTGCCGCCGGTAAAGTGGTGCGCTTCAAAGAGAACGCCGTGCGCGCAATGGGTCGTACGGCGACCGGCGTGCGTGGTATCAAGCTGGCGGGTGAAGACTCCGTTGTTTCCCTGATCGTTCCTCGTGGCGAAGGCGCAATCCTGACCGTCACCCAGAACGGCTACGGTAAACGTACGGCGGAAAGTGAATACCCGACCAAGTCACGCGGCACGCAGGGCGTTATCTCCATCAAGGTCACCGAGCGCAACGGTTCCGTTGTGGGCGCGGTGCAGGTGGACGACGCGGACCAGATCATGATGATCACCGATGCCGGTACGCTGGTGCGTACCCGCGTGTCAGAGATCAGCGTGGTAGGTCGTAACACCCAGGGCGTTATCCTCATCCGCACTGCGGAAGATGAAAACGTCGTCGGTCTGCAACGCGTTGCTGAGCCGGTGGATGACGAAGAGCTCGACTCTATCGACGGCAGCGTCGCGGAAGGGGATGATGAAATCGCCCCGGAAGCGGACACCGATGATGAAGTAGCTGATGACGCTGACGAGTAACGTCTCCTGACGCATAAAGGGCCGGTTTCCGGCCCTTTTGTTTTGCGCAAGCAGACAAGTGAACGTTGCGACAAGCCGCGTTTACCGCTACCTTAACCACATTCTTTTTGACCCCGACGGCGGAGCCTCGCCCCTTTGAAATACCTCGTCTCCTTTCGTACCACGTTAAAAGTCTCCCGCTATCTGTTTCGGGCGCTTGCGCTACTGCTATGGTTGCTGGTGGCACTGCTCTCGGTGTTTTACATCGTTAACGCGTTACACCAGAAAGAAGCGGAGATCCGCCAGGAGTTTAATTTGAGCTCGGATCAGGCTCAGCGCTATATCCAGCGTACGTCTGACGTGATGAAAGAGCTTAAGTATATTGCTGAGAATCGACTGACGGCGGAGAACGGCATTCTTGCCATCCGCGGTCGGGATGAAAAAACCGAAGTGCCTGATTTCGAACCGCTCTTCCCGGATTCCGATTGTTCCGCCATGGGCAAAGCCTGGCGTGGTTCACTGGAGTCCCTGTCATGGTTTATGCGCTACTGGCGCGATAACTTCTCGGCCGCTTACGATCTGAACCGCGTCTACCTGATTAGCAACGAAAATCTCTGCATGGCGGATTTCGGCCTGCGGGATATGCCCGTCGAACGTGAAGACGCGCTGAAAAGTCTGCATGAGCGCATAGTGAAATACCGTAATGCGCCTCAGGAAGAGCGCGGGAACAACATCTTCTGGATAAGCCAGGGGCCGCGCATGGGGGTCGGCTATTTCTATGCCCTGACTCCGGTTTACCTCGGAAACCGCCTGCAAGCGCTGCTGGGGATTGAACAAACCATCCGCATGGAAAACTTCTTCACGCCGGGCAGTCTGCCGATGGGTGTGACCATTCTGGATGAAAACGGCCATCCGCTCATCTCCCTTACCGGGCCTGAAAACCGCCTGAAGGTGGAACCCAGCTGGATGCAGGAGCGGTCATGGTTTGGCTATACCTCCGGGTTCCGCGAGCTGGTGCTGAAGAAAAGTTTACCGCCATCGTCGCTGAGCATTGTCTACTCGCTGCCGGTGGATAAGGTGCTGGAGCGCATTCGCATCCTGATCCTTAACGCCATTTTGTTGAACATCGCGGTAGGTGTCGCGCTGTTTATGCTGGCGAGAATGTATGAGCGGCGGATCTTTATTCCGGCGGAGGCGGATGCTCAGCGTCTGGAGGAGCACGAGCAGTTTAACCGTAAAATTGTCGCCTCGGCACCGGTGGGGATCTGTATTCTGCGTACTCAGGACGGGACAAATATCCTCAGTAACGAGCTTGCCCATAACTACCTGAACATGCTCACGCATGAAGACCGTCAGCGGTTAACGCAGATCATCTGTGGGCAACAGGTTAACTTTGTGGATGTGCTGACCAGCACCCACACTAACCTGCAAATCAGCTTTGTCCATTCGCGCTACCGTAATGAAAACGTGGCGATTTGCGTGCTGGTGGACGTCTCTGCGCGCGTGAAAATGGAAGAGTCGTTGCAGGATATGGCGCAGGCGGCGGAGCAGGCCAGTCAGTCGAAATCGATGTTCCTCGCGACCGTCAGCCATGAGCTGCGTACGCCGCTGTACGGTATTATCGGTAACCTCGATCTGCTCCAGACCAAAGAGCTGCCGAAAGGGGTCGACCGGCTGGTGACGGCCATGAACAACTCGTCCAGCCTGCTGCTGAAAATCATCAGCGATATTCTCGACTTCTCTAAAATTGAATCCGAGCAGTTGAAAATAGAGCCGCGCGAGTTCTCCCCGCGCGAGGTGATGAACCATATCTGCGCCAACTATCTGCCGCTGGTGGTGCGTAAACAGCTTGGGCTGTACTGCTTTATCGAGCCGGATGTGCCCCTGACGCTGCATGGCGATCCGATGCGTCTGCAACAGGTCATCTCAAACCTGCTGAGCAACGCCATCAAATTCACCGATATCGGCTGTATTGTGCTGCACGTCTGTCGGGCAGGGGAGTACCTGACCATTCGCGTGCGCGACACGGGGGTGGGGATTCCGGCGAAAGAAGTTGTTCGCCTGTTCGATCCGTTCTTCCAGGTAGGAACCGGCGTCCAGCGTAATTTTCAGGGGACCGGGCTAGGTCTGGCTATTTGCGAGAAGCTTATCAGCATGATGGACGGGGATATCTCCGTCGATACTGAGCCGGGTATGGGCAGCCAGTTCACCATTCGTATTCCGCTCTATTCGGCGCATTATCCGGCGAAAACCACGGTCGACGGCCTGAGCGATAAGCACTGCTGGCTGGCGGTGCACAACGCCTCCTTACATGATTTCCTGACCTCAATGCTGACCAGCAGCGGCGTGCGGGTTTCGCGCTACGAAGGCCAGACGCCGGGCGCGGATGACATGCTGATCACCGACGTTGAGCCGGAACAGGCGTGGGCGGGGCGCGGCGTGGTGATGTTCTGCCGCCGTCATATCGGTATTCCGCTTGAGCGTTCGCCTGGAGTATGGGTGCACAGCGTGGCGACACCGCACGAGCTGCTGGGCTTGCTGGCGCGCATTTACAGCGTGCAGCTTGAAGACAGCGACGGCGCCACCGTGCTGGCTTCCCCTGATGAGCTGGCGTCGGTGAACGACGATATGATGATTCTGGTCGTCGACGATCATCCGATTAACCGTCGTCTGCTCGCAGACCAGCTTGGCTCTCTGGGCTATCAGTGTAAAACGGCCAATGATGGCGTGGATGCCCTGAATGTCTTAAGTAAGAACCATATTGATATTGTGCTCAGCGATGTGAACATGCCTAACATGGACGGCTACCGTCTGACGCAGCGTATCCGGCAGCTGGGGCTGACGCTGCCGGTGGTGGGGGTGACAGCCAACGCGCTGGCGGAGGAGAAGCAGCGCTGTCTGGAGTCGGGAATGGACAGCTGCCTGTCGAAGCCGGTCACGCTGGATGTACTGAAGCAGACGCTATCCGTCTATGCGGAGCGGGTACGAAAAGCGAGACAATAAAAAAGGCCCGAAAGGGCCTTTTTTATGTGCCCGGCGGCGCTGCGCTTGCGCGGGCCTGCGGGGTTTGTAGGCCGGGTAAGCGCGAGCGCCACCCGGCATAGACAGCGAAGATCAGTCTTTGTCCGTTGCGCTCAGCGTCACGGAAGAGAGATAGTTCAGCAGGGCGATATCGTTATCCACACCCAGCTTCATCATCGCGGATTTTTTCTGGCTACTGATGGTTTTAATACTGCGGTTCAGCTTCTTGGCGATTTCAGTGACCAGGAAACCTTCAGCGAACAGACGCAGAACTTCACTCTCTTTAGGCGAGAGACGCTTGTCGCCATAACCACCCGCGCTGATTTTTTCAAGCAGGCGTGAGACGCTCTCAGGAGTGAATTTCTTCCCTTTCTGTAGCGCCGCCAGCGCTTTTGGCAGATCGGTAGGTGCGCCTTGTTTCAGCACAATCCCTTCAATATCGAGATCCAGAACGGCGCTCAGGATCGCCGGGTTATTGTTCATGGTCAGAACAATGATCGAAATGTCCGGGAAGTGGCGTTTAATGTATTTGATGAGCGTGATCCCATCACCGTATTTATCTCCAGGCATGGAGAGATCGGTAATGAGCACGTGCGCATCAAGTTTAGGCAGGTTGTTAATGAGGGCTGTGGAATCTTCAAATTCACCGACTACATTCACCCACTCGATCTGTTCAAGTGATTTGCGAATACCGAACAGTACAATCGGATGGTCATCGGCAATAATTACGTTCATATTGTTCATGTATAAGGCTACCTTGCTACAGCAAGCTCTTGACGTAAGCGTCAATGTCGCTGATGTATTTTTCAATGCCAGAGGCATCTTTCTCACGAATTAGATGTTCCAGCGTTTCACATAACTGCTTGCCGGGAACCAGATTAAGCATGGCAAACACCCCTTTAAGCCGGTGTGCTGTCTGTGCCAGCGCTGCAAAATCCTGCGCAGCGGACTCAGTATACAACCGCTTAACATCATCTGGTACTGTATCAACGAAGAGCGAATAATATCCGCTGGCATGGAGTTCGGCATTTTCATCGCCGCCTAACGGTGACTCCAGGATCTCTTCCTGCGCCAGATTCTCTTCAATCAGTTGTAATACAGCTTCCTGCATTGCATTGCTCATATTAAAGTTGACGCGCAGCTGCCCAGGGCCGATTTTCCGCACGCCTGGCTCATCATCGCTTAAAAGCAAGCCTGAGGCAGTAAGATTAGACGGATTATCAGTTAAAAATAGATCAAATTCTTGACTCGCGAGCCTTTCGTCCGGGGTAATGCAGGACGCACCCCAGTTTTCCAGCTGACGTACGACGATATTTCGGATCTCACTGGAGGTCACATCCACCATCACCACCACATCGTCCAGCAGACGCTCTTCATCCTCTTCCTGTGGATTCGCCGCCATTTTAACGTGTAAAGAGTAGCGGGTGCCGAGGGATTCGCGCGCCTTAATGTTCAGATGACCGCCCAGCTTACGCGCCAGCTGATCGCAAAGCCAGAAGGTGAGGGCATTCGCCTTACCGTAGTGGTCGCGCTGGGTATCGTTCAGGAACGGGAAGTGCAGGTTATCAATTTCGCTCACGGTCACGCCTTCGCCCGTATCCAGGATGCGGAACGTCAGACGATCGTCGGTGGACTCATCGGTGCTGACTTCAAGGGTGATCTTGCCGATCTGCGTCGTGGTGACGGCATACTGAATCAACATCATCAGGATGCGACGCAGGGCATCGCGATCGCCATGACGTTCGTCGTTGGCCGGTAAATGGTTGTTGATCAGCAGCTGGAGTCCCTTGCGCTTGATCACCGGCAGGACTTCCGGCACCACCTCATCAATCAGGTCCTGGATGGAGAAGAGCGTAGGGGTGCCCTTCCAGATGTCATTCTCCAGCATGTTCGCAAGCTGGATTTCGTCCACCAGACGAACCAGTGAATCGGCCTGGCTGCTTAGCTGTCGGCTTTCTGGCGTGCTCAGATCAGCAATCTGCGTGGCGAGTGACTTCAACGGCTGTTTAAAGGCATCGCCAATATTTTGCATAAACGCGGCGCGGCCATGCTGGTTTTTCTCGTACAGCCTTTGCGCCTGCTTGAGCTTTTTATTCACCAGCACTTCGCGATCCTGATCGCGAATGATGAAGATTTGCGTGCGCGACGCGACCTGACTGCGGAACTGACGGATCTCATACAGTTCATTATTAATGGTGGCCTGGATGACACCCTGATGCTGGTCCGCCATGGCCGTAATATTTTGCAGGTTAAGATGCGGCAGAAGGTGATCGGCAATTTTATTGCTCATTACCGTGCGGTTTGCCTCCTGATCGTGAACGAGCACCCCAAGCGGCAGCACGGAAATAATCTCTTCATTCAGGGCACGAAGAATGCGCAGCTCGTTGCTGGTCCCGGCTGATACCGACGTCGAGTCGCTCTGGCGGCCCGACTGGAAACGGAAGGTGCTGTAACCAAACAGCGCCAGCGCCAGCAGGCCGATATTCAGCAGCAGCGGCAGCAGAATGTTTTGCAGAGTATCAAGCATCAGGGTGCCAAAAGGCACCTGCCACACCAGACGCATACCGGTTGAGTTGAGCGATGAGGCAATCTCAATCTTTGAGCCATTAAATGAGATGGCTACGCTGTCCGCGCCTTCTTTATCCGACGGCGAGCGCATATTTTGGGTGCTGTTGTCTGGCTCCAGACGGAAGCTGTCCAGCGGCATATCCGGTGGGATGAGATCGTTAATCGGCAGGTCGAAGGCAACCACGGTCGCCAGATGGCCCGGCTGGTTAAAGGTGGTTCGCAGCGTGAAGTAGTGACCATTCTGCCAGGCAAGACGGCGTAATGACGAGAAACTTTCGCGCTCGTCCAGCGCGTTGGCCTGTTGCAGCATTTCTGCCCGACGGGAATCGACAATACTGCCAACGGTGGTCTCTTTAAAGCCCGACGAGAGATCCTTAAGCGGCAGGGTCGAGATCAGGATCATGCTGTTGTCCTGACCGTTCAGGTAATACATTGACCACGGTACGGTCTCGGCGCCCCACAGGGTGTCCAGATAGGAGGAGATCCGCTGCGTCATCTCAAGCGTTGCGCTGTCGTGCGAGCCGAAAATCAGGGCTTCCGTCTTACGCTGCGGTTTTTCAAGGTAATACACATCCTGCTTAAGGCGCGTTTCCTGCAACCCTTCGCCTGATGAGGTGGCGGGCGCGGCAGCGATATTGTCGTAGATTTGCCAGGTCGCATAGCGCCACGTATCAATGCGCTTATGCACCGCATGGGTGATATCGACGATTTGATAGCTTTTATCTTTAAGCCAGGTGTTAACGGCGCTCTGGATCATCACTCCCATTGTGACTAACAGCACAACGATCAACAGAAGAAAGAAACGGGTGATGCTGCCCGGTAGAAGGGAGAATTTGCTCGGGGCGGTAGTTTCAGTCTGACTCATCGATGTGTTTAACCCGTAATGGCCGCGCGGTAATGGGATAGGGCAGTATAAAGGGTAATAACTGAATTTCCAGCGTCGTTATCGGTATAACCTTGACTTTTTATCCGGGTAACCGGCTTCAATGTCCCCGCGTGAAAGGTGTACAAAACCCCGTGAAATGTATAAATAAGCCGCCGCACCGGCAGAAAAATAGCACGAATAAACAAGAAATTAATTTCGATAGCATAAAAACAATTAAGTGCAAGCCGTATTCGGGATTTAGTTAATAGTCGTTATCATTACCCAGCGGTAGCACATTAAATGTAGGTTGACGTAAAGAAAGGTAAAAAAAAACCGAATGCGAAGCATCCGGTTCAATTAGGGATAAACAGACATTCAGAACTGAATGACGGTAATAAATAAAGTTAATGATGATAGCGAGGGTTATTTTAGTGGTGTTGAAGGGAATTTTTTTGTCATTCAGTGCTGTACTGTTTTTTACGGCAATTTGCTGAATTTAATGCGATATATTTTTGTTTTGATTATCCGTGCTATATTTTTAAACTATTAATGCTCTGTAAAAGTTCCTCCAAATTTACAAATTGAAACATCTTGATGGTAAAGTGAAACATCTTCAAAGTTTTCGTATCATATTCCTGTTGGATTATTCTGCATTTTTGAGGAGAATGAACTTGCCGACTGGTTAAGAGGGTTGACCAGTAAGCAGTGGTAAATAATAAGGCATATAACAGAGGGTTAATAAAATGAAAGTTAAAGTACTGTCCCTCCTGGTACCAGCTCTGCTGGTGGCAGGCGCAGCAAATGCGGCTGAAATTTATAACAAAGACGGCAACAAATTAGATCTGTACGGTAAAGTGGATGGCCTGCACTATTTCTCTGATGACGACAGTGCAGACGGCGACCAGACCTACATGCGTCTGGGCTTCAAAGGCGAAACTCAGGTTAACGACCAGCTGACCGGTTACGGCCAGTGGGAATACCAGATCCAGGGTAACTCTGGTGAGAACGAAAACAACTCATGGACGCGTGTGGCGTTCGCAGGTCTGAAATTCGCTGATGCGGGTTCATTCGACTATGGTCGTAACTACGGCGTTGTTTACGATGTAACTTCCTGGACCGACGTTCTGCCGGAATTCGGCGGCGATACCTACGGTTCTGACAACTTCATGCAGCAGCGTGGTAACGGCTTCGCGACCTACCGTAACCAGGACTTCTTCGGTCTGGTTGATGGTCTGAACTTCGCGTTGCAGTACCAGGGTAAAAACGGCAGCGCAAGCGGCGAAGGCCAGACCAACAACGGTCGTGAGGCACTGCGTCAGAACGGTGATGGCTACGGCGGCTCTCTGACCTATGATCTGGGCGAAGGCTTCGCTATCGGTACGGCAGTCACCAGTTCTAAACGTACTGCTGACCAGAACGCTGCGGGCTACTACGGTGAAGGCGATCGCGCAGAGACCTACACCGGTGGTCTGAAATATGACGCGAACAACATCTACCTGGCTGCACAGTATACTCAGACTTACAACGCGACCCGTGCGGGCGACCTGGGCTGGGCTAACAAAGCGCAGAACTTCGAAGTGGTTGCGCAGTATCAGTTCGACTTCGGTCTGCGTCCATCCGTGGCATACCTGCAATCTAAAGGTAAGGACCTGGAAAACGGCTACGGCGACCAGGATCTGCTGAAATATGTTGATGTTGGCGCGACTTACTACTTCAACAAAAACATGTCCACCTACGTTGATTACAAAATCAACCTGGTTGATGAGAACGACTTCACTCGCGCAGCAGGTATCGGTACTGACGATATCGTCGCGCTGGGTCTGGTTTACCAGTTCTAATTGCTCATACAGCGACAAAGGGGCCAACAGGCCCCTTTTTTCATGCTTTTTTAGGGTCTTACAAATACGCTGTTTTAGTGTACTCTTGCCGCCCTGGCATGAGGATAATAACCAATGGATATGACTTTTTTACGCGCCAGCGTTCTGGCGACTTTTTTACTCCTGACCGCGTGTGACTCTTCCACACAGCCCGCAAAAATCGACGCACCCGCCGCGACGGTGCTGGAAGGGAAAACCATGGGGACCTTCTGGCGCGTCAGCGTGATGGATATTGATAAATCCCGCGCTGAAGAATTACGCGGTAAAATTCAGGCGCAGCTGGATGCCGACGATCAGCTACTCTCTACCTATAAAAATGACTCAGCGCTGATGCGTTTCAATCGCTCCAGCAGCACCTCGCTGTGGCCGGTGAGCGAAGCAATGGCCGATATCGTCACGGAAGCCATGCGCGTGGGCTACAAAACCAACGGCGCAATGGATGTGACCGTGGGGCCGCTGGTGAACCTGTGGGGATTTGGCCCCAACAAGCAGCCGGTGACTACACCCGATCAAGCCGCCATCGACGACGCCCGCGCGCGTACAGGGTTACAGCATCTGGCGGTGATCTCCCAGTATGGTCAGCAATACCTGCAAAAAGATATTCCCGACCTGTTTGTGGATCTCTCCACGGTAGGCGAGGGGTATGCTGCGGATCATCTCGCGGCCCTGATGGCGCAGGAAGGCATTCCGCGTTATCTGGTTTCCGTCGGGGGCGCGCTCGTCAGCCGGGGCATGAACGCCAGCGGCAGGCCGTGGCGAGTGGCCATCCAAAAACCAACCGATCAGCAAAACGCGGTGCAGGCGATTGTCGACATCAACGGGCATGGTATCAGCACCTCCGGAAGCTACCGCAACTATTACGAGCTGGATGGCAAACGTATCTCGCACGTGATTGATCCGCAAACCGGACGCCCGATTACCCATAACCTGGTGTCCGTGACGGTGATAGCCCCAACCGCGCTGGAGGCGGATGCCTGGGATACCGGATTGATGGTGCTCGGCACGGAGAAGGCCAAAGAGGTAGTGCGTCAGGAAGGGCTGGCCGTCTATATGATCACTAAAGAGGCTGACGGGTTTAAAACCTGGAGTTCGCCGCAGTTCAATAGCTTCCTGGTGAGCGAAAAAAATTAAAAAGCAAGGTTGCGGGTTTTTGTTCGGTGGCGTTCAGGCAAGCTGAGCGTATGCTTGTAAGAGGAGCCGATAATGAAAAACACAACCTATCTTACCGATGAGGATCGCTGGCAGGCCGTACTGGCCCGCGATCCGCGTGCGGATAACCAGTTTGTCTTTGCCGTGCAGACGACCGGCATTTATTGTCGTCCGTCCTGTCGCGCCCGCCACGCGCTGCGTAAAAATGTCTGCTTTTATCCTGATGCTCACCAGGCCGCGCAGGCGGGTTTCCGCCCCTGTAAGCGCTGTAGGCCGGACCAGGTCGACCCTATGGCGCAGAAAAAGGCCAACATTGCGCTGGCCTGTCGACTGCTTGAACAGGATGCCGCGCTGAACCTGGAGGCACTGGCGCAGCAGGTTGCCATGAGTCCGTTCCATTTCCACCGCTTGTTTAAATCCGTCACCGGCATGACGCCGAAAGCATGGCAGCAGGCCGCGCGTGAACAACGCCTGCGCACCCTGCTTGCACAGGGCGGTAAAATCACCGACGCCGTACTGGCCGCTGGCTTTCCGGACGGCAGCAGTTACTACCGTAAAGCCAACGGCGCGCTGGGCATGACGGCAAAACAGTACCGCAACGGAGAGGCTGCGGTCCGCTATGCCATCAGTGACTGCTCGCTAGGCCGCTGTCTGGTGGCGGAAAGCGAGCGCGGGATCTGCGCAATACTGCTGGGTGATGACGACGCCGGGCTGACGGCTGAGCTGCTGTCACTGTTTCCGCTTGCCGTCCGTGAACCGATGGAAGGCGCATTTGCCGGGCGTGTACGTCAGGTGATTGCCTCTGTCGACAGCCGCGCGACGCCGCTGACGCTGCCGCTGGATATCCGGGGTACCGCCTTCCAGCAGCAGGTCTGGCAGGCGCTGCGGACTATCCCCTGCGGAGAAACGGCAAGCTATCAGCAGGTGGCAAAGGCCATTGGTAAACCCAATGCCGTACGTGCCGTGGCGGGGGCCTGCGGTGCCAACAAACTGGCGATAGTCATCCCCTGTCACCGCGTGGTGCGTAACGACGGCGCGCTGTCGGGTTATCGCTGGGGCGCAGCGCGTAAGGTGCTATTGTTGAAACGTGAGGCGAACAACCCGGAGGAATAATGCTCGATCTTTTTGCTGATGCTGAACCCTGGCAGGAGTCGCTCGCGCCGGGGGCGACGATCCTGAGACGCTTCGCGCTTTCCCGCGCGGCGGCGCTGTTCGACGGCATTAAAGCCGTCACCGCCCGTTCGCCGTTTCGCCATATGGTTACGCCGGGCGGGTATACCATGTCCGTGGCGATGACCAACTGCGGCGAACTGGGATGGGCGACGAATGAGCGGGGCTATGTATATGCCGCGTACGATCCGCTGACGGATCAGCCGTGGCCGCCGATGCCGGAGGCGTTTCAGGCGCTGTGTCATGATGCCGCCGTGGCGGCCGGCTATCCTGATTTTCGACCCGATGCCTGTCTTATTAACCGCTATGCCGTTGGGGCAAAGCTCTCCTTGCATCAGGATAAGGACGAGCCGGACCTGCGCGCGCCGATTGTCTCGGTATCCCTTGGGCTGCCCGCTGTCTTTCAGTTTGGCGGCCTGCGGCGCAACGACCCGCTCAAACGGCTGATGCTGGAGCATGGCGATGTGGTTGTCTGGGGCGGTGAATCACGGCTTTTTTATCACGGTATTCAGCCGCTTAAACCAGGCGATCACACGGTGGCGGGGGCGTTTCGCTACAACCTCACGTTCCGCCAGGCAGCGTACAGAGAATAAAAATAAGAATTATTCTTGATGTGTGTGAAAGGCAGTTTACACTGCTGGCTGATTTTTCTTGTCCGGATTGCTCTGCATGCAACTACTTCTTCTTGTCTGGCGGCAGTATCGCTGGCCTTTTATCGCGGTGATGGCGTTAAGCCTTGCCAGCGCGGCGCTGGGGATCGGCCTGATTGCCTTCATTAACGTGCGTTTGATCGAAATGGTCGACACGTCACTCTCCGTCCTGCCGGAATTTCTGGGTTTACTGCTGCTGCTGATGGCAGTCACGCTCGGGTCACAGCTGGCGCTGACCGCGCTCGGCCACCACTTCGTTTTCCGTCTGCGCAGTGAGTTCATCAAACGGATCCTTGATACTCAAGTGGAACGCATCGAACAGCTGGGAAGTGCTTCTCTGCTGGCGGGGCTGACCAGCGATGTGCGCGCCATTACCATCGCCTTTGTGCGCCTGCCGGAGCTGGTGCAGGGGATCATCCTGACCTTTGGCTCGGCAGCCTATCTCGCCTGGCTCTCCAGCAAAATGCTGGCGGTAACGGCGCTGTGGATTGTTATTACCATCTGGGGCGGGTTCCTGCTGGTATCACGCGTCTATAAGCACATGGCGGTGCTGCGCGAAACGGAAGACAAGCTCTATAACGATTACCAGACGGTGCTGGAAGGGCGTAAAGAGCTGACGCTGAACCGCGAGCGCGCCGAACATATCTTCAACCATCTCTATATCCCGGATGCGCACGAATATCGTCATCACATTATTCGCGCCGATACGTTCCACCTGAGCGCCGTGAACTGGTCCAACATCATGATGCTGGGCGCGATTGGGCTGGTGTTCTGGATGGCGAACAGCCTGGGGTGGGCGGATACCAACGTGGCGGCAACCTACTCCCTGACGCTGCTGTTTTTACGCACGCCGCTGCTGTCGGCCGTTGGCGCACTGCCGACGCTGCTGAGCGCACAGGTGGCCTTCAACAAGCTGAAGAAGTTCGACCTTGCGCCGTTTAAGGCTGAGTTCCCGCGCCCGCAGGCCTTCCCGAACTGGCAAACGCTGGAGCTGCGTAACGTTACCTTCCGCTATCAGGATAACGCCTTCTCAGTGGGGCCGATCAACCTGACCATTCACCGCGGCGAACTCCTGTTCCTGATCGGCGGTAACGGCAGCGGCAAATCCACGCTGGCGATGCTGCTGACGGGCCTCTATCAGCCGCAGTCGGGTGAAATTTTGCTGGATGGTAAAGCGCTGAGCGCGGAGAAACCGGAGGACTACCGCAAGCTCTTCTCGGCGGTATTTACCGACGTCTGGCTGTTCGACCGGCTGCTGGGACCGGAAGGGCAGCAGGCGGATCCGGCGCTGGTGGAGAAGTGGCTTGCGCACCTGCAAATGTCGCACAAGCTGGAGCTTCAGGATGGCAAAATCCTGAATCTCAAGCTGTCGAAAGGGCAGAAGAAGCGCGTGGCGCTGCTGCTGGCGCTGGCCGAAGAGCGCGACATCATCCTTCTGGATGAATGGGCCGCCGATCAGGACCCGCACTTCCGTCGCGAGTTTTATCAGGTCCTGCTGCCGCTGATGCAGGCGATGGGAAAAACCATTTTTGCCATCAGCCATGACGATCACTACTTCATTCACGCCGACCGTCTGCTGGAGATGCGCGACGGCAAGCTGAGCGAGCTGACCGGCGATGAGCGCGATGCGGCGTCACGGGACGCGGTGGCGCGTACGGCCTGATTGCAATTGTGCCGGGTGAACCCCGGCACACTAATTTGTTCATATATGCCGTTTTTTTCTCCATCCCGACCCGCCGTTTATTCTTATTTACATATCCCCGCGCTATGCTTAACGCCAACTCATTTAATGGATTTATGATTGATGTCGGTATTAAAGAAAAACAGCGCCAGGCAGCGTGACCAGGAGCGTGCGCGGCTCATCTGGCTCCTGACGACCGATAAAGCGGTCACGTCAACGTTATTGGGTAAGCTAACCCTGGCTGAGCAATATGATGTCGGCACGCTGGCCGACGATATTGCTGAGGTAGGTGCGCTGGTTGCACATTTACCACCTCCGGATCTGGCGGACACCCTGGAGGCATTGCCTTCCGAGGAGCGCCACGCCCTGTGGCGGCTGGTGCAGGATCACGAGCGCGGTCAGGTGCTGCTGGAAGCCTCGGAAAACGTCTGGGATGACCTTATCGATGAGATGAGCGACCGGGACATTCTTGACGCACTGCAAACGCTGGATATCGATGAGCAGATTTACCTCGTTCAGCATCTTCCGCGCAACCTGACCGGACGCCTGCTGGCTTCCCTGCCTGCCGAAGAGCGGGCGCGCGTGCGTCAGGTGATGCACTACGAGAAAAACAGCGTCGGCGCGATCATGGAGTTTGGCGTCATCACCGTGCGTCCGGACGTCACCCTGGGTACGGTGCAGCGCTATCTTCGTCGCCTGGGCAGTATGCCGGACAACACCGATAAACTGTTCGTCACCTCGCGGGATAAAACCCTGCTCGGGGAGCTGGAGCTGAAAACGATCCTGCTGAACAGCACCCAGCAGCGGGTGAGTGAGGTCATGGAAACCGAGCCGATGGTCTTCTCGCCGGAAGACGATGCCGAAAAAGCGGCGCGTACTTTCGAACGTGATGACCTGGTGAGCGCGGCGGTGGTGGATTCGGTGGGCAAGCTGATGGGGCGTCTGACCATCGATGAGATCGTTGACGTGGTCTATGAAGAGACCGATAACGACCTGCGTGCCCTTGGCGGGATCAGTGCCGAAGACGATGTTCATGCCTCCGTCGGCAAGGCCGTCAAAACCCGCTGGGCGTGGCTCGCCATCAATTTATGCACCGCGTTCGTGGCGTCCCGCGTTATTGACGGCTTCGAACATACCATTTCCCAGCTGGTGGCCCTGGCGTCGCTGATGCCGATTGTGGCGGGGATCGGCGGGAACACCGGCAACCAGACTATCACCATGATCGTTCGCGCCCTGGCGCTGGAAAACATTCAGCCGGGTAATTTTTCGTGGCTGATTTTCAGGGAGATGGGCGTCGCGCTGATTAACGGCCTGGTCTGGGGCGGCATCATGGGCGGCATTACCTGGTGGCTGTACGATGATATGGCGCTGGGCGGGGTCATGATGCTGGCGATGGTGCTGAACCTGCTGGTGGCGGCGATGATGGGCGTGATTATCCCATTGACGATGACCCGGCTGGGGCGCGACCCCGCGGTGGGGTCGAGCGTGATGATCACCGCCATTACCGATACCGGCGGTTTCTTTATTTTTCTTGGACTGGCGACGATTTTTCTTCTGTAGCCAGTGCTTTTTGCTTAAGTCGGGCAGGGAGGATGAACATCATCACAATCCCGCCCAGCACGCCAATCGCCAGGTTGCTGGTGTAAACCGTTGCCACAACCGTCACCAGCATCACGACGGTTTCAGCCACCGGCGCGTTTTTCAGCGTTCCGGGCTGAACGCTATGCCAGCTAAAGGTCTTGACGGCCACAATGGCCATAATACCCGCCAGTACCGCCATCGGGATTTTGGCCATCACCTCGCTGAGCGCCGTAACCAGCACCAGCAGTACGATACCCGCCGCAAGGGTGGAGATACGGCTTCTGCCTTTCCCCATCTCCACGTTTACGATGGTCTGCCCAATCATCGCGCAGCCCGCAATGCCACCGTAGAACCCGGCCATAATATTCCCCACGCCCAGACCGATGCTCTCGCGACGCTTACTGGAGGGGGTCGCGGTCAGTTCATCCACCAGTTTTGCCGTCAGCAAGGATTCCAGCAGGCCAACGAAAGCGATACTTAGCGCGCACGGCCAGATAATGCTCAGGGTTTCCAGATTGAGCGGCACCAGCAGTTGCGTAAAGCCCGGCAAACCGCCGCTCATGGAGCCTTCATCCCCTACCGTCGGCAGAATTTGCCCGCTGGTGACGGTGAACAAAGTCAGCAGCACAATGGCAATCAGCGGGGAGGGCACGCTTTTGATATAGCGTGGCACCCACAGTACAATCAGCAGCGTCAGCACGAACAGGCCCACAATCAGCGGGCTTCGGCTCCAGAAATGGGGCACCTGGGCAAAGAAAATCAAGATGCCAAGGGCGTTAACAAACCCGGTCATCACCGACTGGGGAATAAAGCGCATCAGCCGCGCCATACCCAGCGCGCCGAACAGGATCTGAATCATGCCTGCCATCACCACCGCGGGCAGAATGTACTGTACGCCGTGTTGATGGACCATCGGGCCAATCACCAGCGCGACGGAACCTGCCGCCGCCGTCACCATGGCCGGACGCCCGCCGAGCAGGGAAAGGGCGAAACAGAGCACCACGGAGGCGATAAGACTCACTTTCGGATCCACGCCCGCGACCACGGAAAACGAAATCACTTCCGGGATCAGCGCCAGCGCGGTAATCACACCGGCCAGGGTTTCGCGCATCAGACGGTGAGGCGAACGTAAAACAGTGGCGACATGGCCTTCTTGAGGTACAGACGAGTGGGGTAATGACATAACAATTCGCTGGTAGGGGCAGGCTTCCGTGCGCGCGATCACAAAGTGCAGCATCATAGCCAGGAAAATCGTCTGGTGCCAGCCTGTCTGCCAAAACCCTACAAACAATCCATCATTAAATTTCACAATTACAATAATTTCGTAACCTTTAAACAATATTTAAAAGTTGCTACCGTGCCACCGCAGCGTGTTTCACCTGTAATTTCCACGCATCAAGCACTATTCAACTAAGGCATAAATGATGAAAAAAATGACTGCCGTGCTCTTTTCTCTGGCCGTGGGGCTGAACGCCGTCTCGCTGGCGGCGAAGGCTGACGCACCAAAAGAGCAGGAAACGGATGTCCTTTTAATTGGTGGCGGCATCATGAGCGCCACGCTGGGAACGTATCTTCAGGAATTAGAGCCGAACTGGTCCATGACCATGGTCGAGCGCCTTGATGGCGTGGCGCAGGAAAGCTCTAACGGCTGGAACAACGCCGGGACGGGGCACTCGGCACTCATGGAACTGAACTATACGCCGCAGAAAAAGGACGGTTCCATTAGTATCGAGAAGGCGGTAGAGATCAACGAAGCGTTCCAGATCTCACGTCAGTTCTGGTCTCACCAGGTGAACAGCGGTGTGTTGCACAATCCGCACTCCTTCATCAACACCGTACCGCACATGAGCTTTGTGTGGGGCGATCAAAACGTCAACTTCCTGCGCGCGCGCTACGCTGCCCTGCAACAGAGCACGCTTTTCCGCGGGATGAAATACTCTGAAGATCACGCTCAAATCAAAGAGTGGGCGCCGCTGGTCATGGAAGGCCGCGATCCGAACCAGAAAGTGGCGGCGACCCGCACTGAAATTGGTACTGACGTTAACTACGGTGAAATCACCCGTCAGCTGGTGGCCTCTCTGAAGAAAAAAGAGAACTTTAACCTGCAACTCAGCTCCGAAGTGCGTGGTTTCAAGCGCAATGCGGATAACAGCTGGAGCGTGACCGTTGCCGATCTGAAAAACAACGAAGCCGAACATGTGATTAAGGCCAAGTTCGTGTTTATCGGTGCGGGCGGCGCAGCGCTGAAACTGTTGCAGGAGTCCGGTATTCCGGAAGCGGACGACTACGCCGGCTTCCCGGTTGGCGGCCAGTTCCTTGTGTCGGAAAACCCGGAAGTGGTTAACCGTCATCTGGCGAAAGTGTACGGTCAGGCCTCTGTGGGCGCACCACCGATGTCCGTTCCGCATATCGACACCCGCATGCTGGACGGTAAGCGTGTAGTGCTGTTCGGGCCGTTCGCCACATTCTCCACCAAGTTCCTGAAAAACGGTTCCCTGTGGGATCTGTTGAGCGCGACCACAACGTCAAACGTCAAGCCAATGATGGACGTGGGGCTGGATAACTTCGATCTGGTGAAATACCTGATTAGCCAGGTGATGCTCTCTGATGAAGAACGCTTCGAGGCGCTGAAAGAGTACTATCCGCAGGCGAAGAAAGAAGACTGGCGTCTGTGGCAGGCAGGTCAGCGTGTGCAGATCATCAAACGCGATCCGAAAGAGGGCGGCGTGTTGCGTCTGGGTACCGAAGTGGTAAGCGATAAGGATGGCACCATTGCCGCGCTGCTGGGGGCATCTCCGGGGGCGTCTACCGCTGCGCCAATCATGCTGCACCTGATGGAAAAAGTGTTTAAGGACAAAGTATCCAGCCCGGAATGGCAGGCGAAGCTGAAAACCATTATTCCATCCTACGGTACGAAGCTGAACGGTAACGTTGAGGCCACGGAACAAGAGCTGGAATACACCAGCCGCGTTCTGCAACTGCAATACGTCAAACCGCAGGCTGCGGATGCTGCGCCAAAGGCAGAGCTGAAGCCTCAGGCGGAAAGCAAGCCGGTAGCGGATATCGCGCTGTAAGATAAACGCAAAACGGTAACATCCGTTACCGTTTCTAGTGTTTTCTCCCTCTCCCTGTGGGAGAGGGTTGGGGTGAGGGCGCCAGAACGCACCCTTTCCAGGTCGGGTAAGCGTGAGCGCCACCCGACTTATTTTTAACGAACTACCGCTTGTCCTACCGTCTCATCCGCCTTCCATACGCGATATTTCACATCCACGTTTTCCGGCGTATATACGACGATCGGCAGCTTGCTGTTATAGCGCAGCAGACTGTTATCACCCAGATACGCGGTAATAAATTTCTTCTCTTTCTTGCCGTCCGGGCACGCCATCATGGTGGAGACTGGCGAGGTTACTTTGTCGAAGACATAGTAGTCATAGCCCCAGCCTTCCAGCGTTTTGCTTTCCAGTTGGCCGCCCAAACGATGCTGGTTGCAGTCCACTTCCAGCGTCTGGCCGATTAACAGCTCAACTTTGAAATTTGCTTCATCCTGCTGAGCCGGGAGCTGAATAACCTGGCGCTTCATCCCTTTGTCCGCTTGCGGATACGGAGCAACTTTTTCCAGCGGCTGCTCTTTCTGGGTTTCGCTGGCGAAAGCACTGCTGCTGGCGCACGCAGCGGCGATGAGGGCGATGGCAAATTTAGGTGCGTTTTTCACTGTCATTCCTTTTTGTTAAAACGATCCTGGAAAGACTAACATAATATACGTGAATGGTTGGCGTAATTTACTCACATTTTCATTTTAAACGGAGTAATGCACTGCTTTTGTGTTCTTTTATTGGTGTTTAATGCTGTAGTGGAGTCGGTGCGGCGATCGTGTTATTTTACGCGTTAATTATTGTTATTTATCTGTAAAGGGAGGAGAGATGGTACGGGAAAAACTGAAGACATCTGAAGGCCGCAAGTTCCTGCTGGCGTTACTGGTTGTGTTTATGATTGCTGCTGCATGCGTGGGGCGAGCAACCATTGTCGGTGTGATTGAGCAGTACAACATCCCGCTCTCTGCCTGGACAACCAGCATGTTTGTCCTGCAATCGGCGATGATCTTTGTTTACAGCCTGGTGTTCACCGTGCTGCTGGCGATTCCGCTGGGGATTTTCTTTCTCGGTGGGCGTGAAAAACACTAAGCATTGCGCATGCGGAGACAGGCAATAAAAAACCAGCCATAAGCGGCTGGTTTTTTTGTGTAGTTTTGGTCGGCACGAGAGGATTTGAACCTCCGACCCCCGACACCCCATGACACCTTCGTTAATTAGTTGTATGCCGCGCCCTGTCTGGCTTAGAGGTTATTTGACTGTACATACAAACAGTGCAATTTTAGCAAAATTCGCTCTTTATACATCAATGACTTATAGCGCAGTTTCTCCCCATGCCCATCTTTAGATGTAAACTCATACTTATCATGCCATGTGAACTATTAAGAACTTGATCTGTGCTTACTTTCTGCTTATTAGATCTTACAGATGTTGGACATTTTAACCACACAAGGTAGAGTGGTTTATGTTAGAGCCGATCTTAATTGGTTGGTTCAAAATCCTTGGTAGCGAAGTATACGTTCACTTGAAGCTATACTTATCCATCACCAATGTGTAAGGGAAATTAGAAGTGAGAATCTGCACGGAACGTACCAAGCGAGTTTGCGCTGGGAAAGGATTTGATAAAATCATGTATGTAATTAGCATTTTACTCAGTAGCCTCCGCAAACCATGTTTACCTGGTGCACTTAAAGCGCTTTTTGAATTTTATCGGTAGTTTTAAGAAGAGGAATCGGCCATGGGCTTAGCAGAGTGGTTCAGCGGATTTTGCTCCAATCTAACGGTAAAAGATGGTGGCACAATTTCAACTCGATATCGGAATATTACCAAACGTTTAAATACAGATTTTTGGGGTGTTAATTCTGAAATTTATCATAGCCTTTATGTCGGGTCATATGGTAGAAACACCGCTACGAATGGCTTGAGTGATGTGGACATGATTTTTGAACTGCCATATTCAGAATATACTAAATACAACAATTACTTAGGGAATGGGCAGTCAGCATTGCTTCAATCTGTTAAAAGATCTATAGAAAAAACATACGGAACTACTAGTATTAGGGGGGATGGGCAAGTGATTCTTGTACCATTTCTCGATGGAATTACATTTGAAGTCCTCCCTGCTTTCATTAATGGAGATGATAGCTATACTTTCCCTGATGCAAATAATGGTGGGCGTTGGAGAATAACTAATCCCAAGCCAGAGATTTCTGCTATTAAATCAAGAAATACTCTTACCAATAAAAATTTAGTACAGCTTTGTAGAATGACCCGAGCCTGGAAGCGTAAATGGAATGTCCCTATAAGTGGCTTGCTCATAGATACACTGGCTTATCAATTTATCGAGAATTGGGGGCATAGAGATAAATCTTATCTTTATTATGATTTCATGAGCCGTGATTTTTTCAAGTGGATGTCGGAACAAGATACCAGTAGGGAATATTGGAGGGCGCCTGGAAGTGGTCAGTTTGTACATGGGAAAGGACTTTTTCAATTCAAGGCAAGGCAGTGCTATAATATTGCACTTGAAGCTATAGATCATGAACTAGCAACCCCAAAACGTGAATGGTCTGCTAAACAGAAATGGCGGGAGATTTATGGAACAACATTTCCAGACTAATGATACACCTGAATCAAGACGGATTTTGGAAGGGCAACTCAGAGAGTGTTATGGAAGAGTGGTTTATTCCCATAAGACACATGAGAAATGTTCTGACATTCTTCTCTCTCGTCTGTCAAAAATAAAGTTATGGCAGATAATACTCTCTGCTTTGACTACAGGAGGCTTTTTAGCAAGTTTTTTTGGTGCTGGAGAGATAGGAACAGGCATTGGTATTATCATTTCAACATTACTACTTATCCTTAATGCTTACACTAAAAACTATGACCTTGGTGAGTTAGCTCAAAAGCACAAGCAAGCTGCAAATGAGATATGGTTAATCCGTGAACGTTATTTATCGTTGCTTACTGATTTAGCAATGGGAGAAAAACCAATAGAGCAATTGCAGTCTGAAAGAGACTCGTTGCTTGAAAGCTTACATTCGGTATATTCAGGTTCTCCTAGCACTACATTTGAAGCATATAAAAAGGCGCAGGTTGCATTAAAAACAAAAGAAGACCTAACATTTTCTGAAGAAGAAATTGATGCCTTCCTTCCAAAAGAACTTAAAAGAAAATGAAAATACTATCTTGGGGCAAATTAAATAAATTGCCCCTATCTTATTTCTTCTTAGCTCGTGCCTACGCTTGCATCATTTCATTTACCCTTCGTTATCCTACTTTGATTTCTCCATGAGGTACAATTACCCAATCAATATGATTACGAGTATATATCTTCGTTGATTTTGCATCACTGTGGGCCATCCTGCCTTGTGGATCGATCCCTTGGCTATTAAATAAATGTGCTGCTAGTGCTCTTATCTCGTGAAAAGTAGGGCGTTCGTCCATCGCAAGATGATCACAAAGGCCAAGCTCATCGCGTAAAGAAGAGAATGAGCGACTAAGATAGTCAGGCGCAACTTGAGTTGGGTGCGAAACCTCTTTACTGCGTTTAACCTGTCGATCGGGTATACGATGGACAATAAACGGACTGGCTACGTTATCTCTACTTTCATCAATTATGCGCTTTAGCTCATCCCCAATTGGAATCGCAACGTGCGATGCTTCCTTCTTTTGTACCTTTTGACGATGGATGTAAAGCGTTCCATATATGCCCTCTTCTGGCTGTTCGAGCCATACACAACCACAAATACCGTTCTTTGGTTCACGAATTGAATACCGAATCCTAGACACTTCCAGGCGTGCATGTGTCGTCTGTAAGGCCAAATCCATCGCAGTTCTTAACCACGGTGCAGCAGCACGACGTATAGCAATGAAATGCTCTAGCGACAGTCGTTGCCTTTTCTTCTCTTCAGTCCTGCGCATTTTCTTCCTAGTTGCTGGATTGTCGAGCATCAGGGATTCATCGACCGCATACGAAAAAAGCTTTTTGAGAAAGCTTACTTTTCTGTTTTGCACGTTGGCGGACGCGCCAGCATGGTATTTGTTGATGTAGGCGTTAACGTGCTCCAGCTCGATATCGCAAGCAGGTATGTTAATGAAAAACTCTTTCACGCGTAGTGCGTCATTGTTCCAATCATCTAACGTACTCTGAGAAGGGCGTTCGTCTTCAGCAGCCCGAGCCATGATGTGATCCACATGATCTGCAAACGGTTTGGCTTCTCCAGTAACCCCGCCGGATTCTCTAATTAGGTTATCAACGGATGGGGAAACTTTAGGTCTCATTCTAAGGTTGTACTCACGGGCAATAGCTATAGCCATGGCCCGATCCTTACCAATATTCTTTTTTTTTCCAGTAATAAGCGTGAATTTATAAACACCGCGATCTTTATCAAAAAATAAATAATCTGGCAGGTGTCGGTATTCTTTTTTTCTTGGCCTTGCCGCCATGGTTAGCCCTCATTAATCAACTGGCGAACTGCTTGACTAACCATTGAGTCGACGCCCCATTTTTCTGTTTCGCAGACAAAAACAGATCCGTCTACGATACGCCCCATGAGTAAACCGTTCTCGACCCAACGTTTAATCGTTCGGTTATCAGGAACAGAGTCATCGGTGAACTCTCGGCGTCCCCATTGACTCGCTTTCATTAGCTTTGCCATGGTTTCCTTCTCCATAAAGCCCGGCTGCACCCGGGCTAAAAGGGTTATTACTCAGTGCTGGTGGGCAGCAGGCGCTGCCAGATTGCCGAAACATATTTAGCCTGGTGGCGGGCATCTGCTAGTGCGTTGTGGGCAATACCATCAAAGGGCATGTTACGCTTAGGATCGAACTCCAGTTGCTTGCCAAGCAGAACCATAGTACGCACATCGCTGTCGTTCCAGAATTGCCATGGGCATGTGTGGCCGGCGCGCTCATACGCAGAACGTAAAATCACGTTGTCGAAATTGGCGCCATTGCCCCAGACTTTCAGGTAACGTGGGTTGTCTGAATTGCGGCTGATAAACGCACTCAGCTCAGAGAGAGCGTCAGTGATATGTCTGGTATCGTCGGTACAAAGTGCAGCGCGAGCCTCCGCTGATTGCTTTAGCCACCACAGGATGGTGTCACCATCAGGGGTAGCACCCTGAGCCATGGCGCTGGAAAGATCTACGGCCGCATAGAATTCTGCACCCAGCACGCCGCTTTGCGGATCAAAGAATACCGCGCCGATCGCAACAATTGGGGCTGTGGGCTTTTTACCCATGCTTTCGAGGTCAATCATTAAATGGTTCATGTTAAATATCCTCCTGCTGTGGTGCTGCTGCGAGCATGGCCTTGTATATCCCTGGAATAAGCATCCCTATAGATGCGGCCGCAGCGCCAGCCTTAACCATATCAAGTGTTGGCTCAACCGGGACAACCGCACATCCCTCAGGCAACTTGTAAGATGTCGTTACAGGCTCAGCCATCAGAGAGGCCAGTGCCCGTTTCATCGCAGCAAGTGCCATCGTTGCATCTTCGTTTACTGCGCCTGGCGTCGCATCGCGTTCTTCTTCAAGCTCCGCTATTGTCCTAAGAAGCCATTCTTTGGTAAGAGTGCTCATAATGCCTCTCCTTTGCTGGCTTCGGCGAACAGCACTTTGTTGTAATTGTTCTGACAGTCGATATAGCCCTTTGCATAATCCTCGCTGGCACCGTAATGGCAAATCTGGAACTCTGAGAACTGCTTTACGCCACTCGCTAACGCCTGCATTTCAGCAATTCGCTTCTCTGCGTTCGACAGCTGATCAAGAATTTCTTCTGCTAGCGTCACACGCATCACTACCTTCTGACAGTCGTGGCGTTTGGCTCTGGCGATTGTGGCGCGCAGAGCTGCATATTTGTTGGACGTCATTGAATGGCTTCCTGGCGAAGGTGGTTAATTTCAGCGTCAAGGCTCATTCGCTGGTCCATCGATTCCGTCAAAGCAGAAAATGTTACGTCCAGGCGAGTGGCAACCTCACGCATCAGGGAAGCTTCTGCTGGTGGCAATTTCCCAGCCGCAGCATGAGCTACGGCAACCAGTTCTTTAATTTTCATCCGTTGCATTTACGCACCTCCATCAACTCGTTGAACCGAGTCATGAAAAGACCGTAAGCTTGGCCTGGGCGAAGAGGAATGATCTGGATAATGTCGCTGGTGGGTATACCTTCAAGACAAGGCCAGAATGAACCGTCGTCGATATCCAGATCGCGGCGTTCAGTGGCAAGCATCACTAGGTCAGCGTATTTCACTACCGCTGACATATCAGGGGTAATGCTGAATTTGACCCGGATCAGCTTATCAACCCGCTTTTCAATGCAACGGTAGTCTGGAAGCAACGCTTTCAGGGGGGCCGGGATATCCTGGCAATAAGCTTCAGCCGCGTCATGCATCAGGGCTTCAAAGGCAAACTCTGGCGGCACAATTTGGCTACATAGCACCGAGTGCTGGGCCACGCTGTAAAATTCCGGCAGATGCCCACTGAAGCGACAGATGTGGGAAAGTGCAGTCGCAATATCCTCGATCTCTACATCGTCAGCGGTTGAATTGAGGTAATCGAATTTCTTACCTGAAAGTGTCTGTATATAACTCATCGTCTTTTCTTCTCCGTATTTGGCAGCTGCACCTGCGCCAGTTTTTGGTTGTACGAATCCCTCGCCATTGGCGATAAATAAAGGGAATTACGCTTCAATAAATCCCCGCGGCCCGGGGATTTAATGCAGAGAAATTAAGCTTTAAAGTTACCGATAAAGGTTTCAACCGGCTCATCGGTAAATTTCTCGATCAGCAGATCTCGGAACTCATTAGCGATAGCTTCTTCCTGTGCTTCCAGTTGAACGATGCGGAGCACAAAGACTGGTTCCCCGCTTTTAAGGAGGCTGTTGCGGAGGCTAAAGCGGCGTTCAGCCAGGCCTTCATATGGCACGCATTTGAACTCAAAGGCCACAGGCATGACGTCTTTACTACTGGCTTCAACGCTCTGCATCAGGGATTTTCTGCCACCAAAGTCTTCGTCTTCATGGGCTGACTCAGAGACTTGTTTGATGTTAACGCGGCGAACAGCACCAGCTGCTTGTGCAATGGACAACACATTCCCGTCGGCATCAAATGCGGTCAGATAGTCGGCCCAGTCTTCCAGCCATTCAGCAATTTCTTTCTGGCCTAGACGATCACCGTTTACCTGAAGCAGGGCTCGGAATGGCGCTGTCTTTTTGAGGGTGATAGAAGCAACATTATCAGCATGGCCTGGGTTAGCCAGCGTACCGATATTGAAGACGGAGCGTGCGGTCATGTTGTCAGCATCGATAAAGCAGCGCGCTGGTTCGGCTTCGTTGGCGTAGCCAGCAGCATAACGAACAAAATCAGAAATGCTGGTTGTGCTCATGGATCCGCGGAAACGAAAACGCTCCGGTTCGAAACGCTCGAGGCTTTCAACGGTTACACCATCAGGGAGCAGGGCAGTAGGGCATGCCGTTTCTTTAACAGCAGTAAGGTGGTAACCGGAAAGAACCAGGTCTTTCACCTGCTGAAGGGCATTGCCGTCTAAAATCTGAGACATAAAATTTCCTTAATACGTGGTCAAAGTGTAATCAGTGATTTATCTGCTGCGGATCACTGAGCCGCTTTAAGCTTTCCGTCAACGCCGCCGTTAATGCCGAACAACTGTCCCTGATCTTCTTGGAGGATGGTCAGCTTGCCGCCTTTGTTAACCCACATTGGTGTTTCGGTGGTGTCTTCTTCGGAGGCTTTACCGCGCGGGGTAGGGGTGACGTAGTTCAGCTTGTGCTTGATCTTGACGCGCTTCTCTTCGACGGAGTTACCCATACGCTCAATATCAAAGGTGAGGACTACTTTGCCTTTGGTACCGTTGTTCAGAACGCCAAGCGCGGTAGTGTTTAAAGCTGCCGCGATCTTGTTCATGAACACGCCGGCATCCAGTTCGCCCAGGAAATCGGGCACTACGGTCATGCGTTCATTACTCATGGTTTAACCCTCAGTGAGGCGGCTGCCACCGCCAGTGGAACTTCTCCATACACAACAGAAAAGGGCACCTGCGTAGCACTGACGGCTGCAACCAACATTTCTGCGCCCGGGTGGATTGGGTAATGAGCCCGTCGCCCGGTGATGCCCTTGTCTCTTGTGTAAAAAAGGTGCCCATCGAGTTGATGGGCAAAGACTACACACAGCAATGATTTTGTTGTGGCGGTGGTGCCTCCACCTGCCGGACCGGCCAGAACCGGCGACGCTACACCTCAAGAAACGTATTCATTTCAAATGTTGAAATAAAAACTTGTTGGCCTCGTCACGTGCGCAGAGCCGCATTACCACAACTGAAAGCCCACTCCTTCGGTAACAAACCTGCCCCCGCAGTGAAAGAGAGAAGGAGTGCGCTTTCACGTTGTGCCCTTAAAAAACTGGCTGTCACCCTCAAGGGGAAAGTGAACAGCCAGAACAGGGATCACTTCTTATTGCTTTGGCCTGCTTTTAACCACATCAGGCGCGGTGGTTTGGTGTTGACAGAAAAAAATCTAACTTAACTTAGTTAAATGGTCAAGTGAAAACATCAAACTAAACTTAGCTTGATGCTTAGGGGAAGAGCGGGAAGGGATTAGAGCTCGTACTGAACGCCTTTAACTACGCCAATAATGAGGCAGTTACCATTGATCGAGATGTTGGGGTAGCGAGGATTTAGTGGGACTAAAAATTTTTGAGGGCCATCAATGACCAGTTTTTTAACAGTCGCTTCGTTAGTGCCATCAATACGCGCAACAACAATCTTGCCATGAAGGGGTTCGGCATCTGGATCAACAATAACGGTAGCCCCTTCAGGGATTGTTGGGAGGCCATTTGGATTGGTCATTGAATCCCCTTTGACCTCTAAAGCGAACGAGCTATCCCCAATGCGTAGTGATGTTTCAACCCATTTATCAACATCACTGAATAAATCAGCGGCCTTACATTCCGTAAACTGCCCAGCTTGAACCCAGGAAATCACGGGCACACGCCTCATTTTAGTTATGAGGGTACCTTCAAATTCAGTGCCGTAAAGAATGTAATCTATTGATGTATTGAAGAATTTAGCCAGCTTAACCAGCGATTCTCCGTTTGGGATATTCACATCCTTTTCCCAATAACCCACCGCTACGTCACTAACCCCGCAGAACTTACCCAGTTCTTTTTGAGAGGTTTTTGTAACCCTGCGTAGGGCTTTAATGCGCTGACCAACCGTTTCCATGAAAGCACCAAATTTTAAAAAAGACTAAGTAATCTTAGTTTTTATTGACCAAAGTTAGATTGGTTATTAATATCTAACCAAACTTAGCTAAGGAGGCTTCATGACAACCGACGAGATTGAACAACATTTCGGCAGCACTGAGAAAGTTGCCGAATTTTTTGGCATCACCAGTGAGGCCGTTTACCAGTGGCGTAATCGCCCCGGACGCTTAATCCCTAAAGGACGAGCTGCTGAAGCTGCGTATCGAACTGCTGGTGAACTGGAATTCAACCCAGAACGTTATGGCAAGAGTACATCGCCTAACGATCAGAAATAACCACAGAAGGGAGGACCTAGCCGTGGGTATAGAACCTGAATGGAAAGTAGATAAGCAGCCAGCCTGGCTGGTGGCCGCAATCAAAAAAACGATCACCGAGCTGCCTGGCGGATATTCAGAAGCTGCTGAGTGGTTGGGTGTGACCGAGAACGCGCTGTTTAACCGGCTGCGTACCGATGGCGATCAGATCTTCCCGCTCGGTTGGGCGATGGTGCTTCAACGTGCTGGTGGTTCAAACCACATAGCGAACGCTATTGCACGTCACTCGAACGGTGTTTTTGTGCCATTGGCTGATGTTGAAGAGATTGAGAACGGCGATATCAACCAGCGTCTCATGGAGTCAGTTGAGTGGATCGGCAGGCATTCACAATACGTTCGTAAAGCTACCGCTGACGGCGTTATTGATGCTCAGGAACGCGCCCAGATCGAAGAGAACAGCTATCAGGTGATTGCTAAGTGGCAGGAACATTTGACGCTGCTTTTCCGTGTGTTTTGTGCGCCGGAAAAGAGTGACGCCCGCGAGTGTGCAGCTCCGGGCGTCGTGGCAGACAAATCTTGTATGGAGAAGTAATCCGCATGACCAGTTTAACGGCTTTTAACCGTTTGCCGCAACTCAGGATGATCCCGGTACCGGGCGCTCCGTTGTTTCGGTATGAACGCAGAATAGCAAACCGCTGGGTGCCATGTAACCACAGTCGGGCGGTCGCAATTGTGGGGGTTTACTACAGGAAGGCGAAACGCTTATGCGCGAAGTTAACCGAAGGTTCAAAGACCACAGAGGGATCCCCGTTCGGGTTATCCGGTGGGAGCCAGAGACTCAACGAGTTATCTACCTGCGGGATGGTTATAACCACGAATGTTTCAGCCCGCTCGAACAATTCAAGCGCAAGTTTACAGAGTTAAAGGACGACCATGAGCACTAAATTAACGGGTTACGTTTGGGACGCTTGTGCCGCTTCTGGCATGAAGCTGTCCAGCGTTGCCATCATGGCGCGTCTGGCAGACTTCAGCAGTGATGAAGGGGTTAGCTGGCCTTCCATCGCTACCATCGCGCGCCAGATTGGTGCCGGTGAGAGCACGGTTCGCACAGCCATATCTCAACTGGAAAAAGACGGGTGGTTAACCCGCCAGCAGCGCCGTAAAGGCAACCGCAATGCATCGAACGTTTACCAGCTCAATGTTGCGAAATTACAGGCTGCTGCCTTTTCTCACCTGTCAGATTCTGACGCATCAAAATCTGATGCCTCAAAAACCGACGCGTCAAAATCTGAGGCATCAAAAAACGATGAAAAAGGCGGTTTTCACCCGTCAGAATCTGGGGGGGATCCGTCAGTAAATACAACTACTGATCCATCAGATAAAAAACATTCTTGTCCGGTTGCTGCGCAACCCGACCCTGTGGTGGTTATCACCGATCAGGCGAAGCAGGTTTTATCACATCTGAACAAGACCACCGGATCACGGTATCAGGTCTGCAAATCATCCTTGGAAAACATCCGGGCTCGCCTGGCTGACGGGTTTACGCCCGATGAGCTGCTGTTGGTGGTGGATTACAGCGTCGAGAAGTGGGGCGAGGATCTGAAAATGGCCGAATATCTGCGCCCAACAACGCTGTTTCTGCCAACAAAATTCCCAGGCTACCTGCAATCCGCAAATAAGTGGAACGCAGCAGGACGTCCAGAACGACAGTATTGGGGCTCAATCCGTAAGCATGATCCGATGAAATTTGGTGGACCAGATAAAGCCATTCCAGCTGGCTTCAGGGGAGCGAAATGATGAGCATGAATGCTGATAACAAATATTGCCGCGCGCTGGCTGAACTGCGCTCAAAGCCAGCGCATGAATTGAAAGAGGTTGGCGATCAGTGGCGCACTCCAGATTTGTTGTTTTGGGGCATCAATTCGATATTTGGGCCGATGGTTCTGGATCTGTTTGCAGACGATAGCAATGCTAAATGCCCTGCATGGTATACCGCCGAAGATAACGCGCTGACGCAGGACTGGTCAGAGCGTCTGGCAGAACTCGGTGGCGCCGCGTTTGCAAATCCGCCATATAGCCGTGCTCAGTACCATGAAAAGCAGGCCATCACTGGCATGACCCACATCATGAATCACACAATGGCGATGCGTGATAAAGGTGGTCGTTACATATACCTCGTGAAGTCAGCCACAAGTGAAACATGGTGGCCGGAAGATGCCGATCACATCATGTTTATTCGTGGTCGTATTGGGTTCGATCTACCTGTTTGGTTTGTTCCCGCTGACGAGAAGCAGCAACCCACCAGCGCATTTTTTGCCGGGGCAATCGCTGTCTTCGACAAAACCTGGCGTGGTGAAAGCTTCAGCTATATCAATCGCACCGAACTGGAAGAAAAAGGGCGTGCAGCATTGTCATTAGCTCAATTCGCCGCGGCAAAAATGGCCCTTCCGTCGGTGTCGGAAAAAGCAATGCCTACTCCCATTGCAACGGTAGATGCAGAGTCGCGCATCTGGCCTCTGGAGGTTGGTCTGGTATTCAATCAGGTCGAGGGGGCGGATTCTCTGGGGGTGAACCAACAGAACAAGTTGAAGGCCAACATCAACCAACTCTGGCTGGAGCGTGTGCCTACCAGCGAAATAATTAGCGTGGCCGGTGGTCTGGTTAGCAGTATGCAGGGGGCCGTCAATGCGTGAAATTATCGTTGATAACTTTGCTGGTGGTGGCGGCGCGAGTACCGGCATTGAACTGGCGATCGGGCGTAGCGTGGATATCGCTATCAACCACGACGAAAACGCTATTGCGATGCATAAGACGAATCACCCGGACACGCTGCATTATTGCGAGTCGGTGTTTGACGTTGACCCAAGCGCAGCCACCAGCGGCAAACCTGTCGGTCTGGCCTGGTTTAGCCCTGACTGCCGCCACTTTTCCAAAGCGAAGGGCGCTAAGCCGGTTAAGAAAGAGATTCGCGGGCTGGCGTGGATTGTCCTGCGCTGGGCGCTGGCAGTACGTCCCCGCGTCATGATGCTGGAGAACGTCGAAGAATTTAAGACATGGGGCCCGCTGCTGGATGAAGAATTACGCCCAGATCCTGAGCGTGCTGGCGAAACATTCGAGGCATTTGTCGGCATGCTGTCGACGGGGATCGCGGCGAATCACCCTGCGCTGGCTGAGGTTTGTGAATTTCTTGCCATTGAGCCGCACGGCCAGCAGGCGCAACAGCTGATCGCCGGGCTTGGCTATGAGGTCGATTATCGTGAGCTGCGCGCTTGTGACTACGGCGCGCCAACGATCAGAAAGCGTTTCTTCATGGTCATGCGCTGTGACGGCCGCAAGATTCATTGGCCTGAAGCGACTCATGGGGATCCAAAATCACTGGAAGTACAAAGCGGCAAGCTGGCGCCATGGCGTACCGCGGCGGAGTGCATTGACTGGAACATCCCGGCCCGTTCCATCTTCGACCGCAAAAAGCCGCTGGCGGAAAATACGCTCAAACGTATCGCGCGCGGCATTCAGCGCTTTGTTATCGAAAGTGCATCACCTTTCATCGTGAAGTGTAACCACACCACGACGAAAGGAGGTTATGACTGTTTCCGCGGGCAATCGTTGTTAGAGCCATTGCAGACCATCACTAAAAAGCATGGCTACGCGCTGGCGGTACCGCATCTTACTAAATTCCGCACCGGGGCCACCGGGCAGCCAGTGACCGAGCCGGTACCAACTGTCACCGCTGGTACGTCGGCTCGCCCGGGCGGTAATGGGCATGCGCTTGGCGTAGTTGAGGCCGCGCTGACACCGTTCCTGGCGGGCAATGGCGGCAGTGAGTACCAGGCAAAGCCGCGCCCGCTGGATAAACCCGCTCATACAATCCTCAAGCAGTCCCGCGCGTGTGTGGTTGCTCCTGTCATCGCCCGCCAGTTTGGTGCCAGTGTTGGGCACAGAGCAGACGAGCCGAGCGCAACGATTACTGCTGGCGGTGGCGGTAAATCGCAACTGGTAACCCCAACACTGATCCAGATGGGATACGGCGAACGCCCAGGGCAAGAACCGCGTATTCTTCAACTGAATAACCCGCTCGGCACGGTCACTGCTGGTGGTAATAAGTTTGCGACGGTGAGCGCGTTCCTGGCGAAGCACTATGGTGGGAATTACACGGGGCCGGGTGTTGGTATGGATGAGCCTGCCCACTCAGTCACTACCGTTGATCATCACGCGGTAGTTGCGTCGCACCTGGTGAAGCTGCGCGGAACCTGCCGCGACGGTCAGACCATGGATACACCTATGCCGACGATTACCGCTGGTGGCCAGCACGTTGGTGAGGTCCGGACATTCCTCGAAACCTACTGCGGTGAAAGCGAGGATGAATGGCTGGTGACGATCGAAGGAGTTAAGTACCAGATCGTCGATATCGGAATGCGCATGCTGCAACCGCATGAGCTTTATAAGGCACAGGGCTTCCCTGACGGCTACGTTATCGATCAGGACTATCGCGGCAATCGTTACGCCAAAGACAAGCAGGTAGCGCGCTGCGGTAACGCAGTACCGCCGCCGTTCGCTCGTGCGCTGGTAGAGGCAAATCTTCCTGAATTATGTGCAAATCAAAAGGCGGGTGCAGCCGCCTGATATGGAGAAATAGCATGAATCAGTTAACCGCAAAGGGTGTTGTGACAATGTCCAGCCGAGAAATTGCCCGGCTGGTGCAAAGCAAACATGGTGATGTGAAGCGCTCAGCTGAACGCCTTGCATCTGCTGGTATTTTAACCGCGCCGTTGGCGCACACCCCCTACACACACCCGCAAAACGGGCAAACATACGAGGAGTATTGGTTCAACAAACGTGATTCTCTGGTGATCGTCGCCAGGCTATCGCCAGAATTTACCGCCGCTGTAGTCGATCGCTGGCAAGAGCTGGAGAACAGCCAGGCCGTCAGTGTCCCGCAAACATTGCCGGAGGCATTACGTCTCGCCGCAGATCTTGCCGAGCAGAAAGAACAACTCAGCCAGCAGTTAGCCGCTGCCGCGCCGAAAGTTGAGTTTGTCGATCGGTATTGTACTGCCAAAGGCTCAATGTCTTTCCGCCAGGTGGCAAAGCTGTTGCAGGCCAAGGAAACAGATTTCCGCTTGTTCCTCATTGAGAGCGACATCATGTACCGGCTTGGCGGAGTGCTGACACCGCGGCACCAGCATATTGCTGCCGGGCGGTTTGAAGTGAAAACTGGCACTACGAGCGAAACAAACTACGCCTTTAGCCAGGCACGTTTTACACCAAAAGGCATCGAGTGGATCGGCGGCTTGTGGACGGCACACATCGCTAAGGAGCATGCCGCGTGAGAGGACTGTTTACAGCCGAGACTGTTCCGCGCCTGGGGCTTGTGGTGTTAAAGCCGGGTAGTGAACTGATGTCTCTGTTTCAACAGGGGCGTGTGCTGGTGGAGCCTCAGCCAAAAAGTATGGCTGGGCTTCCGTCGGGGCTCGTCCCTGATGCCAGGCAGCCGCTGGCAGAAGATAAGTCCCTGGAGGAATTCTTCACCGACGAGAGAGTTATCCGTGCAGCAGGTGGTTTGACCGCGTTGGAATCCTGGTTAGAGCGTAACGTGAAGGAATGCCAGTACCCGCACACTGATTATCATCATCATGAGCTGGTAACGATGCGACATCCCCCTGGATCAATGTTGCTCTGTTGGCATTGCGATAACCAGCTGCGCGAGCAAACCACCGCGGCGCTGGCAGAACTGGCCCGGCGTAATCTCATTAACTGGCTGATCAGTTCCATCCTGTCTTCGCTTGGCTACAACAACGAGCGTGAACTATCCCTCGGTGAATTGTGCTGGTGGGCCGTTTATTCAGGCATTGCTGATGCAATCACGGAAAGGATGGCCCAGTATGCGCTTCGCTTACCGGATGAGCCGTTTTTATCCGTATATCGAGAAAGCGACATTGTGCCGATGCCCCCGGCAAAAAGCATTTTGCAGAAGAAGGTCACCCCTGCGGTGACGGCTGCGAAATTAAAGCATGAAGCAAATCAGGAAGTGGCCTATGCCCTGCCAAAGGTTCTGGCTCTGCATGCGGATCCTGAATCTCCTGAATCATTCATGTTGCGCCCAAAGCATCGTCGATGGGTGAATGAAGATTATACCCGGTGGGTTAAAACCCAGCCGTGTGAAGGTTGCCGGCGACCAGCGGATGATCCACACCATGTCATTGGTAACGGTATGGGCGGTACCGCCACAAAAGCCCACGATTTATTCGTGATTCCTCTGTGCAGAGAGTGTCACGACAAACTACATGCCGATTTAGCAGCGTTTGAGAAAATACACGGTACCCAGCTGGAACTGCTGTTCCGGTTTATGAATCGTGTGCTGGCGATCGGCGTAATAAAAAAAGGGTAGTGTATGGAGAAAATGTATGCGTGATATTCAGATGGTGCTTGAACGCTATGGTTCTTGGGCTTCCAGTCCAGGGAATGAAATTTACTATTCATCTATTGCTGCTGGATTTAAAGGCTTGCTTCCATCCACACACAAAAGTCGACCTTCATGTTGTGATAATGATGGCCTTATAATTAATACTGCCATGTCTTATTTAAAAAAACATGATCCTCATTTATGCTTGTTGATTGAGTGGTATTACATACTCGGTATACCCGTAAGAAGGATTGGCACAAAATTAGGTGTTTCTCATACACATGTCCTGAAGAGACTACAAGCTGCTGAAGGTTTTGTTGATGGATGTCTATCCGGTCTTGGAAAAAGACTTGAGATAGAAAGCGAATGTCAGAAAGAAGTGGTGTGAAAGACATTCAAAAAAAAGTTGTGGAATTCCAAAAACAGTTCTAATGTATCTGTAGTGGTTATTTCCACTGTTCAAACATACCCTGCCTTTGGCGGGGTTTTTTTGTTTGTGTTATTTATCAATTTCATTTTCATTTTCATTTTCATTTTAAGGATGTTCTATGTCTGAAGATACTATGGTTGTTAACGCTTATCCTGTAACACCAGGCTGGACAGGAAGTACGTATCCTGGTGGAGTATCTATACCCAATTGGCGCCCACCTGTTCCCCATGTGGCTAACATTGGTCATTACAGTAATTTTAATGTTGTGTCGATCGGTACGGATATTTTTGACACAACTGCCCGCAAGGACAGTAAAATTGATCCAGTAACCGGTGAAATTGCATATGATGATATTGTATCCATCGAACGAGGTGATCAGCGAGTTCTCATCGTTGAAGTCAAAATGACGGCTGCCCTTGAGGAGTTAAAAAAACTAGGCACTGTCTGGAAAAAAGGTTCAATGTACCTGATCCTTGGTAATGGTGATCGTCTAAAATTTAAAGATGTTGGGCAAATGATTGATTTTATTAATAACTCAAATCGTATTGCCAATGAGACATTTATCAGAGCAAAAGAAGGATTCTCTGCCACAGGTTATGTTCCTAAAAATGCCGCTAAACAACCTGATGTGAATTCAGGCGTGACAATTGGAATTGGTGTTGATTTAGGAGGTAAAACTAAAGATTCAATGCTGAATGATGGTGTATCAAAGGAATTTGTTAAGCTGCTAGAACCTTATCTTGGTCTTAAAGGTAAGGCAGCTCAAGATAAATTGACTAAATCACCGCTTACTATTACTGAAGCTCAGGCAATGGATTTGTCAAAAAATTATATTAATAGATTTTCTTCTGGAGTAGCTAGTAAATATCAGGCAGCTACTGGAAGTAATTTTTCTAAGTTACCGTTAGGTACTCGAACTGCAATTGTCAGTGTGAGTTATCAATACGGACAGAATTTGGCTGCTGCAACACCTGAATTCTGGAAGCAAGTCACTTCAGGTAGATGGGCAGATGCCGTAAAAAATCTTAATAACTTTAAAGATAACTTCCCAACTCGTAGGCAATCAGAGGCAGCACTTATTCAGGCTGATATTGCTGCTGGTAAATTAAAATAATAAATAAGGAGGGGTAGGCCCTCCTTTAATTATTGGCATTGTGTACTGTTAGTGGACTCGGAAATCACTGAGTATTTCCCGGTTTTATTTTTTACTAATGTTAAAAGTGTAACTGATTTATAACTTGCTTGAGTAGGGTTTGCATAGTCGTAGAAACAAGCGCTTAACTTACTTCCGTTAACTTTCAAGTTAGATATTGAATAAGTCCAAGTGTTTTCTTTATTGGTCAACCCGTAAAAAGTCTGGTCATCATATTTTACAGGAATGTCGAATCCCATAGCAGGTAATGTCTTGCCGCTTTCAGGGGAACGAGGGGAAAGAGAATTTCTAAAAGTTGATATGTCAATATTTTCAATGACTTGATTTAAATTGACAGTAGCATGTGCACTGTTTTGGAAGAGTGCCATAAAACTAAGTAACGCAAAATATTTTTTTCTCATTACCGAACCTCAGTGACTGTATGTGTTTCAGGTTTTTAAGTTAATGATAATCATTCTAAATGATGTGGTCACATCAGTCATCTATGTCATAACTTTTTTCACAAGTGAAATTCATCAAAAAACACCCGCATGCAGCGAGGTGAGAGCATGTCTCAAATGGACAAAATTACTACTGGCATTTCCTACGGCGCCTCGGGAGGTAGTGCCATTTACTGGTTTAGAAGGCTTCTTGACGGCTACTCACCCGAACAGTGGGCAGCCATAGGTGTAATCGGTAGTTTACTTTTCGGCTTGCTTACCTTTCTTACCAATCTCTATTTCCAAATCAAAGCGGATCGCCGCAAAGCTGCACGGGGTGAATGATGTCTAATAAGTCAAAGCTTAGCGCAGCAGTGCTGGCGCTAATCGCGTCAGGAGCATCTGCTCCACTCATTTTCGACCAGTTTATCAGCGAGAAAGAAGGCAATGTGCTGGTGGCCGTTGTTGATCCGGGTGGGGTCTGGTCTTTATGTCACGGCGTGACTGTCATCGATGGCAGGCGCGTTGTTAAAGGCATGACAGCCACAGAGGAAAAATGCCGCAAGGTTAACGCTATTGAACGCGATAAGGCATTAGCCTGGGTTGATCGCAATATCAAAGTGCCTCTGACAGAGCCGCAGAAGGTAGGTATCGCATCCTTCTGCCCATATAACATTGGTCCGGGTAAATGCTTCCCTTCGACCTTCTACAGGCGCATCAATGCAGGCGACCGCATAGGTGCATGCGAAGCAATCCGCTGGTGGATCAAAGACGGTGGACGTGATTGCCGCCTGACTAAAGGCCAGAAGAATGGCTGTTATGGGCAGGTCGAGCGGCGCGATCAGGAAAGCGCGCTGGCGTGCTGGGGGCTGGACCAATGAAAATTAATACGGGTCTAGTCGGCGTTGTCGTTATTGCTGGTCTTTCGGTCGCGCTCATTAAGAGTTGCTCAAACGCTAGTAGCCTTCAGAGCGATAACGACGTTCTGCGAAGCGACAACTCTTTGCAGAGGCAGGCGATAGCCACCCAGGCATTCAACTTCAATCGATTCAATCAGGTCGCAGAACAAGCCAACAGGCTCAACTCCCTGATCGACACCAGCACCGAAGAAACCGTAATCGAATACCGGGAGATTCTCCGCCGTGAAAAAACCTGTGATCTGCCTGTTCCTGATGACATTGCTGGTGGGTTGCTCGAATACGCGCACCGTTTACGTTCCAGCGCAATGCACGCCGATACCGACGAACCTGACGCAGCCGATGATCGTACCGCTGCCACCAGCTCAATAACGTACTGCCAGGCTGTGCTCTGGATTAAGCCGCTGCTGGCCGTGATTGAAAAGGGCAACAACAATTTCGCTGGGATTCGTCAGATCGAGCAACAGCGCTAACCATTGGATCGCACATTAGTTGATAGCAATCGGATTTCTGAAGTAAAAGTCAATGGCTTACTATCTTAATTGGTAGTAATTTATCTGGAATTGACTTGTATGAAAGAGAGCCAAAATGGAAGCTAGAGGGAATTATCGTTTAAGGCCAATTTCAGAACTTGGAAGCGGGACATTTGGGAGAGTAGAGAAAATCGAACTCTTCAATTCTAGTGAGCATTTTTGTGGCTATTACGCCCGCAAAAGTCTCGCAGTCAATCACGACATTGTTGGTTCAATCTTCAGTCCTGATGACTGGAGAAGACGATTTGAGAGAGAAGTGACATACCAATCTCGCTGTCGACATTCAAATGTTGTTCCTGTGTTAATACACAATCTCGATGCAGAGCATCCGTGGTTTGTTATGCCGCTAGCAGATACGGATCTTATGAAGGAGATCGACGGAAACGTATTAAGTGATGATGAGAAACTACTGGCGATTAGAATGATGTTACTCGGCGTCCAATACATCCACAAACGAGGGTATCTTCATCGAGACCTCAAGCCAGAAAATATCCTAAAGTTTTCTGATGGGCAGTACAAAGTCTCTGATTTTGGTTTAGTTAAGCACGATGACCCTAACGCAGCTTCGGCAGTACTAACGAATATTGCTGTCACCATGGGAACTGATGGGTATAAAGCTCCAGAAGTGAACAGGGGTCTGTATAGTCCTAAAACTGACATCTATGCAGCGGGTGCGATAGTGAATATTTTAAATTTAAGCCATGTGGATGGTATTGATGCTCTGATAGGCAAGGCTACAGCTTACAAACCGACTGCGCGATATGATTCAGTCAGTGAGATGCTTGCCGATCTTGACGCCATAATTGAAGGGAGGCAGGCATGATAAATCTTCTAAGTTGCGGCTTTTTCTCATGTCCTAAGGATTCCGACCGCGGCAATCAGGACTCATATGTTTTGCCAGCACCGACAGGTAACGGATTCGTTTTTGCAGTCGCTGATGGCGTTGGCTCATACGAAGGTGCTAAAGAGATAGCCGATGTTGCTACTTCTGCTCTTCGGTATACCAATAACGAAAGTATTACGGATATTCAAAAAACATTTCTGGGTCTAAAAGAAAAGGTAGATGCGGTTGTAGATGCTAAGTCTGAATGGATCAATGCAGCGACAACTCTTTCATTCTGTTTTATTGACCATGAAGCTTTGTATGTTGGGCATGTTGGTGATACCCGCGTCTATGTTAAAAAAGGCGCTAAGTTGGCATTGATAACCAAAGATCACACTCAACACCAAGAACTTTTTGATGATGGGATTTACACGAAGAAAGAGTTACGTGATTTACCAGGTAAAAACACTCTTACTTCGGCAATATCCAGAAACATTGCTTTACGCTTCCAAAGCGTTAAGTTGCCCTTATCGGAACTGGTAGATGAAAATGGACTCATTACTGTTTACATCATGTCAGATGGCGCACATCATTTCTGGGAACAAAGGCCAAGACTCTCCCTTGAAACTATCTCGAAAGCGCCAAAGTTTGCCGCAAGCTTGCTGAGAAGGATTGAGCGATCCGGACCCATAGATGATTACACGCTAATCGCTGCCTCTTTCCAAACATCGAAGTAGTAATAAACCGCCTGAGGGCGGTTTTCTTTTCCTCAACAGCTATCCATCAACATCAGCTGTATCCCTTAGTGGGGTTAAATATTCGAGATTGATTATTATTTGAAAAGGTACTCCTGACGGTTCTGAACACCGAGGGGGCGAGGACACGCGGGAAACGGCTAGTTTTTTGCATTTTATGGGTTTCATCATCATCTGTTTAACCTCTTGATATTTCAGTCCTGATCATTAGCAGGATGTCGAAATGACTATTTTTTGTTCACCATCATGGATAACGAACTCAAAAATTTCCGGCTGAATATCACCCAGCTGGCAGCCATTACCGATCTGCACCGCCAGACGGTCGCGAGCAAGCTTGCAAATGTTCAGCCGGCACCGGGCAGCAATCCAAAACTTAAGCTTTATGCCATCACCGATATCCTCAGGGAGTTGCTGACGAGTACCACACCGTCGGAGCTGGTGGACGTCGACAAAATGCTTCCCCCCGATCGTAAAGCCTGGTTTCAGTCGGAGCGTGAAAGGCTCAAGTTTCAGCAGGAAACAGGGGAGCTGATCCCGGCGTCAGAAGTCACCAGAGAATTTTCCTCCATGGCAAAAGCAATGGTTCAGGTGCTGGAGACGTTACCCGACATCCTTGAACGAGACTGCGCCATGACCCCTTCCGCAGTTGTCAGGGTGCAGCAGGTTATTGACGATCTGCGCGACCAGATAGCCCTCAAAGTTGAGCAGGCCGACTCACCAGAACAGGAGGAAATGCCAGAAGAGGAGTAAATCATGCGACAGGCCACGGCAGCGGAAGTCAGGCGTAACGCTTCCGCCATTCTCAAAGCCCCGCGCCGTATGCCTGTGGCTGAGGCGGTTCAAAAATTTATGCGCGTACCTATGGGGGCCGGTAACTCGGTACCGTGGGATCCTGCTGTCGCTCCCTATGTGATAGAGCCGATGAACTGCCTCGCGATGCGTGAATACGATGCAGTGGTGTTTGTTGGACCGGCACGAACGGGGAAAACGATAGGCCTGGTGGATGGCTGGGTTGTATACAACATTGTCTGCGACCCGTCCGATATGCTCGTCGTTCAGATGACCGAGGAGAAAGCGCGCGAGCACTCTAAAAAACGTCTGGCGAGAACGTTTCGTGTCAGTCCTGAAGTGGCGAAACGCCTGAGCCCGTTGCGAAACGACAACAACGTGCATGATCGTACTTTTCTGGCGGGCAACTATCTCAAGATTGGCTGGCCTTCCATCAACATCATGTCCTCGTCAGATTTCAAATGTGTAGCGCTCACCGATTATGACCGCTTCCCTGAGGACATCGATGGCGAGGGTGACGGTTTTACCCTGGCTTCCAAGCGTACCACCACCTTTATGTCCGCCGGGATGACTCTGGTGGAGTGTTCGCCAGGACGGGACATACGCGACAGCAAATGGCGCCGAAAATCTCCCCATGAAGCACCACCAACGACAGGCGCGCTTTCGCTGTACAACCGTGGAGATCGCCGTCGCTGGTACTGGCCGTGCCCGCATTGTGGTGAATATTTTCAGCCTGCGATGGAGGCGATGACCGGATACCGCGATGAACCTGATCCGGTAAAAGCCAGTGAGTCGGCTCATCTGCTTTGTCCGCATTGCAGCACCATTATCACCGCAGATAAAAAGCGCGAGCTTAACGGGGTGGGTGTCTGGTTGCGTGAAGGTCAGAGTATTGACCGGGACGGCAAGATTTCCGGTGAGCCGCGACGCTCGCGCATAGCGTCGTTCTGGATGGAGGGGCCCGCAGCCGCGTACCAGACCTGGGCGCAGCTGGTGTACAAACTGCTGACGGCTGAGCAGGAGTATGAGGCTACCGGCAGCGAAGAAACCCTCAAGGCGGTTATCAACACCGACTGGGGGCTGCCGTACCTGCCGCGCTCGGCCAGCGAACAGCGACGCGCCGATGTGCTGATGCAGCGTGCGGAGGATTACGGTAAACGCCTGGTTCCGCCGAAGGTGCGTTTCCTGCTGGCAGCCGTCGACGTTCAGGGCGGGAAAAAGCGCCGTTTCGTCGTGCAGATAATTGGTTATGGCGAAAACGGTGAACGCTGGCTTGTGGATCGCTACAACATCCGCCAGTCCCTGCGCTGCAATGAACATGGCGAGGCGGAGCCAGTCCACCCCGGCGCGTATCCGGAGGACTGGCAGCTGCTTGTATCCGATGTGCTGGAAAAAACTTACGCACTTCAGTCTGACCCGACGCGGCGTATGCCGGTGCTGGCCATGGCCGTCGACAGCGGCGGTGAGGAAGGGGTGACAGATAATGCCTATAAATTCTGGCGCCAGTGTCGCCGGGATGGTCTGGGTAAGCGTGTCTATCTGATCAAGGGCGACAGCACAAAACGTCAGAAAATTATTACCAAAACTCACCCGAATAATACCGAACGCAGTGACCGTCGCGCTGATGCGCGTGGCGAGGTGCCGGTGTATCTGCTGCAAACCGACCTGCTCAAGGATCAGCTCAGCAATAACCTTGATCGTGAGACTCCCGGAGCAGGCTATATCCATTTTCCCGACTGGCTGGGGGAGTGGTTCTACGAGGAACTCACCTACGAAGAGCGCGGCGTGGATGGCAAATGGCGTAAGCCAGGCAAGGGCGCCAACGAAGCCTTTGACCTGTTCTGCTATGCCCACGCCGTCGCGGTTCTGCGCGGCTACGAAAAAATTCGCGACTGGGAAAAACCTCCTGCATGGGCTGAGCCGCAGGATCTCAACCCAAATATTCATGAAGGGGAACGCCCCAGGGAGATAACCGTGAAAAAAAACAAAACCGTTCAGCCACAAGTCAGGGCTGAGCCTGAGAAAGAAAACACGCTTTCCGGCAGCTGGCTGGGATCTTCCGGTAGGGGAGGAGGCTGGCTGTGAAGAAAGACGACATCTGGAGAACGCTGATGATGGTGCGCCAGGCCTACCAGGACTCGCTGGACGGCAAGAGTATCTCTTTCACCGGCGTAAACGGTCGCGCCATTACCAACCACGATCCGAAGGCGCTGCGCGATGAGCTCGAATACTGGGAGCGTCGCTGGCGCGCGGTCAACAGCCGTGGTGGTTCGTACAAACTCGCTAACTTTCTGTAAGGCGTTCTATGGGCATTCTTGAAAGAACACTGAGGGCAATTTCCCCCGGGTGGGCCGCGGCACGCGAGCGGGATCGTCTCCGGCTTAATGCGTATGAAGCGGCAAATCCGTCACGGCTGCACAAGGCGAAAAAGCAAAGCCAGTCGGCGGACACCGCTGTGTTTGCAGCAGGTCAGTCCCTGCGGGAACAGGCCCGGTGGCTTGATGAAAACCATGATCTGGTGATCGGCCTGTTCGACAAAATGGAAGACCGGGTGATTGGTGCCCACGGGATCCATGTTGAGCCTCAGCCCCTCGATCTGGAGGGGAATCTTCATTCCGATTTCGCCGGGCAACTTTCGGCGCTCTGGGCTGAATGGTCCGTGCGTCCTGAGGTGACTGGCATGTTCACCCGCCCGGAAGCCGAACGCCTGCTGCTGCGTTCAGCACTGCGTGACGGGGAAGTGTTCACGCAACTGGTCAGGGGGAAGGTGCCGGGTCTGCAACATTCCACCTCCGTACCGTTCTCGCTGGAAATGCTGGAGGCGGATTTTGTTCCGTTCAACCTTAACAGCACCGCCGGCCAGCAGGTTCGCCAGGGCATCATCGTGAACGACTGGGGGCGTCCCGTCGGCTACCGCGTTTACAAGTACCACCCGGCAAATATGACGCGGTTCAGCGCTGAACTTAAAACCGTCTCAGCTGAAAACATGCTTCACCTTGCGCAGCGCAAGCGTCTGCACCAGCTGCGCGGTATCAGCCTGATCCACGGAGTCATTACCCGTCTTTCTGACATCAAGGATTATGAAGAGAGTGAACGCGTCGCCGCCCGTATTGCCGCCGCGCTGGGGTTCTATATCAAGCGCGGTGATGCGCAGTCTCTTGGTGACGACGGGGAGTTTTCACCTCCCGGCGGCCAGCGTCATTACGATATCGCCCCGGGCATGATTTACGACGATCTGCGCCCGGGTGAAGACCTGGGCATGGTGGAATCAAATCGCCCGAATGTTCACCTCTATGAATTCCGAAACGGACAGATGCGGGCCGTGGCCGCAGGCACGCGCGGCAGCTATTCCAGCATTGCCCGGGACTATAACGGCACCTACAGCTCCCAGCGTCAGGAGCTGGTGGAGAGCTTCGAAGGGTACAACGTCCTGCAACAGTGGTTTGTCGGCCAGCACAGCCGGCCCGTTTACCGCGCATGGCTGGCGATGGCGTTGCTGAGTGGCGTTGAAGTGCCGCCGGATGTGGATCCAAATTCTCTCTATAACGCGCTTTATCTCGGCCCGGTGATGCCGTGGATTGATCCGGGGAAAGAGGCTAATGCCTGGAAAGCCATTGTTCGTGGCGGTGCTGGTACCGAAGCGGAATGGGCACGGGCGCGGGGTAAAAACCCGCAGGAGGTTAAACGCCAGCGACTGCGTGAAACCGAATTTAACCGTCAACACGGGCTGGTGTTTGATTCCGACGCCGCCAACGACAAAGGAGCGATGCCAGATGCAACGGCAAAACCAAAAGACGATCGGCGCGAGCCGGACGATGATGATTAACCCCCGCGCCAGCCTGGCGGGTGTCGATGCGGCAAACGGTCAGTGCTGGTACGAAATCCGCGCGCTGTCTGCCGGGCGCGTCGAAATCTTCCTCTATGACGTGATCGGCGGCTGGGGCATCACAGCCCAGCAGTTCGTCGCGGACTGTAAAGACGCCGGGGTGTTTGACGCCAGCGCGGTGGATTTACATATCCACAGCCCCGGCGGCGATGTCATGCAGGGATTTGCCATCTACAACACCCTGTCGCGGCTGAAAGCGAAAGTGGATATCTGGGTGGACGGGGTGGCGGCCAGCATGGCCTCGATGATTGTCTGCCTGCCCGGCGCCACGGTGCACATGCCGGAAAACGCCTGGATCATGGTCCACAAACCGTGGGGCGGGATCGCCGGGGATTCTGATGACATGCGCGATTATGCCGCGTGGCTTGATCGTAACGAAGCCCTGATGCTCAGCGCCTATATGAATAAAACGGGACTGGGGCAGGAGGAACTGGAAGCGATGCTGAAAGCGGAGACCTGGCTTAACGGGGCCGAGGCAGTGGAGAAAGGTTTCGCTGACACGCTTGAACCTGAACTACAGGCTGCGGCCTGTGTGAATGAAAATAAACTGAAGGATTACCAGAACATGCCAGAACAGATTAAAACTCTTTTTGCGCCGCGCGCCGAAGCTCCGGTGAATCAGCCACAGCAGCCTGCTCCGGTACAGCAGCCCGCGCCGGTACAGGCGAACCTTAACCCGCCAGCGCCACAGCAGCCCGCACAGCAGATGACTAACATCGATATCACTGCGCTGGCCCAGCAGCTGCAACAGCAGATGCAGACGGCAAACGCGGAACGCGTGAACACGGTTTCCGCTGTTTTTGAGGCGTTCCCGACCTTCGCGACACTGAAGGCGGAATGTCTGGCCGACTTCTCCTGCACGGCTGAAAAAGCCCGTGACAGACTCCTCCAGGCGCTGGCGGCAGGAACTACGCCGAGTGCCGGTCCGGGTGCTATTCATCTTTATGCCGGAAACGGCAATCTGGTCGGTGACTCCATCCGTGCTGCGGTAATGAGCCGCGCGGGCTATGCGCAGGCTGAAAAAGATAACGCCTACAACGGTTATACCCTGCGTGAACTGGCGCGAGCTTCCCTTGTGGATCGCGGGATCGGTATTTCAGGCGCAGGGACTGCACAGGCGATGGTCGGCCTTGCGTTTACTCACAGCAGCAGCGATTTCGGCAATATCCTGATGGATGTGGCGCACAAGGCGGCGCTGATGGGCTGGGACGAGGCCACAGAGTCATTCGAACAGTGGACCCGTAAAGGCACCCTGACTGATTTCAAAACCGCGCACCGCGTCGGTCTGGAATCACTTGCATCGCTTCGCAAGGTCCGCGCCGGGGCGGAATATAAATATGTCACCATCAAAGATCGCGGCGAGCCGATTGCGCTTGCGACCTACGGCGAACTTTTCAGCATTGACCGCCAGACTATCATCAATGATGACCTGGACATGCTGACCCGTATCCCGCAGGCAATGGGCCTTGCCGCGCGTGCCACCGTGGGCGATCTGGTGTGGGCAGTTCTGACCAGCAACCCAAAAATGTCCGACGGCAAGCCGCTGTTCCACGCCGATCATGGCAACCTGGTCTCCGCCGATCTGAGTATCGAAGGCCTCGATACAGCGCGTAAGGCGATGCTGCTGCAAAAATCAGGCGACCGCCGTCTGAACATTCGCCCGGCCTACATGCTGACGCCAGTGGCCATCGAGTCCCGCGCTAACCAGCTGATCAAATCTGCAAGCGTACCGGGCGCGGACGCGAACAGCGGTATCGTTAACCCGATCCAGAACTTTGTGACGGTGTCCTCTGAGGCTCGCCTCGATGACAGCAGCCCGACGGATTACTACCTGACCGCCGCACAGGGACGCGACACCATTGAGGTGGCGTATCTGGATGGTATTGATACGCCATACCTTGAGCAGCAGCAGGGCTTCACCGTTGACGGTGCCGTGTTCAAGGTACGCATTGATGCCGGGGTGGCACCGCTTGACTGGCGCGGCATGGTTAAAGTCACCAAAAAATAACGACCGTCATCTGACGGTTTTTTTTACGGGGCGGCACGTGCTGCTCCTTTTTTGTCTGGAGAGAAAAATGGCGAAAAATTATCAGCAGGATGGCAACACCCTTGATTTTCAGAATACCGGTGCGACCGATATTCATTCGGGTGACGCCGTGCTTTCAGGGGCACTGGTGGGGGTTGCTCACGACGACATTCCGGCAGGGTTGTGGGGGGTGCTGCATACCACGGGGGTGTTCGTCCTGCCAAAAGCAGCGGAAGCGGTCACTGTTGGCCAGAAGCTCTATCTGGCAGACGGTAAGCTGACCGCGGAAGCGGGTGAGGAGGCAGCTCCGAATCCTCTGGCGGGCACGGCCTGGGCTGAGGCGGCGGCTGATGCGGATTCTGTTCCGGTCCGGCTTGGTTAATGATGAACCGCTTTCGGCAACGCCTGTTAAAAGCGGATGCCCGGATATCCCGGGCATTTGCCGAAGAGGTGCCAGCTGTCCTGTCTGTCGGTGCTGAGTTGCGTCCTGTTACAGTGATTTTCGAGACGCCTGATGTCCCGGTTGACGTGCCCGGCGGGGGGCAAATTCAGGATCGCTCTCCGGGCTTCAGCGCGATGACCGCTGATATCGTGGGGCTTGAGAAGCACCACGGCGTGGAGATCAACGGCACAGCTTATCGTGTGACGCACATCGGCGCTGATGAAGAAGGCCGTACCCGTGTCACGCTGGCGTATGGCGCACCGGGTAAGGTGCAGCCGGACATCAATAAGTGGAGCTGATATGGCGCGTGAGTCCAGACTGCGGCGGGATTTGCCCGTCGATATCGATGTGGATGCCATCTGGAAGATAGCGGAGCACTTCGGTGCAACCCATAAACAGTTTCGGGCAGCGTATTCCCGTGCGCTGAAACGTACCGCCGCCACCTTGCGTAAAAAAGCGATGGCTGACCTGAAAGACGGGCTGGCGCCGCGCAGCCTGGATCTGGTGCGCCGGCGTCTGCTTTCCTTTCGTCTTGATCGCGCTTCTCAGTCACAACTGGATAATTTTCGTCTCTGGTTTGGTCTCAATGCCATCAAGGTAAAAGACCTGAAAGGCAGGATTAACGGGCGGGTGAGGCCTCACCATACCCGGCGGGATAAATCCACCGGGCGGTATATAAAGGCGCGGCGCCAGGCAGAAAACGCCGGATTCACCCCAAAGGGCAGCCTGCTATCCCCGCGCACATTTGAAAACGGGGAAGTGGCGCGCTCCCGCCGTGAAAACCGCCGGACGGTGGTTATTCGCGCTCCGGATACCCGCCGTACCCGCGAAGCGGAAGTCGATATTTATGAGCCGATGCTGAATTACATCGAAGATAACGCCTTTGCGGAGGCGATGGAGATTTTTATGCATCACTTTGAAACCGATCTGCGCGGGCGTGTGAAAGCCCGTATTTCTGTCTGAGGTGGACTATGGCTGAGCCATTACTGCTGGGGCAGTATCACGATGCTGTCACCGGCGCGCTGAAAAAAATTGCGTGGGTGCGTGACGCCGATGCCTACCCGGAAAAAAACGTGCCCCGCTTTACCGGACTGGCCACCCCGGCGGTCTATTTCTCCATTAACGGCTGGGAGCAGGGCGGCGGCAACGAGGGACAGCTTAATGTGAATCTGTCCTGCGATTTGTTCGTTGTGGTGGACGCGGCAGGCGCTGGCGTCAGCCGACCCGAAATTTTCCTGCGCACGGCGGCGGCGGATATCACTCAGTGGATTGATGGCCAGCAATTCGGCCTGACCAGTCTTGAGCCAGCCGTCTTTATCGATGCGTCACGCGATGAGTTTGATCCACGCATGGATGATTACCTGGTCTGGCGGATCTCCTTCACACAATCGGCAGCCTTTGGTGCGGATCCGTTTGCGCAGATTAATTCTCCGCTGAACGGCGTCTGGCTTGGTAAGGCTCCGGATATCGGGCGCGCGCATGTGGACGATTATCAGCTGATTTACGAGGCGAAACCCGATGAGTGATATCGAGGGCGATTTACAGCGTCGCCTGGCGAATATTGTGCGGCGCGGAGTTATTCATTCCGTTAAGCATGACGGTATACCGAAGTGCCGGGTGGATCTGGGCGACATCACCACTACCTGGCTGCCGCTTTGCCAGGGCTTTTCCGGGGCAAACCGGGCTGACTCCAATCCGTATGCGGTCGGGGATGCGGTCACTGTGCTGTCGGAGGCGGGCGAGCTTAATAATGGCCGGGTGTTTCCCGGCTGGAATACCGGCGGTCTGCCGGTACCGGAGGGCAGCGACAGCGAACATATCACCCGCTACGGTGACGGTACCGAGATCCGGTATGACCGCGCCGCGCATGCCCTTACCATCACGCTGGCGGAGGGCGGGACCTACAAAATTATCGGAAAGGGAACGCTCGATGGTCCGGTGGAAATCACCGACACCCTCACAGTTCAGGGCGTTACGCAAATCAATTCCGACACGAAGGTGAAGGGAAACATCGGTGCAACACAGGAAATTTCTGACGGTACCGGGAAAATGAGCGGGATCCGCGAAACCTACAACGGCCATGACCATAAAGAAAATGGTGATGGCGGCGGAACCACGAATCCCCCCAATCAAAAAATGTGACCTGCCGCGGCAGGTTTTTTTATGCCTGGAGAAAATAAATGGCGAATTTACATGGTGTGGAAACGATCGAACTGACATCCGGTACGGTCGCGGTCACGACGATCCAGACGGCCATTATCGGCCTGGTGGGTACTGCGCCTGATGCCTCTGCCGGAACGCCGGCCAGTGCCAGCACAGGAACCCCGATTCTGGATAACGTTGTGGATTTTGCCGCGACAGTTGCTGGCAGGGCAGGAAACGTGGTGGTGGTTGAGGCAGTAGCCGGCATCCCGAATGAAGAAAATCCCGCAGCGATTGAGACCTCTGCTGCCTGGAATGCGGAGGCATTAACGCTGACTATCACGCTTGGCTGCGATGAAACGGGCAAGCTGACGGCAACCCCTTCAGCAGTGGCCGCTGCCGTGGGCGCGGTGGATGATGTGGAAGTCACCGCAACGGGAAGCGGGAGTGGCGTGGTCATACCGTTCCGGTTGCAGCTGGCAGGCGGCGAAGATGAACCTTTCCCGCTGAATATCCCTGTGGCGATTGTCGGTACCTCGATGCTTTCCCGGCTCGGTGAAAAAGGCACGCTGAAGCAGGCCCTGATGGAAATCAACGATCAGCGAAATGCCCTGACGGTGGTGGTACGCGTGGCCGAAGTTAACGATACAGCGAAACAGCGTGCGGCGGTGCTGACCGGGATCGGCGCGCTGTCATCTGCTCGCTCCGTGACAACGTACCAGCCCCGTATCGTTATCGCGCCGGGCTTCAGTGAGGATGATGCCGTGGGTAAGGCTCTGGAAACCGTTGCCGGCAAGCTGCGGGCGGTGGCGTATGTTGACTGCGAATCCGGTGCGACACTACAGGAAGTGGTCCAGCGCAGACAGTCCTATGGTACCCGCACCGAACTGCTGCGCCCGCGCGTACAGGTCAGCAATGCCGACGGCCAGCTGGTCTATCGTCCTTACTCTGCGTTTGCGGCGGGGTTGCGTGCCCGAATCGACTTTGAGAAGGGCTGGTGGTGGAGTAAATCCAACCAAGACATCAATAATATCCTCGGAGTGGAACAGATCGACGAGTTCATTCTCGGCGATGAAAACTGCGATGCAAACCTGCTCAACATGCAGAACGTCTCTACCATCATCCGCCGGGCAGGGTTTAAGCACTGGGGCAACCGTCTGTGCGGTACCGATCCACAGTGGCGCTTCGAATCGGTTCGCCGAACCGCAGACGTCATTGAGGACAGTATTCAGGAAACGATGCTGGAATATGTTGACCGTCCGCTGGACCGGGAGAATGCCGACGACATTATCGGCACCATCAACGCCTATATGCGCCAGCTGGTCGGGCTCGGCGCTATTTTCGGTGGTCGCGCCTGGCTGGATGAAGAACTTAACACCGCTGAGAGCATGGCGGCGGGCGTGCTGTACATCAACTATGACTTTGGTCCGAAATCGCCGACTGAGCTTATCAGCCTGCGCGTCCGGGTGAATAACAACTATGCGCTTGAGGAGATGCTGGCAGCATGAGCGAAAAAAACACATTACGCGTCTGGACCTTCTTCCGGCAGGGGATCCGCATACAGGGGGCGCATGAATTTACTCCGCCGGCATTGTCCATTGTCAAAACGGATTTGCGTACCGGCGCACAGGATGCGCCGTCCCCCGTTGATGACGGCATGGAAGCACTCACCTGTCAGCTGAAGTTTTACGGTGTGGACGTGGATATGCTGACCGCTTTCGGTTTTGTCAGCGGCAGCCGTCCGCGATTTACGGCCTATCAGGGCTATCTGGCTAACGGTACCGCGCTGGGTACGATCGAGGAGATCGAAGGCTTTGTGCAGACCGTCACTCCCGACGCGCGTGGCAAGGACAGCCTGTCCGAAAATGCCGTCACGGTGGAAATTGCCGTGAGCTATTACCGTCAGACTAAGGACGGTCGCGAGCTCTTTGAGATTGATACTGAGCGCTTCTCGCGCCGGGTGAATGGCGTGGATGTTCTTTCCGGTCTGGCGGCAAAAGTACGGCTTTAAACTCAAACAATCTTACAACGGCCTGCGGGCCGTTTTTTTATGGAGATCAACATGTCTTTTCCTGGTGAAACACGCGTTATCAAACTGTATTCCCCTGTTTCTTTTGAGAACGGCGGCCTGCTCGAACAGGTGACGCTGCGCGAGCCGCTGGTCCGTGACCGCATTGCCTTTTCCAAAGACCGCGGCAGTGAAGAAGAAAAAGAGGCGCGCATGATTGCGCTGCTGTGCAACCTCAGCGAACAGGATATCTGGCAACTGACTGCGGCAGATTATGCCCAGCTGCTGGATGCGTTTAATGTTTTTATGCTCCCGCCCGAGAAGCGACCGAAAGAGGGCTGATGCGGGCGATACGTTTTCTGGGACGGCGCCTGCATTTTCCCATGACGGAATATCTGGATATGCCGTTCAGTGTGTTTTCTGATTTTCTCACCGACGAAGTGGAGGCGGTAAATCGTGGCCGGATTAAGCCAGAACCTTAAGGCCGTCATTACCTTTGGCGGCAGTATCGACAGCTCCTGGAATCGTTCAGCGAACAGCCTGCAAAAAAGCCTGAAGGACGTCGGAAAGCAGTCTGAAAAACTGACGAAAGATCAGGCTAAGCTGGCGGCTGAGATTAAGCGTGCGAAGCTGGCAGGGCACAGCCTTGGCGATCTTAAACGGCGTTACAGCGACGTGTCCCGTGAAATCCGCAAAACGGAGGCCGAACAGCAGAAGCTGAATCAGCAGATGCAGAAGACGCAACGGCTGGCTGCCTTCAAGGGGGCAGGGAAAGGGCTGTTTCGCCGTGGTCTTGGTATGGCCGGACAGCTGGGCGGGATGGTTGCTCCCGGGCTGGCGATTGGCGGCGGTGGCGTGGTGGCTTCCGCCCTGGGTACCCTGATTGCACCTGCGGCCACCAACGAAGAAACGGCCCGACGGGCTGGTGTGGCGAAAAGCTATGGCGTCGATATCCCGACGTTTGATGCCTGGGACACGCTCGCGAAGCAGTACGACATGAACGGTGAGAACATCGGCGACCTGTTCGAGGAGTACCTTCACAAGGCGGGAGAGTACAAGCAGAACGGCAAGCAGGGTTCCCTTCAGGATGCGTTTGAAACGCTGGGATTTAAGGCGGGGGATTTTGCGGGCCTAAGCGATATGGCGCAGTTCGAAAAAATTGTCGAGCGTGCGCTCAGCATGCAGGACGAGTCGAAAGCGTCGTTTGCACTGGATTCGTTGTTTGGCGGCGAGGCCAGCAAGCTGCTGATGCTGCTGAAGCAGTCCGGCAAAAGCTACCGTGACCTGATGGACGAGCAGCGGCGTTATAACCTCGTCACGAAAGAGGGGGCTGAAGGGGCGATAGAGGGCAACCGCGCCATTACCAGCCTGCGCACTGTCTTCTCCTCGGCTGTAGCGGAAATTTCAGGGCAACTGGGAAACGAGCTGGCACCGGATATCCGCCGGCTGACGGATGATATGGCGGAGTGGTTTAAGGGTGGCGGGATCAAACGCATAGTCAGTTTCCTGCGTAATGATCTTTACCCCGGTGTACTGACGTTCGGCCAGGGCATTGTGTTCGTCGGGAAAGTGGCCTACGCGCTGGCGAAAAAACTGTCCTGGCTTTTACCGGATGAGAGAAGCGATCAGCGGGACGTGCTCAAATCGCTGGCCATGACCGGCTCGGTTGATATTGCGCGCATGACGGCGCAACGCAATGGTCAGGGCGAATGGTTTGAGCAGCAACTGAAGGAAAAGCCGGACCTGCCTGATGATGTGAAAAAATCGTACCGGGACACCCGGGGATTTTTCCGCGACGACGATGACACCTTTAACAGTACGCTCGATAAATACGTGACGCCGGAAAGCAGCGGCGCGCCGTTCTCCTGGGATTCAGCACTGAACCAGAACCAGAAGACGTCTGCGCAACCGGGACATGAAACATCCGACAGGACTGCCGGCGCCTGGAATAACTACAGACTTCCTTCCTTTCCCTCATTTGAAAAAAGTAGCGTCTGGCCCGCAGCGGAAAAACCGAAGGGATCCGCAGACAACATCTCACCGGATAAGCCTGTAGTAAATGTCGATGTATATCCTTCCCTCAACTGGACAGCAGCCGAGGAAAGATCTGGGGGCAATTCAAAATACCCGGCACAGCGTATCCCGGATGTGAATGTTGATGTCGATTCGTTACCGGGGACTGACAAAGCGCAGGGTTCATTCAGGGGTAACGAACGTCACAGGGAGAAAAGCGCAGACATCTTGCACTTACCGCCTGAGATTAACTCCCGACAGTCTCCTGATCCTGTTTCAGACAGACCGGCAGAACTGTCAGGTGAAGGGGAAAGCAGCTACTGGGAAACATTACTTCAGAAGCTTGATTTTGCGGACAAAGCGCCGCCTCCCCGACAACTGACCGACAACCGTCGTTTCGAATTTCATTATGAAATACATGGTGCACCTGGTCAGGACGAAAGGGCGATCGGGGATGAAGTTGTCGCGGTGACTAAAACCAGTCCGGTATTTAACGGTGACAGCAGCATGCTGGACGGAGGACAAATCTGGTGAGTGAAATCATTCCTGTCTTTGAAGACTTGGGGCAGCTTCAGTCAAGCGCTGTTCGGGGGGCTCAGGCCGCCCGGGTGATGATGATGCTGGGTGATTTTGCCTTTTCGATCGACACCACGGCATACAACCAGCTGACCCGCGAGGCCAGCTGGCGATGGAGCGAACAGGAGCGGATCGGGAAGCAGGATTTATTGCAGTATACCGGCAAGCCCGGGCGAACCGTCCGGCTTGAAGGAGAATCGCATGCTTTCTTTCGCAAGGGGGTGGATGCTGTTAACGATCTCTTCGACCTCGCAGACCAGAATAAGCCTCAGCAGCTGGTCAGCGGTGAAGGAGATGTCCTGGGCTGGTGGGTGGTAATCGACTTCTCAGATACGACCAGCCGATTCCTGCCTGGCGGTGGCCACCGAAACAAAAACTGGACGATGACGCTGAAACATTATGCCGACGACATATCAAACCCGTGACGGTGATGTGCTGGATGCGATCTGCGCGACGCATTACGGCACGGAGAACCTCTCTTATATTGTGACGCAGGTTCTTGAAGCGAATCCTGGACTGGCTGACCGTGGGGCCGTTTATCCGTCAGGTCTGTATATCACTTTACCGGATCTGGCCCCGCCGGTTCAGGCTTCCGCTTACAACCTGTGGGATTAAAAATGGCAGATCAGATTGTTAAACCGGAATATGCTCCCGCTTTCAGCGTCAGCGCTGAAGGAAAAGATATTACCCGTGCGCTGCAACAATGCCTGGCAGAGCTGACGCTGACTGATTACGGCGGTGCCACGGCAAAAGCAGATGAGCTGAAAATCACCCTGCTCTCGGAAACGCTCTCCCTTCCGACTAAAGGCGCTCGTCTTCGCGTGGCGCTGGGTTTTAATGATCAGCTGGTGGATAAGGGCTGGTTCGTGGTTTCCGGCGTGGCCAGCAGCGGCCCGCCACGTCGTATCGAGATTTATGCCACCGCTGCGCCAATGAACGCGCAAAAACAACCGGGTGATGTGATCAGCCAGAAAACACGCAGCTGGGATAACCTGCGACTGGCGGATTTGGTTAAAACGGTAGCGAAAGAAAACGGACTGGTACCAAAAGTGGCCGCAGAGCTGGCCGACATTCATATCGACCACGTTGACCAGGTGGCAGAATCGGACGCCAATCTGCTGACGCGGCTGGCCCGAACATGGAATGCTGTCAGTAAACCGTCGGGCGGATACTGGCTCTTTCTGCGTCAGGGAGCCACGGCAAATGCATCCGGCGAACAGACCGCAGCTCTGATTATCACACCAGAAGAGGTGTCAAACTGGTCTTACAGCGAAGGAGAGCGGGGCAGTTCGACAGGGAAGTCCACCGCCAGCAGTGGTAAGTCTTCAGGCAAAATCGGCGTACGTTATTACGATGAGGCTGACGGGAAGACCAAAACCACCACGGTTGATCATGATGGTCCCTCAATGGCTAACCCGTATACCCAGCCTGTAAAAGCTACTGCCGATCAACAGGCCAAAGCGAAAAAAACGCAGGCCCGCCGCAATGAACAAAAAATGACAGTAACGGGGCCCTGCCGACCCAGGCACGTTCCTCTCACGGCAGAGTCTGGCGTATCCACGTCCGGCTTTGGCGAACGGGAAGATCGCGCCTGGGTGGTTGAGTCGCTGGTGTTTTCCCTGACACCCGCCGGGTTCAGCTACACATACAACCTGGTGGTTGATATTCGCAAGCCTGCGAAATCCTCAAAAAAATCTGGCAGTTCGGATAAAACCGGCCCGAATTACTTCGGTTAACACGCCGCCGCCCGGCGACCCTGATACGGAAAAAAATTATGAACGGTGTAAACAGCCGGACCGGGAAACGCCTGTCCGGTAGCGACCATTTGCGCCAGTCCGTCAGCGATATTCTCTCCACGCCTGTCGGCAGCCGCGTGCTGGTCCGTGAATATGGCAGCGATCTGTTTTCGCTGGTGGACAATCCACGTGATGACCTGACACGGCTACGCATTATCGCAGCGACTGCCACAGCGCTCGCGCGCTGGGAACCCCGGCTTAAGGTCACACGAGTGCTCGTCTCCTTCCCGGCAGATAAAACGGGGTGCGTGGTGGATATCGAAGGGATTAACAAAGAGAACAATCTTCCTGTCAGTACCGGAGGTATACCGATTTATGGCAAGCAGCTATGACGTAATTAACCTGTCCGCCCTGGCGGTGCCGGATGCCATCGTGGTACCGGATACCGCCGACATTTTTACCCGCTGGCTGGCACGCCTGCGTGAACTCGACACGGAATTTGATGCGCTGGTGGAATCGGACCCGGCGTATAAGCAGGGGGAAATCACCGCTTACCAGCTTGCTCTGGCGTTCCAGCGCGTCAATGACGCTGTAAGGGCTGTTTTCCTTGCCAGCGCCAGAGAAGCCGACCTCGACCAGCTGGGCGCGGCCTTTAATGTTTCCCGTCTGGTGATTAATCCAGGCGATCCGGATGCGGTTCCCCCTGTCGACCCTGTTTATGAAGACGACAACGCTTTCCGGGAACGTATACAGCTTTCGTGGGCGCAGCTGAATACCGCTGGCGCGCGTAACGCTTATCGCTTTCATGCCAAATCTGCGGATAACGATGTGCTGGATGCGGACGCCTACGGGCCTGAAACCCATAACCGGCCCGGCGAGGTGGATGTATATGTGCTCTCGCGAACCGGCAACGGTGAGGCCGGGGGTATCCTGATCGAAAAAGTGATGAATAAACTGAGCGCGGATGAAGTCAGGCCGCTCACCGATTTTGTCAGTGTGAAGAGTGCCAGTATCGCCAGCTATACCGTTAAGGCTGAACTTGAAATACCAGACGGTCCGGATGCACAGACGGTACTGGAAAACGCGATAAGTACGCTGACGAGCTACACACAGCTTTCCCATCGCATTAATGCCATCGTACCGCTTTCCGCGATTTACTCAGCACTTCAGCAGCCCGGCGTATCCAGAGTTAAGTTGCTCAGCCCGACGGCTGATCTGGAAGCGGCAGCAGGACAGGCCCCGTGGTGCAGCGCGATAAACGTCACCCGTAAAGGAGGAGTGAGTGGATAAATTTCGATCTCTGCTTCCACCTTCAGCTATTCACCCGGAACGGGCGCAGGAACAGGCAAGCACTGAGCTGATCACGGCGCTGGATACTGACATGGTACGTAAGGTGAAAAATCCTGATACCTGTCCCGCACATTTGCTGCCATGGCTGGCCTGGGAATTCGCGGTGGATTCATGGGAGGAGGCCTGGACCGAGGAAGAAAAAAGGCAGGTGATCAGGGATGCCGCTTATGTTCATCAGCACCGGGGCACCGCCGGGGCGGTCAGGCGTTCGCTGAGCGCCGTCAGCCTCCCGACCACCGTGATTGAGTGGTGGGAGGATACACCGCGCAAGGATCCCTACACCTTCCGCGTGGAGGTTTACAGCTTACAGGCTGTTGACGAAGCGCTTTACCAGCGCATACGGCGCCAGGTCGATAAAGCCAAAAACCTCCGCAGCCTGTTGACCACTATCGATGTGATCGCCGATCTGGGTGCGAAGGGAACTTATTATGCCGGCGGTGCTGTTACCGCCTGGATTGACGTTGTTATTGAGGCCGGAGAATAACCATGGCTGAGAAGTATTACAGCATTCTGACAAACCGGGGCAAGGAGCTGGAGACGCAATCCTCTGCAACCGGGAAGCCCGTCATCATCAAAGATTTTGTTGTGGGGGACGGGAACGGGCAGGCCGTTAAACCGGATCCTGCGCAGACGAAGCTGGTGCGTGAGGTATATCGCAGCGCAATTTCTGCATTACAGGTTTCTCCGGATCAGGCGAACCAGTTTATTGCTCAGCTGGTACTTCCGGTTGCCGTTGGTGGATTCGTAGTCAGGGAAGTTGGCCTGCTGACAGATGCAGGCGAACTGTATTCTGTTGCGAACTGTGCTGCCATTGAAAAGCCTGAAAACGGTGTCAGCGTCAGTTTGCAATTCCGTCTTGCAGTATCTGATGCGGCAAACGTAGAGCTCAAAGTAGCGACCGGAGATGGTCTGTTCCTGCGCATTGATAAAAACCTTTCTGAAATAGCGGCGAGAGGGGAGGCTGCACAAAAAGGGTCTCGCGAAGCCATAGGCGTTTATGATGCGACAACCTCACGTAAAGGACTTGTGCAGCTCAGTAGCGAAACCGACAGCTCGTCAGAGACGCTGGCTGCGACACCGAAAGCTGTCAGAGAAGCCGCTAAGGAGATCAAGGACGCGCTGGGAACGTCCGCATCTAAAGACGTCGTCACTTCAAAAACAGATGCAACTGCTGGCCGCGTGCCGGTTGTAGGCTGGATGGGATTAGGTGGATATGGTTCGGACATTCTGCTTTCTGCTGCTGATGCCAAAAAACCTCTGCGGAATGGCTTCTACGGCGTGCAGTCGGAGCCGACATATGGAAATGCTTCCCTGATTAGCTTTGGCTATGACTCAGGCTCTCAGGTGCATCTTATTGCAAAACAAGGCGGCCAGGCGCCGTTAATCGGGCTGGCAGGCTCTACGCCACAAGGCGTTTTTGGTGACTGGGGAAAAATTTACACAGAGTTTCAGAAGCCCACCGCGACTGAAGTCGGTGCTGTTCCATATCGAGGGACGCTTGGTACAGTCGATTTGAATACAGTCAGAGGTACGCAGTACGGGCGGTTTAATCAGGCTTTAACTGCCAATGCTACTACTGCGAGGAATTACCCCATTACTGAAGCCGGCGAACTGGATGTTCACCAGACCAGTGCAAATGGAGCGGAGGCCTGCGTACAGGAATATCGTACTTTCAGTTCTCGTCGTGTTTTCCTTCGATCTTATAACCCGGCAGATAACACGTGGACAGGATGGTGTGAGTTTTATACAACAGCCAAAAAACCAACTGCGACGGAGGTTGGAGCGCTGCCTATTACTGGTGGGACCGTCACGGGTAATGTGATTGCGAATGGGTACTTGCGTGCAGGTAATACTCGCAAGCTTGAAGTCAGTTCTTCAAATACATCTACCCTTGATGGGATAATTAATCTTTGGGGTAATGCTGATCGACCGACTGTATTAGAATTTAAAGATGCGACGGGATACCACTTTTATTCGCAACGTAATGTGAATGGTTCCATATCATTTAATTTTAATGGTGCCGCAGAAGTCCGGGGGGCAATTTCTGCTCATGGTGAAATTGTTTCAAGAGCTGCGAATGGCCTGCGTATCGCCTACGGTAATTTTGGCGCATTCTGGCGAAATGATGGCACAACGCTTTATTTGATGTTAACAAACTCTGGCGATTCGCTGGGTAATTACAACTCACTTCGCCCTCTGTATGTGAATCTAACCACGGGCGCCCTTCAGTCAGGAACGCCGCTCTCGGTTTACAATACAATCACTGCAAGCGAACAAATTACCGCAGGCAAAGAAATGGTGGCAGGTTATTCCGGCCCCTACGCCTGGGCTGAACAGTACAAAGCAAAAGCGCCATTTTTTAACGCGTATTCGACAACCGGTTCGAGTGAATATCATCCCGTAATCAAACAACAAGCGACAATTGCGAGTAAAAACTCCTGGGCATTTTCAATGGGTTCTCTGGTCGCGGGAACCGAACTTTCATGGCATCTGCACATGAAAGGCAGTGGCGGATCAGAGATTAATTTTAAATGGGACACAAATGGCAACTTTAACGCGCCGGGCCAGGTGAATCCGGGCAGCTATGCCAATTTTGATAACCGTTATTACACCAAAGCACAATCAGATGCGGGGTATATGCCAAGAACAGGCGCATACACCAAAGCTGAGAGTGACGGACGTTTTCAGCCTAAAGGGAGTTACACCCCTGCGGGGCAGGCTTACACGAAGGCGGAAAGCGATGCGCGGTATAACCTCAAAAATACCGCAACCAAATCAGCCAATGCCATGACGCATAAAGATGCTTCAACAGGTGTTATGGAAGTAGTTATGAGTAATATAAACGTTCCAGGCAAAACAAATGTTAACGTGACATTTCCTGCGGCTTTTCCAAATGCATGTGTAGGGGTTGTAATTACATATAATGGGGCAGGGCATGGGTCTGGCGATGATTCGGCAATTTATGTTCCGTCTTATTCACGTACAGGATGCACATTATATGCTCATAACGCCGATGGAAAATTTATGCTAATTGCTAAAGGATATTGAAATGAGGATTTATTTTAGCCCTAGCGAAATTGGTTTTTATCATGAATCAGATAAACAAGCTTATTTACTAGCAGGTACGTGGCCGAATGATTTACTTGAAATTTCGGAGAAGTGGTTCCTGTATCTGTTGGAAGGTCAACAGAAAGGTAAGGTAATCACTGTAAATGATTACGATCAGCCTGTCCTTGTAGACCCGCCGACCGCCACTAAAGAGCAGCTCCTTGCCGAGGCTGAAGCTCAGAAAGAAGCGCTCATGAACTCAGCCACTGCCGTAATTGAACCATTGAAAGATGCCGTTGAGTTGGGCATGTCAACAGATGAAGAGGAAGATTTACTGTTGGCATGGCAGCAATATAGGGTGCTGTTGATGCGGGTTGATACATCGCATGCACCAGATATCGAGTGGCCTGTATTGCCAGTATGATAATCAGGAATGCTTAAATTTTAATATTAACTTCTTCTCATTGTAGGCAACGGTGTTGTCCGGAATGTCTTTATTAACAAAAGTCATTGCGCCTATCGTGACATTGCTGCCTATAGTGAGATTGTTACCGATAATCGAGGTCCCAACTCCCAGATCAACGTTATCACCTATTGTTATCCTTGGGCTGGAGTTTTCATTCTTTACCCCCCCACCAATGCCAATGGTACAGTTATGTCTTATTTTGAAATTTCGTCCGATAATTACACATCCGTTTATAACAACTGATGTGAAGTGAGTTATATGAAGACCAGGTGCAATTGTAGCTGGCAGCTGTATTTCAGTGTTGTACTTTTGGACAAGTTTTCTATTAATTCTTCTGGCCAATTGTTTTTTCCATTTGGCATCAGAACTATAAAGATAAGAAGCAATTCGCCACCAAAAATTAAAGCGTCTCTCAGGGCACTTTAATGCTTTATGAAAAACGCGCGTCCATGAGAATTTCTTGTCGCTTTTCATTACTTCAGCTTGTAAGCACTCACGTAAATGGCGTTTTGATAGTTGATTACTCATTTTGAAATTCTCATTTTCACTTTTTCTGACTGGATCCGCGAATACATAGAGGGCACGTTCGCTAAAAGCCTCTTTCGAGGCTTAACGTTTTTCTCGTCCAATTACTTTATCTGCCGCGACACGAGACAGGAAGCCAGACCGACTGCCGTATTCTGGATGCGCGGCCACAAACTGATCGATACGGCGGATCAGCAATGAGGGAAGCGTCACATTGATTTTTTCCGCTTTTCCCATCAGGCGTGTTATATCCACGTCTACCAGTGCCCATACCGCACCGGCGTATTCCGGATCAGATAGCCAGTTTTCGACGGTAGTAGCTTCGGGAACGGTCTCGCCATCTTCAACCAGTAATTCGATATGTGCCTCGATCGCTTCACGTACGCTTTCAATCGCGTCCTGATAATCATCACCACCAGAGAAGCAGCCAGGAATATCAGGTACGCGAACGCCGAAGGATGAATCGCCTTTATCAATAGCAACAGGGTACAACATGTAAACCTCCAGTAGGGGGGCTTAGAGCCCCGCCTGTTTTTTGATGCTTTTCAGTGTTGGTAACGGTATGTCTTTCTGTGGATGCTTTACCGTTACCAGCCCCTTTTTCGTTGGGTGTTTGAACTGGTGATGACTGCCTTTAACTCTCACCAGATACCACCCATCGGCTTCTATCATTGCTATTGCATTCCTGCTATCCATCCTCCGGCTCTCTGTGTTGTCTTAATGGGGTTATAATAACCCTATATTTCGATAGTGTCAATGTATTTGGGGTTATAGGGGTTATTAAGTGTGAGTTAGGCAGGAGTGCATTGCTGGCAGCATTTCACCCTATGAGCATTGTAGAGATACTACAAAAAAGGAATTTTATCAATAACTTACTCAAGGATGATAATTGATAGGTAATAACTATATTGAACATTTTCACCTTCAAAATACACTGTATATAAATACAGTATTATGTGAGGTGATGATGCCACGCACAGCAGACATACATGCCGCCTTTATCGCGGCTATAGAGCTTAACCCAAAGGGTTACCGCTATCTGAGAACAGACAGCTTCATTCAGAAGTTAAGGGGCTTAAACTGGCATTTTACCCGGGCCGATGCAAATTCGTGGATAGAGCGCAACCAGCCAGGCTTCGCTGACAAGACGAATGACGGTAGCGACAACCGTTACTGGATCCTGCGCAACATGGGGAGAATTCACTGATGGGATTTCCTTCACCAGCTATGGACTACGTTGAGCGCCAGCTCACTCCCGAAGCATTGTGCAACATGGGTGCCGATAGCAGGGTGCTCGAAACTGATTTGGGGTTTGCGGTTATCGAACCTGTAGTGAAGAAGACACCTGGAGATGTGTTGTTAATTCTTTGCGATGGCCACACACAATTTGCCAAGCTGATGGGCAGGGCGCTCATAACTGATGATGGAGAGGCGATAGAAGGTGCAGCGCTGGAGCAGATTGAAGTGCTGGGCCGGGTGACGTTCTTCATCAACCGTGCAATAGACGATGGGCTACCGATATGAATACGCAGCTCACGAAATCGGCTCGATTAGTTCCGGCCCCTGATTCTTCACATTCCCCACAGCGCGAGTAACGGCGTGCCAGATAAACTTGTCGGCGGGTACTGCACCGTCGGCAATTATCTCTTCTGCTTCTTTCCCGCCTATATCCTGGTGCATCCACTCCCGGGCCGCTTCTGGTGACAAAACAAGGGGCCGGCGGTCGTGAATGTCGACCAGACCTTTATCCGCTGCCGATGTAACAATGAGAAAACCTTCTGCATTATCGCCCCGCTCAAACGGTGTGCTGCCAATCGCTGCCATAAAAATCGGTTGGCCGTCGGTGCGGTGAATGAAGTAGGGCTGTTTCTTTTCGCCTTCCTTCTTCCATTCGAACCACCCATCCGCAAAACATATAGCCCGGCCATGCTGCCAAAGCGGTTTAAACATTCTGCTGGTGGCAGCCGTCTCGACACGCGCGTTAATCAGTGGCGGTTTATCCCACCACCCCGGTGCGTAACCCCAGAACACCGGATCGAGGTGTAATTGCTCGTCGCGTTCGCTCAGTAGCAGGACCTTGGTACCGGGTGCGACGTTGAATCGGCCAATAGGTTCCGGGTCATACGCGATGTCACGATCGGCTTCATCGGCCAGATATGCCAGATATTCTTCACGGGTTTGGGCTTGTGCAAAACGTCCACACATAGAAACCTCCAGTCGCATGTCGGACTGAAAGTATAGGTCAGTGAGAATAAGTAGCGTGCTGGTAAAGTCTTACAAGCGGATCGGTGGCAATTATAGAGGTAATGAGCCACCGGCTACACACCAGTGGCACGGCTTTTATTTCTTTTTACTCTTCGAGTTATCGGTGCTGTCACTCAGCGCTATAGGCGTATCTTCATCATGAGAAGTGAGTTCGTGCTTCTCAATGATTATGTCCTCAGCCTGAGGAATGATGTTAATAAGCTGACCAGCAGAAACATGTCCATTTTCAGTTACTTCTAGATAGGAAATCTCAAGCGGAGACTCAGTTGCTACTGCTTGAGAAAAAACTAAAAGCTCATCTGTTGAAGTGATATCAGCTGTTGTCTTGATGGTAAAGCCTTCGCCATTTGATGCTCTTATCACAGCAATGCTTATGTCTTGGTTCGTAGCGCCAGAACGTGAGATTCCGCGAATGTAAAATTCGTCCTGTCTTGTATCTTTTTTACGATCAACAGACTGACGCTGGTTATAGGTATTCAGCTGATCACGATTGATAACTTGCTCGCCCAGTTTAACTGTGGACACTTTAGGATCTTGAGCAATGCTTTTTAAGAACTTGTTACGGCCATCTTCACCATGGGCCAGAACTTCGCGACTGACTGTTGTTTGTCCTGTTTTTAGAAGCTCGAGTGTGGACTTCTGAGATTCAAGGACAGCACTGGTAGACTCTTTAACAAGAGAGATCTGATCAGAGGATGATTGGCGTTGGGTTTCCCAGTATTCATCCGCAACTTTCCAGCCAACAGTGCCGGCGGCAATAACAATAGCAACCAGGGCACAAAGTGCCTGTCTACCATTCATTTTACCGATTGCTTCTTTGATCACTGATACTGCTCCATTAACAATTGCATCAGAATCACCATCTGCTTGGCTTGAACCTTCACTTATATGGTAAACAATATCAAGTAAATGTTTATCTGAGTTGGTAAGTTTTTGCCTGTTATGGGTGTCATGCCTAATGACGGTAAACGCCTTCTGGATCTCGTTTGTGAGTTCCGCCATTCCGAATAGCATAGATGCTGTTAAAGACGAGCTATACCTTTTTTTGTCGCCCTTAACGTTGATGCTAATCGTAGGCCAGCCCTTAAACTCTAGGTCTGGAAAACAGAATTCGTCAGAGTCCAAATCCTTGCGACCCATCATTTTAGCGATGAAAGCTTCAAATTCGCTTTCATTTGTTATTAGAAATTTTTCTGCTGTGGCGGTCATGAAACCCTCTTCAAACCTCAATAGTTGTCCCAGAGAAACAGGGGCTTAGAGAGCCAATCATAGCCGCACCCTATATATTTTTATATATGTTAATATTTTCAGTATTCGAAGGGATAAAAGCTTGTTGTGCCTGATTTTTTGACGGTATTTTTCCCCGGTTTTTCCCCAGTGATTCCCCGTACAAAAAATAGGCATGAAAAAACCAGCCGTAACAGGCTGGTTTTAAATGTGTTTTTGGTCGGCACGAGAGGATTTGAACCTCCGACCCCCGACACCCCATGACGGTGCGCTACCAGGCTGCGCTACGTGCCGACGCATAAAAGGAATACTACTCTATTCCTTTTTGAATGCAAGGGGCAAGCAACGCTAACTGATTCATAAATAATCAGTTAGCGATAAAGCGCTTCTCGTCTGTCAGCACCTGCAACAGCAAACTGAGCTGCGGTTTCTGGTCTTTCAGCTTCTCACCTTCGAGGCTATACGTCTGGTAATTGCCGTTGCTGTTCAACACCAGGGACAACGTCGGTGTGGTCACCACCAGCGTGTTTCCGCCAGCAGCCGTGACCCAGTTATGACGCCGCGTGGCGCTAAAGAGGTCTTGGCCCTGCGAGTACTCAATTGCCGGTGTGCTGACGTGCAGCAGCCGCTGCATTAACGTGGTCATCACGTCTTTATGGTCGGTCAGCATGTTGATGCGCTGCGCGGGAGTGCCTGGCCAGTGGATCACCAGGGGAACATGCAGGTTCGGACGCGACCACTCCATGCCCTTCGCCTCGTCGCCGAGCGGCACGCCATGCCCCGCCGTGATAATAACGACCGTATTGTCCAGCTTGCCCGCGTCGCGCAGGGCGGTCAGCACGCGGCCGATCTGCGCATCAACATCGCCCGCCGCACGGCTATAGCGGCGCGCGAAGCCTTTCTGATTGCTGTCATCAAGCGTTGTGCCGTTAAACGCAACCCAGGAGAACCAGCGGTTATCTTCCTGCGCATAGCGCTTCAGCCAGTCTATCCACTGGTCAGCGGTCCGATCGTCAGACTGGCTCTGCGCGGCGGGCAGTGAGAAATCAGACAGCAGCGCCTGGCGGTACAGCGAGCTGTTGAAACCATCAGAGGCGAACAGCCCCAGCTGGTAGCCCTGCTGATTAAGCCCGGTAATCAATGCCGCCGGAATACGGGCCGACAGCACGCCGTCCATATAGCTCGGTGAAATGCCATAGAACAGGCCGAAAATACCCGCGTCGGTCGAATTACCGGAGCTCATATGCTGAGTGAATACGATGTTGTTCTCAGCGAATTCAGCCAGCGCTGGCATCTGCTTCTCATAGCGGGAATAGTTCAGGCCATCGACGGTAATCAGCAGCACGTTCTGACCGCGCCCCATGTCGCGATATTTCAGATCGCTCAGGGGATACTGCACGCTGACCGCTTCCGGATTACCCTGTTCGACCAGACGACGCTGATACTCCTGCGCGTCCAGCAGGCCGTGTTTTTCGAGGAAACGACGCGCCGTCATCGGATAGGAGAGCGGCAGGTTTGCGCGCTGCATGGTAATCGGGCGGTAGAAGTTCGCATCTGCCCAGATATACATCAGGTGCGAACCGATAAATGAGGCGAAAAAGAGCGCCGCGACGGGCTTCGCATAATGGCGGCGTCGGGTCAGACTGCGGAGTTTTTGCCAGCTCCACGTGGCGAACAGCATTTCGATCAGCAGGATAATCGGCACGCTGATAAACATCAGCTGCCAGTCGCGCGCGGTCTCGTTCTGATCCGGGTTAATCACCAGCTCCCAGACGACAGGATTCAGGTGCAGGTGGAATCGGGTAAAGACTTCGCTGTCGATCAGCAACAGCGTCATGCCCGCCGTTGCAAGAATGGCAGACAGGAAGCGCATCAGCCGCTGCGACATGACGATAAACGTCAGTGGGAACAGGATCAGCAGATAGGTGGCGAAGACCAGAAAGCTAAAGTGACCCACAAGGCTCATCCACGAGTAGACGCGCCCGGTTAATGTGGTTGGCCAGTCCGCCACAAACAGATAACGGCAGCCGAGCACCATCGCCAACAGAATGTTGAACAGGGCAAACCAGTGCCCCCAGCTGACCATCTGGGAGACTTTTTCACGGTAGCGCTGACGATTCGTCACCATAAACTGTTGTTCGTTTCCCTTAGTGTGCCTGGTCGTCGCTAACGGAGGACTGCAAAGCCTGGGCGAAAGATTTGGCGATCGCCTGACGCTGAGCCGGAGCAACGCTGGTATTGATCAGGTTGGTAACCATATTTCCCAAAACCATCAGGGAGAGATCGGTTGGCGTTTTATGTTTTTCCAGTACGTTGACCAGCTCACTGAGCAGTTGTTCAACGTGTTCGTCACTGTAGCGGGAATGTTGTGGCATAAATCAAAATCAGTTTGTTGAGAGAAGGGCGACATATTACCGTAGCAACAGCTTTTTTTCCCCTTTTTTATCTTCTGTTGCACACATGCGTTGGTGGTGGTTGAATACCGCCCGGTCTAAAAGGAGAGTTTATCATGAGTCTGGAAATCAACCAGATTGCCTTGCACCAGCTTATCAAGCGTGATGAGCAAACCCTTGAAGTGGTGCTGCGCGATTCGTTACTGGAACCAACGCCTACCGTTGTCGAGATGATGGCGGAGTTGCATCGCGTCTACAGCGCGAAAAATAAAGCCTATGGCTTGTTCAGCGAAGAGAGCGAACTGGCGGATTGCCTGCGCCTGCAACGTCAGGGCGAAGAGGATTTCCTGGCATTCAGCCGCGCTGCTACTGGCCGTCTGCGTGACGAGCTGGCGAAATATCCCTTCGCCGATGGCGGTATCGTCCTGTTCTGCCACTACCGCTATCTGGCGGTAGAGTATCTGCTGGTCACCGTGCTGAATAACTTAAGCAGTATGCGCGTGAACGAGCAGCTGGATATCAGCTCAACGCACTACCTGGATATCAACCATGCGGATATTGTGGCGCGTATCGATTTAACCGAATGGGAAACCAACCCGGAATCGACGCGCTACCTGACCTTCCTTAAAGGTCGCGTGGGCCGCAAAGTGGCCGATTTCTTTATGGACTTCCTCGGTGCCAGCGAAGGGCTGAATGCCAAAGCGCAGAACAAAGGTCTCCTCCAGGCGGTGGATGACTTTACGGCTGAGGCGCAGCTTGATAAATCTGAGCGTCAAAACGTGCGTCAGCAGGTTTACAGCTACTGCAACGAGCAGTTACAGGCCGGGGAAGAGATTGAGCTGGAGTCGCTGTCCAAAGAGCTGGCAGGCGTCAGCGAAGTCAGCTTCCAGGAATTTACCGCGGAAAAAGGCTATGAGCTGGAAGAGAGCTTCCCGGCGGATCGCAGTACGCTGCGTCAGCTGACGAAATTTGCCGGTAGCGGCGGTGGGTTAACCATTAACTTTGATGCCATGCTGCTCGGGGAACGTATCTTCTGGGACCCGGCCACCGACACGCTGACCATTAAAGGCACGCCGCCGAATCTGCGCGACCAGCTTCAGCGTCGCACCTCAGGCGGTAAGTAACAGCCATAAAAAAACCCCGCAAACGCGGGGTTTTTCTCGACAGGTTTGCGATTACGCGCGAACGAAGTCGATGTGAGTCAGTTTTGGCTTGAACGCGTGACGCTGAACAGCCTGAACTTTCACTTTTTCTTCTTTACCGCCAACAACGATGGTCAGAACTTCGCTGTAGAACTCAGCTTTGGTCTGCATGTTCCATACTTTGTCGTGATCCAGTTCAATAGCAACTGGAGCAGCTTCGCCACCGTAAACGATAGCCGGGAACTTGTTTGCGGTACGCAGGCGGCGGCTCGCACCCTTACCCTGCACGTTACGTACTTCTGCTTCGATAGTGAACATTGATTTCTCTCTGTATTTAAAACCCTACTACAGGCGACCCAGCAGCAGGTGAGTGTTCTGCCTCACGGATGTGAAGCGGGCGGCATTTTATACTCAAATGGCTCGCGCATCAACGAAAAGTCCCGTTAACCACGCAATTCGTTTGCCCGGCGAAAGCGTCCTTCATAGTCAAAGACCTTCTCACGTACCTGCCAGAACTGCCCTTTTTTGCGGGCGACAACAAAATCAGGATGCCGCAGCAACGCCTGCTGGCGCACGACATCGGCAACGGTTAGCCAGCGCAGCGGCACGCCAGGCGTGCGGGTATGCGGGCGGATAAAGAGCTGCTCGAACGCGGTGCGCTGGGCGGACGTCTGGACCCGGAACCGCTCGCTGACGTCTGCGCCATCCTCGTCGTAATAGGTGATTTTTAGCCACTCGCCTTTTTCATCCGCGCCGGGTTGTAAGGCCATGCCGGAACAGCGCAGCACCAGCGCATCCTTTAGTTTCAGCGCTGCTTTCAGCATGTCGTCCGGGTCGACCAGGACCGTGTCGCACTCCCGACAGCGGCGGGCGGCAATGTCGTTTTCAGCGTTGCACTGCGGGCAGTTTTTGAAGCGGAAGCGGAAATCACACTGTTCGCGATGGCCTTCATCGTCTTCAAACCAGCCCTGACAGCGGCGGCCAAAATGTTCGATCAGCGTGCCGTCGGCGGTGGTTTTCCCCCAGAAGGTGTTGGCAAACCCGCAGGCAGGGCAAAAAACCTGAACGGGAACGTTGTCGCTCTTGCCTTTTGGCGTGCCTACTTCTGGCGAATAGAGATCGTGCGGGTTACCGGCGTAATCAAGGATCAGACAGTCGGTTTTGCCCGGCGCCAGACGCAGCCCGCGGCCAACAATCTGCTGATACAGGCTGACGGATTCCGTCGGGCGAAGAATCGCAATCAGGTCGACGTGCGGGGCGTCAAAGCCGGTGGTTAGTACGGAGACATTCACCAGATAGCGGAACCGCTGAGCTTTGAAGTCCTCAATCAGGCTGTCGCGCTCCGGGCCGGGGGTTTCACCGGTAATTAACGCCGCGTCGTCGGCGGGCAGCAGCCCCGTAATTTCACGCGCGTGTTCGACAGTGGCAGCAAAAATCATCACCCCTTTGCGCGTTTGTGCAAACTCTTCAATCTGGCTGATGATATGCGGCGTGATCCGCTTCTGTTTTTTCAGCTCATGGTTAAGATCTGCCTCGCTGAACAGCCCGTTGCTCTGCGCCTGTAAGCGGCTGAAATCGTACTGCACGACGGGCATATCCAGCCGCTCCGGCGGCGTCAGGTAGCCGTGCTTGATCATGTAGCGCAGCGGAAGCTCATAGATACAGTCGCGGAACAGGGCCTTTTCATCGCCACGCACCATGCCGTGATAATGAAACTGATAAATCCAGCCCTTGCCCAGACGAAACGGCGTGGCGGTGAGGCCAAGCAGACGGAGGTGAGGATTCACCTTTTTCAGATGAGTGAGGATTTGCTGATACTGGCTGTCGTCGTCATCGCTGATGCGGTGACACTCATCGACAATCAGCAGGGAAAACTCGCTGCGAAACAGTTCCAGGTTGCGCGCAACGGATTGTACGCTGCCAAACACCACTTTTCCGTGGCTCTCTTTGCGCTTCAGTCCGGCGGCAAAAATGTCGGCCTCCAGGCCGAGCGCGCAATATTTGGCGTGGTTTTGCGCCACCAGCTCTTTGACATGCGCCAGCACCAGCACGCGTCCGCGGGCCAGGCGCGCCAGTTCGGCAATCACCAGGCTTTTGCCGGCTCCGGTCGGGAGTACGATGGCGGCGGGCTCCCGATGCTTGCGAAACCAGGCGAGGGTGGCATCAACGGCTTCCTGCTGATAGGGGCGTAATGTGAACGTCATGGCTTCTCTATTCAGTTAACTCGCATATAGTATGCCACGAAACTTTTTCCCTTGAGTGGCGCAACCAGACCATTATACTGAACTGTTTCTGACTGCTTCTTTTTCGGACGCGTAGTCCGACTTCCAGCACCATTAAGGCTAAAAAGATTTCATGCGACTTGATAAGTTTATCGCTCAGCAACTCGGCGTAAGCCGCGCTATTGCCGGGCGTGAAATTCGCGCCAGCCGCGTAACCGTGGACGGCGACATTGTGAAAGACAGCGCTTTTAAACTCCAGCCTGAGCACCAGGTGGAGTATGACGGCAACCCGCTGACCCAGCAGAATGGCCCGCGCTACTTCATGCTCAACAAACCGGAAGGTTACGTCTGTTCAACGGACGATCCGGATCACCCGACGGTGCTCTACTTCCTCGACGAACCTGTGGCGCACAAGCTGCATGCGGCAGGGCGACTGGATATTGATACCACCGGCCTGGTGCTGATGACCGATGACGGCCAGTGGTCGCATCGCATCACCTCCCCGCGCCATCACTGTGAGAAAACCTATCGGGTGACGCTTGAGTCTCCGGTCTCGGATGACACGGCAGAGCAGTTCGCAAAAGGCGTTCAGCTGCATAATGAAAAAGATCTGACCAAACCGGCGGTGCTGGAAATCATCACTCCAACTGACGTGCGCCTGACCATCAGTGAAGGCCGCTATCACCAGGTGAAACGGATGTTTGCCGCCGTGGGCAACCACGTTGTGGGGCTGCATCGTGAACGTATCGGCGCGATTGAACTCGATCCAGACCTGGCGCCAGGGGAATATCGCCCGCTGACGGAAGAAGAGATTGCCAGCGTCGGGCTGCCTTCACGCTAAATTCAGGAGAACTCAGTGACCACCAGGCCACACTCGTCGTTTAAAATTGTATTTATCCTTGGCCTGCTGGCCATGCTGATGCCGCTGTCTATCGATATGTATCTGCCCGCGCTGCCGGTGATTTCCGCGCAGTTTGGCGTACCGGCAGGCAGCGCGCAGATGACGCTCAGCACCTACATTCTTGGTTTTGCCCTCGGTCAGCTCTTTTATGGCCCAATGGCCGACAGCCTGGGGCGTAAACCAGTTATTCTGGGGGGGACATTGATATTTGCCGCGGCGGCGGTGGCCTGCGCGCTGGCGCAGAGTATCGATCAGCTGATTGTGATGCGTTTCTTCCATGGCCTGGCGGCGGCTGCGGCAAGCGTGGTAATTAACGCGCTGATGCGCGACGTCTACCCGAAGGAAGAGTTCTCACGCATGATGTCGTTCGTCATGCTGGTCACGACAATTGCGCCGCTGGTCGCCCCCATGGTGGGCGGGGCGGTGCTGGTTTGGTTCAGCTGGCATGCGATTTTCTGGATCCTGGCGATTGCCGCGCTGCTGGCCTCGGTGATGATCTTCGTCTTTATCGATGAAACGCTGCCGGTCGAGCGACGTCAGAAGTTCCACGTTCGCACCACGCTTGGCAACTTTGCCTCGCTGTTTCGCCATAAGCGTGTGCTCAGTTATATGCTTGCCAGCGGCTTCAGCTTTGCCGGAATGTTCTCGTTCCTGAGTGCGGGGCCGTTTGTGTACATCGAACTGAACCATGTGTCACCCCAGCATTTTGGTTACTACTTCGCGCTGAATATTGTGTTCCTGTTTGTGATGACCATTATCAACAGCCGCTTTGTCCGGCGGGTTGGGGCGCTGAATATGTTCCGCGCCGGGCTGTGGATCCAGTTCGTGATGGCTATCTGGCTGGTATTGAGCGCGTTGCTGGGCGTCGGTTTCTGGGCGCTGGTGGTGGGCGTGGCGGCGTTTGTCGGCTGCGTGTCGATGGTTTCATCCAACGCGATGGCGGTGATCCTCGACGAATTCCCGCATATGGCGGGTACCGCCTCGTCGCTGGCAGGAACGTTCCGTTTCGGGATTGGCGCGATAGTCGGGGCGCTGCTCTCGACGGCGACGTTTAATACCGCCTGGCCGATGCTGTGGGCGATTGCCCTCTGCGCGACCTGCTCCATTCTTTTTTATCTTTACGCCAGCCGGCCGCGAAAGACGGCGCATAAATGACCACTTAAGGCCCGATACGGGCCTTTTTGTTGACCCATATCAACCAACCCTACGTTCGTTTACCCTGTGTTTGTTTCTTTTATGTAAAATCTATTTATGTAAAAAGTCACATCATTGTATTTAAAAAGGTTGAGTTAGATCGCAGAAACGGGTACATATAGCGCCGACGCGAGCCTGCAACGCCTATAAAATCCGCTAAACAGTGCAGGTTGTCGATGATGTGTTACTATAAATGTAAATAAATTGTGAAGTAAATTTGCTTCCGGGGATCTGAACGTGAATACATTACAACTCTCCATTGTCCATCGCTTGCCCCAGAGCTATCGCTGGTCGACGGGTTTTGCAGGTTCGAAAGTTGAACCGATTCCGCAAAGCGTTGCCGGGGAGGATAATTGCCTGGTGGCGCTCAAACTGCTCAGCCCGAGCGATGAAAATGCGTGGCCGGTTATGGAACGTCTCAGCCAGGCGCTGACGGACATCGAAGTGGACAGCTCCGTGCTGGAATGCGAAGGTGAGCCGTGCCTGTTTGTTAATAGCCAGGATGAGTTTGCCGCCACCTGTCGTCTGAAAAACTTCGGCGTGGCCATTGCCGAGCCGTTCTCCGGTCAATACCCTTTCTGAGTGCTAGTCAGCGGACAATAGCTGGCGCGTGTAATCCTGCGTCGGCGCGGTGAATACGCGCTGGCACTCTCCCTGCTCAACGACTTCTCCCTGCCGCAATACCACCACCTGATGGCAAAGCGCACGCACCACCTGTAAATCGTGGCTGATAAAGATATAGGCCAGCCGATGCTTTTCCTGTAGCCCCTTCAGCAGCGCCAGAATTTGCGCCTGCACGGTGCGGTCCAGGGAAGAGGTTGGCTCGTCCAGCACGATCAGCTCCGGTTTAAGGATCAGTGCGCGGGCAATCGCTATACGCTGGCGCTGTCCGCCAGAAAACTCAGCCGGATACCGGTGCTGGGTCTCGGGATCTAAACCCACTTCCGCCATCACCCGCTTCACGTCGATTTCACGCTGTTGCGCCGTCATTGTCGGCTGGTGGACGCGCAGGCCCTCTTCAATAATCTGTAATACGCTCAGGCGCGGGTTAAGCGAAGAGTTTGGATCCTGAAATACCACCTGCATCCGCGGGCGGACAGGAAGCATCATCCGGCGATTCAGGTTTTGCAGCGGCATGCCGTCAAAGACAATGCTTCCCTGAGAGGCGATCAGGCGCAGCAGCGCCAGGCCGGTGGTGCTTTTGCCCGAGCCGGATTCGCCCACAAGCCCAAGCGATTCGCCCGGACGCAGAGCGAAGCTCATGTCTTTCAGAACATGATTGTGATCGACCACGCGACGCAAAATGCCTTTGCGGATCGGGAATGACACCGACAGCCCCTCAACCCTCAGCAACGGCGCGCTGTCAGCGTTAAGCGGAACCGGGTCGCCAGCGGGTTCGCTATCGAGCAGGCGCTGTGTATACGGGTGCTGAGGCGCGCTCAGCAGGGCGGATGCCCGGTTCTGTTCCACGCAGCGGCCGTTTTGCATCACGGCCACCGCGTCAGCGAGCTTTTTCACGATGCTCAGGTTGTGCGTAATAAACAGCAGGCTCATGTTCAGCTCGTCGCGCAGTTCGCGCAGCAGTTGCAGAATTTGTGCCTGTACCGTGACGTCCAGCGCGGTGGTGGGTTCATCGGCAATCAGCAGTTCGGGGCGCGTGAGCAGGGCCATTGCGATCATCACGCGCTGGCGCTCGCCGCCGGAAAGCTGGTGCGGGAAATCGTTCAGCCGTTTCGCCGCATGACGAATACCGGTGCGTTCAAGGCAGTCCAGAATTTCACCCCGCGCTGCCTCTTTACGCATTCCCCGATGAAGGGACAGCACTTCATAGAGCTGTTTTTCCAGCGTATGCAGAGGGTTGAGCGACACCATCGGCTCCTGAAAAATCATGGCGATGTTATTGCCACGAATGCCGCGCAGGGTTTGCTCGTCAGCGTTCAGCAGCGATTGTCCATGGAACAGAATATCCCCCTGCGGATAGCTGACCGGCGGGGAGGGGAGCAGGCGCAGCACCGAAAGTGCCGAGACGCTTTTACCGGAACCGGATTCCCCGACCAGCGCCAGCGTCTCTCCGCGCTGGATCTGCAACGATAAATCCGTCACTACCGTGCGTGATTCGCCCTGCTTTGAAAACGCAATCGACAGGTTTTCTATGCTCAGAAGAGGCCGGGTCATGTCATACCGCCTTGTTGGGATCGAAGGCATCGCGCACGGCTTCGCCAATAAAAATCAGCAGGGAAAGCAGCACCGCCACGGAGAGGAATGCGGTGATGCCCAGCCAGGGGGCCTGGAGATTGTTTTTGCCCTGCAACAGCAGTTCGCCAAGGGACGGTGAGCCCAGTGGCAAACCGAAACCAAGAAAATCAAGCGACGTCAGGGTGGTAATGGAGCTGCACAAAATAAACGGCAGGAAGGTGAGGGTCGCCACCACCGCATTGGGAAGCATGTGGCGGAAGATAATTGCGCGATCGCTCACGCCTAACGCTTGCGCGGCGCGAATATAGTCGTAATTCCGCGTGCGCAGAAACTCCGCGCGCACCACGCCGACCAGCGCCATCCAGCCGAACAGGACGGTGATCCCGAGCAGCCACCAGAAGCCAGGCTGTACCACACTGGACAGCAGGATAATCAGAAACAGCGTTGGCATACCGGACCAGACTTCAATCACGCGCTGTCCCCATAAATCTATTTTACCCCCGTAATAGCCTTGCACGGCGCCCGCCACAACGCCCATTACGCTGCTAAAGAGCGTCAGCATCAGCCCAAACAGGAGCGAGATGCGGGTGCCATAGAGGATACGCGCCAGCACATCGCCGCCGTTGGCGTCCGTTCCCAGCCAGTTTTGCGCGGAAGGCGGCGAAGGGAAGGGGGTAGACGTGGCGAAGTTAATACTGTTCGCGCCAAAACGAATCGGTGCCCAGATAGCCCAGCCGTGCTGCGCTATCTGCTCACGTAACCAGGGATCCTGGTACTCGGCTGGCGTCGCAAATGGGCCGCCAAAATCGCTTTCGCTATAGGTAGTAAGCACCGGTACATACCAGCGGTCTTTGAAATGCACCAGCAGGGGTTTATCGTTGGCAATCAGTTCCGAACACATACTTAAAGCGAACAGGACGGCGAAGATCCACAGCGACCAGTAGCCGCGACGGTTGTGGCGAAAGCGCGCCCAGCGGGCCTGATTGACGGGGCTTAAACGCGACATCAGCGGCCCTCAAAATCGATACGGGGATCGACCAGCGTATAGCTGATATCGCTGATGATGTTCAGCAGCAGGCCGATCAGGGTGAAAATGTAGAGTGTGCCAAACATCACCGGATAATCACGGGAGACGGTGGCCTCATAGCCCAGCAGCCCTAATCCGTTGAGCGAGAACATCACTTCTATCAGCAACGAGCCGGTAAAAAACATACTGATGAACGTGGCGGGGAAACCTGCAATCACCAGCAGCATGGCGTTACGAAAAACGTGCTTCCACATGATCTGCTTTTCACCGACGCCTTTGGCGCGCGCGGTGACGACGTACTGTTTGCGGATCTCATCAAGAAAGGCGTTTTTGGTCAGCATCGTAAGCGCCGCAAAACCGCCGATGACCGTCGCCAGCACCGGCAGCGTGATGTGCCAGAAGTAATCGGTGATTTTCTGATACCACGGCAGCGTGCTGAAATCCGCGGAGACCAGCCCGCGCAGCGGGAAGAGGTCGAAATAACTGCCGCCTGCGAAAAACACAATCAACAGCACGGCAAACAGAAACGCCGGAATAGCGTAGCCGATGATAATAAACGTACTGCTCCAGATATCGAAACGGCTACCGTTGTAGACCGCTTTCCTTATCCCCAGCGGAATGGAGACCAGATAAATAATCAGCGTCCCCCACAGTCCGAGCGTGATGGAAACCGGCAGGCTTTGTTTGATCAGGGTTAACACCGAGGCGCTGCGAAACAGGCTGTCGCCAAAATCGAAACGGACATAATCCCATAGCATCCTGAAATAGCGCTCGTGCAGCGGCTTGTCAAAACCATAGCGATGGGTGATCTCGGCGATCACCTCCGGATCCAGTCCCCGACCGCCCCGGTAGTGGCTTTCGCTGATGTTGCCCACGCCCGTCCGGGCATGGCTGGCCCCCATTCCTTCGCCGCCGCCGCCCGGCATGCCGCCAGCGTGACCAAATTCTATTGCCGCAATCGCCTGGTCCACCGGACCGCCGGGGGCGATCTGGACGATAAAAAAGTTAATGGTAATGATGGCCCACAGCGTCGGGATCACTAACAGCAGCCGGCGGATAAGATAAGCGCCCATCGTCACTCCTTAACGCCGCTCTGCGGGCAATTTTGCGGCTTTATTCACGTCATACCACCAGGTGTCAAAGCCGAGGGTGTAAACCGGGCGAACGGCAGGCAGGGAGAATTTATCCCAGCGGGCCACGCGATCTTCGCCCATATACCACATCGGCAGCATGTAATAGTTCCAGGTTAATACCCGATCGAGCGCGCGGCCAAGCGGCAGAAGCTTGTTCTTATCGCCCTGAGCGGCCACAATTTTTGCAATCAGCGCATCAATCACCGGGCTCTTTACGCCCGGGGCGTTGTAGGAGGAGTCGATATACCCCGATGCCCAGGAGATTTGCAGATCTGAACTCGGCCACGGCTGGGCGGCCCACAGGGTCTGCATCATATCGTAATCGCGACTGCGCTTGCGGTTAGTCAACTGGGCCATATCGACCTGGCGGATATTCATAGTGACGCCAAGCCGGGCAAGGTTCTTCTTAAACGGCAGCACCCACTGATCGTTTGCGCCAGAGGCAATCAGCAGTTCGAAGCTGAGCGGTTTACCGGTTTGCGCATTAACCCGTTGCCGATTTTTCAGCACCCAGCCAGCGTCATCCAGCAGGCTGCTGGCTTTCAGCAGGTTGTCCCGGTCGAACCCGTTTCCGTCGGATTTGGGCGGTTCAAATATGCGGGTGAACACCTCCGGCGGTAGCTCCGCTTTCAATGGCGCCAGCAAAACCAGCTCGTCCGCGTGGGGATAATCACGGGCGGCATATTCAGTATTCTGGAAATAGCTGTTCGCCCGGCTGTAGGCTCCGTAAAACAGCGCTTTGTTCATCCATTCGAAATCAAACGCCAGAGTAATGGCTTCACGCACCCGACGATCGGAAAAAACCGGGCGCTGAATATTAAACGCCAGCCAGCGCGTGTCCTGCGCGGATTCGTTTTTGTGTTCGTCTTTAACGATATAGCCTTTCGCGAAATTTTTTCCGATATAGCGGGTCGCCCAGTTTTTGGCGCTGTTCTCGACACGTAAATCAAATGCGCCTGCCTTAAATGCCTCGAAGGCCACGTTATCATCCAGGTAGTAGTCGTAGCGGATTGTATCGAAGTTCCAGCGGCCCCGGTTTACCGGCAGCGTGGCTGCCCAGTAATCTTTCACACGGGAATAGATCACATACTGGCCCATTCGCCAGTCGGTAATGCGATACGGCCCTCCGGCCAGCGGCGGGGTAGAGAGGGGATCGCTCAGCTTATGGTTTTTCCAGAAGGATTCGGGCATGACGGGCAGGGAGAACAGGCTCAGCATATTCTCTTTGTTCGCCTCAGGGAGTTCGATTCGCACGGTCAGCGGGGCGATGGCTTTCACCGTGGTGCCCTTGTACACCAGACGAAACTGCGGCACGCCTTCGGTCATAAATTTATGAAAGGTGAACGCCACGTCGCGGGCGCTAACCGGCGTACCGTCGTGAAAACGCGCCCGCGGATTAATCGCGATTTCTGCCCAGCTGAAATCATCGGCGTAACGTACGTTCTCGGCGACCAGGGGATAATAGCTGCCGGGCTCGTCGTCGGAGGTGACGAACAGCGTGTCATAGAGGGATTCGGTACGCGCTGCCGCTACGCCGCGCAGGGCAAAGCGGTTAAAGTTGTCAAATGTTCCCGTGGCGGAAAGCGTCACGTTTCCGCCTTTCGGGGCGGCTGGGTTGACGTAATCGTAGTGGTTAAAGTTAACCGCGTACTTCGGCTCGCCAATGACGGCAAAGGCCGTGCTCTCTTTGATGGTCTGCGCCTGGCTCGACAGGCTCACCAGCGCCAACAGCGTCAACACAACGCGCATAATCATAGTGCGGCGGATCCCTTTGTTCACAGACAGGCTCGGTTGAACAGAATAATAAGGGACAGCGCCGTGATTGTGAAATTATTCCCCGAGCGTGATATCGGGTTGCCACGTCCTGAACTGCTCCAGCGGCATCGGGCGGCCAATCCAGTAGCCCTGCAGATAGTTTACGCCATGCTCGCGCAGCCACGCCGCCTGCTCGGGCGTTTCAACACCCTCGGCGACGGTTATCATATTCAGACGTTCTGCCAGCGTCAGCACCGCGTCAAGCACTGGCGAGGTGACGGTTTCAGTCCCGATGGCATTCACGAAGCCACGGTCAATTTTCAGGTAATCCATCGTGAAGCGTTCCAGATAGATCAGCGCGCTGTGGCCAGTGCCAAAATCATCGATGGCGATTTCAAAACCTTCATTGTGCAGCCATTCGAACAGCTGATTTGCCTCGCGGTGGTTAATCATGTCGCGCTCGGTTATTTCCAGCACAATCTGGAAGTGATCGGGCGGAAGGGCGGCGAGAAACGCGCGCATATCCCCTTTAAAGCTTTCCGCATGCAGATGCCCGGGCGCGATGTTGATTCCAAACTTTGCCCCAGGCGGGAGCACCGTTTGCAGAACAGGGGCATCGCGGATAATCAGGTTAAAAAGATGCAGCGTCAGCGGGACAATCAGCTTCTGCGCTTCAGCGAAGTTAATAAAGGCATCCGGTGGAATTTCGCCCATCACCGGATGCTTCCAGCGCATCAGGACTTCCAGCCCGGTCATTCTGAGCGACTGCGCATCCACGACGGGTTGATAGACCACGTAAAACTGGTCGTGCTTGATGGCCGTGAGGATCTCTTTCCCCGGATTGAGACGGATAGTAAGAATATAGAAATTCAACAGGCCCGCCGCGATACCGCAGACCAGTCCGAAAAACACCGCGTAGAGCAGTTCATCGGTTGTCCAGGCTTGCGCATAAACGTTAACGGTCAATGGAATATTTTTCAGCGTGGCGCTACGGGCAGGGACGTCAGGCAAATCCCGCGCCTGGATCAGCATTCCGGACTGTGTAGATAACGCGGAATCGCCAATGACGATCGATATCCCGGCAAATTCATCCTGACGTGACGTATAGAGAAGATAGGGCGACAGGTTGAGGTTGACGGACGTAAACACGCCGCCGTCTTTCACCAGCGGATTGCGATACCAGATGGCGATCGCGGGCTTATCCGGCAGCATTGGCGTGCCCGGCAGGAGCGCGATATCAACAGGTTTGCTGATATGTAGCTGAGGGATAAGCTTTTCCATCGGGGTATTCATCGGGCCTGTTGCCGAGGAGCAGAAGGCCTGTTTATCCCTGACCAGCAAAAAGGCGCGCACGTTGATGCTAAAGGCCGCCCGGGAGGTCAGGGCGGCACTCACTTCCTCGCAGCTGTTCAGCGTGAGTGGCTGGAGCGTATCAATCGACATTTTGAGCTCATCGAAATAGCTCTCCATGTAAACGCTTAAATCGGTAATGAGAGTATCGAATCTGACGTCTCGCTTGTGATAACTCCAGTAAAACTGTAATGCTCCCAGAAGCAGGGCAGTGAATAACCCTGTAAGGAAACTGATAAACAGTATCTTGCGGTTGCTGGAGAAGTAGCGGGTTAACATAGATGTCGTGATTCCTGAAATGCCGCTGGATAGTTATCAGTGTAACGGGCAAAAAAAAACACTGCCGGAGCAGTGCTTTTTTTATCGTATCGCCAGCCAAGGGATAACCAACGATACGACAACAATATTAACTACGGCTCAGAACGCGGCGAGCTTCGTTGTAGCGTTTCTTCCAGTAAGGTTCGTTCATGCTGGAAATCGTCACACCGCTGCTGGTGGAAGCATGGACAAACTGATCGTTACCGATATAGATGCCAACGTGTCGACCGGTTGAACCTGCTCTGAACAGGACTAAATCGCCCGTGCGTAGTTTAGTACGCGAAATGGACTTGCCCATTTCCTGCTGTTCATAGGTAGAACGCGGAAGGTCTAACCCAAACTGCTCACGGAACGTACGCTGTACGAAAGCGGAACAATCGATGCCTTTCTTGGTGCTGCCGCCCAGACGGTAACGCACGCCTTTCCAGTCAGCATACTGATCCATAATACGCGACTTAACGTCGAGATTACGTACCATATTTTCAAATTCATCCTGAGAGGCTTGCAGTGAAGAGGAATCTTCCATTCCCACAACACGCGTCTCAGGATGCATATTCTTCGCGGTATTCGTCGTACTACATGCCGAAAGCAGAACCGCCACTGCAATCGCCGGGATCCCCCGCAAGATATATCTCAAGATTGGTTGAGATTTGACCATTTTGTTTGTTTTCCCTTGAAGTCCTTAACGAAAATATCGTTATAAAAATGCCAACCGTGACGAGACTAATTATCTGTTCACAATGAGACAATTCTTTATGGTGAAAACTGTGGCTCAACGCACAAAATTATTCACCATGATAATAATTATCTCAGTGGGGCAAAACGAGTTTGAGGTTAACCGATTGCACGGGGTATTGCGAGCAAAAAAGTCCGATTTTTTATAAGAAAATGTGATACACAAAGTTACAGCGCGGAATTGCTCAAAATGCCGCCATTCATACCGATAATCCCTGCAATTGCTTCATTTTTATCACGAATTGTATGACAGGATGATGACAGCGTTGAATGACGCCGGAAAGAAGAGACTCAGGGACCGAAAACGATCCCCGATGAATGGTGTTAATTTGCGTTATTTATTTGTTTCTGACTTGTTTAAATTTACCGGGAAGATAGCGATCAAAAATACCTATTACGCGATCGCTCAGTGGGGTCATCAGCACCCACGGTAAACCAATTAACACCGCCGTGAGGGAGCCTACGGCGATATCTGTCAGCCAGTGAGCACCAATCATCACTCGCGGGAATGCAAATACCACCACAATAACCAGGGCGATGGCGAAGGCTTTTTTACCAAAATAGCGCAGCATGAAGCCTGCAAAAATCAGCAGCATCATACCGTGGTCGCCCGGGAAGCTGTCCTTCGAGGCATCTTTGGTTGGAATATGAAGCAGCTCGCTGACGCGGTTAATATTCGGGAAAAAGAGCGACGGACTGGCGCGTTTAACCGGCATCAAATGCTGCGCCAGCTGGTTGATAATCACGGCCGTCAGCAGCATCACCAGGCCGATAATCAGAATACGGCGACGACCCGTTTTGTCTTCCTTCAGCCAGAAGGAGAGCATCAGACAGCCCATTGCCAGCAGCGAACAGCCGTCAAACGCGCGGTTGTTGGTGATCGCCACCAGCCACAGGAAGGCTTCACTCTTCGCCAGCGCCTGGTTAAAGAAGTGGAACAGCCCGGAATCCAGCGGGAACCAGAAACCGTGATCCGCCGGGATATACCAGGAGAAAAAGAGCGCCAGACCGGCAGCGTTGAGCAATAAAATAGCAGGAAGTCGAGTCGTCATAGTCTTCAGCAATGTGTGAAATCAGGGGCAACGTTAGCCGCCCAAACTTAAACGAAGCTTCAACAGGCTTGACTGGAGAGCATTCCAGTCGGTATTAACCGCACTAATTAACTCTATCCGGCTGTCGGGTGGCGCGACATTCTGGGTTTCAATAAAGAAATCCTCGCCCTGACGGTTAATGCGCACCAGACCATCCGGAGTGCGCATGATCCCTTTTACCCGCTCAACCGGCGCCAGTCTCGCCCATTCCAGTATACCAATGGTGTCGAAAACCGTATCGGCATCGAAGATCCACCCGCAGGCCTGGTGCCCCTGACCGCTGTTCAAATTTCGACGCCAGCGCTGATGTTCCGGCAGGCTCAGTGCAGCCAGGCCTTGCTTCGCGCCGTGGCTATGCGAATGCTCTGCGCTGGCAGGCAGTTGCGTCTGGTTGAGGCGGGGAAGATCGAGCAGGGCGCCATCAATGTTGCCCTGGGTGGTCTGCACGTATTGACGTCCACCGCCAGCCTGCTGCCACCAGGACTCGAACGCGGCCTGACTCTCAGCCGTCGCGCGATCGGATTTATTCGCCACGATAATATCTGCCGAGGCGAGCTGGTCGCGGAAATTGTCGTTGTTGATCGTTTTTTCATCCAGCAGCTGGCGGGGGTCGAGCAGGCAAAGCGTCGCACGCAGCTCAAGCCACGGCTCGTAGACCGGGGCGGTCAGTAAATCAAGGATTTGCTTAGGATGACCCAGCCCGGTAGGCTCAATCAGCAACCGGTCCGGCTTGCCCTGACGCAGCAGCGTATTCAGCCCGACCTGCATCGGCAGACCATTCACGCAGCACATACACCCGCCCGGGATCTCTTTCACCATCGCGCCGCTGTCGGCGAGCAACGCGCCGTCGATGCCGACTTCGCCAAATTCGTTGACCAGCACGGCCCACTTTTCCGCCGGATCTTTATTGGCCAGCAAATGCAGAATGGACGTAGTTTTACCGCTGCCGAGAAAACCGGTGATCAGGTTGGTTTTGGTCACGTGCGCTCCGATAAATAATTGTGATGTAGTAACAACTACCTATCATCCTGACGAAAAAATCGGGCATTGAGAAGAGGGAGGGCGAACGGAGCGTAAAACCGTTCGCCTTAAACGCAATAATCGCTAAATTTTTAACGTTTCGATAACGGCCTGGTGCGCGCCGAGCCGGACGAGGCGCTGGTACGCGCCGGTAATTGCCTCGACAAAGACAGGGTTTTGCGGCAGGTCGTCGCCAAAGATTTCATTTAACGTCAGCAGGGCGCTAACGCGTTCTGCGTCGCTGCTGGTGGCGACAATGGCCTGAAACTTGTCGCTCAGCGGATCGCGGACGTCAATGGCGTTGCCCTGTTCGTCCGTCCCGCTGACGTAGCGCATCCAGCCCGCCACCCCCAGCGCCAGTAATGGCCAGGCGGTGTTAAGCTCAAGATGCACGCGGATCCCATCCAGCATGCGCTGAGGCAGTTTCTGGCTGCCGTCCATGGCGATTTGCCATGTACGATGCTGAAGGGCCGGGTTGGCGAAGCGGTTAAGCAGGCTGTCAGCATAGGCTGTCAGATCAACGTTGGTGATGCGCAGCGTAGGGGCCTGCTCATTCAGCATCAGCCTGCGGGCAGCCTCGCGGAAACTGTCGTCCTGCATACATTCATTTATGTGCGCGTAGCCAGCAAGGTAGCCCAGATACGCGAGGAAGGAGTGGCTGCCGTTCAGCATCCGAAGCTTCATCTGCTCCCAGGGCAGGACATCCTCAACCATCTGTACGCCTGCAACCTCCCACTCCGGACGTCCGGCGACAAAGTTATCTTCCACTACCCACTGAATGAACGGTTCACAGCTGATGGCGCAGGGATCTTCAACGCCAAGTTCCTGGGTGATTTCCGCGAGTGAGGCGTCGGTGGCGGCGGGCACGATCCGGTCGACCATGGTGCCAGGGAAGCTCACGTGCGCCTCGATCCATGCGGCTAGCTCTGCGGAACGCTTTCCGGCCATGCCGAGAACGGCATTTTTCACCACGTGGCCGTTGTCGGGAATATTGTCGCAGGAGAGCACGGTAAACGCCGGCAGGCCACGCTCGCGGCGGCGATGAAGCGCTTCGACCAGAATACCCGGTGCGGAATGTGGTTCAGACGGATGCTCGAGATCGTGCAGGATACGGCTGTTCTGCATATCCAGTTTTCCCGTCGCCGGATCGATGCAGTAGCCTTTTTCGGTAATGGTGAGGGAGACAATTGCCACCTGTGGTTCGCAGAACTTCTCAATAATGGCTGCCAGCGAGTCGAGTTTGGCGTTAAGGCACTCTTTTACCGCACCGATAATAATGGGCTGATTGCCTTCGGCACCTTTCTCCAGCACGGTAAACAGATGATCCTGCGCCCGGAGCTGGCCCATAAGGACATCGCCGCTAAAGAGGCTAATCTCACAAATTCCCCAGTCGCCTCCTCTGGCATTTAGTACCCGGTTTGTTAACAACGCCTGATGCGCCCGGTGGAACGCGCCAAAACCGAAATGGACGATGCGGGAGCGTAACTGCTCGCGATCGTAGCGGGGCTGCTGGACATGAGCAGGAAGCGCGGTGGAGGCAATAGTCTTCATGTAGTACACACCTGATTAACCATTAATTAACAATGCCAGTGTAAAGTTATATGACAACAAATTAAATTGGTAAGCCGTAAATATCCCTGTTATGTGAGTTTGATCAATCAATGTCACGCGCTGTATTGACCACTTCGATTAAACATGTATGGTAGTCGTCATTGAGGTAACACATATTGGTATAACAACTTGAGAGGGTGGGGCAATGGAACAAACCTGGCGTTGGTACGGGCCGAACGATCCGGTTTCTCTTGATGATGTGCGTCAGGCTGGCGCAACGGGTGTGGTCACGGCGCTGCATCATATTCCGAACGGTCAGGTGTGGCCGGTGGAGGAAATCCAAAAGCGTCAGGCTCAGCTGGCAGAGAAGGGGTTAACCTGGTCTGTTGTGGAAAGTATTCCGGTTCACGAAGATATCAAAACCCACTCCGGTGAGTGTGATACCTGGATTGCGAATTATCAGCAGAGCATTCGTAACCTGGCAGCCTGCGGTATTGATACCGTCTGCTACAACTTTATGCCGATTCTGGACTGGACGCGTACCGACCTGGAATATGTAATGGCCGATGGTTCGAAGGCGCTGCGTTTCGATCAAATCGCTTTTGCGGCTTTCGAGCTGCACATTCTGAAGCGTCCGGGTGCGGAAGCAGACTACACCGCCGAAGAGCAGCAGCAGGCGCTGGCGTGGTTCAATGCCGCCAGTGAAGCGGACATTGAGAAGCTGGTTCGCAATATCATCGCGGGCCTGCCGGGGGCGGAAGAGGGCTATACCCTCGATCAGTTCCGCGCGCGCCTGGCGGAATATGGCGATATCGATAAAAACCAGCTGCGTGAAAACATGGCGCACTTCCTGCGCGCTATCGTGCCGGTGGCAGAAGAAGTCGGCGTGCGGCTGGCGGTTCATCCGGACGATCCACCGCGTCCTATCCTCGGCCTGCCGCGTATTGTGTCTACGATTGAAGATATGCAGTGGCTAAAAGAGACGGTGGATAGCATCTACAACGGCTTTACCATGTGTACGGGCTCGTATGGGGTGCGGGCGGATAACGATCTGGTGCGGATGATCGAAACCTTCGGCGATCGCATTCATTTCACCCACCTGCGTGCAACCTGCCGTGAAGAGAATCCAAAAACCTTCCACGAAGCAGCCCATCTTGGCGGCGACGTGAACATGGTTGCGGTGGTGGATGCCATTCTCTCTGAAGAGGTTCGTCGTAAGCAGGCAGGAGATGTTCGTCCTATCCCGTTCCGTCCGGATCACGGGCACCAGATGCTGGACGATCTGCGCAAGAAAACGAATCCAGGGTATTCGGCGATTGGCCGTCTGAAAGGGATGGCGGAAGTGCGCGGTATCGAGCTGGCGCTGAAAATGACGAAGTATCCTGAACTTCTTTAAGTCTCATTGCCCGGTGGCGCTACGCTTACCGGGCCTACGAAAAACCGGCTCTGAGGCCGGTTTTTGTGTTTTTGTAGGCCGGGTAAGGCGTAGCCGCCACCCGGCAAATGCCACAATCAGTCAGCACGACCCATATAGCGTTTTTCTTCGATATGGATACGGATTTTCTCGCCCGCCGACAGGTACTCTGGCACCTGTACGACCAGACCGGTAGTCAGGGTAGCCGGTTTGTTACGCGCACTTGCAGACGCGCCTTTGATGCCCGGTGCCGTTTCAACAATTTCCAGATCAACGGTCTGCGGCAGTTCCAGCGCCAGCAGCACGCCATCCCAGGTCAGCACCTGCATGTCCGGCATCCCACCTTCAGGAATAAACAGCAGCTCTTCTTCGATCTGATCTTTGGTGAAGATATACGGGGTGTAATCTTCTTTATCCATGAACACGTATTCGTTGCCGTCAATGTAGGAAAAATCAACGTAGCGACGGGTCAGGGTTACGGTATCGACGATATCGTCGCCTTTAAAACGTTCTTCCACTTTCAGGCCGGTGCGGACATCGGAGAAACGCATTTTGTACAGCGTTGCTGCGCCACGGGCGCTGGGTGCCTGAATGTCGATATCTTTCACAATCAGCAGTTTTCCGTTGTAATTCAGTACCATACCTTTCTTAATTTCGTTCGCTCTTGGCATTGCAGTAATCCTGTTTACGGGAGGTAAAAAATATCGCGCCAAATTACTCGCGCGCGGCCTTTCAGGCAAGCGGAATTCGTGGGTTTTGCTATCAATACATAAAAGGTGTTACTGTGCGCGCAATGCCCGACTGCGCGGGTATCAGCCACCAACAGAGGGCATGTATGGATTGTCGTTCCGACTGTGGCGCGTGCTGTACCGCACCGTCCATCTCAAGCCCCATTCCAGGCATGCCGGCGGGCAAGCCTGCCAATACCCGCTGCGTTCAGCTCTCTGACACTAACCTGTGCATGATCTTTGGCTCGCCTTTACGCCCGAAGGTGTGCTCCGGGCTCCAGCCAACCGCCGAAATGTGCGGCAGTACGCGCCAGCAGGCCATCACTTATCTGCTTGAGCTGGAAGCGCTCACCGCGCCTTAAACGTCTTTGATTCGCGTCAGGCAGCTCAGCGTCATGACGCACATCACCAGCGCAATCCAGAACACCGTATGATAGTTCCAGATTTCAGCCACAACGCCCGCCAGTGAGCCTGCAATAATCCAGCCCACGCGGGTGGTATTCGTATAAAGGGTGGTGGCAGAGCCTGCCTGACCCGGCATCAGGTCCTGAAAGTAGAGCATGCCGATACCGGCCAGAATACCGATGTAAATGGCGTTCAGCAGCTGTAAAGCCAGAAGCAGGGCTGGCGTATGAACCGTCAGCATACCGACATAAAACAGCAGCCCGGCTACGGCGGCGACGCGCATCAAAAAGCGCTTGCCGAAGCGCTTCGCGTAATAACCCGCAATCAGCATGGTGGGGATCTCAAGCCCCGCGGCGGTTCCCATCATGATCCCGGCCAGCTTCTCCGGCAGATGCAGCTCATCAATAATAAACAGCGGCATATTAATGATATAGAGGCTGTTCGTTCCCCACATCAGCGTACAGATAATGAATAACAGCAGTGCGTCGCGGCGGTTGCGTCGCGGAGCTTCCAGCGTACCAGTCGCCACTTTCGGCTCTTTACGCATGGAGGGCAGGAAGAACCAGACCATCGCGCCGCATACCACGAAGGCCACGGCTGCGCTGAGGTACATCACCGTAAAGCCAAAACCCATCGCCAGCGCGTAGGCAAGCGGGGGGCCAATCACCCACGCCAGCGACACCTGCGCGCGCAGTATCGAGCTGAACATCACCGCTTCCCGCCCGGTGTGGTCGGCATGCTCGCGGGCAAGGGCGAACATCTGCGGGTTGGCGGTCGAGCCGAAGCTGCTCAGGAAGACGCCCACGAACAGCAGAATGAAGTAGTTACGGTTCCAGGCAAACAGCAGGCAGGCAAATACCCCGAGCAGGCAGCAAAAAACGATCAGGCTTTTGCGATCGCCTTTGCGGTCTGAACGACCGGCAAGAAACTGGCTGACAAAAATGCCAATGATGGCGCTCCCGGTAAAGAAGAAGCCAACCATCGCCGGGCGGGCGTGGACTTCGTTGGTCAGAAAGAGGCTCAGCGTAGGCGTTTGTAACGCACCGGCAATACCGGTGAGGAAAGCAACGATCAAAAACGCCGTTGACGTCAAATCAAAGGGCTTTGGTGAGGCGGCAGCGGGGGTGTTATGCATGTTCAGTCTTTGCGAGTAACAGAGAGAGGCGGAGTTTACGCCGCCCGTCATTAAATAAACAGAGGGTAAAGTCAAGATTGCTACAAAAAATCAAAATGGCATTTCACTTTCGCGCCGCCTCGCTGAAGCGTGCTGAACCTGTTTGCTGAACATCAGCAAAATCCCCTGAACTGAAGAAGAAATGTGCTGCACTTCTAAATTCTGCAACAAGAAATGTAACTTTTCTTGCAACCTTTTGTAGAAAAGACAAGACTTCTTGAAACGTTTCAGCGCTATCTTGCATGTCCTGAAGAAGCAGGTTAGCGCCTATTTTCTCAGTTAAGCTGAAACGATTCAATTTCAGCAGGAGAGGAGAATCATGTTCCAGTTATCTGTTCAGGATATTCACCCGGGCGAACAGGCCGGGAATAAAGAAGAGGCTATTCGCCAGGTCGCCGCTGCGCTCGTGCAGGCTGGCAACGTGGCTGACGGCTACGTCAACGGCATGCTGGCGCGTGAACAGCAGACCTCCACCTTCCTCGGTAACGGTATTGCAATTCCGCACGGCACCACGGACACCCGCGATCAGGTGCTGAAAACCGGTGTGCAGGTCTTCCAGTTCCCGCAGGGCGTGCTGTGGGGCGAGGGTCAGGTGGCTTATGTGGCGATCGGCATCGCGGCCAGCGGTGACGAACACCTGGGCCTGCTGCGTCAGCTGACGCACGTGCTGAGTGATGATGCCGTCGCGGAACAGCTTAAATCCGCCACCACTGCTGAAGAACTGCGTGCCCTGCTGATGGGCGAAAAACAGAGCGAAGCGCTGAAGCTGGATAATGAAACCCTGACGCTGGACGTCGTTGCGTCCGATCTGGTAACGCTCCAGGCGCTGAATGCGGCTCGCCTGAAAGAGGTCGGTGCGGCGGATACCGCTTTTGTGACGCGCGCAATCAATGATAAGCCATTAAACCTGGGGCAGGGCATCTGGCTGAACGACAGCGCTGAAGGTAACCTGCGCAGCGCTATCGCGGTCAGCCGTGCTGCGGTTGCCTTTGAGACCGACGGCGAACGCGCCGCGATGCTGGTAACGGTTGCCATGACTGACGATCAGCCGGTTTCCGTGCTGAAGCGTCTGGGCGATCTGCTGCTGAACAATAAAGCTGAAAAACTGCTGAACGCAGACGCGGCGACGGTGCTGGCTCTGCTGACCAGCGACGATGCGCTGACGGATGACCTGCTGAGCGCAGAGTACGTGGTGCGTAACGAACATGGCCTGCATGCCCGTCCGGGCACCATGCTGGTGAATACCATTAAACAATTTGAAAGTGAGATCACCGTGACCAATCTGGACGGTTCGGGTAAACCAGCCAACGGGCGCAGCCTGATGAAAGTTGTCGCGCTGGGCGTGAAGAAAGGCCATCGTCTGCGCTTTACCGCGCAGGGTGCGGATGCTGAACAGGCGCTGAAAGCGATTGGCGACGCCATCGCGGCTGGTCTGGGGGAGGGCGCATAATGAGCAGACGTGTTGCGACCATTACGCTGAACCCGGCTTACGATCTGGTGGGGTTCTGCCCGGAAATTGAGCGTGGCGAAGTTAACCTGGTGCGGACGACCGGCCTGCATGCCGCAGGGAAAGGCATTAACGTGGCGAAAGTGCTGAAAGATCTCGGCATCGACGTCACCGTTGGCGGCTTCCTCGGTAAAGACAACCAGGACGGTTTTCAGCAGCTGTTCAGCGAGTTGGGCATCGCCAACCGTTTTCAGGTTGTGCAGGGCCGTACCCGCATTAACGTTAAGCTGACCGAGAAAGACGGTGAAGTGACCGATCTGAACTTCTCCGGCTTCGAAGTGACCCCGGCTGACTGGGAGCGCTTTGTTGCCGATTCCCTGAGCTGGCTGGGCCAGTTTGACATGGTGTGCGTCAGCGGCAGTCTGCCCTCCGGCGTCAGCCCGGAAGCGTTCACCGACTGGATGACGCGCCTGCGCAGCCAGTGCCCGTGCATTATTTTCGACAGCAGCCGCGACGCGCTGGTCGCCGGTCTGAAAGCCTCTCCGTGGCTGGTTAAGCCTAATCGCCGCGAACTGGAGATCTGGGCGGGCCGTAAGCTGCCAGAATTAAAGGATGTGATTGACGCTGCCCATGCGCTGCGCGAGCAGGGTATCGCTCACGTGGTGATTTCGCTGGGTGCAGAAGGTGCCCTGTGGGTTAACGCCTCCGGGGAATGGATTGCCAAACCGCCTTCAATGGAGGTGGTCAGCACCGTGGGTGCCGGGGATTCGATGGTTGGCGGTCTGATCTACGGTCTGCTGATGCGCGAATCCAGTGAACATACCTTACGTCTTGCTACCGCCGTTGCGGCCCTGGCCGTGAGCCAGAGCAATGTCGGTATTACCGATCGTACCCAGTTAGCCGCGATGATGGCGCGCGTTGACTTAAAACCTTTTAACTAACAGCAGGAGAGGAATAATGAAAACGCTGCTGATCATTGACTCCGGTCTCGGACAGGCTCGTGCCTATATGGCGAAGACCCTGCTGGGCGCGGCGGCACAAAAAGCGCACCTGGATATCATTGATAACCCGGGTGATGCTGAAATGGCGATTGTTCTGGGCGACAAAATCCCCGCTGACAGCGCCCTGAACGGCAAAAAAGTGTGGCTGGGTGATATTAATCGCGCGGTGGCACATCCTGAACTGTTTCTGAGCGAAGCAAAAGGTCATGCGACGGTTTACAGCGCACCTGTTGAGGCGGCGCCGGTTGCCGCCGTTGGGCCGAAACGCATTGTTGCGGTAACGGCCTGCCCGACAGGTGTGGCGCACACCTTTATGGCGGCTGAAGCCATTGAAACCGAAGCGAAAAAACGTGGCTGGTGGGTGAAGGTTGAAACTCGCGGCTCTGTTGGCGCGGGCAATGCCATCACGCCTGAAGAGGTGGCGGAAGCCGATCTGGTGATTGTGGCGGCGGATATCGAAGTGGATCTGGCGAAGTTTGCCGGCAAGCCGATGTACCGTACCTCTACCGGCCTGGCGCTGAAGAAGACCGCGCAGGAGTTTGATAAGGCGCTGGCAGAAGCCAAACCGTATCAGGCAACCGGTGCGGCTAAAACTGCGACTGAAGGGAAAAAAGAGTCTGCGGGTGCGTATCGTCACCTGCTGACCGGCGTGTCCTACATGCTGCCGATGGTGGTGGCGGGCGGCCTGTGTATTGCGCTCTCCTTCGCCTTTGGTATCGAGGCGTTTAAAGAGCCGGGCACGCTGGCGGCCGCGTTGATGCAGATTGGCGGCGGCTCCGCGTTTGCGCTGATGGTGCCAGTGCTGGCGGGCTTTATCGCCTTCTCCATTGCTGACCGTCCGGGTCTGACGCCGGGTCTTATCGGCGGTATGCTGGCCGTGAGCACCGGTTCTGGCTTTATCGGCGGTATCATTGCCGGTTTCCTCGCCGGTTATGTGGCGAAGCTGATCAGCTCGAAGCTGAAGCTGCCGCAGAGCATGGAAGCGCTGAAGCCTATCCTGATCATCCCGCTGATTTCCAGCCTGGTGGTCGGTCTGGCGATGATTTACCTGATTGGTAAGCCGGTCGCGGGCATTCTGGAAGGTCTGACCCACTGGCTGCAAACCATGGGGACGGCGAATGCGGTGCTGCTGGGCGCAATCCTCGGCGGTATGATGTGTACCGACATGGGTGGTCCGGTGAACAAAGCGGCATATGCGTTTGGCGTTGGCCTGCTGAGTACCCAGACCTACGCGCCGATGGCGGCGATCATGGCGGCAGGTATGGTGCCACCGCTGGCGCTTGGCCTGGCGACGATCATTGCCCGTCGTAAGTTCGATAAAGCGCAGCAGGAAGGCGGTAAAGCTGCGCTGGTGCTGGGCCTGTGCTTCATCACCGAAGGCGCAATTCCGTTTGCGGCGCGCGATCCAATGCGTGTTCTGCCGTGCTGTATCGTGGGTGGTGCGGTGACGGGGGCTATCTCCATGGCCGTAGGTGCGAAACTGATGGCGCCGCACGGCGGTCTGTTCGTCCTGCTGATCCCTGGCGCCATCACGCCGGTGCTGGGTTATCTGCTGGCGATTGTTGCCGGTACGCTGGTGGCGGGCCTCTCTTACGCGGTGCTGAAACGTCCGGAAGCGGAAGTTGTGGCGAAAGCAGCGTAAGCGGTAAGCAATAAAAAAGCCGGGTGCTAATGCAACCCGGCTTTTTTTATGCCGCCTGTTCAGCGGTCTGCTGCGCCTTCAGCCAGGCAATCTCTTCCGCCCAGATATCCGGATTGATGGTTTCCAGCACCATTGGAATGCCGTCGAAGCGGGCATCCTGCATGATAAAGCGGAACGCATCGTGGCCGATGTTGCCTTCGCCCAGGCTGTGATGGCGGTCAACGCGGCTACCAAAGGCGCTTTTCGCATCGTTTAAGTGCATACCGCGAAGATATTTAAAACCAACAATACGCTCGAACTCCTCGAAGGTATTTTTTGTGGCCTCGGTTGTGCGCAGGTCATAACCGGCCGCAAACGCGTGGCAGGTATCAATGCACACGCCCACGCGGGATTTGTCTTCCACGCCGTCGATGATCGCCGCCAGATGCTCAAACTTAAAGCCGAGGTTGCTGCCCTGACCGGCGGTATTCTCAATCACTGCCGTCACGCCCTGGGTTTTATCCAGCGTCATGTTAATTGACTCGGCGATGCGCGCCAGACAGGCGTCTTCGTCGATTTGCATCAGATGGCTGCCGGGATGGAAATTCAGCAGCGTTAGCCCCAGTTGCTCACAGCGCTGAACCTCATCCAGGAACGCTTCGCGGGATTTTTCCAGCGCCTCGGCAACCGGGTGACCGAGGTTAATGAGGTAGCTGTCATGGGGAAGGATCTGGCCAGGCCCGTAGCCGTATTTCTCGCAGGCGGCTTTGAAGTCATCAATCACTTCCGCGGTGAGGGGAGCTGCGCGCCACTGGCGCTGGTTTTTGGTGAACAGGGCGAAAGCGGTCGCCTCGATTTCGGCGGCGCGAATGGCGGCATTCGCAAGGCCACCAGTAGCGCTGACGTGCGCTCCAACATATTTCATAAAAAGACTCCTGTTAACCCGAAATGCCTATGATAACGGGTTAACAGGAGAAGGACGAGATGGTTTATGCCAACAGGCTGTGTACCGCAAGGTTAATCGCACCGCCGCCAACTATCAGCCAGATGAACAGCACCAGCGCCATCAGCAGCGGTTTCGCCCCGGCTTTTTTCAGCGCGCTGACGTGCGTGGTGATGCCCAGCGCCGCCATTGCCATCGCCAGCAGGACCGTATCCAGCGTGACCAGCATATCCACCATCGCTTTTGGCAGCAGGTGGAAAGAGTTGAAGACAGCGACCACGATGAACAGGATCGCAAACCACGGAATGGTGATTTTGCTTTTCTCGCTGCCGCCTGCCGGAGCAAGCTGTTTAACCCGCGCCGCGAGGAAAATCAGGAACGGGGCCAGCATCATCACGCGCAGCATTTTGGCGATGACCGCCGCGTTTTCCGCTTCCGGGTTAATGGCGTGACCTGCCGCCACCACCTGCGCCACTTCGTGCATGGTTGAGCCGATATAAATGCCGTAGGTTTCCGGACTAAACCAGTGCGCCACCAGCGGATACATGGCCGGATACAGGAAGATCGCCAGCGTACCGAAGATAACTACCGTCGCGACGGCAACCGTGACTTTACTGGCTTCGGCTTTAACGACGGGTTCTGTTGCCAGTACCGCCGCCGCGCCGCAGATGCTGCTACCCGCACCGATCAGCCAGCTGGTCTGTTTGTCCAGCCCAAAGATCTTCTGGCCGATAAAGCACGCCAGTAAAAAGGTGCTCGAAAGGGTCAGGACGTCAATGGCAATCCCGCTGACCCCCACATCCGCAATCTGCGAAAAGGTGAGACGGAAGCCATAAAGGATGATCCCGAGACGTAATAAATGCTGCTTGGCGAAAATCACGCCGCCGTCGCAGGATTTCCAGATGTGCGGGTAAACGGTGTTCCCGACCACCATGCCGAGCAGAATGGCCAGCGTCAGGGCGCTGAACCCTGCACCGGCAACCGCCGGTATACTGCCGCCCCATAAGGCCACGCCGGTAACCACGGCGCTGAGCGCGAGACCCGGCACGAAGTGCCACACTGTACGATGATGTTGTAAGGTGATTTCTGACATAACCTTCTCCTTTGTCTGGCTAAAGGTTACGGCGCTCTGGCTTAAAAATAAAATTGATTATATATTTATAATCAATCTTTATAAGTGGTAAGCAACCATGCACATTACATTGCGTCAGCTGGAAGTTTTTGCCGAGGTGCTGAAAAGCGGCTCGACAACCCAGGCGTCACAAATGCTGGCGCTCTCGCAGTCCGCCGTTAGCGCGGCCTTGACCGATCTTGAAGGGCAACTGGGCGTCCAGCTTTTCGACAGGGTAGGGAAGCGGCTGGTGGTGAACGAACATGGCCGCCTGCTGTATCCGCGTGCCCTGGCTTTACTGGAGCAGGCGACGGAGATTGAACAGCTGTTCCGCGAGGACAACGGCGCTATTCGCGTCTACGCCAGCAGCACGATCGGTAACTACATCCTGCCGGAAGTGATTGCCCGCTACCGCCGGGATTTTCCGACCCTGCCGCTGGAGATGAGCGTCGGCAACAGCCAGGACGTGATCAACGCGGTGATTGATTTCCGCGTGGACATCGGGCTTATCGAAGGGCCGTGCCACAACGTGGATATCATTGCGGAGCCCTGGCTGGAGGATGAGCTGGTGGTGTTTGCCTCTCCGGCCTCTTCTTTACTCCAGGGCGAGGTCACGCTGGAGCGGCTGGCGCAAGCGCAGTGGATCCTGCGAGAGCAGGGCTCCGGCACGCGTGAGATTGTCGATTATCTGCTGCTGTCCCATCTACCGCAGTTCCAGTTAGGGATGGAATTAGGTAACTCCGAGGCCATTAAGCATGCCGTACGCCATGGTCTGGGCATTAGCTGTCTTTCCCGACGGGTGATTGCCGAACAGCTGGAAACCGGCTCACTGGTTGAGATCCCCGTTCCGCTGCCGAAGCTGGTGCGCACGCTGTGGTGCATCCATCATCGTCAGAAACACCTTTCCAGCTCGCTCCAGCGTTTTCTGCGCTACTGCGAGATGTAAAAGCGCCCCTCACCCTGGCCCTCTCCCCAAAGGGGAGAGGGAAAAATTATGCTTTACTTATAATCCTGGCCGAGTCATGAAGCTCTCTTATAACTGAGTATTTCTGCCGGAAGCAACGCAGATCGTCTGCTACAATCGCGCCTCATTTATTGAATGGACAGCATTTTCACATGGTTTCAGAAACTAAAACCACACAAGCGCCCGCGCTACGTCGCGCACTTAAGGCGCGTCACCTGACGATGATCGCCATTGGCGGCTCCATCGGTACGGGTCTTTTCGTTGCCTCTGGCGCAACAATTTCGGCAGCCGGCCCGGGTGGGGCATTATTCTCTTATATCCTGATTGGCCTGATGGTCTACTTCCTGATGACCAGCCTGGGCGAACTGGCGGCATACATGCCGGTGTCTGGTTCGTTTTCGACCTACGGACAAAAATACGTTGAGGAAGGCTTCGGCTTCGCGCTGGGCTGGAACTACTGGTACAACTGGGCGGTGACCATCGCCGTTGACCTCGTCGCGGCACAGCTGGTAATGACCTGGTGGTTCCCGGACACGCCCGGCTGGATCTGGAGCGCCCTGTTCCTGGCGGTCATCTTCCTGCTGAACTACATCTCCGTGCGCGGTTTCGGCGAAGCGGAATACTGGTTCTCTTTGATTAAAGTGGCAACCGTCATCATCTTTATCGTCGTCGGTGTGGCGATGATCGTTGGTATTTTCAAAGGGGCTGAACCGGCGGGCTGGAGTAACTGGACAATAGGCGATGCGCCGTTTGCCGGGGGCTTCTCGGCGATGATTGGCGTGGCGATGATTGTCGGCTTCTCCTTCCAGGGTACCGAGTTGATTGGTATCGCGGCCGGTGAATCCGAAAACCCGGAGAAGAATATTCCGCGCGCGGTGCGTCAGGTGTTCTGGCGTATCCTGCTGTTCTATGTGTTCGCGATCCTGATTATCAGCCTGATCATTCCGTATACCGACCCAAGCCTGCTGCGTAACGACGTAAAAGACATCAGCGTCAGCCCGTTCACGCTTGTCTTCCAGCACGCGGGTCTGCTCTCAGCGGCGGCGGTGATGAACGCGGTGATCCTGACGGCGGTACTGTCTGCGGGTAACTCCGGGATGTACGCCTCCACCCGCATGCTCTACACCCTGGCCTGCGACGGTAAAGCGCCGCGTATTTTCTCGAAACTGTCTCGCGGTGGCGTGCCACGCAACGCGCTGTATGCGACCACGGTGATTGCGGGTCTCTGTTTCCTGACCTCCATGTTCGGCAACCAGACGGTCTACCTGTGGCTGCTGAACACCTCTGGTATGACGGGCTTCATTGCCTGGCTGGGCATTGCCATCAGCCACTACCGTTTCCGTCGCGGGTACGTCAAGCAGGGGCATGATCTGAATAACCTGCCGTACCGGTCAGGATTCTTCCCGCTGGGGCCGATCTTCGCCTTCGTTCTGTGCCTGATTATTACCCTGGGTCAGAACTATGAGGCCTTCCTTGCGGACACCATTGACTGGGGCGCCGTCACGGCCACCTATATTGGCATTCCGCTGTTCCTGATCATCTGGTTTGGCTACAAACTGACGAAAGGAACACGCTTCGTTCGCTACAGTGAAATGGATTTCCCGGAACGATTTAAATAATAACCGCACTTCCTCTCTTTTAGCCCGCTCAGTTGAGCGGGCTTTTTTATGGCAGATCAGAAGCTGTAGGTCATGCCAACGGTATAGCGGCGGCCATCCAGCACGGTGTCATACGTATCGTAATCTATCTGCTTATCGAGCACGTTATACACACCGGCAGTAACCAGCAGGTTTTTGTTGGCGTTGTAGCGCATACCGACATCAACCTGAGTGTAGGACGGCGTACCCTGGGACATTGACGTGCGGCTCAGGTACTCAGACGTTTTACCGCGCAGGTTCAGACGGCTCCAGAACCCGACGTCTGGCGTCGCCTGCCAGTCCAGGGTGGTGTTGAACATGTGTTTCGGCATTTTGTTCAGCGGCTTGCCGGAGAACTGGCCGCTCTTCTGCTCGGACTCTGTATAGGTGTAGTTTGCAGTCCAGTTCACATCACGCGTGATCTTCCACCCGAAGGAGGACTCCACACCGCGCATGTTGGCTTTGTCCACGTTGACGCGATCGCTGACGAAATCATAGCTGTGACCGCCAATCGTACAGGCGGGATCGGCGCTGCTGTTACAGCGGCGAACTTCCGTAATTTTGTCCTTGAAGTCGGTATTAAACAGCGTTACGCCGGCATTCAGGTTATCGTTGTTATCCCAGAGCAGGGCGAGCTCTTCGCTCAGGCTCTTCTCTGGTTTCAGATCCGGGTTGCCGACGATGATACCGTCAAGACGGCCGCCACCTGTCACCTGGCCCCAGCTGGCAGACGACTGACGCAGATCCGGCGCACGATAGCCAGCAGAAACCCCGCCTTTCAACGTCCACTGATCGGCCAGGTGCCATACGCCGTAACCGCGCGGCGTCCAGTTAGTACCGTAGTTTTGGTCTTTGTCCATACGCAGGCCGCCGGTCAACGTAAAGCTTTCCGTCATTGACCATTCATCTTCGGCAAACAGGGCCCAGCTCCAGCGCGTCAGTTTGTTCAGGCCGTCAGCAGCTTCCAGCTGATTACCGTTGTCGCGCAGTTTCTCATAGCGATACTGCCCGCCGAGGGTCAACGTATGATCGCCGAGGAAAATCTGGTTCTGGTTGTTGAAGGTGGTGTTATAGGAGCGCATTTCGCGACCTGGATTATTGGTCTCTTCCTGCTGGATATAGCTGGTGGTATTGAAGTCTTCGTAATAACCACTGTGGGTTAACGAGTAGGTCGTGTGCTCATAGCGCGAGTCGCTTTTGGTATTTGGCGTACAGGTTGTTCCCCGGCAGGTTTCAGCCGCTTTCGACATCCCCGGGGTGCTGTTTCTGTCCTGAAGTTCGCGAGCAAAGTCGAGGTCGAAATCGTTCTTCTCGTCCGGCGTGAAGTTCAGCGTAATGCCACCGTTACGCATTTTCTGCTCGTTATAGCCGTTCACGATTTTATCTTCTGCGCGGCGTGACAACAGCCCCGTCACCTTTGCGCCCAGAAGTCCGTCGATCAGGGGACCAGAGGCGTAGGCGTTGGTCTGGAAGATATCGCCGGAATCATGATTTTCCTGGAAGGTTGCATCGCCATGCAACGAACCGGTCCAGGCTTTGGTGTTCGAGACTTTTTTGGTAATGACGTTAATGACGCCACCCATCGCATCGGAGCCGTAAAGCGAGGACATCGGGCCGCGGATGACCTCGATGCGCTCAATGGACTCCAGCGGCGGCAGCCAGCCTTGTTCAATACCCGAGTTGTCGCTGTTGGGGCGGGTGCTTCGCGTACTGACGCGTTTGCCGTTCACCAGGAACAGGGTGTACTGAGAGGCCATGCCGCGAATACTGATATCACTGCTGCTCCCGCCGCCAGTGACGACAACACCCGGGACATCTCTCAGGGCATCGGTAACATCACGGTAGGCTTTATCTTCAATCTGCTGTTTTGAAATCACAGAGATGGAGGCGGGGGCATTCTGGATCTTTTGTTCAAAACCCGTTGCAGTGACGACAACGGTGTCCTGATCGGCTGCGTGAACGAAGGGGGAACATGTGGCAGCGCCAATGGCGACGGCCAGGAGCTTAATGCGTGGTATTGTCATTTGTACATTCCGTATAAAAATGAAAAAAACTCCATCGGGATAACCCTGAGAACTGTATGTTTTTGTCTTGTAAGAACTCTTTGAGATGGAGAAGAGCCTGGAATTGTACAAAAGAATGTAGAATTGTAAACACAAATGATAATTGAAATCATTTGTGTTTGAGTGATGGCGACGGAAAACAGGCTGGATTCAAGCGGATAGAAGTATGTAAAGAGGGGGAGGGGAAAGACCCGGCAGGCAGGAGGCGCTACCGGGCAAAAGGCGGAACTTACCTGAACAGATGTTCCGCATGGAAGCGGAGATGATCCTCAATAAAGGACGCCATGAAGTAATAGCTGTGGTCGTATCCCGGTTGAATGCGCAGCGTTAGCGGCCAGTCCTTCTGGCGCGCGGCTTCCGCCAGCACCGCAGGCTGTAACTGCCCGGCGAGGAACTGATCGGCATCACCCTGATCCACCAGCATCGGGATAGCGTCTTCTGACTGGCTCGCCAGCATCAGCGCGCAGCTATCCCATTCCTGCCATTTCTCTACATCTTCACCCAGATAGTGCCTAAAGGCTTTTTGCCCCCACGGCACCTGCGTTGGGTTCACAATCGGCGCAAATGCGGACACGCTGGTGTATTTCCCCGGATTTTTTAGCGCCATTATCAGCGCCCCGTGGCCACCCATCGAATGTCCGCTTATCGCGCAGCGCTCGCTGACCGCGAACTGAGAGTGCACCAGGGCAGGCAGTTCATCGCGAATGTAGTCATACATGCGGTAATGGCTCGCCCACGGTTGTTCCGTGGCGTTGAGATAGAAGCCAGCGCCTTTACCCAAGTCGTATCCGGCATCGTCGGCCACGTCCTCGCCACGCGGGCTGGTATCTGGCATCACCAGCGCAATGCCCAGTTCGGCGGCAATACGCTGGGCGCCCGCTTTGGTGGTGAAGTTTTCGTCGTTGCAGGTCAGGCCTGAAAGCCAGTACAGCACCGGTGGATTGTCCGCAGGGGGCAGGAAAATGCTGAACGTCATAGCACAATTCAGCGTGGTGGAGTCGTGCCGCCAGCGCTGCTGTCGACCTTCAAAACAACGATGCTCTTCGAGCAGTTCCATGCAGGGCTCCTTATACGAAAGACTATTCATAAAACGCATAATACAGAGTTTTCATTGACCTGTGAGCAACTTTCACTTTCGCAGGACGGCGAGATGTTGCATCATAAATTTACTTTTCTTTAACAATTGGAGCGATCATGGCGCTGCGTATCGCGCTCAGCGGATTTGTGGTTCTGGTCGTGGCGATGGGGATAGGACGCTTCGCCTTCACACCTCAGGTGCCGCTGATGATAGCCGCCGGGCAACTCACGCTTACCAGCGCGGGGCTGGTGGCGGCAATGAACTATCTGGGCTATCTGGTAGGGGCATGGGATGCCATGCGCGCCCATCGCTTCGTTGAAACACGTCTCTGGCTTGGCATCACCGGTGCGGTGGCGCTGACGCTGCTCTCCGCGGCGGCAGAGAATGCCGTTGTTCACGGTCTGCTGCGCTTTGTGATCGGCTGCATGAGCGGCTGGTCGATGGTGCTGATTGCCGCCTGGACCAACGAGCGGCTGGGGCAGCTGGGCAAACCGGGACTCAGTGCGGCCGTCTTTGCCGGACCCGGGGCCGGCATCGCCCTGAGCGGCCTGCTGGCGGTCTATATTCAGGCGAAATCCTTGTCCGCCGGGGCGGCATGGCAAATCTACGGCGTACTGGCGCTGGTGCTGATCGTACTGGTGGCGCGCTACCTGCCGCGCGCAGGTCAGCTTCATCGCCCTGATACCGCGCCTGAGCCGTTGCTGCTGACTGCGGATCTCAGGCGTCTGGTCTGGAGCTACAGCCTGGCAGGGTTCGGCTATATCCTCCCGGCGACCTTTTTATCGCAAATGGCGGCGGTGCGTTTTCCCGGCAGCCTGTTTGCCCAGTTTGTCTGGCCAATATTTGGCGCCGCCTCGGTGGTGGGGATTGCGCTCAGCATTGCCCTGCGGCATACATCAAGCGCTAACCGCAGGCTGGCGATTGTTCTTTGGTTACAGGGGATTGGCGTGCTGGCGGCCTGGTTGCTGCCGGGCATAGGCGGCTTGCTGACGGGTGGGCTGCTGGTGGGCGGCGGGTTCCTCTGCGCCGTGCAGCTCTCTCTTCTGTACGGTCGCGAGCTGGCGCCAGACCACACGCGTTACATGGCGGGACTGCTAACCACCGGGTATGCCATTGGTCAGCTGGTGGGTCCGGTCACGTCGGCTCTGTCGACCTGGCTCACGCACCGTCTGGAACCTGCGCTGGGGCTGGCGGGGATCGCGCTGTTCGTTGGCGGAGCGTTAGTCTGGAACCGTCAGGCTGAAAGGCAACAGCAATTGCAATAATTATCGTCGTGAATACTGGATTATGTGCGTCGCCTCACGCACAATGAGCGCACACTTTTGCCACAACGAGGGCAAAAGACGCCACACCTGCAGGAGAAAAGAATGTCATCACTCAGTAAAGAAGCAGCCCTTGTCCATGAAGCGCTGGTTGCGCGCGGTCTTGAAACGCCACTGCGCCCGCCCGTGCAGGAGCTGGACAATGTTACCCGCAAGCGTCTGATCGCCGGCCATATGACGGAGATCATGCAACTGCTGAATCTCGATCTGAGCGACGACAGCCTGATGGAGACGCCGCACCGCATCGCGAAGATGTACGTCGACGAAATTTTCTCCGGCCTGGATTACGCGAACTTCCCGAAAATCACCGTCATTGAAAATAAGATGAAGGTCGATGAGATGGTGACGGTACGCGATATCACGCTGACCAGCACCTGCGAGCATCACTTTGTGACCATCGATGGTAAAGCAACGGTGGCCTATATTCCAAAAGATACGGTCATTGGCCTGTCCAAGATCAACCGCATTGTGCAGTTCTTTGCCCAGCGTCCGCAGGTGCAGGAACGTCTGACGCAGCAGATCCTGACCGCACTGCAAACCCTGTTGGGGACTAACAATGTGGCGGTGTCTATCGACGCGGTGCACTACTGCGTGAAAGCGCGCGGCGTGCGTGATGCTACCAGCGCAACCACCACCACTTCGCTGGGCGGCCTGTTCAAATCGAGCCAGAACACCCGCCAGGAGTTCCTGCGCGCCGTACGTCACCACAACTAATCAGACAGGGCAGGGACCATGGAGCGAAACGTCACGCTCGATTTTGTTCGCGGCGTCGCCATTCTCGGTATCCTGCTGCTGAATATCAGCGCCTTCGGTCTGCCGAAGGCCGCCTATCTGAATCCTGCGTGGTATGGCGACATCACGCGTAGCGACGCCTGGACGTGGGCAATCCTCGATCTCTTTGCACAGGTGAAATTCCTGACCCTCTTTGCGCTTCTGTTTGGCGCGGGACTTCAGCTTCTGCTCAAACGCGGTACGCGCTGGATCCAGTCGCGTTTAACGCTGCTGGTTATCCTCGGTTTTATTCACGGGCTGCTTTTCTGGGACGGCGATATTCTGCTCGCGTATGGTCTGGTGGGCCTGATTTGCTGGCGGCTGATCCGCGACGCACCCGGTGTGAAAAGCCTGTTTAACACCGGCGTGATGCTCTATGTCATGGGACTGGCCGTGTTATTGCTGCTTGGCATGATTGCCGATGATTCCACCAGTCGTTCATGGATCCCGGATGCGGCCAACCTGCAATATGAGCAGTTCTGGAAGCTGAAAGGCGGCATGGAAGCGATCGGCAACCGGGCCGATATGCTCGGCGATAACCTGCTGGCGCTGGGCGCGCAATACGGCTGGCAGCTGGCGGGGATGATGCTGATGGGTGCAGCCCTGATGCGCACCGGCTGGCTGAAAGGGGAATTTAGCCTGCGACACTATCGTCGTACGGGTGCAGGGCTGGTGCTGCTCGGCGTGATCATCAACCTCCCGGCGGTGATGATGCAGTGGCATCTACAATGGGATTACCGTTGGTGTGCGTTCCTGTTGCAGGTGCCGCGCGAACTGAGCGCGCCGTTCCAGACCATTGGCTATGCGGCGCTGATCTATGGCTTCTGGCCCCAGCTTTCTCGCCTGTGGATCGTCAGTGCGGTGGCCTGCGTTGGGCGGATTGCGTTAAGCAATTACATCCTGCAAACGCTGATATGCACCACGCTTTTCTACCGATTCGGCCTGTTTATGAAATTCGATCGCCTGACGCTACTGGCGTTTGTTATTCCGGTCTGGATTGTTAACGTGGTGTTTTCAGTTGTCTGGCTGCGTTTTTTCCGTCAGGGCCCGCTGGAATGGGCATGGCGACAGTTAACCGCTCGTGCTTCGGACGTGTCATTGCGTAATACATCCAGATAACGATCTGGATCACAATCATTAACAAAACGGATGTAAGCGTTTTCATCTGTGTGAGCTTCTTCACGTAGTCTCCTCTCTCTCGCTGCCAGAATAGCCACCTTGCTAAACACAGGGGGTGTCTGTGAGTTGCTGCAATCCTTTAAAGGGTGGTGAATATGATCACCATTCGTGACGTCGCCCGCCAGGCGGGTGTTTCTGTTGCTACTGTCTCCCGTGTGCTGAACAACAGTGCGCTGGTCAGCCCTGAAACGCGTGAAACCGTAATGAAAGCCGTGACCCAGCTGGGGTACCGGCCAAACGCCAATGCCCAGGCGCTGGCGACGCAGGTCAGCGATACCATTGGCGTAGTGGTGATGGACGTGTCGGACGCTTTCTTCGGCGCGCTGGTCAAAGCGGTGGATGTGGTTGCCCAGCAGCACCAGAAATATGTGCTGATTGGCAACAGCTATCACGAGGCTGAAAAAGAGCGTTATGCCATTGAGGTACTGATCCGCCAGCGCTGTAACGCCCTGATTGTGCACTCTAAAGCCCTGAGCGATGAAGAGCTGGCCGGGTTTATGGAGCAGATCCCCGGCATGGTGCTGATCAATCGTATCGTCCCCGGCTACGCGCATCGCTGCGTCAGTCTGGATAACATCAGCGGCGCGATGATGGCGACGCGGATGCTCATCAGCAACGGCCATCAGCGCATAGGTTATCTGGCTTCCAGCCACGGTATTGAAGACGACATGATGCGCCGCGAGGGCTGGCAAAACGCCCTGAAAGAGCAGGGCATTGCGCCGCTGGAGAGCTGGGTAGGTACCGGTTCGCCGGACATGCAGGGCGGTGAAGCGGCAATGGTTGAACTGCTGGGGCGTAATCTTCAGCTGACGGCCGTGTTTGCCTATAACGACAGCATGGCGGCAGGTGCGCTTACCGCGCTGAAAGATAATGGCATTGCGGTACCGCAGCATTTATCGCTGATCGGTTTTGATGATATCCCCATTGCCCGTTACACCGATCCGCAGCTGACAACGGTACGTTATCCCATTGCGTCGATGGCGAAACTGGCGACAGAGCTGGCGTTACAGGGGGCGGCTGGGCTGTTAGATCCTGACGCAACGCATTGTTTTATGCCGACTTTAGTACGCCGCCATTCGGTCGCTATCCGGCAAACTGTGGCTCCGATCACTAACTGATAACATCACGTGATGTAACCGTTTTCAATCTGTGAGTAAATTCACAGTATCTTAACAAGCCGCTGTCTATGATGTCAGCGTTTTAGGGGCTGAAACACAATGTAACGGTGATTATTCACTTTTACCGTTATCAAAATGCCTCAAACAACGAATAAAACGCATTTCTGGAGCGTTACCGAACACGGAAGCTGGACATTTTATAAGTGAACTTCGGCGATCAGTAACGTTTTATTAACATCTGCCCGCCGACCGTTTTTCACAAGAACTACCCTGCATAAAAAAAACCGGAGATACCATGAATAAGAAGGTGTTGACTCTGTCTGCTGTCATGGCAAGCATGCTTTTTGGCGCAGCAGCACACGCAGCGGATACCCGTATTGGCGTGACTATCTATAAATACGACGATAACTTCATGTCCGTTGTGCGTAAAGCAATTGAAAAAGATGCTAAATCAGTGCCAGACGTGCAGCTGCTGATGAATGACTCCCAGAATGACCAGTCCAAACAGAACGATCAGATTGACGTTCTTCTGGCAAAAGGCGTGAAAGCGCTGGCTATTAACCTGGTTGACCCGGCTGCGGCAGGCACGGTGATCGAGAAAGCGCGCGGCCAGAACGTGCCAATTGTCTTCTTCAACAAAGAACCTTCCCGTAAAGCGCTGGACAGCTACGACAAAGCATATTACGTGGGTACCGACTCCAAAGAGTCCGGGATTATCCAGGGCGATCTGATTGCGAAACACTGGGCGGCGAACCCAAACTGGGATCTGAACAAAGATGGTCAGATTCAGTTCGTTCTGCTGAAAGGCGAACCGGGCCATCCGGATGCTGAAGCACGTACCACCTACGTTATTAAAGAGCTGAACGACAAGGGCCTTAAAACCCAGCAGCTGGCGTTAGACACCGCAATGTGGGACACCGCTCAGGCGAAAGATAAGATGGACGCGTGGCTGTCCGGCCCTAACGCCAACAAAATTGAAGTGGTCATTGCCAACAACGATGCGATGGCAATGGGTGCGGTAGAAGCGCTGAAAGCACACAACAAATCCGCCATTCCTGTATTCGGTGTGGATGCCCTGCCAGAAGCGCTGGCGCTGGTGAAATCTGGCGCTATGGCCGGTACCGTGCTGAACGATGCTAACAACCAGGCGAAAGCCACCTTCGATCTGGCGAAAAACCTGGCCGATGGTAAAGGTGCCGCTGACGGGACTAACTGGAAAATTGACAACAAAATCGTTCGCGTTCCCTACGTGGGCGTAGACCAGTCCAACCTGGCTGAGTTTATCGGTAAATAAGTTATCTGCATTGTCTTCACTGGGCGCAATTCGTTGCGCCCTTTTATAACGCGATATGCGAGGCCAACAAGGTATAATTATGGTCAGCACAACTACTCAGTCGTCCGGTGAATACTTGTTGGAAATGACCGGTGTCAATAAGTCATTCCCCGGTGTTAAGGCGCTCGATAATGTTAATTTAAAAGTTCGTCCTCACTCTATTCATGCATTAATGGGTGAAAACGGTGCGGGTAAATCAACATTATTAAAATGCCTTTTTGGGATCTATCAAAAAGATTCTGGCAGCATTCTTTTTCAGGGAAAAGAGATCGACTTCCATTCAGCGAAAGAAGCGCTGGAGAACGGTATCTCGATGGTACACCAGGAATTAAACCTGGTCCTGCAACGTTCAGTTATGGATAATATGTGGTTGGGTCGTTATCCAACCAAAGGTGTCTTTGTCGATCAGGATAAAATGTATCGCGACACCAAAGCCATTTTTGATGAGCTGGATATTGATATCGACCCGCGCGCCCGCGTCGGGACATTATCCGTTTCCCAGATGCAGATGATCGAAATTGCCAAAGCGTTCTCCTATGATGCGAAAATTGTGATCATGGATGAACCGACATCGTCATTAACGGAAAAAGAGGTTAACCACCTTTTTACCATTATTCGTAAGCTGAAAGATCGCGGCTGTGGCATTGTCTATATCTCACATAAAATGGAAGAGATCTTCCAGCTGTGCGATGAAATCACCATCCTGCGCGACGGTCAGTGGATTGCCACCCAGCCGCTGGAAGGGCTGGACATGGACAAGATCATCGCCATGATGGTTGGCCGTTCTCTGAACCAGCGCTTCCCGGATAAAGAAAACAAGCCAGGCGAAGTGATTCTGGAGGTGCGTAACCTGACCTCGCTGCGTCAGCCGTCTATCCGCGATGTCTCTTTCGATCTGCACAAGGGGGAGATCCTTGGTATCGCAGGGCTGGTGGGCGCTAAGCGCACCGATATCGTGGAAACCCTGTTTGGTATCCGTGAGAAAGCCGAAGGCACCATTACGCTGCACGGTAAGAAGATCAACAACCACAACGCCAACGAAGCCATTAATAATGGCTTTGCGCTGGTGACGGAAGAGCGTCGTTCTACCGGTATTTACGCTTATCTGGATATTAACTTTAACTCGTTAATTTCTAATATACGCAATTACAAAAACAAATTCGGGCTGCTGGATAATTCCCGCATGAAGAGCGATACCCAGTGGGTGATTGACTCCATGCGCGTGAAAACGCCGGGCCACCGCACGCAAATTGGCTCACTTTCGGGAGGAAACCAGCAGAAAGTCATTATTGGTCGCTGGCTATTAACCCAGCCTGAAATTCTGATGCTGGATGAACCTACGCGCGGTATCGACGTGGGTGCAAAATTTGAGATTTACCAGCTTATCGCAGAGCTGGCGAAAAAAGATAAAGGGATCATTATTATTTCTTCCGAAATGCCGGAATTGTTAGGGATCACAGACCGTATTCTGGTTATGAGCAATGGTCTCGTTGCCGGTATTGTTGAAACCAAAACGACAACGCAAAACGAAATTTTGCGTCTTGCGTCTTTGCACCTTTAAGATCAGGGGCTCCTCATGAGTGCGTTAAATAAAAAAAGTTTTCTCACTTATCTGAAAGAAGGCGGTATTTACGTTGTTCTTTTAGTCTTGCTGGCGATTATTATTTTCCAGGACCCTACGTTCTTAAGTCTGCTGAACTTGAGTAACATTCTGACCCAGTCTTCCGTACGTATTATTATCGCGCTTGGCGTGGCGGGGCTTATCGTTACCCAGGGGACTGACCTTTCGGCAGGGCGCCAGGTGGGTCTGGCGGCGGTCATTGCGGCGACCCTGTTGCAGTCGATGGAAAACGCCAACAAGGTATTCCCTGAGATGGCGACCATGCCGATTTTTGTGGTGATCCTGATCGTGTGTGCCATCGGCGCGGTAATTGGCCTGATTAACGGCATCATCATTGCTTACCTGAACGTGACGCCATTCATCACTACGCTTGGCACGATGATCATCGTTTATGGTATCAACTCCCTGTACTACGATTTCGTCGGCGCGTCTCCAATCTCTGGCTTCGACAGCGGCTTCTCGACCTTCACGCAGGGGTTTGTTGCGCTCGGCAGCTTCCGTCTCTCCTATATCACCTTCTATGCGCTGATTGCGGTGGCATTCGTCTGGATCCTGTGGAACAAAACCCGCTTCGGTAAAAACATCTTTGCTATCGGCGGTAACCCGGAAGCGGCGAAGGTCTCCGGGGTCAACGTGGCTCTGAACCTGCTGATGATTTATGCCCTGTCCGGGGTCTTCTACGCCTTCGGCGGGATGCTGGAAGCAGGCCGTATCGGCTCTGCAACCAATAACCTCGGCTTTATGTACGAACTGGATGCGATTGCGGCCTGCGTGGTTGGCGGCGTCTCCTTCAGCGGCGGCGTGGGTACCGTGCTGGGCGTGGTGACCGGTGTGATCATCTTCACCGTTATCAACTACGGCCTGACCTACATCGGTGTGAACCCGTACTGGCAGTACATTATCAAGGGTGCGATCATCATCTTCGCGGTTGCCCTGGATTCACTGAAGTACGCGCGTAAGAAATAAGCGCTGGAATGAAAGAACCCGCAGCGATGCGGGTTTTTTTATGAGAAAAGTGAAGCGATAAGCGATTTTGAAACGGGCACTAGTCCGGTTTGAAGCCCAAAGGGTTTAAAGATTTTATTTATGACGTCAGCGGAATAATTGCCTCTGTTATTTTCTACATCCGACAATGTTTTCCGGGATACGCTGACCAGCTTTGCATATTCATCCTGCTTCAGCCCTAACACTTCGACCCTGAGCCTTTTCAGCGCCTCTCCCTGTGTGATTTTCCCCAGCAAAATGTCCCGTATGGCTGCATGCAGTACAGCCTGGCGATCGAGAGTACTAATCCGCGTTAAGCCTTGTGTAACGCGTTGCCTCTTCACTACCGATGGCTTATCCGGCTCTTCCGCCTCGTCATGATGTCGCTTTTTATTTACGCTGCGTACTTGAGCTAATGTCTGTAAAAGCTCTGATTCAGCTTCATTAGGTGTTTTCATAATAAACCCCAACGGGAAAGTTTATCCGGGATGTAGCGAAAACCCATCGCGGGCATTTCCATTATCTGTTCGGGAACGCCTCGCGCCGCCAGCCTTTCCGGGAGATCAATAAGCTGAACGGCTGTTTCATGCAGAGCATCAAGTAATGTTGCGGGAGGGATCCACTCCGCCAGCGTTTGTGCGATAGTGTTGAAATTATAATCCCCCCCTGATTCGCAAGATAATGACCACTTCAGGGTTCTTGGTATCCCTTCAGGATCGGCTTTCATCGGCGCAAAGTCATATACAGGGGAGAGCATAATTTGATTTTCAGCCTTCACAAAGGCGGTATTTCGCCCATGGTTGTCACTATTTCCAAAAATAATATTTAGCAGATCGCGACGCACCCATTCTGTTACAAATCCCGGAATATCAAAATGATAACCCTGCTGCTGGACCATATGGCTGGAGGTGATTTTATTAATTAACGCGCGCAACGTTGTCTCATGATCAAGGAGGGTGCCGGGTGCCTTTTGTAATAGCGAATACACCGATTCCATACCCAGCCTGACCAGTTGGTCCTGCTCATTTCTCACTATGTCGAAACGCGGTAACCACAGAGACGGGTAATGGCTACCTTCTTCAAGGCGCATTGTTTCCACTGGGATCGTGGAAAAACCCATCGCGTTAAGCTCATGATAATAATGGAATTCAGCTCGCAGAATATTACAATCCACTTCTGTCCTGTTACCGCGTGGATATTTAACCAAATAATAGCGGTCCCGGTTATCCGGCTCGTTTTGCCAGGTATCGATCCAGATGGCATCAGTTTCACTACAGCGCAGCAAAAGTTTAGGCGCTTCACCGCCAGCACCGGTTGCACCACCCGCCGCCGCGCCTCTTTCCTGGGCATAATCCAGAAAATCGGCCGCACGATCGATGACGTCCGCAACCGTAAACGTTTTAGTGCTGGCGAATTTATTCCATTCTGGGACGGATTCCTTTATGCGCAAATTCCCCACAGGGGACATTGTGCCAAATTTCAGCAATAAGAAATTTTGCTGGCCAACGGGTAACTCACTGATGTCGAGCGCATTAATCCAGTAACGGCGGCTTGCTCCGGCGGGAATGATATCGTCGATAAATCGCAGCCAGCCCGGTTGGCCATGGTCATCAAAAAAGAGTGATACAGGGTGATTGACTGAGACTGCGTGAAAATCATCATAGTCGAGAAAATTAATCGCATACTCAGTAAGATAGTCTAACTGCGTGGTATTCCAGTCATTTTTTTCACTTCCAGGATATTTGATGAGAGCGATATCCGTCCATGTTTCGTTCAGATATGCCTGTACGGTTAACGTCTCCATCTCACCTCCATAACGCGACAATGTGTAAAATATTACTCATAGTCAGTGATAAAAACAAGTATTGCTACTTATATCACTCATTAGGTGTCTAAAAAGAGAGTAATGCGTTTTATATCACGCACTGTAGATCTGGATTACTTCTTCTGAATTTCCAGCAACTGCTCCGGCGTTACCGCCGGATAACCCTGCGCATCTTCCGGCACTTCATGCATCGTTGGGATCGGCACCAGCGGGCCTAAAAAGCGCGGTTCACGTTTGAACAGGTACAGGTCAGCCAGCGCGCCGAAACGGGCGCCAAACTCACGCACGCGCACGCTCAGCATATCTTTTGGCGATGGCACCGCATAACACTGCGCCTGAATGCCCATATGCAGGGCGATAAACAGCGCCCGCTCGCAGTGGAAACGCTGGGTAATGATGATGAAATCATTGGTGTCGAACACCTTGCGGGTACGCACGATGGAATCAAGCGTGCGGAATCCGGCGTAGTCGAGCACGATATCGGCCGGGTCGACGCCTGCGGCAATCAGATCTTTGCGCATCGTCACCGGCTCGTTATAGCTTTGCAGCGCGTTATCGCCGCTCAACAGCAGATAGTTCACCTTGCCGCTGTTATAGGCGTTCAGCGCGCCCTGAATACGATACCGGTAATACTGATTTATGACGCCGGTGCGGTAATACTTGGCGGTGCCAAGCACCACGCCAACCTGACGGTAGGGGAGGTCCTGTAGGTCATCAAAAATGTAGGGGGCTGTTTTCCAGCTCATCCAGCGGTCGAGACCCAGCACGATCAACAGCAGTATGCCGACCAGGACAGACAGGCTGTAAAACACGCGCTTTAACATGCAGATGGCTCGTACCGATGATGAAATTTCCCTCAGGCTACTGTACCCGCCTGGTTAGCGCAAGAAACAGCGATTCAACTGAGGGGTTTTTCGTCAGACTGGCGGGCAACTCTGCCCGCCGAACAGATTATGCCAGCAGCACGCGGTCAATGGTTGAACAGCCCAGCGCTTTCAGCGTGGCTGCGGTCGCGTCCCACTGGATCAGCGGCGCATCGGCCTTTTCAGCCAGGATTGCGCGCTGAATATCCGGGTAGTCATACCCGTTCAGGCTAAGCAGGTTCAGGGCGCCCTGAAGCGGAGGCAGCGTCGGGTTAAACGCGGCGTTCTCTGCGTAACTGCCGGTGAAGATGCGGCCGTCGCGGCACTGAAGGGCGACGCCGCTTGGAGATTTGCTGTATGGCGTGTGGCTTTTATTGGCGGCGGCAATGGCCGCTTCGCTCAGCTCATCCCCTGAGAGCGCATAACCGTGGTCCTGCTCGTCCATCAGCAGGGTTTTGATCTCAAGATCTTTCGGGCCGAAAGCATCCGGCAGGTAATCACGCAGCGTATGCGGTGCGCGTCCCGGCAGGTTGATACGCAGTTCAAGACCGCTGTTCAGCTCATTCATAAACTGGCGGCAGTGGCCGCAAGGGGTATAGTTGACGGTGATGGCGCGCAGGGCTTTTTCGCCGCGTAGCCAGGCGTGACTGATGGCGCTCTGCTCCGCATGGACGGTTTGCTGCATGGTCGCACCGAGAAACTCCATGTTTCCGCCGAAGTACCAGGTCCCGCTCACACCGCGCGCAATTGCGCCTACGTTAAAATGGGAAAGGTCAGCGCGGGCGCAGGCAGCCGCCAGGGGCAGCAGGGCGAAAGCCAGCGCGTCTTCGTCCAGCCCCGTTGCCTGTTTAAGCGTCGTGACCTGATCTGCCGTCAGCAGGGCGGGGAAATGCGCATCCGCCAGAACCGGAGCCAGGGCTGATTGCAAATTCTCTGCAAGCTGAGAGAAAGCAGCTTGAAAACGTGGATGCATGACGTTGCCTCATCAAGGTTAATGGATCGGTAGTGTACGGAGCCGTACGGCCTTTATATGTGATCCAAATCTCATTATGTGTGCAACTTATGAAATGAAAATGAAATTTGCGCGACGCATCGCAAATTTTAGCCCATTACTGCCAGAATAATCGGGAAGATAAACGGCGCGACCAGGGAAGTGATAATCCCGCAGATCACCAGCGCCAGCGAGCTGAATGCCCCTTCCTGATAATCCAGTTCCGCGCAGCGTGCGGTGCCCAGCGCGTGCGAGGCGGTACCCATCGCCAGACCGCGTGCCGCTTTGGTACGAATTTTCATGATATTCAGCAGCGTATGACCAAACACCGCGCCCAGGATACCGACGAAAATCACGCACACGGCGCTGATGGCCGGAATGCCCCCGATGCTGCCGCCCACGGCCATGGCAATCGGCGTGGTGACGGATTTAGGCAGGATAGAGGCGGCGATCTGCGGCGATGCGCCCATCATTAAGGCCACCGAGGTGCCGGTGATCATCGCAACAAGGCTCCCCACGAAGCAGATGGTTATGATGGATTTCCAGCGCGCGCGGATCTGATGCAGTTGCTCATATAAAGGAAACGCCAGCGCCACCACGGCAGGCTGCAACAAATCGTTAAGGATCTTGCTCCCGGCGAAGTAACGCTCATAAGAAATGCCGGTGAGCAGCAGAAAAGGAATAATCACCACCATGGCGACCAGCAGCGGGTTGAGCAACGGCATTTTGAAACGCACCGCAAGCTTACGCGCAGCAAAGAACACCACCAGGGTTAACGGCAGGGACCACCAGATATTCGCCATCATTTTTTTGTTTTCTCCCCGACGACCTTACGTTCGCCATGCACAATGTGTGAACTCCAGCTGACGACCAGGAAAACCACCAGCGTACTGATGGCGCAGGAGACCACAATCGGGCCGAACTGCGCTTTAAGCACATCGTAATACTGCATAACCCCAACGCCGATAGGCACAAAAAGCAGGGCCATGTAGCGAATGAGAACGAAGCACCCTGGGTTGACCCATTTTGCGGGCAGCACCTGTAATGCCAGCAGTACAAACAGGATCAGCATGCCGATAATGCTGCCGGGTATCGTAATCGGCAGCAGCGAAGCGATAAAAATGCCGGCGTACAGGCAGGCATAAATGAGGACGAAGGCGCGAAGGTATTGCCAGATAGTATTCAGTGATTTGCTCATGGTGAAAGTCCTTGCTGAGACGTATTCATCATACAATTAAACCTGAAAATGTGCCACGGATCACATCATGAATTTTGGGCATACCAGACATTCCGGAATGGAACGCCGGGCTTTCAACATACATAGAGAGCAGCTACTATAGCGCGTCTTTTTTCACAGGTACTCAGAATGCGTGTTTTACTGGCCCCGATGGAAGGCGTGCTCGACTCTCTCGTGCGCGAGCTGCTTACCGAGGTGAACGATTACGATCTCTGCGTGACGGAGTTTCTGCGCGTGGTCGATATGTTGCTGCCAGAAAAATCATTTTATCGTCTCTGTCCGGAACTGCATCGTCAGAGCCGCACGCCGTCCGGTACGCTGGTGCGCGTCCAACTGCTCGGCCAGTATCCTGAGTGGCTGGCTGAAAACGCCGCCCGCGCGGTAGCGCTTGGTTCGTACGGCGTCGATCTTAACTGCGGCTGTCCGTCAAAGCTGGTCAACGGCAGCGGCGGGGGGGCGACGCTACTTAAAGATCCGGAGCTGATTTATCGCGGCGCAAAGGCCATGCGTGAGGCAGTGCCATCGCATCTGCCGGTGACGGTCAAAGTCCGTCTGGGATGGGACAGCAGCGATAAGCAGTTTGAAATTGCTGACGCGGTGCAGCAGGCGGGCGCCACCGAGCTGGTGGTGCACGGGCGAACCAAAGAGGATGGTTATAAAGCCGAGCGCATTAACTGGCAGGCGATTGGCGAGATCCGCAAACGGCTTACGATTCCGGTGATTGCCAACGGCGAAATCTGGGATTACGAGAGCGCGCAGGCCTGCCTCAAAGAGACCGGCTGTAATGCCGTGATGATTGGCCGCGGTGCGCTGAACGTGCCGAACCTCAGCCGGGTGGTGAAATATAATGAACCGCGGATGCCGTGGGCGGATGTGGTGAAACTACTGCAAAAATACACGCGGCTGGAAAAGCAGGGCGATACCGGCTTGTATCACGTCGCGCGCATTAAACAGTGGCTGAGTTATTTGCGTAAGGAGTACGACGACGCGCTGGGATTATTTCAGGAGATCCGTACCCTACAGACGTCTGCGGATATTGCCCGGGTGATCCAGTCGAAGTCCTGAGCGAAGTGTGAAGAGTTTGCCCGGCGCGGAGCCGGGCAACGGAATCAGAAAATCATCTTGAATACGCCGGTTACCACCAGCAGCCCTATCAGAAATATAATCAAAATAACCCACAATAATATTTTCATTCGCCTCTCCTGCGTATGTCTGTCGAAGTAAGTGTAGCAGTCAATTCATAATTAGCATGAATACATGAAATTAACTCATTGTCTTGGGGAATAAATTTCCGGATATGAAAATGTATAACAATATGCGGATTGCCACGCGTTACTAAAAAACGGAACGTCAGTAAGCGTAAGTTGCGCCTTTATTTTTTTTGAGTTCATGGCGTAATGAAACGTTCTCTTACTTTATCTCTGAGTGCTCCTCTTGTTTTTATGCTGGCCGCCTGCGCGCCGGAACATGCCACGGTGTCTCCAGTAAAAACGCAAGCCGCCGCCGCAACTGTAAATACCCAACTGCGTCATGCCGACTGGCCAAAAAGCGAATGGTGGAAAGACTTTAACGACCCCCAGCTCAACGCGCTGATCGACAAAGCGCTGGCGGATGCGCCGGATATGCAAATTGCCCGTCAGCGTATCACCCTGGCGGAAGCACAGGCGAAAGCCGCTGTCGCTGCTGAGGGTCCACAAATGGATTTTTCCGCAGATGTGGAACGGCAAAAGATGTCGGCAGAGGGGTTGATGGGGCCATTTGCACTGACCGACCCGGCAGCGGGGACCACCGGCCCCTGGTATACCAACGGCACCTTTGGTCTGACGGCGGGTTGGGATCTGGATTTATGGGGTAAAAACCGCGCCCAAATTGAGGCCCGCATCGGTAAGGTGAATGCGCAAAAAGCGGAACTGGAGCAGACCCGCCAGCTGCTCGCCAGCAGCGTCGTGCGGCTGTACTGGGACTGGCAGACCGAGGCCGCGGTGGGTGACGTGCTCGCGCAGATCAAACGGGAGCAGGAAAATATCATCGGTGCCGATAGGGAGCTTTATCAGCACGGCATTACCTCCTCGGTGGAAGGGGTTGAAACGGATATCAGTGCCAGCAAAACCGATGAACAGCTCGCTGACGTGCGCGGCAAAATGAAGGCCATTGAGGCGCGTCTGAATGCGTTGACCAATACCCCTTCAGTCACGCTCGCACGGCATGCCTTACCTGACGCAGAGGCATCGCTGCCATCAACGCTCGGTTATGAACTGCTGGCTCGGCGCCCGGATTTGCAGGAGGCGCACTGGTATATCGAAGCATCCATGAGCGAAGTCGATGCCGCCAGAGCCGCGTTCTACCCTGACATCAATTTGATGGCGTTCTTGCAGCAGGATGCATTGCACCTTAGCGACCTGTTCCGCTCATCTGCGCAGCAAATGGGCGTAACCGCGGGGCTGACGCTGCCAATTTTTGACAGCGGTCGGTTGAATGCGAACCTGGATATCGCCCAGGCGCAAAACAACCTCTCCGTGGCGAACTACAACAAGGCCGTGGTAGATGCCGTAAACCAGGTCGCCCGGACGGCCAGCGAAGTGGAAACGCTGACCGCCAAAAATCAGCACCAGCAGCAGATCGAAAAAGATGCGGCGCGCGTCGTTGCGCTGGCGCAGGCGCGCTTCAGCGCGGGGATCATTGCCGGCTCCCGGGTGAGTGAAGCAAAAATTCCGGCGCTCAAAGAGCGTATTGCCGGGTTGATGCTGAAAGGTCAGTACGTGGATGCCACGCTCCAGCTCACCTCCGCGCTGGGTGGCGGATATCATCGCGGCTAACATTGCGCATTATCTATACTTACCTCTTTGCAGATTTTCAGGAGGTGAGTATGACGCGAGTCGCAATTGTTACCGCATCGGATTCAGGAATTGGCAAAACGACGGCCCTGATGCTGGCCGAGCGCGGGTTTGATATCGGGGTGACCTGGCACTCAGATGAGGAAGGGGCGCTGGCAACCTGCCGTGAAATTGAAGCGCGCGGGCAGCGTGCCGAGGCCATTCAACTCAACTTAAGCCATTTACCGGAAGGCGCAAAGGCCATTGAAACCCTGATTACGCGTTTCGGGCGGCTGGATGTGCTGGTTAATAATGCCGGGGCGATGAACAAAGCGCCATTTCTGGACCTGTCGTTTGACGACTGGCGGCACATATTCACCGTTGACGTGGACGGCGCGTTTCTCTGCTCGCAAATCGCGGCGCGTCAGATGGTGAAGCAGGGGGAAGGGGGGCGGATCGTGAACATCACCTCGGTGCATGAACATACGCCATTGCCGGACGCCAGCGCCTATACGGCGGCCAAACATGCGCTGGGCGGGTTAACCAAGTCGATGGCGCTGGAGTTGGTTAAACATAAGATTCTGGTGAACGCCGTCGCCCCCGGTGCGATTGCCACGCCGATGAACGATATGGACGACAGTGAAGTTAAAGAGGGATCTATGCCGTCAATTCCGCTGGCGCGCCCCGGCCACACCAAAGAAATTGCCAGCCTGGTGGCCTGGCTATGCGACAGCGACGCCAGCTATATCACCGGACAGTCGTTTATCGTCGATGGGGGTTTTATGCTGGCGAACCCGCAGTTTAAGCCAGCGGAATAAGCATTCCCTTCACCCCGGGAGAGGGCCGGGGTGAGGACCGCAGGCCGCACTCACTCTTCATCCCGGCGCTTTTCACGATGCTTCAGCCACAGCCGTACCCCAATCACCGCCACAACCACCAGGATCAACCACGCCCAGTGTTTAAGATGCTGATCGAGGTTATGCAGCCACGGGCCTATCACTTCGCCACCCACGTAGCCAAGCGTGGTGAAAATCAGCGCCCAGGCAATCGCCCCGAGAATGTTCAGCGGCAGAAAGATTTTCGGCGGTAAGCGGCTCGCGCCAATCAATATTGGCCCAATGATGCGAAAGCCGTACATAAAGCGGGTGCCAATCACAAACAGCCAGGGACGTCGCTGGATAAGCCGCTGAGCACGGCGAATTTTCTTTTGATGCCTGGCAAAACGTTGCAAAAGCGTCGGGCCAAAACGCAGCCCCAGAAAATAGAGCAGCTGATCGCCAATCATACCGCCTAATGCGACAGCGGCGACCACCAGCGGAAATTTCAGCAATCCCTGATGTGCAGCCACCCCGCCCAGCAGCGTGATGGTTTCGCCCTCTGCCACGCTGCCGATCACCAGCGCGGCGTATCCATATTGTTCAATAAGACCGTTGATATCCATTACGTAAACGTCGTCTCCCTTACTGTGCCTGCGTTAATCATATACCCCATCCATTAACCGCGCGGCAATCAACGGAAATTTCCCACTGTACATAAAATAATCTAAAGCCTGCATTATACTTAAGCTATCGCTGACGGGCCGACAACAAGGGGGCGTTATGAACCATGTCTGGGGACTTTTCTCCCATCCCGATCGTGAAATGCAGGTCATCCGTAACGAGAACGAAACGGTCGCGCATCACTATACCCACCATGTCCTGCTGATGGCAGCGGTGCCGGTGGTCTGCGCATTTATTGGTACTACGCAGATAGGCTGGAACTTTGGTGACGGCACCGTGGTTCAGCTTTCGTGGTTCACCGGACTGTACCTGGCCATTCTGTTTTATGGCCTGATGCTGGCCGGGGTGGCGGTGATGGGGCGGGTCATCCACTGGATGGCGCGCAACTATCCGCAGCGCCCGTCGCTGGCACACTGTATGGTCTTCGCCGGATACGTCGCGACCCCGCTGTTTTTAAGCGGTATTGTCGCGCTCTATCCACTGGTCTGGCTGTGCGCGCTGATCGGTACGGTTGCCCTCTTTTATACCGGTTATCTGCTGTATGTAGGGGTGCCAACCTTCCTCAATATCAATAAAGAAGAGGGCCTGAGCTTCTCCAGCTCTACGCTTGCCATCGGCGTACTGGTCCTGGAGGCGCTACTGGCCCTGACAGTTATTCTTTGGGGTTATGGATACCGTCTCTTCTAAGTTCCCTGCATTGCTGGCGTAAATGCCAGCAATGCAGCATCTGGTTATGATTCTCCGCTGGCGACAACGCACGGTGACCGCTATGATGCCGAAGCCAGCCTGTGTTTATCCGTCGACACAGGCGGTGTACGTCATAACGTGCGTGAATCATTATCAGAAGTCTCATCATGCTGAAATTTCGAGTGTCACTCCTTAGTCTTGCGCTGCTGTTGGGCGTCTCCGCTACCGCGCCAGCCATCGCCAAAACGACCGCAGTCGCCACCGCTGCTGCGCAACCCCAGATTGCGTCCGGCAGCGCGATGATCGTTGACCTGAATACCAACAAGGTGATCTACGCCAGTCATCCGGATCTGGTGCGCCCGATCGCTTCCATAACCAAAGTCATGACCGCGATGGTGGTGCTTGATGCACGACTGCCGCTGGACGAAAAGCTAAAAGTGGATATCAGCCACACGCCAGAGATGAAAGGGATCTACTCTCGCGTGCGTCTGAAAAGTGAAATCAGCCGTAAAAATATGCTGCTGTTGGCGCTGATGTCCTCAGAGAACCGCGCGGCGGCGAGCCTTGCCCACCATTATCCTGGCGGTTACGACGCGTTTATCCGCGCGATGAATGCCAAAGCCAAAGCGCTGGGGATGAAAAATACCCATTTCGTGGAGCCAACCGGTCTGTCGATCCACAACGTCTCGACGGCGCGTGATTTAACAAAGCTGCTGATCGCCAGTAAGCAATACCCGCTGATTGGTCAGCTCAGCACCACGCGTGAGGAGATGGCGACATTCTCGAACCCGGCGTATACGCTGCCGTTCCGCAACACTAACCATCTGGTGTATCGCGATAACTGGAATATTCAGTTAACCAAGACCGGATTCACCAATGCGGCAGGACACTGCCTGGTGATGCGCACCGTATTTAACGGTAAGCCAGTGGCGCTGGTGGTGATGGACGCCTTCGGCAAATATACCCACTTCGCGGATGCCAGCCGCCTGCGTACCTGGATTGAAACCGGGAAAGTGCAGCCGGTGCCGGCTTCAGCGCTGGCGTATAAAAAGCAGAAAGCGGAACAGATGGCGACGGCGCAGAACGATTAGGAAAAAGCAAAACGGTAACGCATGTTACCGTTTTTTATGTTTTCTCCCTCTCCCTGTGGGAGAGGGCCGGGGTGAGGGCACCAGACCGCACTGCGTTTATTCCGGCAGCGTCCAGTCCCCGTCGTTGAGCGGGCGCTGCATCATCACCGTGTCCCGCCAGTCGCCTTTTTTATATCCCACACTTCTGAGCTGACCCACAATTTCGAAACCGTGCTTTTTATGCAGCCGCAACGACCCGGGGTTATTTTGCCCGTCGCCGACCACGGCAATCATCTGCCGCCACGGTCCTTGTTCACAACGGGCGATCAGTGCCTGGAGTAAGGCCGAGCCAAACCCGCGGCCGGTGGTGCTGGCATCCACATAAATGGATTCTTCAAGGGTATAGCGATAAGCCTGGCGTGGACGATAAAACGTGGCGTAGCAGTAGCCGACAACAATGCCGCGATACAGCGCAACCAGCCACGGTAAACCGCTGTCGGTCACGCTCTTCATCCGCTGACGCATCTCATCGACGGTGGGGGGAACTTCCTCGAAGGACGCACGGCCATGAAGCACATGCCAGGCGTATATCGCCGAGATGGCATGCGCATCGTCAGGAAGGGCGTCGCGCACCTCGATTTCAGTTTCGGGGAAAGTTTCTACAGCCGACATGTTCTGCCCGCTCCTTGTTTGGAAAGCCAGAGAAACGTTTCTCTGGCAACAGGCAGATACTCTAGTACGTTTGAGGAGAGCTTAACAATCTCTTAAATTTGGCTATATGAGTTCATCAGAGGCTTGCGTATTGTGCTGCTCTGATTCGGCACTCTCTTTCCAGTATTTCTTCCGCGTTGTCTTACCAATGCCGGGGTTCATACTGTTTGTAGGGTCATTTTTGCGATAAAACTGTTTAAGCGTCTCCGGCGCTTTATACAGGTGTCCCACGTTGTGCTCGGCAGGATATTGCGCGCCACGCTCGTGCAGCAGCGCCAGCATCTGTTCTTTCAGCGCGTGTGCATCAACCCCTTTTTTCACGATGTAATCCTGGTGGAAGACATAGCACATAAAGTGGCCGTAATAGAGCTTATGCACCAGCTTGCTGTCGATCTCCGGCGGCAGATGTTCAAACCACTCGGTATCGTTGCGACGCAGGGCGATATCCAGCGCCAGAATATCCTCCACTTCTTCGGAATGCACCGCCTGATAACGGATAGCGGCACCCGCCGCGGCGAAACGATGCAGGAAGGCTTTGCTGCCTTCTTCCGGCGTGCAGGCAAAGAAATCCCCTTCGGCGGTTTTGAAGAATTCGGTGAGCCAGCTCTGCGCTTCGTCAATTCCGTCCCCGGCCATTTTCAGCAGCAGATGGTGCTCATACTTGTCGCGCCAGGTCTTCATCCGCTCCGGTAAATGCGCCGGGAAGACGTTGCCCAGCTTCTGCATAAAGCGGTCGGTGAAGTGCGGCTTGAAGAGCGACACTTTCTCCAGCATCGCATCGGTGCGGCCCTTCATGGTGAAGAAGAACGGCATTTTGTCGGTGCCGAGCTTGTCGATCATCAGGAAGGTATCTTTGCCGTAGCGCTCGGCGATGTCGTAAATGTCCCGGTGCATATACTCGCCCGCCACCGGCAGGTGAGTGAACTCGGCCAGAATATGACGGCGGATCTCCGTCAGCACCTCCGGCTGATTGGTGCCGATGTAAAACACCTGCTGCTTTTTCTCTGCCGGGAAGGTATCGAGGCGCACCGCAAAAACGGCCAGCTTGCCCGCGCAGCCGGAGGATTCAAACAGGCGATCCGGATCGGCGTTATAGCGCGCCGGTGTATCGGCATTGATATCGCGCACGCGGGTGATGTAATCGTGGTCATGCGCGTGACGGCCATCGTGCTGAACGTCTTCGTCCTTCACGCGGTCATCGTCAAGTTTGCTGAGGATCTGCTCTGGCGTTACGCCCAGATCGATCCCCAGATGGTTAACCAGCGTCAGCTTGCCGTTTTCATCGATACGGGCAAACAGCGACATTTCCGTGTAAGCCGGGCCGCGTTGCACCAGCGAGCCACCGGAGTTATTGCAGATCCCGCCGATCACCGAGGCGCCAATGCACGACGAGCCGATCACCGAGTGCGGTTCGCGACCCAGCGGCTTAAGCGCCTTTTCCAGCGAGTAGAGCGTGGTGCCGGGGAAGGCGAGTACCTGTTCGCCCTTGTCCAGCAGGTGCAGTTTGTCGAGGCGCAGGGTGCTGATAATCACGATGTCACGATCGTAATCGTTGCCGTTCGGCGTGGAGCCTTCAGTCAGGCCGGTGTTAGCAGCCTGCATTAAAATAATCTTGTCTGCCGCAACGCAGGCGCTGAGCACGCGCCACAGTTCGAGCAACGTACCGGGGAAGACCACCGCCAGTGCCTCGCCCTGACCGGAGCGGAAGCCCTTGCGGTAGCGGGCGGTTTTAGCCGGGTCGGTAAGCAGGTGAGAGTGACCAACCAGGCGCGACAGTTCGTTAATAAATGTAGTGTTATCGTCAGTTCGAACAGAAGACATCTTCCACTCCTTGTGGTGGGGCAAATTTCTCGCTGTAAAGCATAGCGCGATTAGCCGTTGAGCGGTCGGGTATTCATGAGAAAAATCAGAGAATAACCCTGCAAGGTTTTCAGGCTTTGTGGCACACTGCGCTTTTCGCACGGTCTGGCCGGGTGCTTCCCGCGGTTATTGATGAGAGAGAATAACAACATGAAATGGCTATGTTCTGTAGGTGTCGCCGTCAGCCTGGCGCTGCAACCTGCGCTGGCAGAGGATTTGTTTGGTAATCACCCGCTCACGCCCGAAGCCCGCGACGCCTTTGTCACGGATTTACTCAAAAAGATGACGGTCGATGAGAAAATCGGCCAGCTGCGCCTGATCAGCGTCGGCCCGGATAACCCGAAAGAAGCAATTCGCGAGATGATCAAAGACGGGCAGGTAGGAGCCATTTTTAACACCGTTACCCGCCAGGATATCCGCAAGATGCAGGATCAGGTGATGGAGCTGAGCCGCCTGAAAATCCCACTGTTCTTCGCTTATGACGTGGTGCACGGCCAGCGTACCGTCTTCCCGATTAGCCTCGGCTTAGCCTCCTCCTTTAACCTCGATGCGGTGAAAACCGTCGGGCGCGTATCGGCATATGAAGCCGCAGACGACGGCCTGAACATGACCTGGGCGCCGATGGTTGACGTCTCTCGCGATCCGCGCTGGGGCCGCGCTTCGGAGGGCTTTGGAGAAGACACGTATTTAACCGCCACGATGGGCAAAACCATGGTGGAAGCGATGCAGGGCAAAAGTCCGGCAGATCGTTACTCGGTGATGACCAGCGTCAAGCACTTCGCCGCCTACGGCGCGGTGGAGGGCGGTAAAGAATACAACACCGTCGACATGAGCCCGCAGCGCCTGTTTAACGACTACATGCCGCCATACAAGGCAGGGCTGGACGCGGGCAGCGGGGCGGTGATGGTAGCGCTGAACTCTCTCAACGGCACGCCTGCCACCTCCGATTCGTGGCTGCTGAAAGACGTGTTGCGCGACCAGTGGGGCTTCAAGGGCATCACCGTTTCTGACCACGGCGCGATTAAAGAGCTGATCAAACACGGCACGGCGTCTGACCCGGAAGATGCGGTACGCGTGGCGCTCAAGTCCGGCATCAACATGAGCATGAGCGACGAGTACTACAGCAAATACCTGCCGGGGCTGGTGAAGAGCGGCAAGGTGACGATGGCAGAGCTGGACGACGCCGCTCGCCACGTGCTGAACGTGAAATATGACATGGGACTGTTTAACGATCCTTACAGCCATCTGGGGCCGAAGGATTCAGACCCGGCGGACACCAACGCCGAAAGCCGTCTGCACCGTAAAGAAGCCCGGGAAGTAGCTCGCGAAAGCCTGGTGCTGTTGAAAAACCGTCTCGACACGCTGCCGCTGAAAAAATCCGGCACCATTGCCGTGGTCGGTCCGCTGGCCGACAGCAAGCGCGACGTCATGGGCAGCTGGTCCGCCGCAGGCGTGGCGGATCAGTCCGTTACCGTGCTGACCGGCATTAAGAGCGCCGTGGGTGATAACGCAAAAGTGGTTTACGCCAAAGGTGCGAACGTCACCGACGATAAAGACATCGTGACCTTCCTCAACCAGTATGAGGAAGCGGTGAAGGTGGATGCGCGCACGCCGAAAGAGATGCTCGACGAAGCGGTTAACGCCGCGAAGCAGTCCGACGTGGTGGTCGCCGTGGTGGGTGAAGCGCAGGGGATGGCGCACGAAGCCTCCAGCCGTACCGATATTACCATTCCGCAGAGCCAGCGCGATCTGATCGCGGCCCTGAAAGCCACCGGCAAGCCGCTGGTGCTGGTGCTGATGAACGGGCGTCCGCTGGCGCTGGTGAAAGAAGATCAGCAGGCTGACGCCATTCTGGAAACCTGGTTCGCCGGAACCGAAGGCGGTAACGCCATTGCCGACGTGCTGTTTGGCGATTACAACCCGTCCGGCAAGCTGCCGATGTCCTTCCCGCGCTCCGTCGGGCAGATCCCGGTTTACTACAGCCACCTGAACACCGGTCGTCCGTATAACGCCGACAAGCCGAACAAGTACACGTCCCGTTACTTCGACGAAGCTAACGGCCCGCTCTATCCGTTTGGCTATGGCCTGAGTTACACCACCTTCAAGGTGTCTGACGTCAAAATGTCGGCGCCGACCCTGAAGCGTGACGGCAAAGTGACCGCCAGCGTAGAGGTGACCAACAGCGGCAAACGCGAAGGCGCGACGGTGATCCAGATGTACGTTCAGGACGTCACGGCCTCCATGAGCCGTCCGGTGAAACAGCTGCGCGGCTTCGAAAAGGTCAACCTGAAACCGGGCGAAACCAGAACGGTCAGCTTCCCGATTGACGTGAATGCGCTGAAGTTCTGGAATCAGCAGATGAAATACGATGCTGAGCCTGGCAAATTCAACGTCTTCATCGGCGTGGATTCCGCCCGCGTGAACAAAGCCGAGTTCGAACTGCAATAATCTTACCTTTCTCCCTATCCCCCGCCTGGCGGGGGATGCCTCTCATCTTGTACGAAAAACGGTTAAATTCACTGTTTTAAGCTACGCTTTTCTCTCAAGCCTATGAAAAAGGCCACAAAATAATGAGGAAAGCAGAATGACGATGATTAAGGGGATAACAGGGTCGGCGGTGCTTCTGGCGGCGCTGAGCCTGCCGTTACAGGCCGCAGAGCCGGTTAAGGTGGGTTCCAAAATTGATACCGAGGGCGCGTTGCTCGGCAATATCATTTTGCAGGTACTCGAAAGCCACGGCGTGAAAACGGTCAATAAAGTGCAGCTTGGCACCACGCCTGTCGTGCGCGGTGCTATCACTTCCGGCGAGCTGGATATCTACCCGGAATACACCGGCAACGGGGCATTCTTCTTCAAGGATGAAAGCGATCCGGCCTGGAAAAATGCCAAAGCCGGGTACGAAAAAGTCAAAAAGCTGGACGCGGAAAAAAATAAACTGGTCTGGCTTACGCCAGCACCGGCCAATAACACCTGGACCATCGCGGTGCGCAAAGATATCGCCGAGAAAGGCAAGCTCACCTCGCTTGACGATCTCAGCCGCTACCTGAAAGAGAAGGGCGAGTTTAAGCTCGCGGCCTCGGCAGAGTTTATCGAGCGCGCTGATGCCCTGCCAGCGTTTGAAAAAGCCTATGATTTCAAGCTCGATCAGGCACAGCTGCTCTCTCTGGCAGGCGGCGACACGGCAGTGACCATTAAGGCGGCGGCGCAGCAAACCTCCGGCGTCAACGCGGCGATGGCCTACGGCACAGACGGCCCGGTCGCGGCGCTTGGCCTGCAAACCCTGACCGACCCGAAAGGCGTTCAGCCTATTTACGCCCCAACCCCGGTCGTGCGCGAGGCGGTGCTGAAAGCCTACCCGGATATTGCGGAATGGCTCAAACCGGTATTTGAAAAACTGGATGCGAAAACGCTGCAACAGCTGAATGCCAGCATTGCCGTTGAGGGGCTGGATGCTAAAAAAGTGGCTGCCGACTTCCTGAAACAACAAGGGCTTGTGAAGTAACGGGATAAGGCTGTGCCAATAAAATGCCATAACCGCGTCCTGCTGCTGTTGGCTTGTGTGGCCATCGTGGCGGTCGCGTTACCTTTTGTGAATGTCGCGCCAAACCGTCTGGTGTCGGGCGAACCGCGCGCGCTCTGGCAGATCTGGGCATTTACGCCGCTGCTGCTGGGCGCGGCGCTGGCGAGTACTGTTGCTTTAGCCTTCTGGCCGGGGCGAACCGCCCTGTGGCTGACGTTTTTGCTCAGCGAAGCGCTGTTTATCGTACTGTTCTGGAGCGCGGGACAGGCGGCAACGCAGATGGCCGCGGTTGAAAGCCCGCTGGCGCGCACGTCGGTTGGTAGCGGGCTGTGGCTGTGGCTGGCACTTTGTCTGCTGGTCTGTAGCGATGCCATTCGCCGTCTGACGCCGCAACCCGTCTGGCGCTGGCTGCTGAACGCGCAATTCTGGGTTATCCCTCTGCTGATCCTCTTCAGCGGCGATCTGAATCAGCTCTCGCTGTTAAAAGAGTACGTCAACCGCCAGGAGGTATTTGACAACGCGCTGGCGCAACATCTGACGATCCTGTTCGGGACGCTGATCCCGGCGCTGCTGCTGGGCGTGCCGCTGGGCATGTGGTGCTACCGACATACCAGCCGCCAGGGCGCCGTCTTTACCGTGCTCAACGTTATTCAGACCATCCCCTCCGTCGCCCTGTTTGGCCTGCTGATTGCCCCCCTCGCCGGTCTGGTGAAATCCTTCCCTGCGTTGGCTGCGGCAGGCATTGCCGGAACCGGGCTGACGCCAGCGCTGATTGCCCTTGTGCTGTATGCGCTGTTGCCGCTGGTGCGCGGCGTGGTGGCGGGGTTAAGCCAGGTTCCGCCCGACGTGCTGGAAAGCGCCCATGCGATGGGGATGAGCGCGCGCCAGTGTTTCTGGAAAATACAGCTGCCGCTTGCGCTTCCGCTGCTGGTTCGCAGCCTGCGGGTGGTGACAGTGCAAACCGTGGGGATGGCGGTGATTGCCGCGCTGATCGGGGCGGGCGGCTTTGGGGCACTGGTCTTCCAGGGGCTGCTCAGTAGCGCGCTGGATCTGGTGTTGCTGGGCGTCGTGCCCACAATTGCGCTGGCGGTCGTACTGGATGCCCTTTTTGCCCTGTGGCTCGCGCTGCTCAGGAGAAGAGCCAATGATTGAATTTCATGATGTGAGTAAAACCTTTGCGGGCCGTCCGGCGGCAAGCCACCTTAATCTGCATTTTGCCGAGGGGGCGTTCTCGGTATTGATCGGGACATCGGGGTCGGGAAAATCCACGACGCTGAAGATGATCAATCGGCTCGTGGAGCACGACAGCGGGACGATTCGCTTTGCCGGAGAGGAGATCCGCAGCCTGCCGGTGCTGGAGCTGCGGCGGCGTATGGGCTACGCCATTCAGTCCATCGGCCTGTTTCCCCACTGGACGGTGGCGCAGAACATTGCCACCGTGCTACAGCTGGAAAAATGGTCCCGGGGGAAGATCAATGAGCGTGTCGACGAACTGATGGCGCTGCTGGGCCTGGACGCGTCGCTTCGCGACCGCTATCCACACCAGCTTTCCGGCGGACAGCAGCAGCGGGTCGGGGTGGCGCGTGCGCTGGCCGCTAACCCGCAGGTACTGCTAATGGATGAGCCCTTCGGCGCACTGGATCCGGTCACCCGCGGCGCACTTCAGGCCGAGATGAGCCGCATCCACCGTATTCTCGGGCGCACCATCGTGCTGGTGACGCATGATATCGACGAAGCACTGCGGCTGGCCGATCGTCTGGTACTGATGGATCACGGCGAAGTCGTCCAGCAGGGTACGCCGCTTGAGCTGTTAACGTCGCCGGCAAACGATTTTGTGCGTGAATTCTTTGGCCGCAGCGAGCTGGGCGTCAGGCTGCTCTCGCTGCGCACCGTCAGGGACTATCTGCGTCCGCAGGATGCGCAAATCGGTGGTGAACCGCTGCATGACGGGATGAGCCTGCGCGATGCCCTGTCGGCGTTTGTCGCCCGGCAGTGTGAGGTGTTACCCGTTGCGGACGGGCAGGGGACGCCATGCGGGACGATCCATTTTCGCGATCTGCTGGCGGGGGAGGTGACGCGTGAAGTGGGTCCGTGATCCGTTACTCTGGCTGACAGGGCTGTTTATCGCCTTACTCTACCTGATGCCGCACAGCGCGGCGCTGTTTAATGCGCTTATTCCCGGGCTGCCACGTCCGGTATACCAGCAGGAGAGCTTTGTTAATCTCACCCTGGCGCACTTCTGGCTGGTGGCGGTGTCAAGCGTGATTGCTATCGTGCTGGGCACAGGCGCCGGTATTGCGGTGACGCGGCCTGCGGGCAGGGAGTTCCGTCCGCTGGTGGAGACCATCGCCGCAACGGGGCAGACCTTCCCGCCGGTGGCCGTGCTGGCGATTGCCGTGCCGGCGATCGGTTTTGGGCAGGAGCCTGCCATCATTGCGCTGATTTTGTACGGCGTGTTGCCCATTCTGCAAGGGACGCTGGCAGGGATTGCGGCGGTGCCTGCATCGGTGCTGAGCGTAGCGGAAGGAATGGGGATGAGCGCCTGGCAGCGGCTGGTGAAGGTCGAACTGCCGCTGGCCGCACCGGTGATTATCGCTGGCGTGCGAACGTCCGTGATAATCAACATTGGTACGGCAACCATCGCCTCGACGGTCGGAGCCAATACGCTGGGAACGCCGATCATTATCGGGTTAAGCGGGTTTAATACGGCTTACATTATTCAGGGGGCGATTCTGGTTGCGCTGGCGGCAATTGTGGTGGATCGCCTGTTTGAACGCCTGGCCGGATACCTCAGCCAACACCGCCGCGAACAATAAATGAATAACCTGCAAGCATAACGCCACCGACACCGCTGACAGCCATCAGTGCAAAAAGGGTAATTACGGCCAGTTTCGTTGCCTTCATCATGTGCTCCTGTTGTTAACGGAACAATTATACGGTGAAGCGCAGCTGTTAATGAACCATTAAATGCCGTTACGACGCATTTGGACCCAGTGAGTAAACGGGATAACCATGTTCGCGCCACTCCGTAAGGAGCTGCTGCTGGGAAGCGGAGGGGACTTCGCCGCACCAGACCAGCAGCGTCTGTCCCTCAAACAGTTCCGGCCTGAGCTGGGCCAGGGAGTGGGCAAGCACGTCAACGCGCCAGCCCTGCTGGGTGGCAATCCAGGCTTCGAGCCACAGCCGGGTGGTATCGTGTACGTTCCAGCCGATCACCAGTGCATCTTTGCTGTTTTTATTCCGCGCTGAGGCAAGACAGACGGAAATATAGTTAATCAGCACACCATCAAGCATGCTGAGCAGCGCCTGTAAGGTGGTTTGCTGACACTGAAGCCGACGCCGTAGGGGAATAAAAAGATGAGTGATCAGGGTTTGCGCCGGGTAGTCTCGACCCTGCTCTTTGATCCAGCCGCGCAGACGCTGCAAATTGCCACTCTGCAACAGCCTCAGCAGCGTTTCCTGCTGCTCGCGCCAGAGATGCTGCGTATCTGGATCGTCCTGGCTCAGAAGCGATTTTACCTTGCCGACCTGTACGCCGTTGTCAATCCAGCTTTTGATCTCGCGGATCCGGTCAATATCCGCATCGTTAAACAGGCGGTGCCCGCCGTCCGTTCTTTGCGGCTTAAGCAATCCATACCGTCGCTGCCACGCCCGTAGCGTAACGGGATTGATATCACACAGGAGTGCCACTTCACCTATTGTGTAAAGCGCCATTTTCGCCCCCAGGCTTGCGCGTCCCCAGCTTAACTGTAGACCCACTTTGCGGAACCAGGAAGATTTGATTCTTTTTTGTACAAATTATACGAAAGACAGGTTATCTCCGGCAAAAGGTGTGATGGCGGACACGATTTATCGCTTTTTTGGCACGTTTCAAAGAAAGTTAACCGCCATCAGTGTATGTTACGCGTTTTTAGAATGTGCGGTTTGTGAGTATGTACGAGTTTAATCTGGTGCTGCTGTTGCTTCAGCAGATGTGCGTGTTTCTTGTCATCGCCTGGTTGATGAGCAAAACGCGTCTGTTCATTCCGCTGATGCAGGTCACCGTCCGTCTGCCGCACAAATTCCTCTGCTACGTCGTATTTTCCATATTCTGCATTATGGGGACCTGGTTTGGTCTCCATATTGAGGATTCCATCGCCAATACGCGCGCCATCGGCGCGGTAATGGGCGGGCTGCTCGGAGGCCCGGTCGTGGGCGGTCTGGTGGGGTTAACCGGCGGCCTTCACCGCTATTCGATGGGCGGTATGACGGCACTAAGCTGCATGATCTCCACCATTGTCGAAGGGCTGCTCGGTGGTCTCGTCCACAGCTATATGATTAAGCGCGGACGGCCGGATAAAGTGTTCAGTCCCCTTACCGCCGGGGCGATCACCTTCGTGGCGGAAATGGCGCAGATGGCGATCATCCTGCTGATCGCGCGCCCGTTTGACGATGCGTTACATCTGGTCAGCAGCATTGCCGCACCGATGATGGTCACCAATACCGTAGGTGCGGCGCTGTTTATGCGCATTCTGCTCGACAAACGCGCCATGTTCGAAAAATACACCTCGGCATTTTCTGCCACCGCCTTAAAAGTTGCGGCGTCGACGGAAGGGATCCTGCGGCAGGGATTCAACGAGGAGAACAGCATGAAGGTGGCGCAGGTGCTGTATAAAGAGCTGGATATCGGGGCCGTGGCGATTACCGATCGCGAAAAGCTGCTGGCGTTTACCGGCACCGGCGACGACCACCATCTGCCGGGCAAACCGATCTCATCGGCCTATACCCTGCGCGCTATTGAAACGGGTGAAGTGGTGTATGCCGACGGAAATGAAGTGCCGTACCGCTGTTCCCTGCATCCGCAGTGCAAACTCGGCTCTACGCTGGTCATTCCCCTGCGGGGCGAAAATCAGCGCGTTATGGGCACCATTAAGCTTTACGAAGCCAAAAACCGCCTGTTCAGCTCCATCAACCGCACGCTGGGGGAGGGGATCGCCCAGCTGCTTTCGGCGCAAATCCTGGCGGGGCAGTATGAACGGCAAAAAGCGCTGCTGACGCAGTCAGAAATTAAGCTCCTGCACGCTCAGGTGAATCCGCATTTCCTGTTTAACGCGCTTAACACGCTGAAAGCGGTGATCCGCCGCGACAGCGATCAGGCCGCGCAGCTGGTGCAATTTCTGTCGACCTTTTTCCGCAAAAATTTGAAGCGTCCCTCGGAGATCGTCACCCTCGCGGACGAGATTGAGCACGTAAACGCCTATCTGCAAATTGAAAAAGCGCGCTTCCAGTCACGTTTACAGGTGTCGTTATCCGTCCCGGATGAGCTGGCGTATCAGCATCTTCCGGCCTTTACCCTGCAACCGATTGTAGAGAACGCCATTAAGCATGGGACCTCGCAGCTGCTGGGTACCGGAGAAATCATGATTTCCGCGTCCCGTTTTAACCACCATCTGGTGCTGGATATTGAAGACAACGCGGGGCTGTATGAAGCTTCCGCGTCAGGCGGTCTGGGCATGAGCCTGGTGGATAAACGCCTGCGCGCGCATTTTGGTGACGACTGCGGTATCACCGTCGCCTGTGAGCCAGACCGCTATACCCGAATTACCTTACGATTGCCGCTGGAGGAGAACGCATGTTAAGAGTGCTGATTGTTGATGATGAGCCGTTAGCACGGGAAAACCTGCGTGTCCTGTTGCAGGAGCAGAGTGATATCGAGGTTGTGGGGGAATGTGCCAATGCCATTGAAGGCATCGGTGCGGTGCATAAACTGCGCCCTGACGTGTTGTTCCTCGATATTCAGATGCCGCGCATCAGCGGGCTGGAGATGGTCGGCATGCTCGACCCGGAGCACCGTCCCTATATCGTCTTTCTGACGGCCTTTGATGAGTACGCGGTAAAGGCGTTTGAAGAGCACGCGTTTGATTATCTGCTGAAACCGATTGAAGAGAAACGGCTTGAAAAGACCCTGACCCGTCTGCGCCAGGAGCGTACCGCGCAGGACGTGACGCTGCTGCCGGAGCATCAGCAGCCCCTGAAGTTTATCCCCTGTACCGGGCACAGCCGGATTTACCTTCTGCAAATGGACGACGTTGCTTTTGTCAGCAGCCGTCTGAGCGGGGTATACGTCACCAGCGCCGAAGGCAACGAAGGCTTTACCGAGCTGACCCTGCGCACGCTGGAGAGCCGCACGCCGCTGATCCGCTGCCATCGTCAGTATCTGGTGAACATGGCGCACCTGAAGGAGATCCGCCTGGAAGATAACGGCCAGGCCGAGCTGGTGTTACGTGCCGGGCAAACCGTTCCCGTCAGTCGTCGCTACCTGAAAAGTTTGAAAGAGGCGATAGGGCTGTAAAACTGGTACACTGCGCGCCATTGCATCATCGACATTCGAAGGCTCTATGCTAAGTAACGATATTCTTCGTAGCCTGCGCTACACCCTGAAAGCGAACAATAATGACATGGTGCGCATTCTTGCGCTTTCCGACATGGAATCCACGTCCGCCGGGTTCGACACCTGGATGACTAAAGAAGATGAAGAGGGTTTTGTTCGCTGCCCGGACATCATTCTGTCGGGCTTTCTGAACGGCCTGATCTACGACAAGCGCGGCAAAGATGAATCTGCTCCTGAGCTGGCGCTGGAGCGTCGGGTGAATAACAACACGGTGCTGAAAAAGCTGCGTATTGCTTTCTGCCTGAAAACTGACGACATTCTGGCGATCATGACCGAGCAGAAATTTCGCGTGTCGATGCCGGAAATCACCGCCATGATGCGCGCGCCGGATCATAAAAATTACCGCGAGTGTGGGGATCAATTTCTGCGTTATTTCCTGCGTGGGTTGACGCAGCGGGTGCATAACCAGAAGGGGTGATTTTTAGCCGGATGGCGGCTTCGCCTGACCCGGCCTACAAAACCCGTCGGCCCGTGCAAGCGTAGCGCCGCCAGGCAAAAAAAAGCCGGATTCTCATCCGGCTTTTTTATTACTTCACCTGCTGACCCGGCTTCGCGCCTTCGTCAGGGCTTAACAGGAAGATGTCTTTTCCGCCCGGGCCTGCGGCCATCACCATCCCTTCGGAGATGCCGAAGCGCATTTTACGCGGCGCCAGGTTTGCCACCATCACGGTCTGACGACCGATCAGCACCTGCGGATCAGGGTACGCGGAACGAATGCCGGAGAAGACGTTACGTTTCTCGCCGCCCAGATCCAGCGTCAGACGCAGCAGTTTGTCAGAGCCTTCCACGAACTCCGCGTTTTCGATCAGCGCCACGCGCAGGTCGACTTTAGCGAAATCATCAAAGGTGATGGTCTCCTGAATCGGATCGTCCGCCAGCGGGCCGGTCACCGGTGCGGCAGCCGCTTTCACCTCTTCTTTGGATGCTTCCACCAGGGCTTCAACCTGCTTCATCTCGATGCGGTTGTACAGCGCTTTAAAGGTGTTCACCTTGTGGCCGAGCAGCGGCTGCTGGATGGCATCCCAGGTCAGTTCGGTGTTCAGGAATGCTTCCGCGCGGGCTGCCAGCTGCGGCAGAACCGGCTTCAGCCAGGTCATCAGCACGCGGAACATGTTCAGACCCATGGTGCAGATCGCCTGCAAGTCGGCGTCGCGACCTTCCTGTTTCGCCACCACCCACGGCGCCTGCTCGTCCACATAGCGGTTGGCCACGTCTGCCAGCGCCATGATTTCGCGAATGGCTTTACCGAATTCACGGCTTTCCCAGGCTTCGCCAACCGCAGCGGCGGCGTCGGTGAAGGTTTTATACAGCTCAGGATCGGCCAGTTCGGCAGAAAGCACGCCGTCAAAGCGTTTGGCGATAAAACCTGCGTTACGGGACGCCAGATTCACCACCTTGTTGACGATGTCCGCGTTCACGCGCTGCACGAAATCTTCCAGGTTCAGGTCGATATCGTCGATGCGGGAAGAGAGCTTCGCGGTGTAGTAGTAGCGCAGGCTGTCCGCGTCGAAGTGGTTCAGCCAGGTGCTGGCCTTAATAAACGTCCCGCGAGATTTAGACATCTTCGCGCCGTTCACCGTTACGTAGCCATGTACGAACAGGTTGGTCGGCTTGCGGAAGTTGCTGCCTTCCAGCATTGCTGGCCAGAACAGGCTGTGGAAGTAAACGATGTCTTTACCGATGAAGTGATACAGCTCGGCATCGGAATCTTTCTTCCAGTATTCGTCGAAGCTTACGGTGTCGCCGCGCTTGTCACACAGATTCTTGAAGGAGCCCATGTAGCCAATCGGCGCATCCAGCCAGACGTAGAAATATTTGCCCGGTGCGTTCGGGATTTCGAAGCCAAAGTATGGCGCATCGCGGGAGATATCCCATTGTTGCAGACCGGATTCGAACCACTCCTGCATTTTGTTCGCGACCTGCTCCTGCAATGCACCGCTGCGGGTCCACGCCTTCAGCATTTCGCTGAACGACGGCAGGTCGAAGAAGAAGTGCTCGGAGTCACGCATCACCGGCGTCGCGCCGGAAACCACGGATTTCGGTTCGATAAGCTCGGTGGGGCTGTAGGTCGCGCCGCACACTTCGCAGTTATCGCCGTACTGGTCCGGGGATTTACATTTCGGACAGGTGCCTTTAACGAAACGGTCCGGCAGGAACATGCCTTTTTCCGGATCGTACAGCTGAGAAATGGTGCGGTTTTTAATGAAACCGTTCTCTTTCAGACGGGTGTAGATCAGCTCCGACAGCTCGCGGTTTTCGTCGCTGTGTGTGGAGTGATAGTTGTCATAGCTGATGTCAAAGCCAGCAAAATCGGTCTGATGCTCCTGACTCATTTCGGCGATCATCTGTTCCGGGGAAATGCCCAGCTGCTGCGCTTTCAGCATGATCGGCGTGCCGTGGGCATCGTCCGCACAGATAAAGTTCACCTCGTGGCCGCGCATTCGCTGGTAACGGACCCAGACATCAGCCTGGATATGCTCCAGCATGTGGCCGAGGTGGATTGAGCCGTTGGCGTACGGCAGGGCGCACGTTACCAGAATTTTTTTCGCGACTTGAGTCATAGTAGGCATTACTTCTTTTAACTGTGAAAAGGGTTTTCGATATTACCAAAAGGGGCATTATTAAGTAAGCACAAACCGCGGCCTTTCAGGTAAACTTGTTTGTCTAAGGTCTTATTCACAAGAACAAAGGAGTCGGGATGAGTTCTCAATCCCAGGCCAAATCACCGGAAGCCTTACGAGCAATGGTCGCCGGGACGCTGGCTAATTTTCAGCATCCAACCCTGAAGCACAATCTCACGACGTTGAAAGCGCTTCATCACGTCGCATGGCTGGACGATACGCTTCACATCGAGCTACAGATGCCGTTCGTCTGGACCAGCGCCTTTGATGCCCTGAAAGAGCAAACCAGCTCTGAGCTGCTGCGCATTACCGGCGCAAAAGCAATTGACTGGAAGCTAAGCCACAGCATCGCCACGCTCAAGCGCGTGAAAAATCAGCCGGGCGTTAACGGCGTGAAGAACATCATCGCCGTCAGCTCTGGCAAGGGCGGGGTGGGTAAATCATCTACCGCCGTGAATCTGGCGCTTGCACTGGCGGCAGAAGGGGCGAAGGTCGGCATTCTGGATGCGGATATCTATGGCCCGTCCATTCCAAACATGCTGGGGGCGGAAAACCAGCGTCCAACTTCGCCGGACGGCACCCACATGGCGCCAATCGTGGCGCACGGTCTGGCGACCAACTCCATTGGTTACCTGGTCACGGACGATAACGCAATGGTCTGGCGTGGCCCGATGGCCAGCAAGGCGCTGCTGCAAATGTTGCAGGAGACAATGTGGCCTGACCTCGATTATCTGGTGCTGGACATGCCGCCGGGCACCGGTGATATCCAGCTGACGCTGGCGCAGAACATTCCGGTTACCGGCGCCGTCGTAGTCACCACGCCGCAGGATATCGCGCTGATCGACGCCAAAAAAGGCATCGTCATGTTCGAGAAGGTAGAGGTGCCGGTACTGGGTATCGTCGAGAACATGAGCATGCATATTTGCAGCAACTGCGGGCACCATGAGCCCATCTTTGGTACCGGCGGTGCGGAGAAGCTGGCTGCGCAGTATCACACCCAGCTGCTGGGGCAGATGCCGCTGCATATTTCCTTGCGTGAAGACCTGGACAGCGGGAAACCAACGGTGGTCAGCCGCCCGGACAGCGAATTTGCCCAGATGTATCGCCAGCTTGCAGGGCGCGTTGCGGCGCAGCTCTACTGGCAGGGGGAAGTGATCCCGAGTGAAATCGCCTTCCGCGCGGTGTAACGCCTCTGCGCGTTAGTGCCGGGTGACGGCTTTGCCTTACCCGGCCTACCTCGATTTTGTAGGTCAGGTAAGCATAGCGCCACCTGACTTTACCCAAGCCGATAGTGCATCAAATAATACTCCCCGTCCGGAGAATCTCCCGTCGCTTCAATGTGCCAGCCGTGGCGATGGTAAAACGCAATAGCCCGTTCATTCTTCACCAGACACTTCAGCGCGCCTGTACTGGTAAACGTCTTCTGTACCTGTTCCAGTAACAAATGACCCACTCCCAGACGCTGATACTGCGGATCGACAAACAGGTTGTGCAGAAAATTATCGTTCGTCCAGACTGAGGCAAAGCCAAGTCGGTGCCCATCCTGCTCCGCCACCCAAATCTCTTCGTCCAGGGTTGCCGCGTCAAAATCTTCAAGCTGCCACGCAGAACTGTCCAGCCACGGCCAGGCTTCACGCCGGGCGTGGAGGAACAGCGTGCGCAGGAAAGGGCGATCGCTCTCCTGCCACGGACGGATTAGGATCGTATCAGCGGTGATAGAAAATATCTCCGTTATAGGCTTTGTAGATTTTGCCATCGGCATCGCCAATCAGAACATAATTCTCGCCCATGTAGGTCCAGTGTGTGCCGGCATCGGGCGCAGGAAGGTTACGTAGCTGGTACTGTTTGATGGTGTACTCGGGCGTCTGATACTGCGCGGGCGCGGTGTCGCCAATTTTGAACTTCGTAAAATCGGCAATAAACTCTTGTTCTTCGTAGGCCTTGATGCCGGAAGGCGCTGTCGACGCTTGCGGTGCAGCGTGCGCGGCCCCCGCCAGTGACACTAATACACCCAGAAGCAACAATTTACGCTTAGCCATTTTTTCTCCAGTCATATCGTTACTGATACTTTTTGTGTGCAGATCCGCAAACGGATGGCAGACAGTTCATTTTAAGTATCCTCACAGGGTGAGTTTGCAAAAAATGTAACAAAAGCGCACGGTTTTGTGTAGTCGCAACCGTCATTAATTATTTCTTCGATGAATAAATATTGGCTTACGCAGATAACATAATTATGGGTTTATTAATTAATTCTGAAAAAACTTTTTCAAAGCAAATTTACAAAGATCCAGGCATGCATTAAACGAATAGAACATTTAAGATTGCCCGAAACCCTCTTTCCTAATCCGTAAGTCAGACGATGCATGGCTGTAAAAGCCAGGCCGCAGGAATGCTGTGGTTTTTTAAATATTACTGCCATCACTGTTAATTAATTTAGCGGTAAGGGGTTGTTTTAGAATGGAAAGCATCATTTCGGCACGTATTCGATAATCAATACTATAAAAAGATATTTTTACTCAATGAAAAACACAACAGTCTTTTCGATATTGTTTTTAATTATTACGCCATTATCTGGCTGCGTATTTTCACCGGGTCAGCATCTGGATCTTGCTGGAAAACAGGTGATGGCCACAGAAAATGCAAACGATCGTCTGGAGAAGCGGATTGATGTTTATCCTCTTACGCCTTCGTTAATTGAAAAATTGCGACCATCGGCCCTGAAATCTCAGGCAAATCCTAAGCTGGATGAACAGGTCAAAAACTGGGAATACCGTATCGGCGTTGGGGATATTTTGACCGTCACCGTCTGGGATCACCCTGAACTGACAACCCCGGCAGGGCAGTATCGCAGCGCCAGTGACACCGGTAACTGGGTTAATGCCGACGGTACGCTTTTCTATCCTTATGTCGGTAAATTGCAGGTGGCAGGCAAAACGGTCGCACGGGTACGCGAGGAGATCACGGCCCGGCTGAACAATGTCATTGAAAGTCCGCAGGTGGACGTCAGCGTCGCCTCTTTCCGCTCGCAAAAAGCCTATGTGACGGGCGAGGTGGTGAAGTCGGGGCAGCAGGCTATCACCAATATCCCGTTAACGGTAATGGATGCCGTGAACGCCGCAGGGGGGCTCTCTGCCGACGCGGACTGGCGCAATGTCGTGCTGACGCATAATGGGAAGGATATGCGCCTCTCGCTATATGCGCTGATGCAGCATGGCGATCTCACCCAAAATAAGCTGCTCTATCCCGGCGATATTCTGTTTGTCCCCCGTAACGATGCGCTGAAAGTGTTCGTCATGGGCGAGGTCGTTAAACAGAGCACGCTGAAAATGGATCGCAGCGGCATGACCCTGGCCGAAGCGCTGGGCAATGCGGGTGGGCTGAACCAGAATATGGCCGATGCCACCGGAATTTTTGTCATTCGTTCGCTGCCGAAAAGCGAGCGTTCAGAGAAAATTGCCAACATCTACCAGCTCAATGCTCAGGACGCATCAGCCATGGTGTTAGGCACCGAGTTTCAGCTTGAGCCTTATGACATTGTCTATGTCACCACTGCACCACTGTCCCGCTGGAATCGCGTGATATCACAGCTTGTTCCGACCATCAGCGGGGTGCATGACCTTACCGAAACGGTTCGTTACATCAGATCGTGGCCGCAATAATGTTCAAATCAATACTCGTGGTTTGCACCGGAAATGTCTGCCGTTCTCCGATTGGGGAGCGGCTTTTACGCCAGCACCTGCCCGACAGACATATCGCCTCGGCGGGGATATACGGGCTTGAGGGGTGCCCGGCGGATGACAGCGCCCAGGACGTCGCCTGGCGGCATGGGATCTCCCTCGACGGTCATGTGGCGCGCCGGCTGACACGCAATCTGATGCAGGGAGCCGATCTTATCCTGGTGATGGAGCCGGAACATCTTCGCTTCATTGCGGCCATGGCGCCGGAGAGCAGGGGAAAGTCGCTGCTTTTTGGGCAATGGCTGGAGCCGCAGGATATCCCCGATCCCTACCGTAAAAGCCGGGAAGCGTTTGAATATGTGTTCGGGCTATTGGGTAAAGCCAGCCAGGAATGGGCACGTCGTTTAGGTCAGAAAGGAATGAAGCATTAATGTCGTCTTACACAACAGACAATTATGGTGCAGCGGCACCCCAACAACATGAAGTCGATCTCGTTCGTTTGCTCGTCGAGATGATCGACCACCGCACGATGATTCTGTGCGTAACATTCCTGTTCACCCTATGCGCCGGTCTCTATGCCTGGGTTACGCCCCCTGTTTATCAGGCGGATGCCATGGTGCAAATAGAAAGCAAACAGGATAACAGTCTGCTTAAAGGGTTGAGTCAGCTGGGCACCGATGTTTCGCCGGATGTTGCCCCTGAAATTTTACTGCTGAAATCACGCATGATCCTCGGCGAGACCGTCGACAAATTAGGTCTGACGCAGCAGGCAAAGCAGCGCGTTTTGCCTGTGGTGGGGCGTCTCTGGCAGCGTCTGCAAGGGCGCGGGCAGGGTAAGATCACGTTAGGCGAACTCCAGATCCCGCAGGTGGAAGGCAAGGCGCAAGGGCTCACGCTGACCGTACAGGAAGCGGGAAAATATCACCTGACGGGCGAAAACATTGAGGCAGACGGTCGGGTTGGGAAAACGCTGGTCACGCAAGGGATCGTTCTGCTGGTGACGTCGATTGAGGCGACGCCAGGCACGCAATTTTCGCTTAAATCGTTGACGCGGCTGGAGACGATCAACGCCCTGAAGAAGAGCCTCACGGTTGCGGAGTCGGAGAAACAGAGTGGTATCGTGACCTTAACCCTGACGGGGGAAGATCCTGACAACATCGCCCGGGTGCTGAATGCGATTGCTGACAATTATCTTCAGCAAAATATCGCGCGCCAGGAGGCTCAGGATTCTCGTAGTCTGGATTTTTTACAAGAGCAGTTGCCGAAAATCAGAGCGGATCTGGATCAGGCTGAAGCACGGCTGAATGCTTATCGGGCGCAGCGTGACTCGGTGGATCTGTCTTTAGAGGCAAAATCCGTACTGGATCAGGTAGTGAACGTTGAGAACCAGCTAAATGAGCTGACGTTCCGGGAGGCAGAGATCTCCCAGCTCTTTAAAAAGAGTCACCCTACCTATCGTGCATTGCATGAAAAGAGACAGACCCTTGAGCGGGAACGGGATCGCCTGAATAACCGTGTGTCAGCTATGCCCTCCACGCAGCAGGAGATTTTACGCCTGAGCCGCGATGTTGAGTCGGGCCGCACCATTTATTTACAGCTATTGACGCGTCAGCAGGAGCTGAATATTTCCCGCTCCAGCGCTGTCGGGAACGTGAGGATCATTGATGAGGCGGTTACGCACCCGGATCCGATAAAGCCGCGAAAAGCGTTAATCATCATTCTTGGCGCGCTGTTCGGCCTAGTGCTCGCAATGGGGACCGTGCTGGTACGCCAGGCGTTCAAACGTGGGATCACGCTTTCCGAGCAGCTGGAAGCGCAGGGGCTGCCGGTTCTGGCTACGTTGCCACGTTCCCAGTGGCTGTGGAGTAAAACGCATTTGCGCAGAAAAAATCCGTTCTCTCGTCGCTGGAAACACAAAACCTCGGATGTGCCTTTCCTGCCCGTCGATCGCCCTGCTGATATGTTTGTTGAAGCGGTACGCGGGCTGCGAACCAGTCTGTATTTCGCCATGATGGAGGCTGAGAACCGCATTGTGATGATTTCTGGCCCCACTCAGGACTGCGGAAAAACGCTGGTGGCGACGAATCTGGCGGCCGTCGCCGGGCAGAGCGGTCAGCGGGTGCTGTTTATTGATGCGGATATGCGGCAGGGCTATGTTCATAATATTTTTGGCCTGGAGAACCGCTACGGATTGTCCTGCCTGCTCGAAGGGAAATGCGACTTTACAGAGGTCATTCAGCATGCTGAAAAAGCGGGAATTGACGTCATCACCTGCGGCCCGGAACCCCTGCGTCCGTTAGAATTGCTGTTAAGCGAACGCTTCCTTGACATCATGTCCTGGGTTAACGAGCAATATGACATTGTCATCATCGATACACCGCCAGTCCTGGCCGTCACCGATGCCTCGCTGGTCGCCAGAGCAGCCGGAACAACGCTAATGGTTGCCCGTTTCGATAAAACCAGCGTGAAAGAGATGGAGAATACTGTTAAACGTCTCCAGCATGTTGGTGTGAAGGTCAGCGGCACAATCCTCAACGATATTGTTAAATCCGCAGCGCTGTTTTACAGCTCGGGGTACAGCCAGTGTGATTACGGTTATGCTTCGAGGAAAAAAGGAGACAGGCGTTAGAGCGGGAAAAACAATCCCTCTCCCGGGTGGGAGAGGGATAAGCATTACTTCGCCATCACTTCCTGCGCGGTACGCTCAACCAGAGACAGCAGGATTTTTACGTCCTCCAGCGTCACAGTTGGGTTCAGCAGGGTCAGCTTCAGGCAGGTGATACCGTTATGCTCGGTCACACCGACGTTTGCACGGCCAGACTCCAGCAGCGCATCGCCAATTTTCTGGTTCAGCAGGGCAATACCGGCGTCATCCATTTGCGCCTGCGGACGGAAGCGGAACAGCACGCTTGCCAGCTGGGGTTGCATCACCAGTTCCAGAGCAGACTGCTCTTTCACGTAAGCCGCAACCTGCTGTGCCAGCGTCACGCCGTGATCGATGATTGCCGCGTATTGCTCCTGACCTAGCGCTTCCAGGCTCATCCACAGTTTCAGCGCGTCGAAACGGCGCGTGGTTTGCAGAGATTTGGAGACCAGGTTAGGTACACCCGCTTCTTCATCGAACTCAGAGTTCAGATAGGCCGCCTGATAGCGCATCAGCTCATAGTGACGCGCTTCTTTCAGCAGGAACGCACCGCAGCTGATGGTCTGGAAGAACTGCTTGTGGAAGTCCAGGGTGACGGAATCCACCAGCTCGATACCGTCCAGGTAGTGACGATACTGCTCAGACATCAGCAGCGCGCCGCCCCAGGCCGCATCAACGTGCACCCAGATATTCTGTTTCGCAGCCAGCTCAGCAATAGCACGCAGCGGATCGATAGCACCCGCATCGGTCGTACCGGCCGTGGCCACAATCGCCAGGATCTGCTCGCCGTTCGCGTTGCACTGTTCGATTTTCGCCGCCAGATCGGTGAGATCCATGCGGGAGAATTCGTCCGTTTTCACCTGCACCACGGACTGGTAGCCCAGACCCATCAGCGCCATGTTTTTCTGCACGGAGAAGTGGGCATTTTCCGAACACAGCACGCGGATCTTACGCAGATCGCCTGTCAGACCGTCCTGCTGAACAGAATGGCCCTGACGCGCAAAGAACGCGTCACGCGCCAGCATCAGCCCCATGAGGTTACTCTGGGTACCGCCGCTGGTGAAGACGCCTGCGTCGCCAGCCTGATAACCCACGCGGGTACGCAGCCACTCGATCAGTTTGATCTCGATGATGGTTGCGGACGGGCTTTGATCCCAGGAGTCCATACTCTGGTTGGTGGCGTTAATCAGTACTTCCGCCGCCTGGCTAACCACCAGGCTTGGGCAGTGCAGGTGCGCCACACACTGCGGGTGATGAACGGACAAGCTGTCTTTCAGGAAGAACTCCACGGCGCGTTCAATCGCCGCTTCGTTACCCAGCCCTTTCGGGTTGAAATCCAGCTTAATACGGTCGCGCAGCTCCGCGACCGTTTTGCCCTGGTACATCTCAGGCTGTTTCAGCCACTGCATCACAGCCTGAGTGCTTTGTTCAATCGCCTGCTGGTAAGCTTCAATGCTCTGCGCAGAGGAGAACAAAATTGGGTTTGAATCAGACATCGTAATCAATAACTCCGGTTACGCCGGGCTAACGCCCGCAGCAAGCAGTGCCTGCTCGAATTTATCCAGGAAGACTTTCAGCTCGTCATCGCTGATCAGCAGAGAAGGCAGCAGACGCAGAACGATACCGTTACGGCCGCCACGCTCCAGAATCAAGCCTGCTTCGAAGCACTTCTTCTGAATCAGTGCAGACAGCTCGCCGTCGCCCGGGAAGCAACCCATGTGGTCAGCGGCTTCGTGCGGCTTAACGATCTCAATACCGATCATCATGCCCAGGCCGCGAACGTGACCGATAACCGGATAGCGTTTCGCCATCTCTTTCAGCTGGCCTTTCAGCCATTCGCCCTGTGCGGCCACTTTACCCGCGATATTCTGGTCTTTCAGGATCTTCAGCGTCGTCAGACCGGTTGCCATCGCCAGCTGGTTGCCGCGGAAGGTACCGGTATGGTGGCCTGGCGCCCATGCATCGAACTGCTTTTTGATACCGAGCACGGCCAGCGGCAGACCGCCACCGACTGCTTTAGACATCACGATGATGTCTGGCTCGATACCTGCGTGTTCGAAGGCAAAGAATTTACCGGTACGGGCAAAGCCAGCCTGGACTTCGTCGAGGATCAGCAGGATACCGTGTTCCTGAGTGACTTTACGGATGCGCTGCAACCACTCAACAGGTGCCGGGTTCACGCCACCTTCACCCTGAACGGCTTCGAGGATCACCGCGGCAGGTTTACGCACGCCGCTTTCAACGTCGTTAATCAGATTTTCGAAGTAGTAGGTCAGCGCCTTCACGCCCGCTTCACCACCGATACCCAGTGGGCAACGGTACTCGTGTGGGTAAGGCATGAACTGGACTTCTGGCATCATACCGTCAACCGCTTCTTTAGGAGACAGGTTGCCGGTGACGGACAGTGCGCCGTGGGTCATACCGTGGTAACCACCAGAGAAACTGATGATACCGCTACGACCGGTCACTTTTTTCGCCAGCTTCAGCGCCGCTTCAACGGCGTCAGCCCCGGACGGGCCAGTGAATTGCAGGCAGTACTCTTTGCCCTGACCAGGCAACAGAGAGAGAAGGTATTCTGAAAACGCGTCTTTCAGCGGCGTGGTCAGATCCAGGGTATGTAACGGCAAGCCGCTGGTAATGACATTTTGGATGCTTTTCAGCACATCAGGATGATTGTGGCCAAGCGCCAGGGTGCCTGCGCCAGCTAAACAGTCAAGGTATTCTTTATTATCTGCATCGGTGATCCACACGCCTTCTGCTTTTGTGATCGCTAAAGGCAGTTTGCGCGGATAACTCCTGACGTTAGATTCAAATTCGGCCTGACGGGCCAGATAGGTTTCGTTGCTTTTGTGGGCATCTACGGTGTCAATACGGACTTTATCCGTCATCATATCACTCCTACAACCGCCGCTTCGTTATGAGCCACGATTGAATAAAAAGTTAAAAAACAGATGGGGCCTGAAAAAAACGCCGCCAATATAGAGCCTTTTGTCACCGGGCTCAATGGTTAATTTGTTTACTGTTTTGTGACACAGGGCTCAGGGCAGGGAAGAACGCCGTTTGTATGGGGAAGATTGCACTTTATGCTAAATAAAAACAGCAGCTTACGTATGATTTGTCAGCATTGTAAAATCAGACAAAAGAGTGTGACAAATCGTGCGATTGGCAGGCGAAAAGGAGGCAGAGAGCCTCCTTACGCTGTTTATTTCTGACTAACGCGTAAAACGCCGTGTTCGCGTCCCTTCGTTTTATTCCATGACGCGTCCGTAATACCGTTTTCATCCAGGCTTATCGATATCACAAAACCGTTACCATGGATCTCATAGAAATTGGCATTCAGACGTTTAACGCTGGCTTTTTTGCCGTTCACGGTAGCGCTAAAAAAGCCGTTAGAAAGCGTGGCGTTAACCGTATCCGACGAGAACGAGGCTTCACGCAGGGGATCGTGAACGGATGCCGTTGGTTCGTGTTGTGCCGTGTTTTCCGCTTTGGTTTTGCTGACATCGCAAGAGCCATTGCCAGCGCTAATTTGCGTGCATCCCGAACGCTCTAATTGAGCGCGATAATGGGCGTTTATGGCGTGCGCAGGCGAGACACAACCTGCAAGCACGGTACCAATTATGACTAACATCATTAATTTTTTCATTTTATTGCCTTAAAAACGACACAAATACCAGGAGACATACATCACGCCGATCCAGATCCCGAACGAAATCAGCATTAGGTACAGGGCTACCGAAATAAAAATATATTTAGACATCTTTTTGTATCAACGAAATGCTCATACGTTAAAATGAGGTTTTATACTTGTCCCGACGATTGTTTTACGCTTTAAAAGCCCATACCAATCCCAACCGAAGCGCCCATATTATTCGCAGTGTCATCTGAGAAGCTCACTTTCGCGATGACATGGGAATTAAAGTTAACGGACGCACCGACAGCAAGCGCGCTCTCACCGTTGTAAGTCGCACCACCAGCAGAGAACATGACGCGCTGATTGGTTTGCACTTGTGGCAAACTCGCCATCGCCATCGCCCCTGAAATACCGGCATTAGCCTGCTTCTTATTATTGTCCACTTCATCACGCAGAGATTTAAATTGCTGGCTGGTGTGAGTATTCATTGCCTGTAATGACTGCCTGGTGGCTTGCAGATCCTGCGTGGCGGCAGTAACAGCCAGGCTATTTTTAGCGACCTTCGCCTGGGTAGCTGTATCCAGCTGTCGTTGTGTCACGGTGGTTGTCACACCATCTTTACCGTTATTACCGTCTGCACCGTCGCGACCGTTTCTTCCCGCAATGCCTTGTGCGCCAGTATCACCCTTATCACCTTTCATACCTGTCGCGCCAGCATCGCCTTTTTCACCCTTCGCGCCAGTTACACCGGTATCCCCTTTATCGCCCTTTGCGCCAGTCGCGCCGGTATCCCCTTTATCACCCTTTGCGCCAGTCGCACCGGTATCCCCTTTATCACCCTTTGCGCCAGTCGCACCGGTATCCCCTTTATCACCTTTCGCTCCATCTGCACCGTTGATGGGTTTAGGTGCATTTTCGAGAGCAGTAAGGCGGCTATCCTGAATATTATCGACGTGTTGAAGGTTGTTAATGGCTGTGCCGTTAGTCGCCACACCCTGTAAGGCCGTCTCACTTTTCAGACTGGCGGTATCGGCAAGTGCGCCAGCAAGCAACGCTTTCTGATGTGCGTCGTTAGCCATTTTATCCACGACTAACACGCCCAGTTTTGTGGACTGAAGGTCGTCGTTAACCTGCGTTAAGCGGTTATCCGTTGCGCTATCACGGTTAATACTATCAGCGTTGTTTTGTGTAATTTGATCCTGATGGTCATTTACAATATTAGTGATTTGCTGATCGTCCCAAACCGTATTCGCGGCTTCAGCCTGGCTCATTGTACCCGCTAAGACAATGCCCATTACAAAAATAGCAGTAAAGTTTTTATTCATAGATTTCATTTAAAAAGCTCACATCATTAATTATCGAAAATACTGAAGCTGAACAGCTTTATTTTTTGGATTTAAAAAACGGTTGAAGGTTGTCTAAATCTTATTTAGTAACGCGAGTGAACTATCAATTAAACGCAGACCAATGATGTTGATCTAAGTCATAAATACTATAAATAGTTCCGAGGGCGTAATAGTTATTTTGCGGTTGTTATTAATGTAAACATTAAAGTGAAAATGACGAGGGAAATGAGAGGGTCAGATTAAGTAATTGACAGAAATAAATTTCTGCAAAATAAATGTTTACATTGATGCCTGAGTTTATTTCATACGAAAGCAGGTGGGCTGTCTTATAAAATCACTCCCGGTGAGTCATTATGGATAAAAATAAAATTTCTCAGCACAGAAAGTGAATATTATATTTAATGAGTTCTTAACAAATATGGCGGGATAATTAACTGAACAATAATGTATACATATTGAGCGTAGTTAATATCTTGTCGTTTATTGTTCGTTACAGGGGGTTAACGGACAGCCCAAAACTCCTTGCACCCGGGTTACCCCCCGGTTACACTACATGACTACGAAACGCCATTTTGTAAGTAACTGTTTTATAAGTAATTTGACTCGGGGTGCCCTTCTTTGTGAAGGCTGAGAAATACCCGTATTACCTGATCTGGATAATGCCAGCGTAGGGAAGTCAGATGCCTACCCGGTCATCGCTTCTTCACGCACGGCAGGAGCGAAACCATGCAGCCTGACCTGCTCGACTCACACGTTTTACATCAATTCCGAACCCGTTCCCCGCTCACGCACTGTATGACCAACGATGTCGTGCAGACCTTCACCGCCAACGTGCTGCTCGCGCTGGGCGCTTCCCCGGCAATGGTGATCGAAGCCGAGGAAGCGGAACAGTTTGCCGCGCTTGCCGATGCTCTGCTCATCAACGTGGGTACACTCACCGCACCGCGCGCCCAGTCGATGCGTCGGGCTATTGAGAGCGCTGTAGCCGCGGGCACACCCTGGGTTCTGGATCCGGTTGCGGTTGGCGCGCTGGCGTTCCGCACCCGTTTTTGCCAGCAAATATTATCCCTTAAACCTGCGGCCATTCGTGGAAACGCCTCCGAAATCCTCGCCCTTGCCGGAATGAGTGCGGGCGGGCGGGGGGTTGATTCCACCGATACGGCAGCGAGCGCGTTGACCGCTGCGCAGACGCTCGCCCGTCAGACCCATGCCGTTGTGGTCGTCACAGGAGAAGTGGATCACATCACTGATGGTCAGCGAACCCGTACGGTCGCGGGCGGCGACCTGCTGATGACCCGCGTGGTAGGAACTGGCTGTGCGCTCTCGGCGGTCGTCGCCGCCTGCTGCTCGCTGCCTGGCGACAGGCTTGATAACGCGACGGCTGCCTGCGGCTTTATGAAGCGCGCAGGGTCAGTTGCCCTGACTCAAAGCCGGGGGCCCGGCAGCTTTTCCTCCGCGTTTCTGGACGCGCTTTACGCGCTGGAGGAACAGGTATGACACGCATAAATGCCCTGACTATTGCGGGAACCGATCCCAGCGGCGGAGCGGGGATCCAGGCAGACCTGAAAACCTTCTCTGCGCTCGGCGCTTACGGATGTTCGGTTATCACCGCGCTGGTGGCGCAAAACACGCGCGGTGTACAGTCGGTGTATCGCATTGAGCCGGATTTTGTCGCCGCACAGCTGGATTCGGTATTCAGCGATGTACGTATCGACACCACCAAAATTGGCATGCTCGCAGAGGCGGACATTGTTGAAGCGGTCGCGGAACGTCTCAAACGTTATCAGATAAAAAACGTGGTGCTCGATACCGTGATGCTGGCCAAAAGCGGCGATCCGCTGCTCTCCGCCTCGGCCGTCGACACCCTGCGTAAAAAGCTGCTGCCGCAGGTGGCGCTGATCACGCCAAATCTCCCTGAGGCCGCCGCGCTGCTGGATGCGCCACACGCGCAAAACGAACGTGAGATGAAAGAGCAGGGCAATGCGCTGCTGGCGATGGGGTGTCGCGCGGTGCTGATGAAAGGCGGTCATCTCGATGATGCAGAAAGCCCGGACTGGCTCTTCACCCACGATGGCGCGCAACGTTTCACCGCCCCGCGCGTACAGACCAAAAACACCCACGGCACGGGCTGTACGCTCTCGGCGGCGCTGGCGGCGCTGCGTCCCCGAAACGCGAACTGGGCGGATACGGTACAGGAGGCGAAGATCTGGCTCTCGGACGCGCTGGCAAAAGCCGATTCTCTGGAAGTGGGTCACGGTATTGGGCCGGTTCACCATTTTCATGCATGGTGGTAAGCCGTATACTGGCATAAAACCTTATGCCAGAGAAAAACAGAGATGGAACAAGCGCATACCCGGTTAATTGCTCAACTCAAGGAACGAATTGCCGCACCGGACAACACGCCGTTGTACCTGAAATTTGCCGAAACGGTTAAAAACGCGGTACGCAGCGGCGTGCTCGCGCACGGTAATATTTTGCCTGGCGAGCGCGATCTGAGCCAGCTTGCCGGTGTGTCGCGCATTACGGTGCGTAAAGCGATGCAGGCGCTGGAAGAGGCTGGCGTCGTCACCCGCGCGCGTGGATACGGTACGCAAATCAACAATATCTTTGAATATTCGCTAAAAGAGGCGCGCGGGTTTTCTCAGCAGGTGGTGCTGCGGGGCAAAACGCCCAACACGCTGTGGGTTAATAAACGCGTCGTGAAATGTCCGGAGGAGATCGCCCGCCACCTTTCCCTTGCGCCGGACAGTGATGTATTTCTGCTTAAGCGCATCCGCTATGTGGATGACGATGCGGTATCGATAGAGGAGTCCTGGGTACCAGTAGGATTAATTCCCAACCCGGACGACATTGGCGTCTCGCTTTATGATTACTTCCGCAGCCAGAATATCTTTCCGCAGCGCACCCGGTCCCGCGTCAGCGCCCGGATGCCGGACAGCGAGTTTCAGGCGCATATCAAGATGGACGATAAGATACCGGTGCTGGTGATCAAGCAAGTCGCGCTCGATCAACAGCACCGGCCAATTGAGTACAGCATCAGCTACTGCCGCAGCGACCTATACGTCTTTGTGTGCGAGGAGTAGGGCCTCGCGCGTGGGGGCGCAGTCGCCACCGCGATGGCTGACTACCCAGGCGGCTACGGCATTGCCAAGCTGCACCGCCTCTGGCAGTGACCATCCCGCGGCCAGACCGGCAAGGGTACCTCCCGCATGGCTGTCACCCGCGCCGATGGTATCGACCACGGTAGCAGGAAACGCCGGAACGTGTCCGGAAGCGTCACCGTCATACCAGACCGCCCCGTCTTTATCATGGCGTACGATCAGCGCAGCGCCAAACCTCTGCTGCCACCGTGTGCCGAGCTCTTCCACGCTTACGCCAAGCCATTCTGCGGCAAGTTCCGCCTCCTGACGATTAAGCGAGACAATCGGTTTGCAGGCCATAATCCTTGCCATCAGCGGGTCGGGAATATCCGCGATGCGCGGACCGAAATCGATAAAGAGCGTCGCATCCTGAAGACTTTCCAGCCAGGCCGTCAGCAGCTCACCGCTGGGGGACGCCAGCTGGTAGCCGGACAAAGAGATCAGGCTCCCTGCCGGCACGCTTAACCCGTCCAGCCAGCGCTGCTGCCACTGATTCTCCACGCCGCTGAACGACATAAAGGTCCGTTCACCGTCAGGCTCCACCAGCGCCAGGCACCAGCCGTTATCGCCCGTTTCCGCTTCCACGGCGCTGTGCAGATCCTGCTTCGCCATGGCGTTACGGATAATATCGGCCCACACGCCGTGGCCGACAGGAAGCGCGTTTTGCGCAGCAATGCCGAGCCGCTTCAGGGCGATGGCAATATTCAGCGCGCAGCCGCCAATATTCACTCCCTGTTGCTTCAGTTCGATATCACACCCGCGCCAGGGCAGGGCGTAGGCGTCGGCAATCACGTCGATGACCGCCGCGCCGAGCACCGTTACGGGACGCGTGGCGTGAAGGGTTTCGAGACGGCGGGCAAAAGCACTCATACGCCCTCCCTGTGCTCCCGGAAGTGCAGCAGTTTTTCACAGTAGTGGCCGAAATCGAGCCGGTTTACGGCATCAAGTTCGTTTTTGAGTGCCGGATCAATGGCCTGTACACCGTGCAGCGCACCGCAGATGGCCGTTGCCATCGCGCCGATAGTGTCAGTATCACCGCCCAGGTTGGCGCATAACACCGCGCAGCGGTTCGGATCGGTGCCCGCGAGTTCGACCATCGCAATCGCCGCCGGAACGGACTCAAGGGTGCTCGTGCCCGCGCCAATAAGCTGATAGATCTGCTCGCTGGCGGACTCGGTACCGTTGGCTTCGCGCACGGTTTTCAGGGCCAGCTCAATACGAGCGGAAAGCGATGCGCTGAAGGTGGTCGTGTTCGCCTCCTGCGCCGCACGGGCAATACCCGGCAGGGCATCGGCGATGTGATGCCAGCGCTCGCCGTCGATAGCGCGTGAAACCGCCCAGGCGATCACCACCGCACCGGCGATGGCGAGATCCGATTTATGGGTCGGGCTGGAGGCTAACGCAACCTGTTCCACAAAGTGCGCCAGACGCGTGGCCGGCAGCAGGCATCCCAGCGGGGAGGCGCGCATCGCCGCACCGTTGGTGACGCCGTTGTTCTCCAGCTGGCTCACCGGCTTGCCGTCACGGATGGCGTTCAGGGCAATTTTGGAGGTCGGGCCGAGCACATTCTTATTGAACGCGTCAAAATCCAGCGCCCAGTCCAGAATATGCTTACCGATAACGTCAGGGTTAATTTCCCCGTCGCATTCGATAATCGCGTCGGCCAGGCACAGCGCCATTGACGTATCATCCGTAAATTCGGCCTGCTTAAAGTAACAGGCGGCATTATTCTCAGCCGGGCCGGGTAAGAAACGGTCGATCCAGCCGAAGTGCGCTTTCACCCGCTTGCGCGGCCACAGCTCCGACGGCATCCCCATCGCATCCCCTAACGCCTGCCCGTAAAGAGCACCGAGAATACGGTCTTGTTTCATTTAACTTCCCCTCGTGTCAGCGCGGTATCGCCATCAACCACCTCAATTGCGGTGATCTCTTTATCCGATTCGCGGAAAAACAGCATAAACAGCACGGCAATCACCACAATCATGATTGCACCAAACGTCCACATTCCGGCCCAGTTGAAGGTCAGCCCATTCACCGGCTCTTTATATGCGAACATTTTTTCCATCATCACGCCGCCGAGACGGTAACCCAGCAGGCTACCAAAGCCCTGACAGCACAGCGTGATCAAGCCCTGCGCCGCGTTGCGCATATGCACGGGCGCTTTTTTATCCACGTAGATGTACGCGGTGACGTAATAGAAGTCATAGCTTACGCCGTGCAGCAGAATGCCGAGGAACAGCAGGGCGTAGGTGAAGTATTGCTCGGCGCCGCCGTAAACAAAGAAACCGTAGCGAATGGCGGCGGTGATCAGACCCAGCAGCAAGACCTTCTTAATACCAAAGCGTTTGGTAAAGAACGGCAGAGCGAGCATGAAGAAGATTTCAGAGAACTGGCCGAGGGTCATCCAGCCGGTGGCGTTTTTCATCCCCACTTCGGTGAGATAGCCGTTGGCAAAGATGTAGTAGAAGGCCAGCGGCATGGCGAACAGGAACGAGCAGAAGAAGAACACCAGAAAGTTTTTATCGCGCAGCAGGATCAGCGCATCCAGCCCCAGCATCACTTTGAAATCCAGCTTGCCGGTACTCTTCGGCGGGGTATTCGGCAGGAACAGCGCGAAGACGCCGAGCAGAAGGGAGCTGGCAGCGGTCATCAGCAGCGGAATATTGGTGTCAGAGATGTCGCTATAGCCCATCATCTGCGGCAGGAAGCCGCACGCCAGGCCGGAGGCAATCCAGCCGATGGTGCCCATCACGCGGATGCGCGGGAAATCAGCCTCTACGTCATCGACGTTTGCGAAGGCGATGCTGTTGGTCAGCGCGATGGTCGGCATATAGGTCAGGGAGTAGGCCAGCAGCAGCGGGAAGAAGGTGCTGAACTGGGTTTGCTGTGCTGCGAAATACATCAGAATCGCGCCAGCGAACATCAGCACGGCCAGCACTTTCTGGGCGGCGAAGAAACGGTCCGTCAGCGAGCCGACCAGGATAGGAGAGAGGATCGCGGCAATCGCGGTACAGGCATACGACCAGCCAATTTCCCCGGCGGTAAACCCGCTCTTACTCAGCCACAGCCACAGCGGCACAAACCATGCGCCCCAGATAAACCATTCAACGAACATCATGAATGACAGTTGGACTTTCGTTTTCATTTTTTAATCCTGCATGTCAGAGGTACGCATGTAACATACCATGTGATAATACCTTTTAAATACCTTTAAGGCGATTGTTTGATCAGTGTAACAAAAATGTTGTACACGAAACGAGCCAGCAGATTGTGCTTAAAAAAGTTGCAAATGGTGGAAAATAGGTTAAGTCGGTACCAGGCTTACTCTGCCTGCAAAAACGTGGGCTTGGATCACACGCTCCGACATCATGTCGGACTTACGGGAGCATCACTATGACTGATATTGCGCAGCTGCTTGGCAAAGACGCCGACAGCCTTTTACAGCATCGTTGTATGACCATTCCAGCCGACCAGCTTTATCTGCCTGGCCATGATTACGTAGACCGGGTCATGGTTGACAACAACCGTCCGCCTGCCGTACTGCGAAACATGCAGACGCTTTACAATACCGGCCGTCTGGGCGGGACCGGCTATCTCTCCATTCTGCCCGTTGACCAGGGCGTAGAGCACTCGGCGGGAGCGTCGTTTGCTGCTAACCCGCTCTACTTTGACCCGAAAAACATTGTCGAGCTGGCGATTGAAGCAGGGTGTAACTGTGTGGCATCGACGTATGGCGTGCTGGCCTCCGTTTCTCGCCGCTATGCTCACCGCATTCCGTTCCTCGTCAAGCTGAACCACAACGAAACCCTGAGCTACCCAACCGAATATGACCAGACGCTGTACGCCAGCGTCGAGCAGGCGTTCAACATGGGCGCGGTGGCGGTCGGGGCAACCATCTATTTCGGCTCTGAACAGTCGCGACGTCAGATTGAAGAAATCTCCGCGGCGTTCGAGCGTGCCCACGAGCTGGGCATGGTAACCGTGCTGTGGGCCTATCTGCGTAACGCGTCATTCAAGAAAGACGGCGTGGATTACCACGTATCAGCGGATCTGACCGGTCAGGCAAACCACCTGGCAGCAACCATCGGCGCGGACATCGTGAAGCAGAAAATGGCCGAGAATAACGGCGGCTATAAAGCGGTGAACTTTGGCTATACCGACGACCGCGTGTACAGCAAGCTGACCAGCGACAACCCGATCGATCTGGTGCGCTACCAGCTGGCGAACTGCTACATGGGCCGCGCCGGGCTGATTAACTCCGGCGGTGCGGCAGGCGGTGAAACCGACCTGACCGACGCGGTGCGCACGGCGGTCATTAACAAACGTGCGGGCGGTATGGGGCTGATCCTGGGCCGTAAGGCGTTTAAAAAATCCATGGCCGACGGCGTGAAGCTGATTAATGCGGTTCAGGATGTCTATCTGGACAGTAAAGTCACGATTGCCTGACGCCACCGTATCCCTCTCCCTCAAAGGAGAGGGCATTATCGCGCACCCTGTCAAACATCAGCGCAACAGCACGCAGTCCGGCGGCAACCGGCACTGCAACGCACCGGGCAAGACCTCAATGCGGAATCGCTCGCCGCTGAGCGGCTCTCCGTCGAGGTTAAAGGTCATGCCGTGTGGGGCGATCACTTCAAACCACGCGGATTTCCCGTCGATGATATTGGGGCTCTCCTCTGGC